>FWWL01002268.1_pt1 | contig 40957 bp, 39 predicted proteins | sample 2228331 | NCBI WGS metagenome assembly FWWL01 (sample SAMEA103939775, study PRJEB20133) | metagenome
CAATTAATTAAAACAAAAACAATGGCCAATACCACACTGGACATCCTCAAAATTACCCTTGTCTTAACCATGATTAATACCCCCTTTCCCTATCTTAAGTTCAATTATCTCTTATCAACAAGGCCTTCCAGCCTTGTTAATTCATCCTGAAGCTCTTTTGGTATTCGTTTATCAAACTTATCATAAAACTTCCTTATCTCCAGCACCTCTTCCTCCCAATCTTTTAATGACGGCATTAAAATCTCATTTAGTCTACTTGTCTTCATATTTAGCCCCTCCAGACTTAAATCCTTTACCTCTGGAATGTAACCTATGGGTGTCTCCCTCGCACCCACCTTGCCTTTTACCCTGTCAATAATCCATTTTATGATCCTAATGTTGTCACCAAAACCGGGCCATATAAAATCCCCCCTTTCATCAACCCTAAACCAATTCACTGCAAATATCTTAGGAGGTTCCTTTAGCACCTTGCCAATATTCAACCAATGGCCAAAGTAATCAGCCATGTTATATCCACAGAAAGGAAGCATGGCAAAGGGATCCCTCCTTATGACCCCTATCTTGTGCTGGGCAGCAGAGGTGGTCTCAGAACCCATCCTGGATGCAGTAAATACCCCATGTACCCAATCAAAGGCCTCCACCACTAAAGGAATAAGGTGACTCCTCCTCACCCCAAATATTATAGCTGAAATGGGCACACCTCTCGGGTTATCAAACTCTTTAGAAAGGGTTGGGGCATTGTATATGGATACGGTAAACCTGGAATTGGGATGGGCACAAGGCCTTCCTTCCTTATAACTGCAGGTGTTTCCCTGCCAGTCAAGGATACTGGGAGGATACGATGAAAGCCCTTCCCACCATGGCTCATTTGTTTCCAGATTCAAGGCTGTATTGGTATACAGTGATGGGTAAAAGGTGTCGTTTTTAAGTGTCAAGATCATGTTTGGGTTTGTCTTATCAGATGTACCAGGGGCAACACCAAAAAAGCCTGTCTCAGGATTTATTGCATAAAGCCTGCCATCAGGTCCAATGTTTAACCATGCGATGTCATCCCCCAAGGTCCATACCTTATACCCTGGTAGTGCAGACTCCAACAGGGCCAAATTAGTCTTGCCACAGGCAGAAGGAAATGCCCCAGCAATATAGGTGATATCTCCTTCAGGGTCCTGTACCCCAATGATTATCATATGCTCTGCCAACCAGTTCTCTTTATAACCCTGCCACGAGGCAATCCTTAGAGAAAAGCACTTTTTCCCCAATAAGGCATTTCCTCCATATCCTGAGCCCACACTCCAAACAAGGTTTTCATCGGGAAAATGCATGATAAAACGTTTTTTAATATCAAAGTCCAAGACGGAGTGTATCCCTTTCACAAAATCAGGAGAGTTGCCTATTTTTTCCAGGACATGTTTCCCCAGCCTGGTCATTATCCACATGCTCACCGCCACATAGGATATGTCTGTTATTTGGACGCAGGCCTTGGAATAGGGGGAGTCAGGGTGTCCCATCATATAAGGGAGTACATACATGGTCCTCCCTTTCATACACCCCTTCATAAAGGACCTTAGCATCTCCTTGGCCTTGTTGGGTTCCATCCAGTTGTTGTTGGGCCCGGCCAGTTCCTTGCTTTGGTGGCAGACATAGGTAAGGTCCTCTGTCCTTGCCACATCTGTTGGGTGGCTCCTGTGCAAATATGCATTTGGCCATTTCTTTTGATTTAGCTCCATGAATACAGGCTGGCCATTAATCTTCTCCTCTTCAATGCCTATCCTTACAATCTCCCTGATTTCCTCTTCTGTACCTTCCAGGTAAAAGACCCTATCTGGTTCAGCCAGTTCAGCTACACTTTCCACCCATCTTTCCACTTCTGTTCCCAAGGTTTATCCTCCCCAATGAAATATAAATCAAAAACTCCCATGAAAGCAAAGGTGACAAATTTGCCTCTTTACCAACTGCTATACTTTTAGGCATTTAAAACCGGTTTAAGCTCCAACTCCTTGGCCTTAAGTTCAGGATCGGATTTAATGATAATTGATATATCATATTTATCTTCTAAGTGGGCAAGCTTTCTCCTCTTTGCATTCTGTAAATAATCAGCCACATCCACAGGCAATCTCACCTCCAGGGCCATTAAACCCTTGATACTTAGACTAGATCTTATTTGCCTCCAGGCATTTAAGGCAGAGGATTCCACTGATACCACCATCCCCCTTCCATTACATTCCTTGCAAGGTTCAAAGGTGAGAGACTCTATGGGCTGGCCTAGCCTTTCCCTTGACAGCTCCAGGATCCCAAACTTGCTTATGTTGCCTATTACCACCTTGGCCCTGTCCTTTTTCATCTCCTCCTTGAATGTCTTCTCCACCTCCCTTATATGCTTGGGGCTCTTCATATCTATAAAATCAATTACGATCAAGCCGCCCATATCTCTGAGCCTTAGCTGTCTGGCTATCTCCCTTGCTGCCTCCAGATTAGTCCTGTGGGCAGTATCTTCCACACCTTTGAGGCCCTTTCCCCTTCCTGAGTTTACATCAATGGTAATTAGGCCTTCCGTTGGTTCTATGACTATATATCCGCCAGAGGGTAATGGCACCTTTCTCTCAAATATGGCCTCTATCTGGGCCTCAACCCCAAAGTATTCAAAGATGGGCCTGTCTTCCTTATAGAGCCTTACCAAGGGGGCCTTTCTTGGAGATATGATCTTTAAATAGGACCTTACCTCCTGATAGGCCTCTTTATCATCCACTATTATCTCATTAATATCATTGGCAAGGTAGTCTCTCAAGGTCTTAAGGATCAGGTCTTGCTCCTTATGGATAAGGGTCAAAGGTGGGGAGTTCATGGCCTTTTCCCTAATAGTATCCCAGAGCCTCAACAACCTTGTAAGGTCTTTTAAGAGTTCTTTCTTGGAGACCCCATTGGCCGCAGTCCTCACAATACACCCTATGCCTTCGGGCAATGGGAGCTCGTTCACAATGGCCTTAAGACGCTCCCTCTCCCCCTCTTCTTGGATCTTCTTGCTGATCCCCCTGGAGGTATTGCCGGGAGTAAGCACAAGGTACCTGCCTGCTATGGAGATATAGGTGGTCAATTGATCCCCTTTTTTCCCAGGCATTTCTTTTATCACCTGCACAAGGACCGTCTGCCCCCTCTTTAGGATCCTATCAAAACTCACATCCCTGGCCTTGGGGAATGTCAGTTGATCCTGAAAATACTCCGGGTGCACCTCATCTGCTGGTAAAAACCCATTTTTCTCAAGGCCCAGGTTTACAAAAAAAGCCTGGAGACTTGGTTCTGCCCTCTCTATAAGACCAAGGTATATGTTCCCCTGCCTCCTCTCTGTGGCAAGGGTATCTATATGAAACCCATCCAGTACCCCATCCCTAATAATAGCAATCCTACATTCCTCAGGGTCGCTAGCATTTATTAGCATCTTGGCAGGCATTATTTCTCTTTTTGCTTCTTTCTCTCAAAATATTGTGTGGCCTGGTAAATAAATGTCCTAATTGCAGCCTCCCTGTTAGGCTGGATACTGGAGTCGTAGGCCAGATCAAGATAGGGTATCTTCAGGTTTGCCATAAGGGGTTTCAGCACAGCACTAGCCAGTGTACTGGGCATACAAGTGAAGGGGTACACATTTACAATCCCATCAAAACCCTCTTGCACATACTTTATGGCCCCTGGGATACTAAGGCAGGCCTCAGTGCCCACATCAAAATTATAAAGCCCCGTGTCCTTAAGTATCTTTTCCAACTCACCCACTTTATGGTCACCGGCAATGTCTATTATATTTGTGGCCCTTTTATATATCTGGGCCTGCCTCATCTGCTGATAATACAAGTCACCACCATAGGCCAATATCTTTTTCAAGTACTTCTTTGCAGCTTTGAGATCCAAGGTCTCAAAAGCAAGGAAAAGGCCTCTCTTGGCCTCCCTCAGCCTCTCATAAGAGGTATAATTCACCCATTCAGCTATACTGGCATTCACTGCCTCCCCTCCGTATTCCTCTATGAGCCTTATGGTATCCTGGTTTGACAGGGCATGGGTTCTTATATAGATCTCTCCAATTATGCCTATCTTTGGTCTAGGAGGGAGCCTTGGGTCTATTATGTCTCTGCCCTGTTCCAAGATATGAGATAGCCTATGAAGTATATGATCAAATCTTAGATCTCTGGCATTTTCTTCAAAGCTTTCTTCCATCTCCTTTTGTGCCGACTCTATAAAAAGATCTGCCTCTCCCCTTTTCCTCTCATATGGTCTGATCCGCCACAAAAGCCTGTCCAGGATATCACCCACCACTACAGAGACATAGGCTGCCTTTCTTAATGACCGTACCAGTGTCCTGTCCATAAGGCCGTCCAGGGCATAGCCATCCTTGGTGGTAAGGCTTATTATCTTGAGTAACTTACCCTCTTCAAAGGAATCCAGGACAATCCTTTGGTATTTGTTATACATGCCAAACCTGCAAGGCCCCTCTGCCTCAGGCATAAAATAGAGGTATTTAGTGGGGTCAAAATGAGGGCCCATCCTTTCCTTTTCCTTTTTCAAAAAATAGAGTATATCACCCATGGTGATCTGGCAGGGGTAGCATTCCTTCCCTGAGGTATATTCTTTCCCCAAATCCATGCCCTTATATGTCTCAAGGACCATGGCATTTACCCCAAAGGACCTAAATACAGCTGCAAGCAAATGGGACCCTATCTTATTCATCTCGGGAATAAGCAGAGTCTTTCCCCTTATATCAGTCCTTCCTATCCCTCTTTTTAAGGGCTCAAATGCCACAACCTTTTGGCCCTCCACCTCCATCTCTTTACTCCCTTGCCATGACCTTGGGCTCTTGAAGCTCTGCCTTCATACCCCTCATCACATTCTGAACAACGTTTTTGTATGCCTCCAACCTGGTCATTACCCCTGCAACGGCACTGTGTTCATCCAATTCCAATATGAGGTAGGGTTTATTGCCCATCACATGCCTGTAGAAATGCTCAATAAATGAATCAGGCCCACAGCAAAAGTTGGTGAGGTGTATTCCAAACACATTGTGGTTGGCTTTAATATATTTAGCTGCCCTCAATATAAGTGCGCCCAGGCCCCAGTACATGGAAGGAAAATCTGATAGGTCAAAATCAGAAATATCAAGAAAGTCCATTGGCAGTGCCTTTAGTCCCAACTTGCTCAGGTTTTGCCCAAGCCTCAAATTTAGCCTCTCATCATAAAGGTTATAATACCTTCCCGTTACCACGATAAGGGCCTCGTCATGTCCCAGCCCATCTATCACCTGCCTGCCCAGGGACCTGAGCCTCTGGTAAAACTCCTCCATCTTTTGGGCCCCTTTAATAAAGGCCCTCTTTACATCGGACTTGTTTATGGGCCACAGTGGCCTTAATTGATGGTAAAGGTCTAAAACTATTACTTCTGGCCTTTCCTTTAGCCTGATAACCGGAGAGACTACCTTATCTCTCGGTAAGTCCAAGGCAGACTTCACCATAAATGGCTGTGCCTGGACCATAGGGCAAAAAAACCCGGCCTCTGACTCAGCAGGGGTGGGCATATTTATCATATGCGGGGCAAAGATGAAATCCACCCCTTGCCTCAGCTCATAAAAATGACCATGACTTACCTTCACAGGAAAACAGGTCTCAACAAGGGTCAGTTCCACTCCCTTCTTGGAGATATCATTGTTCGTGGCAGGGGTTAAGACTACGCAAAACCCTAGCTCCTTTAAAAAATAGGCCCAAAGAATCACTGTCTGATGAAAATGAAGGGCCATGGGGATCCCCACCACTGCCCTGGCTCCCTTCGGCCTTGGCTTCCCTTCAACAGAGACAACACCCTCCAAGAATTCACCCAGTATCTCTTGCCTCTTGGCAAAATAGTTCTCCGACCTTTTCTTCACTGCCCTGGCAATCTCATACCTTCCACATTCACCACCCCACACACTCTTTCTCCCGTCAAAATCATATATCTTTAACTTACATTGATTATGACATTGGGGGTCGGCATTACAGATCACCTCTTTAAACTCCAAATCGTCCTCTATGGCACTTCTAAGGCCCCTGAAACTGGAGTGAATCCTGCCCTCATAGGCCATAAGCTCTTGGAGACATATGGCAGCCCCGTAAGCGCCCAACACCTCCCTGTTTGGCGGTACAATTATGGGCTGGTCAAGGACCCTTTCAAAGGCAGCCACCACACCCTTGTTTAAGGATGGTCCCCCTAGAAACATGATCTTCTTTCCGATCCTTCTCTTTCCCACCACCCTATTTAGGTAATTGTGTACTATGGCATAGCAAAGACCAGCCAAGAGATCGTCTCGCTGGGCTCCCCTTTGGTGGAAGGAGACCAGATCAGATTCCATAAATACAGTGCACCTCTCCGCCAGCTTAATGGGCGACTTGGACCCCAAGGCAATCTCTTGAAACTCTCCTACAATGTTGACCCCGTACTTGTTGGCAAGTTCATGGAGAAAACTCCCAGTGCCAGCAGCACACACCTTATTCATATCAAAGTCCAAGGGATTTTTGTTCTGGATATAGATATACTTGGAATCCTGTCCCCCTATCTCAAAGATGGTATCCACTTGAGGATCTATCTCCACAGCTCCCCTGGCATGGGCCGTGATCTCATCTATCATTAGGTCTGCATTCAAAAAATCCCCCACCACATGCCTCCCAGATCCTGTGGTGGCCACACCAACAATCTCTATCCTGTTTCCAAACCTGCTCTCTATGTGGGCAAGGTGTTCCTTGGTTACCTCAATGGGCTTTCCCCTTGTGGGCACATACCTTTTATCCACTATCCTCCTTTCTTCATCCATCAGCACATACTTTGTGGTTGTACTGCCCACGTCCAGCCCAAGATACAATCTTGTCTTGCCTGCCTTAAAAAGGGCGGGGAGCTCCTGCCTTGACTCATGAAATTGCGTCTTTCTTATCTCTAATCTCTCCGCCACTGGAAATTCCAACACATCTCGTTCCTTAATCTTTTCCATCATATCCACAGAAGGCCTTCCGCTCTCCCCCCTCTCCAGGGCCATGATGGCAACCCCAATAGCCCCCATGGAGGTGCTATAAAGGGGGACAAATATCCTTTCAAAATATTCTTTAAAGGCCTTTAGTTGTAACTCATTAAGGGACATACCACCTATAAACACAATGGGCTCTTTCAAGACACGATTGCCCACTATGGTGCTCATATAGTTCCTGGCATTTCCAATATGCAGCCCATAGATTATGTCCTCAAGCTTTTCTCCTTTGTTTTGGAGATGGATCATATCAGATTTCGTAAAAACAGTGCATCTACATGCAACATTTGCTGGTTTTACACTTCTTAAGCCAAGTCTAATAAAATCTTTTAAGACTTTATCTATGTCAGTATCGGAGATCTTTGTCATGGGGTCATAAATAGAAATACTTAACCTCTGGGCTTGTTGGTCTATAAAAGAACCTGTTCCAGATGCGCATGGGCCATTTGTCATAAAATATTCAAGTTCCCAACCGTTTTCATTATGAGATATCTGAAATAGAGCAGTATCTTGCCCACCCATACTTATTATTGTCCTAACATCTGGAATTATATTAAGTACTCCACGTACCTGAGCTATGCTTTCAAATTCAAAAAACAAATTAAGCTTAGATGCTAACTTTCTACCATGATTCCCTGTAAATGAGACTGATGCTATTTCTTCTACAGGATATAATTCGTAGATCTTTGAGAGTACCTCTCTACATACATCTTCAACCTTGCCAAAGTGCCTTAAATAGGGATGTTCGTAAATAACTCTTTTTGCCTCATCAATGACAACTGCATTAATACTAACGGCTCCTATATCCATGCCAACGTATAGAGGTCCCTTCATCGTTAGCCCTTTTTCTCAAAGATATAAAATTCTTGGCCATTCTGAGTGACCTTGCTAATGCCCAATGTTCTTTCCAACTCCCAGAGGCTATCCAATGAGCTATATTCATATTTTAATAGCCCCAGTGCCTCAGATACCCTCACAGGCCTCCTCTTCAATGTCTCAAGGAGAATAGCTGTACCATTGCATTGATATCTTAAGTCATTGCTGGGAAGGGATGTAATGATCTGTGCGTTGTGTCCAATTATCTGTTTTGCCAGGTTTAAGGTGGTATCATCCACACTCCTTCCCTCCTTGTAGGCAGGAGGCCTTTCCACTGTAGTTACCTGAACTTTACTGGGAGATATCCTTTCCAAAAAATTTGAGATCAATGAAAGTTCCCCTTGGTTGTCATTTATACCTTTTACCAGCATCAGCTCCACCCAGATTTCACCCAAGAATATCCCCTTTAAGGCCAAAAGCCCTTCCTTTACCATCTCCACATCAATATCACTGTGAGGGTGGTGCAGCCTCTGAAAGGTCTCCTGTGAAAAGGCAGAAAAGGTGGGAAGTATGATGTCAAAGTATGAAAGGGAAGACAAGACATCCTCCCTCCAAAGGAGGGAACCATTGGTAAGTAGGGCAAGGGGTCTGTTGCAACTGTGCCTTAACTCCCTGGCCACTGTGCCAAGGATTGTGTTTAAAGTGGGCTCACCTGACCCTCCCAGGGTAACCACATCCACCTGGCACCCCTTTAGCCTTAAGAGGACCTCATTTATTATTGGGTCAGGATCAAAGAAGTGGGCAGGCCTGCTGGTCTTAAAGGTGGTTGGCCCCACTTCACAGTATATGCAATCGTATGAGCAGACCTTGGGTGGTATAATATCCACACCTAGGGATATGCCAAGCCTCCTGGAAAATACTGGACCGAACACAAAGCCCCTAACCATGGGCCTCATCCCAGTTTTCACCGTATCCCATATCCACCTTTAGGGGCACCCTAAGTTCATATACACCTTCCATCTCTTCCTTAATCAGAGACTGTGCCACTTCTAATTCCCCCCTTGGCACCTCAAAGAGTAATTCATCATGTACTTGGAGCAGCATCTTGGTCCTCAGGCCCTCTCCCTGAAGCCTTTTATGGATATTTATCATGGCCTTCTTTATGAGATCAGCGGCTGTTCCCTGGATAGGAGTGTTAATCGCTGCCCTCTCCGCCTCCGCAGCTAGGCCTTTGTTTTCACTTCTAATATTGGGTAGATACCTCCTCCTGTTAAAGAGAGTGGTCACATATCCATCCCTTCTGGCCTTTTCTATCATCTGCGTCCTATAAGTGAGGACCCCTGGGTATTTTTGATAGTAGGCATCAATATACGACTTTGCTGTGGCAAAATCCAGGCCCAGTTCCTCAGAGAGTTTATGGGGCCCCATCCCATATATGATCCCAAAGTTTATGGCCTTTGCCACCCTCCTAATATCTGGGCCTACCTCCCTTGGATCCTGCAATCCCAATATCTCCATGGCAGTCTTTGTGTGGATGTCCTGATCATTTTGAAAGGCATCTATCATCTTTGGATCTTCAGAATAATGGGCAAATATGCGAAGCTCTATCTGGCTATAGTCGGCAGAAACTAGAAAATGACCATCCTCAGCCACAAAACCTTTTCTGATCTCTCTGCCAACCTCTCCCCTTACAGGGATGTTCTGTAAATTGGGATTACTACTGCTAAGCCTGCCAGTAGCAGCAACAGTCTGGTTAAAGGATGTATGAATTCTCCCTGTTTTGGGGTTTACAAGCCTTACCAACGAATCCAGATAAGTGGATTTTAATTTGGAAATGGTCCTGTACTCCAATAACATAGACGGAACCTTATATGGACCTGAGGATGCCAGCTGCTTTAAGACTTTCACATCTGTGCTGTAAGACTTTGTCTTGGTCGTTTTCTTCAGAACTGGCAACTTCAACTTCTCAAAAAGAACATAAGAGAGCTGCTGTGGAGAATTGATGTTAAACTCTAAACCTGTCTCTCTATAAATCTCCTTTGTTAAAGTTTCAAGCCTTTTCTCAAATTCCACAGACATTTCCTGAAATAGCTTAACATCTATTTTGATACCAGTTAATTCCATGTCAATCAATACATAGATCAGTGGAATCTCTATATCATAAAATAGTCCGATGTTGTCAGCCTTGATTAATTCATGTTTCAAAACTTCAAAAAGTCTATAAGACATGTCTGAATCTTCACAGCAATATTCTTTGGCTATGTTTATATCAACATCTCTGAAACTAATTTGATTTTTTCCTTTACCTACAATGTCATTATATGTCTTTTTCCTATAGTTCAGATATGTTTGACAAAGATATGCAAGATTATGCTGTTTATACTCTGGATTAATAACATAAGAGGCTACCATAGTATCAAAGTCGATACCACATATTTTAAATCCATTGCATATCAGTACTTCAGCATCATATTTGATATTGTGACCAATCTTTTTTATCTCTTTATCCTGAAATATATCTCCAAGTTCTTCTTTAAGCGCTTTCAAACCAATTTGTCTTTCAATTCCACTATGGGAAATGGGTATATAATAACATTTTCCAGGGGACAGGCATAAGGAGAGTCCTACAATCTCAGCTGTTAATGGATCTTCACTGGTTGTTTCAATATCCAAGGAAAACATCTTTTTTCCCCTCAGGTATTGGGCAATCTCTTTCAATTCCCCAATATCCTGAATCAGTGAATACTCTCCATCCTTTACCCCTTCTTCAGCGTATTCTGCCCAAAGGGAACTAAATTCCAGCTCTCTAAATCTCTCTTTTAAAACCTTTTTGTCCTTTTGGCCCAATGGTGGCAGCCTTGGCTCTATGGGGACATCAGTCTTTATCCTTGCCAATTCCCTACTAAGTTTAGCCTGTTCCCCGTGCTCTTTCAGGTTCTTAACAATCCTTTCCCCTTTAATTTTATCCACAGAGGCAAGGACTCCCTCTATGGAGCCGTACTCCTGGATGAGCTTAATTGCAGTCTTCTCTCCTATGGAAGGGACCCCTGGGATATTGTCAGTGCTATCCCCACAAAGGCCCATAACCTCCACCAACTGCCAGGGTTCAAGCCCCGTCTCTCTTTTAAATGTATCATAGCTTATATAGGTATCCTTCATGGGATCCCACATGTATACCCTAGGCTCCAGGAGCTGTTTTAGGTCCTTATCCCCAGAGACAATGGCCACTTCATGGCCCTGAGAGGCAAAGGACCGAGCAAGGGTGCCAATTATGTCATCTGCCTCATACCCCTCCAATTCCAGTGTCTCAATACCCAATGCCCTGATGATCTCCTTTATAATGGGTATCTGGATGGTAAGGGACTCTGGCATTGGGGGCCTATTGGCCTTGTACTGGTTGTAAAGCTCATGTCTAAAGGTAGGGCCCTTGGCATCAAATACCACCAGGAGATATTTGGGGTTTTTTTCCGATAATAACTTGAGGAGCATCCTGGTCACCCCATAGATGGCATTTGTGGGCAGACCCTTGCTTGTGGCCAAGTCTTTAATGGCAAAGTAGGCCCTGTACACATACGAGCTGCCATCCACCAGGTATATGGTCTCCTTGGCCATTGCCTTAAAGATATGAATGCCTGGGTGTTTTTGCTAATTTAGGCTAATTTAGCTCCCTTGCAACGTGGCTATCTGGCGTAATCCACCGCCCTTGTCTCCCTTATCACGGTTACCTTTACCTGCCCTGGATAGGTAAGCTCTGTTTCTATCCTCCTGGCTATCTCTTTGCAAAGCAGGTAGGTCTGGTCATCGTCCACTAGTTTACTTTCCACCATTATCCTAATTTCTCTGCCTGCCTGAATGGCATAAGACTTTGTCACACCATGAAAAGACATGGCGATCCTTTCCAGCTCTTCCAGCCTCTTCACATAGGACTCGTATGTCTCCTGCCTTGCCCCAGGCCTTGCCCCTGAAAGTGTGTCTGCAGCCTGCACCAATACCGCCAGGACAGTTTCTGGTGCCACATCCTCGTGGTGGGCAGCAATGGCATGGACTATTTGAAAAGGTTCCCCATATCTCTTGGCCAGATCTGCGCCTATTAAGGCATGGGGCCCCTCCACCTCGTGGTCCACTGCCTTTCCAATGTCGTGGAGAAGGCCAGCCCTCTTTGCCTGTTTTACATTCAATCCCAGTTCCGCTGCCATAATGGCGCAGAGAAAACTTACCTCTTTGGAATGCCTAAGCACATTTTGTGTATAACTGCTCCTGTACTTTAATTTCCCCAATAACTTGATAAGCTCTGGGTGTATGCCATGGACACCCACGTCAAAGGCAGCCTGTTCCCCTGCCTCTTTAATGGCAAGTTCCATCTCCTTGTCCACTTTGGAGACCACCTCTTCTATCCTACCAGGGTGGATCCTGCCGTCCTCTATTAAGCGTTGGAGGCTAATCTTGGCAACTTCTCTCCTCACAGGATCAAAGGCACTGAGTATCACCGCCTCTGGGGTATCATCTATGATAATATCCACGCCTGTGGCAGCCTCTATTGCCCTTATATTTCTCCCTTCCCTTCCTATAATCCTGCCTTTCATCTCCTCATTGGGCAGGTTCACAACAGAAACTGTATTCTCTGCCACATATTCCCCTGCATACCTCTTTATTGCAAGGGCGAGTATCTCCTGGGCCTTTCTATCAGCTGTCTCCTTTGCCTCTGCCTCTATTCTCCTGATAAGCTTTGCCGCATCCTTTTTGGCCTCCTCTTCAAGGCCCTTTAGGAGGAGCTCCTTTGCCTCCTCTTGGGTCATTCCTGCCAATTCCTCCAGCTTCCTTTTGCCTTGTTCAAGGAGAGAAGAGTACTCTAATTCTTTTTTCCTCAGCTCATTCTCCAATCTCTCCACTGCCTTTTCCTTCTCCGCAAGCCTTGATTCTCTCCTTTCCAGCTGTTCCAATTTTCTGTCCAAAGTCTCCTCTTTGTGTAGGAGGCGTTTCTCCATGGCATGGAGCTGTTCCTTCTTTTCTTTGGACTCCCTCTCAAATTCCAACTTAGTCTGAAAGATTATGTCTTTGGCCTGGAGTGCTGCATCCTTCCTGATATTATTTGCCTCTTTCTCTGCCTCAGCAAGAAGCCTCCTGGCCTTTGCTTCCTGGTCAGAGAACTTCTCCTTGGCCCTCCACCTGTAAATTGCTGCTCCAATTACACTGCCCAATGCTAGAGACAACACAGAAACTATTATGTATTCAACCATAGCCTTCCCTTTTTGATAGTAAAGAAGTCTTGAGGCAGGTTTTATGAGGTCAGGCACAATAAGGGAAAAATTTTCTATTTATCTAAACTAAATGATTCTAAAACAAAGTTATTGCCCTTCCAGCACGGCCTTTTCTAAATGCTGATTTATCTGTCTCACCTTTGAGTCTAAACGAAGGAGTATCTGCTCCTTCTCTTCCATCCCCTTGAAGTACTCTTCAGCTATATTGAATGCCACCAGCACTGCTATTTTAACTTCGGGCAATCCCTTTGCTGTGGAAGCCACCTGATTAAACTTGGCCTTTACATACCTTGCAATCTTCTGGCAAAGTTCATCGGGGGCATCACTTCTGAGTAAATACTCATTGCCAAGTATCTCTACCCTTATGGGCCCTCCCAAACCTACCTCCATCCTTGTGTTAACTACCTATCCTCTCCAGTTTATCAAGTAACGAAACCAACTTCATCCGTGCATTCTCCTTGGCAGTCTTCAATGTCTCTACCTGGGTTTGGAGGTCAAGTATCTTACTTTCTTGGATCTGTACCTTTTCTCTCAAGCTCTCGTTTTCCCGTTTAAGACTATCCAACACTCCTAAAAGATCGTCTATCCTCTTCTCCAATATATCAAGTTGTTCTAGGTCCATATCCATCCCCTTTTAGAATTTTACACCGAACTCCAGAATACTTTTATATTACATTCCGCTACACAAGCGGTCAACAATAAAAAAGGCAAGCCCCTTGGGCTTGCCTCCTCATACCAGGTCTCCTTAAGACCTATTTCATTGCCTTAACCGCCTCGGCCACCTTGATCCTGGCAATGGCCCTCCTAAGGGCGAGCTCTGCCCTTATCATATCAATATCTGGAGCTCCCCGTCCCTTTGCCAGCCTCTCCCTGGCCCTTTCCATGGCCCTCTTGGCCCTTTCTATGTCAATCTCCTCTGCCCTTTCACAGGCATCCACAAGGATGGAGACCTTATCCTCCAAGACCTCACAAAACCCTGTTGTCACTGCAAGATAATGGGTCTTTCCGCCAGCTGTGTACTTCAAGGCGCCAGGGACTATGCCAGTGAGGAATGCCACATGTCCCACAAGTACGCCAAACTCTCCCAGGCTGCCAGGTGCAGTTACCGAATCTACCTGTTCACTTACCACCACCTTTTCAGGCGTCACTACTTCCAGCCAAAGGTTAGCCATTATGAACCCCCTACTTGCTGGCAGCGGCTATTCTCTCCGCCTTTTCCACTGCCTCATCTATGCCACCCACCATGTAGAAGGCAGCCTCTGGAAGATCATCATGCTTGCCCTCTATGATCTCCTTAAACCCCCTCACTGTTTCCTTCACTGGCACATATCTCCCTTTTGTGCCTGTAAAAGCCTCTGCCACATGGAAGGGTTGGCTTAAGAACCTCTGTATCCTCCTTGCCCTGGCCACAATAATCTTATCCTCATCTGAAAGTTCTTCCATACCCAGGATTGCAATAATGTCCTGCAGGTCTTTATATTTTTGAAGTATCTGCTGGACCGTCCTGGCTACATAATAGTGTTCTTCCCCCACGATGTTGGGATCCAGGATCCTGGAGGTAGAATCCAGGGGATCCACTGCAGGGTAGATACCAAGCTCAGCTATGGGTCGGCTCAAAACCACTGTCCCATCCAGGTGTGCAAATGTGGTTGCTGGAGCAGGGTCTGTGAGGTCATCTGCGGGCACATAGACACATTGCACCGAGGTGATAGATCCTTTTTTAGTGGAAGTTATCCTTTCCTGGAGCTCTCCCAAGTCCGTACCCAGGGTTGGTTGATAACCCACAGCAGATGGGATACGTCCCAAGAGGGCCGATACCTCAGAACCCGCCTGGGTGAACCTGAATATGTTGTCGATGAACAAAAGCACATCCTGGCCTCTCTCATCTCGGTAATATTCTGCAGCAGTGAGCGCAGAGAGTGCCACCCTTGCCCTTGCACCTGGAGGCTCAGTCATCTGACCGTAAATTAATGCGGCCTTGTTAATGACCCCTGAATGTTTCATCTCTAGATAAAGGTCATTTCCTTCCCTGGTCCTCTCACCCACACCTGCAAAGACGCTGATACCACCGTGGTGCATTGCAATGTTGTGGATCATCTCCATCATGACCACGGTCTTGCCCACCCCTGCACCACCGAACATTCCCATCTTCCCACCTTTGGGGAATGGGACCAACAGGTCTATCACCTTTACCCCTGTCTCAAGGACCTGTACTGTGGTATCCTGTTCCTCAAAGCTGGGGGCATGTCTATGAATAGGGTAAAAGTGCTTGGCATTCACAGGGCCCAGGCCATCAACGGGTCTGCCCACCACATTCAATACCCTGCCCAGGGTTTCATCACCAACGGGCATCATAATGGGCTTTCCAGTATTCTTGACCCTCATACCCCTTACCAGACCATCTGTTACATCCATGGCTATACAGCGGACAACTTTATCCCCTAAATGCTGGGCCACCTCCACCACCAGATTATCCTCGGTATCGTCAATGGCAGGGTTTGTAATTAGAAGAGCAGTATAAAGGGGAGGAAGATCCCCTTCAGGAAACACCACGTCCACCACCGGGCCTATTACCTGCAAAATCTTTCCTTCGTTCATGACTATATACAAACCTCCTTTGGTATCAACAAATCATTATCTCTTCCTTAAAGCCTCTGCGCCACCCACTATGTCCATGAGCTCAGCTGTGATAGAGGCCTGCCTTGCCTTATTATACACAAGGGTAAGTGTGTTTATTAGATCTCCACAGTTCTTTGAAGCAGTATCCATCGCTGCCATTCTTGCAGCATGTTCAGAGGTCTCCTGTTGCAAGAATGCATTATATAACTGTACACTGAGATGTTTGGGTAACATCTCAACTACCAATTCTTCTGGGGAAGGCTCAAAGAGATACTCTGCCCTCGCGGCCTTAATGATCTCATCCTCTTTAATTGGCTCAATGGGGATGAGCTTTACAAATTTGGGGACCTGCCTTGCCATGCTCACAAATTCTGTGTAAAGCATATGTACCTCATCCACTTCATCACTCATATACTTATTAATAAGCCGCCTTGTGAGCTCATTTACAAAAGAGATATCGGTCTTGCCATAGATATAAACATGAGATTCCTTTACATTATAGCCCCTTTTTGCAAAATAGTCTCTGCCTTTCTTACCAATGCAGGTTAGACTACACTCAATGCCTCTGGCGGTGAGTTCCTTTATCCATTTTTCAGCCCTGACAATCAGGTTGTTATTGAAGCTGCCGCAGAGCCCTCTGTCTGCTGTAAACAACAATAATTCAATTCTTCTCACATGCTCCCTGGGAACCAATAGTGGGTGAATATCACTCTCCACCCTACTGGATACATTGGCCATGACCTCTGCAAACTTTTTAGCATAGGGAGCAAAGCCCTCCATCCTTCCCTGGACCTTCCTGAGCTTTGCAGCAGCCACCATGTTCATGGCCCTGGTGATCTGCCTTGTCTTCTTTACCGCAGATATCTTTCTTTTTATGTCTCTAAGTGTTGCCATGGCCCATATCCTTCTCTTTAGGCCTTCGGCTGAAATATTCTGTCAAACTCACCAAGGGCCTGTTTCATCTTTTCTTCCAATTCAGGGCTTATCTCCTTTTTCTCCTTTATCTCCTTTAGAATCTCCGGATGCTTGGCCTCCATAAACTCCAGCATCTCTTTTTCGTATTTACTCACTGACTCCACTGGCCATTTATCCACAAAGCCATTTACGCCTGCGTAAAGGATCATTACCTGTTTTTCAGCAGCCATTGGCTTGTATTGGGGCTGCTTTAGTATCTCCACAAGCCTCCTACCCCTCTCCAACTGTCTCAAGGTAGCCTTATCAAGGTCACTACCAAACTGGGCAAAGGCCTCCAGTTCCCTGTATTGGGCCATATCCAACCTCAATGAACCAGCCACCTTCTTCATGGCCTTTGTCTGAGCAGCACCACCCACTCGAGATACTGATAGACCCACATTAATGGCAGGTCTAATACCTGAGAAGAACAGGCCTGGCTCCAAATAAACCTGCCCATCAGTAATGGAAATAACATTTGTGGGAATATACGCAGAGACATCCCCTGCCTGGGTCTCGATCACGGGCAAGGCTGTGAGGGAGCCACCTCCAAGCTCATTGTTTAGTTTGGCAGCCCTCTCCAGCAACCTGGAGTGGTTATAAAAGATGTCCCCGGGGAATGCCTCACGGCCAGGTGGCCTCCTGAGGAGCAGGGATACCTGCCTGTAGGCAGCGGCCTGCTTAGAGAGGTCGTCGTAGATTATAAGGGCATGCCTTCCACTATCCCTGTAATACTCACCAATGGCACATCCTGAATAGGGGGCAATAAACTGCTGCGTTGCTGGGTCGCTGGCACAGGCAGCCACTACTGTGGTGTACTCCATGGCACCAAATCTCTCCAGTATATCCACCACTTGAGCCACAGTGGACTTCTTTTGACCAATAGCCACATAAATACAATATATATCGCTGTCTTTCTGATTAATGATGGCATCAACGCAAATAGCTGTCTTTCCAATCTGTCTATCACCAATGATAAGCTCCCTCTGACCCCTTCCAATGGGCGTCATCGCATCAATGGCTTTTATTCCCGTGTACATGGGCTCATTAACCGGCTGCCTCATTACCACTCCTGGTGCCACCATCTCAATACGCCTAAACTCTGTGGCCTTTATGGGGCCTTTCCCATCCAGGGGATTGCCCACTGCGTCAATAACCCTGCCTAACACCGCCTCCCCCACGGGTATCTGGGCAATCCTACCCGTCCTTTTGACAATGTCCCCTTCTTTGATCTTAGAGTCATCTCCCATAATGGCCACACCCACATTGTCCTCTTCCAGGTTCAGACAGAGGCCATATATACCGCCAGGGAACTCAAGCATCTCCATTGCCATTGCATTTTCTACACCATACACCCTGGCAATACCATCACCTACTGAGAGGACTACCCCGGTTTCACTGATATCAATCTTCTTTTGGTAGTCCTTTATTTGATCCCTTATTACTTGACTTATTTCTTCTGCTCTGATCTCCATTAGTGATATTCACCCCTTTTTAGAGATTCTTTAAGGCCTTCCAATTGGGCCTTTATGCTTCCATCTATTACCAAATCGCCAATCTTTACAACCACACCCCCAATCAGGCGTGGATCTTCCTGAAGGTCCATTAATACTTTTTTCCCTGTTAACTCATTTAGGGCGTTGTTCAGCTTTTCAATAGCTGGCTTTTTAAGGCTTATGGCTGTAATTACCTTTGCCCTCACTATGCCTTGGAGTTCGTCACATAGTTTCTGGTAATATGAGTGGATCTCCTTTAGAAACTTTATTCTTTCCTTTTCCAGGAGGACCCTCAGGAAATTCTTTACTATCTCGCTCATCCCTGTCCTTTCCAGCACCTGCCCAAGGATCCTTTTCCTGTCCTCGGATGGTAGGATCTTGCTGACCAGGAGGTTAAACAATTCTGGGGTCCTCTCGCAAAGATCTAGGAAGGCCCCTAGTTCCTGGCCATACTCCATATACCTACCGTCCTCCCTACCTATGTCCATCAAGGCCTTTGCATATCTTCTGGCTACTTTTGCTGTACCTATCAATGTAGTTTACCTACCCTTTCTATAAAGTCTCCCACTAACCTTTCTTGGTCAGTGTCCTTTATTTCTTTTGCCAAGAGTTCCTCAGCCCTCCTGGCTGCCATGGCCATTACCTCTGCCATCAACCTATCCTTAGCGGATTGGAGTTCCCTTTGGATGGTGGACTCGGCCTGAGCCATGATATATCTTGCCCTCTGTTGGGCATTTTCAATTATCTTTGCCTTTTCTATTTCCCCTTCCCTTCTATATTCCTCCAGGATTTGGGCCCTGGTTAACTCAGTCTCCTTTAGTTTAGCCTCCAGCTCCCTATATCTTGCCTCCAGGGCATCTTTCTCCCTTTGGAGCTGCTCCATCTTTCTCTTTAACTCTTCCCTGCGTATAGCAAAGTAGTCCTTGATGGTAGTCTTTCTCAAAACAAAGACCAAGATCACTACCATAAGGCCAAAATTCAATATCCTATAAAAGAGGTCTGCCCATTCAGAGGGGCCATGCCCTGCCTCAGCAGCTATAGCAGTTTTGCCCAATCCCAATAAAACCAGCAATATAGTACCCATGTACCCTATTTTGCCCATCTCTTCCCCCTAAACTGTCCTGCCCAATATCTTTTCTGCCAATTCCCTGGAAAACAACTCCACCTGCTGCTCAAGGCTCTTCTTGGCAATGATTATCCCTTCTTCTATCTGTTTCTTTGTTTCCCTTAGTTTTTCCTGTACTACAGCATTGGTCTCCTTCAAGATCTTCTCTTCCTCAAGGGAGCCTTGCTTTCTTAGGTTTTCCTTTTCCAGGGCCCCTTCTCGCCTGGCCTTTGAGATGGCTTCCTCTATGGCCTTGGCCCTGCCGTCACACAGCTGACCAAAAGTATTTATCTGCCTTCCAAGAGACTCAAACTCGCCATTGCGCTTGGATATAATCTGGCGAATAGGCCGAAATAGGATCAGGTTCAATAAGAAGACCAGAACTAAAAAGTTAATAATCTGTATGAAGAGGCTACTGTCTACCTTGAGCATCGTATCCCCCTGGCATGGTAGATTTGGTGCCTGCCCCACGGCTACGCTCTCATAACAAAAAAAAGCAAAAAGTCAAAGCCTTTTTAAAGGGCAGGGCTTTAAATATGATCCCCATTGAATCGGTGTGGCTCATTATCATAGGAAAAATGCTTTGGCAAGAAAAATTATCGGCGCCTCCCATCTTTTACCGTGACGCTCCCGTCGAATATACATACACGCCCTCTTTTCCCAGGTGACCTTTGGATTAATCTTTCCTTTGCCAGCATTCATTACTTGACATCCCGTTGTAGGTTTAGCTAAAAATACACCTCAAAAATCAGACAAATGGGAGGTGATAGAGGAAACAGCCAACATTATTCTTGTGATAGTCTGGTTAGGTTAGCAACGGAGCTAACATTTGCCCAAAGGAGGTAGCAAATATGAGTGATTTCCCGCTGGATAAGGGGCTAGAGGAAAGGCTGGAGGAAAAGGGAATCTCAAGAAGGGATTTTATGAAGTTTTGCGGAATGGTTACAGCCACCCTGGGATTGTCTTCATCATTCATCCCCAAAGTCGCAGAGGTATTTGCCCAGCCTAAGCAAAGACCACCAGTTATTTGGCTACACTTTGCAGAGTGCACAGGATGTTCTGAAGCAGTATTAAGAACCATGTATCCATGGATAGATGAGCTCTTGCTAGATATCATATCCATGGAATACCACGAGACAATCATGGCAGCAGCAGGACACCAGGCTGAAGAAAATCTCACAAGTGCTGTGGAAAAGTATAAAGGAAAGTTCGTATGTGTGGTGGAAGGCGCAATAGCCACTGCCCATAACGGTGCCTATGGCAAGATAGGAGGTAAGACCTTCCTTGAGATAGCCAACAAGGTTTGCAAGCAGGCAGCAGCAGTTATCTGTATTGGCACATGTTCATCCTACGGTGGTGTACAAGCAGCAGCTCCCAATCCAGGGGGTTATAAGGGTGTGGGAGAGGCACTGGGGATAAAGACCCTGAACATACCCGGATGTCCTCCGAATCCAATCAACTTTGTAGGAACAGTGGTTAATTACCTACTGCTGGGTAAGCTACCGGATCTGGACGAATTAGGAAGGCCCCTTTTCGCCTATGGAGTCTCCATACACGATCAATGCCCGAGGCGTGCCCATTACGAAGAAAACAACTTTGTAAAAGAGTTTGGATCAAAAGAGGCAGAAATGGGCTACTGCCTTTACAAAATGGGTTGTAGAGGCCCTGACACCTTTAATAATTGCCCAGTTGTAAAATACAACGAGGGATATGGTTGGCCCATTGGTGCAGGGCATCCTTGCATTGGGTGCAGCGAGCCCAACTTTTGGGATAAGATGGCCCCATTTTTTAAGGCCAAGGGCTAACTCGTAATGTAAATCTTAATGACAAGGAGAGTGAGCCATGGGTGAAAAGATAATGATAGACCCCATAACCAGGATTGAGGGTCATCTTCGCATAGAAGTAGAAGTGGCAGGAGGCAAGGTGGTAAATGCTTGGAGCTCTGGGCAGATGTTCAGAGGCCTGGAGATCATCCTAAGGGGCAGGGATCCCAGGGATGCACCATTGATCACCCAGAGATCCTGCGGAGTCTGTACCTTGGTACACTATTTGGCCTCTGTAAGGGCAGTGGAGGATGCCGTTAAGGTAAAGATCCCTGATAATGCAAGAATTATCAGGAATTTACTCCACGGCGCCCAGTTTCAACACGACCACATTGTGCATTTTTATCATCTCCATGCCTTGGACTGGGTGGATATAGTGAGCGCATTGAAGGCAGATCCTCAAAAGACAGCCGCCCTTGCCGACAATGTGAGCAATGCCCCATGGGGCGGGGCAGTGTATTTCAAACAGGTACAGCAGAGGCTGAAGACCTTTGTAGATAGTGGACAACTGGGCCCCTTTAACAACGGATACTGGGGACATCCAGCCTATGCACTACCTCCAGAGGCCAATTTAATGGCAGCTGCCCACTACATTGAGGCATTGAGGCTCCAGGCAGAGGCTGCCAAGATGCATGCCATATTTGGAGCAAAAAACCCCCACCTCCAGAGCATAGTGGTGGGAGGGGTGACCTGCGTCCAGGATCTCACGCCTGACAGGATAGCACAGTTCCTGCATCTCTGGAAAAAGACCCAGGATTTCATAAAGAATGTGTACATCCCCGATGTCTTGGCAGTTGCCAGCTTCTATAAGGACTGGGGCAAGATCGGTGGATGCTCCAATTATATGGCATGGGGTGAGTTCCCTCTCAGTGACAAAGAGCCTGATAGCCTATTTATGCCCAGGGGCGTAATTATGAAAAAAGACCTCAAAGGCGTAAAAATGGCACAGCAGGACAAGGTTGTGGAATCAGTGGCAAGGTCTTGGTACAAAGGGGCAGATGCCCTTCATCCCTTTAAAGGGGTCACTGAGCCCGAGCTAACTGATTATGATACCAACAAGAAATATTCATGGTTCAAGGCCCCCAGGTATGATGGAGAACCATGTGAGGTAGGCCCTCTGGCAAGGGTCTTGGTTGCCTATGCCTACGGAAAGAAGGAGATTAAAGAGGTAGTGGATTCAGTGCTCAATAAACTTGGCCTGGATGCAAGTGCCTTGTTCTCCACCTTGGGCAGGACCGCTGCCAGGGCCATTGAAACCTTGGTAATTGGTAATGCCATGGAGGCCTGGATCATGGAGCTGGTGGAAAACCTGAAAAAAGGTAACAAAAAGACATACCAGCCTTGGACCATGCCAGATCATGGACAGGGCATAGGGCTAAATGATGTTCCCAGGGGTTCTTTGGGACATTGGGTAGAGATTGAAAAGGGTGTGATCAAAAATTATCAATATGTAGTCCCCTCCACATGGAACCTGGGGCCCAGATGTGCCAACAATAAACCCGGGCCTGTGGAAGAGGCATTGATAGGCACACCAGTGGCTGATCCAAAGAGGCCTTTGGAGATACTGCGAACCGTCCACTCCTTTGACCCTTGTATTGCCTGCGGTGTCCACGTCATAGACCCAGACAGCAACCAGGTTTACAAGGTTAAGGTGATCTAGATTAAATGAGGGGGCACTGCCCCCTCTCTACACAATGGACACTCAAAATATCACCATACTGGGAATTGGAAATCTCCTTCTGAAGGACGAGGGTCTGGGCATTATTGCCTTAAAAAAGTTAGAGGAAAGATACATCTTCCCTCCCAATGTGAGGCTGATTGATGGTGGTGTATTGGGCCTGGGTCTGCTGGGTGTTTTGACAGAGTCTGATGTAGTAATAGTCTTGGATGCCATAAAAAACGGTGCAAAACCAGGGACTGTCCTTAGAATAGCCCATGGGCAAATCCCCTCCAGGCTGAGAGCGAAGAATTCCTTACACCAGATTGACTTCTTGGAAACCCTGGCGGTTTGTGAATTACTGGACAAGACACCTCATTGTGTGATATTGGGGATTGAACCCAAGGAGATAACCACTGTGGAGATGGATCTAAGCCAGGAGGTATGGGCCTCCATGGAGCTATTGATTGGTATGGTATTGGAAGAACTAAGGGGCCTTGGTATTGTGCCCATAGAGAGGGGAAAGGATGTGCCTTGCCATTCCTGCTAAGGTAATTAAGGTAGATGGAGGTGTTGCCACAGTAAACTTAGGGGGAGTGGAGAAGGAGGCAAGCTTGCTGTTGTTGGATGATGTGTCAGTGGGAGATTATGTGATCATCCATGCAGGGTTTGCCATAAATAAACTGGATAAGGTGGCGGCTGAGGAGTCTTTGAGGATCCTGAGAGAACTGGCTTCATTGGCACCTTAATAGGTGCCTTTATTATTTTGCAACGAAAGGAGGTGAAAGGGAATGAAGAGGTACGGGATCTTGGCTATCCTTGTGGCCTTTGTTGGGGTAGTGCTGGTGGGGAACTTGACGGCAGCCCAAAAGGCTCCCGATGTCATTAAGATTGAGAACAAGTACCCTGTGGATAAGAAGGGCCCAGTCAATTTCTCCCACAAGAAACATGAGGTGGATTACAAGGTCGCCTGCACAGAGTGCCACCATGAGTACAAGGATGGCAAGAATGTGTGGAAGCAAGGCGATCCTGTGAAGAAATGTGCTGAGTGTCATCCAGCAGAAGGCAAACAGGGAGATAAGGTATTGAATTTACAAAATGCCTTCCACAAGAACTGCAAGGATTGCCATAAGCAAAAGAACGACGACGCCAAGGCACCCTTTAAGAAATGTACGGGATGCCATCCTGCCGATACCGGCAAATAGTATGTTAGACTAATTAGAATGAGGGGGGTAACCCCCTCTTTTTTTGCCCTCATATACCCTGTTAGGTGTAGGTGGATGATTACTTTTTTGTAATTGTGGGTTTTTTCCACTGGAAAAATTGAATTTATACCCTAATATTAGATGTAAAAAACAATCCTCAGGAGGGGTTATAGGATGGACAAACCTGTTTCCAGAAGGAGTTTCCTCAAGGCTGGCATCGTAGCCGCAGGAGCTGTTGCTGCCAGTTCTGTGATACTACCAAAAACTGTACAAGGAGCTGACCAAAAAGAACTTGCTACACTTATTGACATAAGAAAGTGCATTGGTTGTGAGGCATGCGTGGAGGCATGTAAAGATAAAAACCAGGTGAAATACCCCAAACCTAAAAAACCTTTCCCAAAGATGTATCCATCCACTGCAAAGGTTTCTGACTGGTCAGACAAACAAAATGTCACAAACAGGTTGACTCCATATAACTGGCTCTTCATTCAAAGGGCAAAGGTCACCATTGATGGAAAGGAGACAGAGATAACCTTCCCAAGGAGGTGTATGCATTGCCAAAACCCACCCTGTGCCGACCTCTGCCCTTGGGGTGCTGCCAGAAAACTAAAAAACGGCATCACCTTGATTCACCCCGATATCTGCCTGGGTGGTGGAAAGTGCAAAGATGTCTGTCCTTGGGGAATACCACAAAGGCAAACAGGGGTTGGACTTTATCTGAAGATCATGCCAGCCTTTGCAGGAAATGGTGTGTTTTATAAATGTGATAGGTGCTACGATAACATAGAACAAGGAAAACTCCCTGCGTGTATAGAGGTATGTCCTGAAAATGTGCAAAAGATAGGGCCCAGGGACGAAATCGTAAAGGAAGCAATGGCAATTGCCAAGGCCATAAAGGGATATATCTATGGTCTTGAAGAAAACGGCGGAACAAATACCATATATGTATCCCCTGTGCCCTTTGAAGAGCTCAATAAAAAGATAGAGAAAGGCGATGGGAGACCACATTTTGATAGGGTGCCAAATTCCATGGCACACGCCGATAATCTTGCAAAGGCAATGCTTATTGCACCTTTTGCAGGCCTTGCGGCAGCAGGGCTGAGACTTATATCTGCCAAGAAAAAAGAGCAGGAGGATAGGTCATGAAAGCTATAAATAGCAATGTACCCATTAGTTATACTTGGCCTAAGAGGATATACATACTAACCTTGATTGTGCTGGCCTTTACAGGATTTGGCCAGATGCCAATCTTCAAAAGATACTATATAACAAGCATTCCAGGCCTTGGCTGGTCTGCCAATTATTTCGCAACCCACTATGTCCACTATGTAGCAGCCTCAGTCCTAATAGCCCTGATCGTCTATACAATATTTCACTTTTATATTGCAGGCAAAAAGTACTATAGGCTACATCCTGTGGCCTATCTACCCTTGAGCATAATGGCAGGGATTGTGGTTACAGGAATCTTTAGAGTGCTTAAGAACCTTCCCAATGTGGTGTTTTCGCCCGGTTTTACCATGTTTATTGACCTAACACATCTTGGCCTGGTCCTTTTGTACCTGTTTACTGCCTTGGCCTTACTCATCGCTGGGAAAAAATGGTTAATCCCCAGGGCCTAAGATAAAAGATAGTATCTTTTTCCTCTCAAATGCAGGGACTTATGTCCCTGGATTAAGGCAGTTACCTATTGAATCGTAGCTATTAGGGAATAGAATTGAAATATGGCATATTTTCCATTAGATGTCCGCATCTTAGAAGAAGGGCTTCCTGAGGCCCCAGGGGTATATTTATTTAAGGGTGAAGGAGAAAAGATACTATATGTAGGCAAGGCCAGGGACCTTAAAAAAAGGGTACTCTCATACTTCTTCAGGAACTCAGAGCCCTCAGAAAAGACCAAGATGTTGTTAAGAAACGCCAGGGCCCTGGATGTGATCCTTACCTCCAGCGAAAACGAGGCCTTTATCCTGGAGAGGAACCTGATCAAAAGGCACATGCCCAGGTACAACATCTTACTCAGGGATGATAAACAGTATCCTCTGGTGCGAATAGACCTTATGCAGGAGTATCCAAGCCTTGAGATCGTCAGGCGTCCTAAACAGGACAATGCCAGATACTTTGGTCCCTTTTCATCCTCTGGTGCCATGAGGGAGACATTGAGGGTGCTGCATAAGGCATTTCCATTACGAAAATGCAAAGGGGCACTGAAACCCAGGACACGGCCTTGTATAAACTATCAGATGCACAGATGTTTGGGCCCCTGCACAGGCTCTATATCCAAGGGTGAATACCAAGGCTTAATAAATCAGGCCATCATGTTCCTGGAAGGGAGGACAAGATCACTCATTGAGGTCCTCACCCAGGAGATGGTCAGGCTATCTGAGGAGATGGAATTTGAAAGGGCAGCCATTGTGAGGGATAGGATAAGGGCAATAAAGAGAACAGTTCAGCCCCAGGCTGTGGACATCCCTGATCTCAAGGACAGGGATATCATTGGCATAGCCAGTCACAAAGATACAACACAAGTAGTGGTATGGGAGATCAGGGAAGGTCACCTGGTGGAGACTTCTTGTTTTTCGTTTGAGGCAAGGGGAGAGGAACAGACAGAGACCCTGGAGGCATTTATAAAACAATACTATCCTGAAAGAGGCACCAGGATCCCCTCAGAGATACTGATCCCATTTTCCATTGAAGAGGCAACACAAATAGGCAGGTGGCTGGCCACTATAAAGGAAGGTGATGTAAATATAAAAGTGGCAAAGACCCCTCAGGAGAAGAGGGCCGTCCATATGGCCATAACAAATGCCCAGAGGCTGGCCTTACAATCAGAGGATAGAAAACACATGAAGGCCCTTGATCTTATTGGGAAAATGCTCTCATTGGATAAGGTCCCCAGATACTTAGAATGTGTGGATATCTCTAATCTACAAGGCAATGCCGCAGTGGGTAGTGTGGTGGCATTTATAGACGGAAGGCCTTATAAGAGAGGATATAGGTCCTTTCACATAAAGTCCGTGGAAAATATGGACGACTCTGCCATGATGGCAGAGGTAATAAGGAGGCGTTTAAAGTATGAGCCCTTACCTGACTTATTCATCCTTGATGGTGGAAAGGGACATCTAAATATTATAAAAAAGCTCCTTGAGGACCTGGACAAAGCCAATATCAATGTTATTGCCATTGCCAAGGAAAGGGAAAGCAACCTTCCTTCTGACAAGATTTACATACCTGGAAGAAAAAACCCGATAATCCTTGAGCACAATCACCCTGCCCTTTTGCTCCTGATGGCCATGAGGGATGAGGCCCACAGGAGGGCTGTAGCCCTTCATCATAAGAGATATAAAAAAGAGACCGTGGGCTCAGTTTTAAGCGGCATCCCTGGCCTTGGTCCCAAAAGGATAAAGGCATTACTGATCCAGTTTGGTTCCTTGGAGAGGCTGAAGAGGGCAACCATTGAGGAACTTGAGTCTATGCCTGGCCTACCAAAGTCCTTGGCAAAGACCATCTTTGAAAAACTCAACACCGTAGATACCCATGCACCAAAAGATTAAGGACACCCTTTATTTTGACCTTTTACCTAGGGTCCTAGCCCAATTAGTCATGGGCCTAATGGGAACAATAAAGGTGGATAGTATAGAGGGTAAGGAATTTGAGGAAGAGGCAATCAAGGCCTCTGGTGGCGCAGTGATCTATGTATCCTGGCATCAGCGCATGTCCTATTTATTTTACCACCTCTCCCATAAGGGAATACATACCCTGATCAGCCCCAGCAGGGATGGTGAGATGGCTGCACGACTGGCTTTAAGGCTGGGGTTTGTGCCTGTCAGGGGCTCTACAACCAGGGAAGGCTTTAAGGGCCTAGTTCAGATGATACGGCATCTAAAGGAAGGGAAAAAGGCAGGGATGTTGGCAGACGGCCCACAGGGCCCTGCTAGGCAGGCAAAGATAGGTACCGTGATCATGGCAAGGGATGCCCAGGCCCCCATACTCCCTGTGACATGGGGCGCAACAAAGGTATGGATTGCCAACTCCTGGGACAGATATATGGTACCAAAGCCCTTCTCACGCCTGTTCATAAAGTATTCTGAACCTATCTGGGTCCCAAGGAGGGCAAAGAAAGAAGAGCTGGAGCACTACAGGCAGGTCTTAGAAGGCGTATTAAACAAGCTTTCCAAAGAGTGTGACCAATTCTTTAAGTAACCTCTATACCCCTTAACCAATCAAGCCAGGCCCTGGCATTTGCCACCTTGGAGCTTAGAACTATTTTCTTGAAACGGTCTTCTTCTTGTAAAGACCCTTGCACAAGGCCATCAATGATCTTTGTCAAGACTCTTTCTTGGGCATCCCTAAGGCCAACAAATGCCTGTGGAAATAGGTTCAATAAAAAGTAGACCTTTGGAATAAAATCCACTCTCATATTTCGTATTTGAAAAGTAGGCGTGAGTAGCCAATTCTCAAAAGACCTTTTTCCATCTTCAGTAATGGAAAAAAGCTTTTGAGGTGGCCTTGGCCCTTGTGAGATCAGCTCATAGGAGACAAGGCCTTTACTGTAAAGCCTTTCTAAAAGTAGGTATAATTGGCTTTGGCTCGTGCTCCATACATGGGAGAATATTTTGTTTAGTTCCTTTAGGAGTCTATAGGGATGGCTAGGGCCTTCATAGAGAAGCCCAAGTATCATGTACTCCAGTGCTGGATTGCCCTTTAGTTCTCCCATGGATCTTCTCATCATCCAGCCTTTGCAAAAGGACAGATAGGGAATCTGCATACCTTACAAAACAGACAGTGCCCTCCGTGGGCCAGAACTGCCAGGTCCTTCCTTGTAATCTTCTCTCCAGCCAGGACCCTTGGTAACAACACATCAAAGATGGTGGTTTCATAAAATATTATGGCAGCTGGAAGCCCCAATACAGGTAAACCCCTTATCCTGCCATAGAGAAACATGGATCCAGGGAGTACAGGCGTGCCATAGACTACCTCTGTGGCACCGGCATCATAAATTGCGTGCCTTGATACATCGTCTGGGTCAACGCTCATGCCCCCAGCAACCAGTATCATCTCTGCACCTTCATCCAGAAGTTGAAGTATGGCAGCCTTTATGGATTCCCTTTGGTCAGGGCTATACCTCAACCCAATGATGGCACAATTATAGTTTTCCAGTTTCTTGGTAAGGGTTGGGGCAAATCTGTCTTTGATTAATCCCTTGTAGACCTCATTTCCCGTCACAACAATGCCCACACTTAGGGTCTTGAGCTCAAGAATGCTTATTATGCCACTTGCGCCTGCAATCCTCTCCGCCTCCTTTATAAATTCTTCTTTGATAAGGAGGGGGATGGCCCTTGTAGATGCCACCACCTGATCTTTTACCACCACAGAGTTGGTATGTAATGTGGATACACATATATCAGGGACCATATTTATCTCCACAAGGGCCTCCACGTCTATTTTTAAAAGTCCCCCTTTAATAGCCCTGATGGAGACCTTACCTTCAGAGGGCTCTTGGTCAAAATATGTCCCAGGGCCTGAAATTGCCTTTGCAAGCCTAATGGCAGCGTCGTCTTCATGAAGCTCCCCATTGGGGATCTCCAGGATATACAAATGCTCCTTGCCCAGCCTTTTGAGATACTCTATATCCTGTTCCCTTACCACGTGCCCTTTTTTAAAGGCCCTACCCTTGAACTCCCCTGGCCTTACCTCTGTAATGTCATGGGCCAAGACATGCCCCACCGCCCTATCCACATCAATAAGTCGAAATCTTGATTCATGTCCCATGGTTTTACCTCTAATATAGACTATTCTATAACGTAATACTCTGTCAACAATTTACCTTACCCATGACCAACAAAGCCTTTCTCCGAAGAGCCTCACCACGTAGACAAGATATGTGGATCAGTTTTGGATATAATATGTATTGTGCAGTGTTGGTACTTGTGCAGTATGGCCTTTTTATATTATGAACTAGTAAATCTCAAGTGTTACATGGTAAATATAGATGGTAAAAAAAACTCCAGAATAGATGTTTCAATCTTTTCTTGTTTGTATTCTCGTTGGTCTATTAATATGCCCGTCTTCTCTAAAATCTAATCATTCAGAATAGCTTGTTTATAAAAACAGTGGAACTTATATATTGAAATAACATGTTTAATGGTGAGGGGTAGAAATAAAAGAAGTTTTTTGTTGCAATTAAAATGATAAAGCAGGTAGTGGAAATTATTAGAATGAAATGCCCATAGATAGAAATGACATCAAAAGTAATAGTGCGAAACAAGCAAGGTGAACTATCACTTCGACGAATGGAGTGAGGAGAAATCTTATAGCAGTGCAGGTTTCAAGTTAAAAGTTTAAAGTTTAAGCCCGACTAAGAGTATTCTAGCTGTAGCGGAAACTGCAGGATTTCTCGCTTAGCTCGAAATGACATAGGAGGTGGCTAGAAATGACAGAGGGGTGGGATGGAAAGGCAAGGGGATGGTTCGAAACCAGAGCGGCGCGTTGCCTGTTGCCTGAAGACAGGGAGGCATTGGCTGGAATGACAGGGCAGTCACTGGAAGTGATTATAAAAGCAATGGCCTAAGCTTTAGCACGCACTGTCATTTCGACGAAGGAAGTGAGGAGAAATCTTATAATAGTGCAAGTTTCATGTTTACAGCCCCACCGAAGGATCCTCACTGTAGTGGGAAGTACAGGGTTTGTCGGTACGCTCGAAACAGGGGATTCCTCTCTCAGCTCGAAATGACAAAGGTGTTGCACGAAATCACATGGTCATTACCTATAATGGGAGAAACATGGCTGGCAACGGAAGTAAAACCAATAGCACCAACCTTCAATAAAAGGCTGTAGTCTAGACCAACGAAGTGCTGAGAAATCTTTTAAGAGACCGCAAGTTTTATGGTTACATCCTCGCCAATTGAATTAACAGGGTCTCGCATATAGGCTTAGTAGACATAGTTGAGATAAAACTTTTGCTCTAAAAAAATCTTGAAGATTTTTCTTCCCTCAGAGGTCCGTGGGGTGAAATTATTCACCAGCCCATTGCTTCTATCAATTTTGTGGCCTTTCAATACCTTCTCTAAGCCAAAGGATTTGATTTTCATGTTGCATTGGCCCCATTCCCTTTGCTAAAAGTTTGTTGACATCTTAAAGACTTGTAAAGTACAAGGCAAATAACCTTACCTTTAGGAGGTAGGCATGCCTCACTTTGAAAAGGACGAGCTTAGAGGTGCCTTGGAGAGATGGGAGGATGGGGTCAGAAAGTCATTAAGCAAGGCACCTGAGAGAAAATCTGAATTTATCAATACATCTGGCATCCCAATCAAAAGGCTTTACACCCCACTGGACTTAGAAGAGATACCCTATCTCAAGGATATTGGCTTTCCCGGAGAATTCCCTTTCACCAGGGGTATCCAAAACACCATGTACCGTGGAAGATTCTGGACTATGAGACAGTATGCCGGGTTTGGCACTGCTGAGGAGTCCAACAGGAGATACCATTACCTGCTAAAACAAGGCCAAACAGGTCTCTCAGTGGCCTTTGACCTCCCCACCCAGATCGGATATGACTCAGACCACGAGATGTCCATTGGAGAGGTGGGAAAGGTGGGGGTTGCCATTGATTCGGTGAAGGATATGGAGGTGCTTTTCCACGGCATACCCCTCGGCGAGGTGAGTACCTCTATGACTATTAATGCTCCCGCGGGCATACTCCTTGCCATGTATATGGCAGTTGCTGAAAAACAAGGCGTGGCCTTTAAGGACCTGAGGGGGACTATTCAGAATGATATTTTAAAAGAATACACAGCACGAGGTACTTACATCTTTCCCCCTGAACCCTCCATGAGGATTGTCACAGATATATTTAAATTCTGCTCTGAGCATGTACCTCAGTGGAACACTATCAGCATAAGCGGATACCATATAAGGGAGGCTGGATCCACTGCAGTGCAGGAAGTGGCCTTTACCCTTGCCAATGGGATTGCCTATGTGGAGGCAGCCATCAAGGCAGGTCTGGATGTGGACACCTTTGGACCAAGGCTCAGCTTTTTCTTCAATTCTCATTTGGACTTTTTTGAAGAGATAGCCAAGTTCAGGGCTGCCAGGAGACTGTGGGCCAATATCATGAAAAACAGGTTTGGGGCCAAAAATCCAAGGTCAATGATGGTACGATTCCACACCCAGACGGCAGGCTGCACCTTAACTGCACAGCAACCCCACAACAACATAGTAAGGGTGGCATTTCAGGCTATGGCAGCGGTCCTTGGTGGTACTCAATCCCTCCACACCAATTCCATGGACGAAGCATTGTGTCTGCCATCTGAGGAGGCAGCCCAGATTGCCCTACGTACCCAGCAGCTCATAGCTTACGAGACAAATGTATGTGATACCATTGATCCCCTTGGAGGCTCTTATTACATTGAGGCACTCACCCAGAAGATCTATGAGGAGGCAGAGAATTACATAAAAAAGATAGATGAGATGGGCGGGGCAGTAAAGGCCATTGAACAAGGGTTTGTACAAAGGGAGATACAGGACAGTGCATATCAATATCAAAGGGAGATAGAAGAAGGGAAGAGGACAGTGGTTGGCCTGAACAGATTTCAGGTGGAGGAAAAGATCCCCACAAAGATCCTTAGGGTAGACCCAAAGGTTAGAGAGCTCCAGATCCAGAGGATTAAGGACCTAAAGGCCAACAGGGATAACAGCAGGGTAAGGGAGACACTCAAGGCATTAAAAGGAGCTGCAGAGGGCACAGAGAATCTCATGCCTTTCATCTTTGAGGCAGTAAAGGCCTGTGCCACCCTGGGAGAGATATGTGATGTTCTAAGGGAAGTCTTTGGAGAATACCAGCCCAATGTGATCTTGGGGAGGTAAGTAATGGAAAAAAAGAGAAAGATACGGGTATTGGCTGCCAAACCAGGTCTGGATGGGCACGACAGAGGAGTAAAGGTGGTTGCAAGGGCCCTTATGGATGCCGGCATGGAGGTCATATACACAGGGATTCGACAAACTCCAAACCAGATCGTTGAGGCAGCCATACAAGAGGATGTGGATGTAATTGGATTGAGCATTCTCTCTGGTGCACACGATTACCTATTTCCTAAGATAATGGAGCTTCTAAAAGAGAGAGGTGCAACGGATATCCTGGTAATAGGAGGGGGTATCATTCCTGAAGAAGACATACCCTATTTAAAAGAATGCGGGGTAAAGGAGATCTTTGGACCAGGTACCAATACAAAGGATATAGTGGATTTTATTGAGAAAAATGTGAGAGAACGGGGGGTGGGTGAGCAGTAGGAATTAGGTTGCAACAATACTATTTTTTCATTGCAAAGGTCTGGCCAGTGGCCATGGCCTTCTTTTTTTTCACCCTTCCTTGTAGACCTGGAATATCTGCTGAGATCAGATTGGACCTCAGGATTGAGGCAGCCCTTCTAGGTGCTTCCGTAGTGGCAAACATCACCTTGCAAAACACAGGAAATGATATTGCAAGGGATGTGGAAATAGTCTTTCCCTTTACAACCCAAAAAAGATCTATGGGTGATATAAGGCCCAATGAGATGGTTCTAACACAGCTTGAAATTGGGACATGGGGCCCTTGGCCTAAAGTATATTGGGGCCATGTGAGGTACAAGGCCACAGATCTCACACCCCTGAGCGTCCCTTTTTCCATCCCCATGAACCAAGGGATGAATCCAGAAGGGCTATTGGCAAAGATAAGGGATGTGGAGCTTGGCTCCCTTGGCAAGGTGGAGATTTACCTTGAAAACATCGGGTCCCATTACAAGGATGTGGAACTAAGACTCCTTTTGCCTGAAGAGGTGGGAGGGAGATCTGTTCCATCACCCATTAGGCTCTATCCCCAAAGACAGAAAAAGGTGTGCATAGATATCATGAACAGGTGGGCAAGGCCTGGCTCTATTTATCCTGCCTATCTGATATTAACTTCCACCCCCAGTGGAGGAGAATACTCCTTTCCCTTTTCCCTTTTTATAATTGAAAAAAAGAGCCTCCTGGGTCCTCATCTTCCTTTAGTAGTTTCCTTGGGGCTTTTATTATGCCTTTACTTGTTTTTAAGGGCCTTAGAATCTAACCACCCAGAGTAACCCTCACCTCTATTCCAGGGCGTGCCCTTAAGAGTTCCCAGGCATTTCCTCTGTTTATACCTATTTCCAGGTACCCGCTACTGCCTATGTAACAAAGGGCTGATCCCTGTGAAACATCTCCAAAGGTCCTGTTTATCCCAATCAGTCTCATACCGCTTATTTCCACAACCATGTCCCCTTCCCTTCCTAATAATTGGATGTCCCTTTCATGGATGTTTGTTATTAGGTTACCAAAGCGGTCTTTCATCAATATCATTCCCAGGAGATGATCTTTATGCCTCTGAGGTATGGGTATGTCTAACACCACTGGATCTTTAAGGGGGGATCCTAATTGTTCCAAAGGTACCCCCAGAGCAAGATGGGCTGCTACAGGCGCAAATATGTCTCTCCCGTGGAAGGTATGGCTGATATTTTTCAGAAAGTATTTGGTATTTATCAGTTGATACCATTCTCCCTCCTTTGCAGAAGGCCACAGGATACCATTGTCAGGTCCCACAAAGATATAATCACCACACCTGCTGGCCACAGCCCTTCTGTCTGTCCCCACCCCTGGATCCACTATGCACACATGTATTGTTCCCTTTGGGAAGTACGAAAAGGAATTCATTATTGTAAAGGCCCCTGCCAGTATGTCTCCTGGTGCAACATAGTGAGTGATATCTATTATTTGGGCATCAGGACAGATACCTAAAATGACCCCCTTCACAACCCCCACATATGGGTCTTCAAGGCCAAAATCTGTGGTAAGGGTAATAAATTTTCTTGACATGGTGCTCCCTAAAAATTAAGCCTAACAACTATTAGTTTAATAAAAGAGGTCCCAGTGTCCAGAAGAAAGGATCTAAATAAGATTAAACACATACAGAAAGTTGTCGCCTCCCTCTTTGCAAAAAAGGGTTATAGAAGCGTATCCATGAGGGAGATAGCCAGTGCCCTTTCGATGAGACCTTCCAGCCTCTATCACTACTTTGATGGCAAGGAGGCCCTCTTATTTAAGATCATGGATTCTGCCATGGAAGAGTCCCTGGCAGTTCTTAAGGATATGAGCACAAGTGAAAAGCCAACCAAAGAGAGACTAGAGGCAATGCTTCACTTTTATTCCCAGTATTATCTCCAGGAGTCAGAAAGACTCACACTCTTGGTGAACGAGATCCCATCACTTAGTTCCCAATACAGGTCCAAACTAGTGGAAAGAGAGAAGGAGTTTGTCAATCTCTTTAGGAACCTTATACAGGAACTCATTAATGTAGGAGAAATCAGGTCCTTGGATGCCACATCAGCCGTCTTTAGCTTTTTTGGAATGATTCATTATACGGTAAAATGGTATGATCCTCAAGGAAGGATAACCCCTGCCGAGCTCTCAAGACAGATTGTAAGGATCTTTACCAAGGGTCTTTATGGCAAGGATTAGTCTTTATTCAAAACACACTTAAGGCCTTGTCTCAAGGGATCAAATCAGTTGATTTTGTGGGCTTGGAAGATATAAAGGGTTATCTCATGGCATTGGAGGGTTAAGTGGAAGAATCACTGTCAAGACTCCTTGATTTTGGAAAGTCATTGATAAACGAGGCAGGGGTAAGGGCCAGCTATTTTTACGGCAGGGGTCTAAAGAAAAAGAGGTTCGATGAAGAAGTGGTCACTGCCACAGAGCTTGCAGTGCTGGACTTATTTAGAAATGCCATCAGTTCCTCCTTTCCTGAGCACGGTATCTTTGGTCAGGGTAACCTAGAACCTAAGTACACCCATTCAGGTAAGAGGTATCTTTGGGTATTTGACCCTTTGGATGGCGTGGCCAATTTCCAGGCAGGCCTCCCAATATGGGGCCTATCCCTCGGGCTAATGGAGAACTTCTGGCCATTGTTTGGAATATGTTTTTTCCCTGCCACCAATGACCTCTTTGTGGCAGGCCCCGATGGCCTAGCAACCCATAATGGTGAGACCATAACGGATATACCCAATCCCAGAGAGATTAACGACGAGAGCATGCTCTTTGTATACTCCAGGTTCCACAGATATTACACCACAGACTTTCCAGGCAAGGTCCGTAACCTTGGCTCTACCCTTGCCCATCTCTGCTATGTGGCAATGGGAATAGCTGATGGTGCTATTATTAGAAATGAAAGCTTTGAGAACTTGCTGGCAGCAGAGATCCTAAACAGGAACGCCGGGAAGAGGATGTATAGGTTGGATGGCAGCGAGTATCATGTGGCAGATGGATTAGAAGGACCCAAGGTGCACGAGGACATACTGGTTACATCCCCAAATCTGGTCAAGGACATATTGGGTTATATAAACCCGATAAGCTAATGCTCATAGACGCCCATGCCCACGCCTACACCTCAAAGGACATTGAGGTGATCCTGGACAGGACCAGGGGCCTTGATGGTGGGCTCCCAGATTCAGATCCCAATAAATGGGCATTTGCACACAAAGGTAGCTTAGAGGGGCTACTTGAGGCACAGCAACGAGCAGGTATTCAAAGATTTGTATTATTGCCCCTCACCTCCAATCCAAAGAGGGTAAGGGAGATAAACAAGTGGGTCCTTGAAGAGGCAAAAAAAATTAATGAGATGATACCCTTTGGTACCTTGCTACCCACATCGCCTCTGCTAAAAGGGGATCTAAAAGACCTTTTGGGCCTGGGCTTCAAAGGCCTCAAGCTCCATCCATTCTTGCAACAGTTCAGCATAGATTCCAAGGAGGCCTACTATATCTACAGGGCCTTGGAGGAGGCAGGCCTTGTCCTGGTGCTGGATACCATGAATATGGAGGGTCTAAAGACATATAAACCTCACCTGGCCTGGCTGGCAGATATGGCACAGCCCTTTTCAGTAACCCCTAACAAGCTGGCAAGGATAGCCAAGGATTTCCCCAGGCTAATAATAGTGGCAACACACATGGGCTGCCTTTACCACTGGCATGGGTTAGAGCCCCTTTTTGAACTCCCCAATGTATATTTTGACCTTAGCTTTGTGGCGCCAATCTTGCCTGAGGATAGGATCCTTCATCTCATGGAAATGAAAGGTTTTACCCACATACTCTTCGGCACAGATGCACCTTGGAGGCATCCCCAGGATATGGTGAATTGGTTTCTTAACCTGCCCCTTTCCAGGGAGGAGAAAGACATGATTGGCTGTAAGAATTTGGCCCTCCTTCTTGGTATGGAGCTCGGATAATATCTCAGTGCCAAGGATATTAGAAAGTAAAGACCTTGTCAGCCTCCATGGAAAGGCTGTATAGGTCCTCCATCCACGCAATGGGGCATGACTTGGATCCCTCCAGACCGTGGGATTTTAGACAAACCCCTCAGACATAGAAGTCTCCTTGGAACTGGTTTACTTGGTCAATGACATTGAATCTTTCATTGCTTATCTGCTCATAGGTCACGGCCTTCCCCAGCATAAACACACTGACCTCATCCCCTTTATTTACTGCCAGATTGGCCAGCCTCAGGGCATTGTACATTGTCTCGGCATCATCAGTGGAAATAATAAATAAGAGTTTCATAAAATCCTCCTGATGGGATCAGGAATTTTAATAGTGCCACAACCCCTTGTACCACTTTGTGATAGCCAGAGTCAATAGGTTTATGAACCTTGCATAGGTTTTGTAGATAAGAAGTCACTAGATGAAGGCCAAAGTTTATAGATAAGGCAAAAAGTAATTGTAGGGCTCGTTAAGACAAACATTATTTATTTACCCTCTTACTCTATTGCTATTTCCACTTAATCTGCCTCCAGAAAAGATTTTAGTGGTGCTCCAAATGGCGTCGTGGTAATAATATTTAAGTTTGGGTTGTGCATTTAGGTAGCTCAGGCTAAGGGAATGGAGACATACAAGATCTGCGATGCCCATGCCCATGTGGACGAGCTAGAACCCATTCATGAGCAACTAAGGGAAGCCCAAGAAATTGGGCTCTTGATGGTGCTAGGCGTGGGCATGGATATAAAGAGCAATGAAAAGGTCCTGTCCCTCTCAAGGGACTACCCAGGTATTATACCTGCCATTGGTTACCACCCCTGGTCAATCGTGAAAGAGCAGATCTTGGGCAATTTGGAATACATAAAGGCCCATATTGATGAGGCCACTGCCCTAGGTGAGATAGGCCTCGACTACAAGATCCAGTGCAAAAGAGAGATACAAGAAGAGGTCTTCCAGGAACTCCTTGGCATTGCAAAGGGATATAACAAACCCTGTGTAGTCCACGCCAGATACTCCCATAAGAGATGTGTGGAGATGATAAAAAGAACAGGGGTAAGGGCTGTACTCCATTGGTATTCAGGACCCAGGGATGTGCTGGGGGATGCCCTGGACTGTGGTTGCTATGTCTCGGTAACACCTGCTTTAAGATACAGCCAAGCCCATAGAGAAGCTGCCATCTTTGCGCCCATGGACCGCATACTCATTGAGACAGATGCCCCTGTGAATTACGAAGGAAGGCCCTCCAGGCTAAAGGATATTGTTATCCCATTAGAGGAATTGGCCAGGCTTAAAGGCCGAGATATTCATGAGGTGGCAGAAAGGGTATTTGAAAATTTTATAGAATTCTTTGGGTTGGGGAGTTCAAGATGGATCAAGGACTGAGATCTAATCTAAGGCCAATGGATTTAAAAGAGGCACAGGCATTGATGGAGGTCTGTCTGGGCAATGAGCCCCCGGACATCCTCATAAAGGATGTGAATCTAGTAAATGTCTACACCCACGAGATAATGGAAAGACAAGATATTGCCATCAAGGGCAGGTGGATCGCCTATGTGGGCAAGCCAGAAGCCAATAATGAACAGGCAAAGATAGTTATGGACGGCAAAGGGCTTTTTGCCACCCCTGGACTTATTGACGGACACACCCATTTTGCATACATTGCCTCTCCCTATGAATACCTAAAGCACATGATCCCAACAGGGGTTACCACCATTGTGACAGAGGTGATGGAGCTCTATCCTTTGGTGGGATTGGATGGCCTTCTGGAGTTCTTCGATTCTTTAAAAGATCAGCCCATAAAGATCCTGTTTACTGTGCCTGCAATGGTTACCACACCCAGTGATCTTAAGGGTATGCCCAGGTGGGACTTGGAGAAAATATTAGAGATGGAAGATGTCCTGGGTCTGGGAGAGAGCTATTGGCAGTCTATCTTACAGGAAAGGGATCGCTATCTGCCAAACCTTGTTTTAACAAGGGCAAAGAACAAGACCTTAGAAGGCCACACCGCTGGTGCCAGGGATAGAGGGCTGATGGCCTACCTTAGTCTGGGTATCTCATCCTGTCACGAACCCATAAGGCCAGAGGAGGTACTAAGCAGGGTTAGACTCGGTCTCCATGTAATGATAAGGGAGGGTGCTGTGAGAAAGGACTTGGAAAATATAGCCCCTGTCTTCCAAATCTTAAAGGACAAGAGGAGGCTTATCCTGGCATCGGACGGAACCCACCCAGAAGAGCTCCTTGAGCATGGATACCTGGATCATCTAGTAAGGAGGGCCATTGAATTGGGTCTGGACCCCATATCCGCCATCCAGATGACCACCTTGAACGTGGCAGAACACTTTCACCTAGAACATCTCATTGGAGGCATTGGGCCTTCAAGGCTGGCAGATGTGGTTTTGGTGGAAGACTTACACACATTTAAGCCCAAGGTGGTGATCTCTTCAGGCCAGATCACCTATGAAGGTAGTATAAAGGTACTCCCTAGAAAACATCAGTACAGCCTTAAGGCCAAAAACAGCCTGGATGGATCAAAGAGTTTTAGTCCCGATGATTTTGACCTGAGCTCCAGGCTAAAACCCAAGGATAGGGTCAGCATAATTGCCATGGTAACAGACCTGGTAACCAGGGAGGAGACCATTGAGATCCCAGATTCTGGGCCCCAGGGATGGTACCGGGAGACAATGGACCTTGCCACTGTAGCAGCCATAGATAGAAGAAAAGGGGTAAACAGGGCATCATTGGGACTGGTGAAAGGATTTGGGCTCAGGGAAGGTGCCTTTGGTTCCTCCGGCGCATGGGATACAACGGACATAGTTATAGTGGGTAGGGACCCTTCTGATATGGCAATGGTTGCCAATAGGATATTTCAGATGCAGGGTGGGGCTTGTATCGCTGTAAGAGGGGAGAGGCTATGGGAGATCCCCATGCCCCTTTATGGTGTAATGGCAGACATAGAACTAGAAGAGGTTGCACAAAAACTCAAAGAGCTTAGGGAGGTTGTTAGAGAATTGGGGGTCTTATTTAATGACCCACTCCTCTCCCTTGTGACCCTTACAACCTGTGCCATTCCATTCTTTAGGATATGCAGTGAAGGATACGTGGACATAAAGACAGGCAAGGCCAAAGGCCTTTTGTTGACAGGGCTCTAACACCTGGATTATATATAGTTAAACTGGGGGGAGAAAAATGGATAAGAAGTGGTTTGTGATTTACACCAAGCCCAATAAAGAGGACTTGGTGGCTTCATTACTTGGGCAGAATCTCATTGAGGCCTTTAACCCAATACTTAAGACCTATAAGGTAATAAACTCTCAAAAGGTCCCCCACTATAAGCCTTTGTTTCCTTGTTACATCTTCGGTAGGTTTGAGGTCCCTCGGGAATGGGAGGTTGTGAAATATACCTGGGGGGTAAAAAGAATCCTTGGCACATCCCAAGGCCCAATCCCTATCCCCGATGATGTAATAGCTATGATCCAAAGCCACATGAAGGACGGCTATGTGGAGATTTGCTCAGACAATTTCAGGAAGGGACAAAGGGTAAGGATCATAGATGGCCCGTTTAAAGGGCTTGAGGCAATATTCATAAAAGAACTCCCGGACAAAGAAAGGGTCTATATACTTTTAGATGCCGTATTTACCCACAGGGTTGTTATCAGAAGGCATCTTTTGAAGGCCGTAGCCTAACCAGAGTGGAACATAAATAAGACCACT
>FWWL01002269.1_pt1 | contig 40946 bp, 43 predicted proteins | sample 2228331 | NCBI WGS metagenome assembly FWWL01 (sample SAMEA103939775, study PRJEB20133) | metagenome
ATACACCTTCCAGCCGGGCTCGATCATCATCGGGCCGCGATCCTCGAGGTTCCACAGCGCATAGGCCACGGCCTCGCCGGTCTCCATCGCGATCAGCACGCCGTTGCGGCGTCCGCCGATCTCGCCCTTGTAGGGCAGGTAATCGTGGAAGAGCCGGTTCATGATCGCGGTGCCGCGCGTGTCGGTGAGCAGTTCGCCCTGATAGCCGATCAGGCCGCGCGTAGGCGCGTGGAAGACGAGCCGCAGGCGATTGCCGCCCGACGGGCGCATCTCCAGCATGTCGGCCTTGCGCTCCGACATCTTCTGCACGACGACGCCGGAATGCTCCTCGTCGACGTCGATGATGACCTCCTCGATCGGCTCGAGCAGGCCGCCATTCTCGTCGCGCCGCAGCACGACGCGGGGACGCGAGACGCCGAGCTCGAAGCCTTCGCGCCGCATCGTCTCGATCAGGATTGCCAGTTGGAGCTCGCCGCGGCCCGAGACGATGTAGGAATCCTTGTCGGAGGATTCCTCGATCCTCAGCGCCACATTGCCCTCGGCCTCCTTGAACAGGCGGTCGCGGATGACGCGGGTGGTGACCTTGTCGCCTTCGGTTCCGGCGAGCGGCGAATCATTGACCATGAAGGTCATCGAGACGGTCGGCGGGTCGATCGGCTGCGCCTTGATCGGCGTCTCGACGGATGGGTCGCAGAAGGTGTCGGCGACCGAACCCTTCACCAGACCCGCGATCGAGACGATGTCGCCGGGGATGGCTTCCTCGATCGGCGTGCGCTCCAGCCCGCGGAAGGCGAGGATTTTCGTGATGCGGCCGGTCTCGACGAGCGAACCATCGCCAGACAGCACCTTGATCGTCTGGTTCGGCTTGGCGGAGCCCGAGACAACGCGGCCGGTGATGATGCGGCCGAGATAGGGGTTTGCCTCCAGCAGCGTGCCCAGCATCCGGAACGGGCCCTCCTCGATGCGCGGCTCGGGCACATGGGAGAGGATGAGGTCGTACATCGGGGCCAGGCCCTGGTCCTGCGGACCGGCCGGGTCATGCGCCATCCAGCCCTGCTTGCCCGAGCCGTACAGGATCGGGAAGTCGAGCTGCTCGTCATTGGCGTCGAGCGCGGCGAACAGGTCGAAGACCTCGTTGATGACCTCGGTGACGCGGGCGTCCGGCTTGTCGACCTTGTTGATCGCCACGATCGGGCGCAGGCCGAGCTTCAGCGCCTTGGAGACGACGAACTTGGTTTGCGGCATCGGGCCTTCGGCCGCGTCGACCAGCACGATCGCCGAATCGACCATGTTCAGGATGCGCTCGACCTCGCCGCCGAAATCGGCGTGGCCAGGCGTGTCGACGATGTTGATGCGGGTGTCCTTCCAGACGACCGAGGTCGCCTTGGCGAGGATGGTGATGCCGCGCTCCTTTTCAAGCTCGTTGGAATCCATCACGCGCTCGATGATGCGCTGGTTGTCGCGATAGGTGCCCGACTGCTGCAGCAGCTTGTCGACGAGCGTGGTCTTGCCATGGTCGACGTGGGCGATGATGGCGATGTTGCGCATGGACATGCGGGATAAGGCCTTGTGCATGGCCACAAGCCGGCAGGGTCAAAACCCGGCCGGCGCAGCCCGTTCGTGAGGAATCTGAATTTCGCTGCGCTGCACATAGACGCTGGAGGCCGTTTGGGCAACCTTGGCGGTCATGCACGGGGCAAAAAGGTCTATGCCTCCGCGAGCAGTCGCTGACGCTCCGCCACCGCCCGCCCGACCTGGTCCATCACCAGCCGGTAGGCGGCGAGCCCCGAACCGTCGAGATCGCCCCTCGCATAGTCACTGAGAACCCGGGTCAGGATCATGTCGGCCTGATTGGCGAAAGCGGCCAGATCAGCAGCGCGATCGCTTGCGCGGATCGCCGGCAAGAGTGCGAGCAACTCGTCGAGACCGGCCATCGCCCTGCGCCGGCGCGCGCCGCTCTCGCGGCCGAGCAGCCCGGCGGCCCCGGTGCCGAGCAGCGAAAGGCCCATCACGCCGAGATAGAACCAGTCGCCATAACGCTCGAAGAAGGTCTGCTGCTCGCCGTCGATGAAGGCGGCCGCGCCGGAATGGACCGAGAGCGGCGCGTCCTTGTCGGTCGAGGGCGCCTCCAGCCCCTGGATCGCGGGCAATTCGGCCGCGAGCGTTAGCCTGAGCGCGAGCAGGCTCTTCACCACCTCGCCCACGACATTGTCGTCGAGGCTCTGAGCCGCCATCAGCCGGGAGGTGATCGAGATCGTCGGCAGGTTCTCGGAGGGCCTTGGCGGGTCGCCGCCGAGCGCGCCGCGCACGATCTCACCGGTTTCGATGGCGCGGAAGCGCGCCTTGATCGCCTCGGCCTCGCGGATCGGGATCAGCACGGGATCCTCGCCCCAGGCCGCGCGCAGACGGTTCAGCGCTTCGTTGTTGGTCAGCGCGCTCACGGCGTTGATCGAAAAGAAGGCGTCGATGCGTCGTTCCTTCGCGGCCGGCACGATCTCGTCGGGCGCAAGCGCGACGACCGAGACTTCGTCGAGCGCGACCTCGTACTGCTCCAGCACCCGCTGCAGCAACGTAAGGTTGCCGGCCGGATTGCGGACGACACCGATCCGGCGGCCGCGCAGATCGGCGATGCGCCCGATCGCGCTCTCCTTCGTCGTGATGATGAAGGGAAAAGACCGCCGCGTGATCAAGGCCGTGTCGCCCTGCGCCGGCAGCGCGATGTCGGGCCGCACGATCGCGAGGTCGGCCTTGCCTTCGTCGAGGCCCTTTGCGCTTTCCTCTGAGCCCTCGGTCAGGACGAGGCGCAGGCGGATCGAGGACTTCTCCCGGTTCAGGCCCTGCACGAAGCCTGCCGCCATGCGCGCATCCTCGGAGCCGAGCGGCCCGACGGCGAGACGCAGCGTCTTCGGCTGGCTGACGAAGTAGAACACCGCCGCCGTGATCCCGAAGATCGCCAGCAGCCCCGCCAATATCGTGAAACCGCGTCGCCCCATGCCCCAACCGATTCCCGCATGCGCGCGCCGCGCCGTGTCCGCCAAAGCTTGGCTTTACCGGCCATCATGTCGCAAGTGCGGCGGCGCGCACGATCATGCTATAGGCCGCCCATGACAACGTTGAAATCCGGTATCGCAGTGAAGATCTGCGGCTTGTCCACGGGCGAGACGCTCGAGGCCGCGCTGGCGGCCGGCGCCGACATGGTGGGGCTGAATTTCCATCCGAGGAGCCCGCGCTTCGTCTCGCGTGAGCGGGCACTCGCCCTGGCGGCGCAAGCGCGGGGACGGACGCAGATCGTCGCGCTGATCGTGGACTGGAGCGAGCGGCAGGCCGTCGAACTGGCGCAGACGTTAAAGCCCGACTGGCTGCAGCTTCATGGTCGCGAGACGCCGACCGAGGTCGCCGCCATCAAGGCCGCGACCGATCTTCCCGTGATGAAGGCGCTCGGCATAGCCGGCCCGGACGACCTCGCCGCGATCGAACCCTATCGCGGCGTCGCCGACCTGATCCTGCTCGACGCCAAGCCGCCGAAGGACGCCGCCTATCCCGGCGGCCATGGCAGGCCCTTCGACTGGTCGCTGCTGGCGAGCCTCGACCCAAGCTTTCGCTTCATGCTATCGGGCGGGCTCGATCCGGGGAACGTCAGGGAGGCCATCGCCATCGCGCGGCCGGTCGGCGTCGATGTCTCGTCAGGCGTGGAATCCGCGCCCGGCGTCAAGGATATCGGCAGGATCGGGGATTTCATCGCGGCGGCGCGCCAGGCAGCCCGAACAGAGAACGAGAAGGCTTAGGCGGACATGAACGCGCCCCAGAATCCCAACACCTACCGCTCCGGGCCCGACGAAAACGGCCGCTTCGGCCTGTTCGGCGGCCGCTTCGTCGCCGAGACACTGATGCCGCTCGTGCTCTCGCTGGAGCAGGCCTATGAGGCGGCCAAGGTCGACCCGGGCTTCCAGACCGACATGGCGTCCTATCTGAAGCACTATGTCGGCCGGCCCTCGCCGCTCTATTTCGCTGAGCGCATGACCGAGCATCTCGGCGGAGCGAAAATCTACTTCAAGCGCGACGAGCTGAACCACACCGGCGCGCACAAGGTGAACAACGTGCTGGGCCAGATCCTGCTGGCGCGGCGCATGGGCAAGAAGCGCATCATCGCCGAGACGGGCGCGGGCCAGCACGGCGTCGCCACCGCGACGCTCTGCGCCCGCTTCGGGCTCGAATGCATCGTCTATATGGGCGCGGTCGATGTCGAGCGGCAGAAGCCCAACGTTTTCCGGATGAAGATGCTGGGTGCCGAGGTCGTGCCCGTCCAGAGCGGCACCAAGACGCTGAAGGACGCGATGAACGAGGCGCTGCGCGACTGGGTCACCAATGTCGCCACGACCTTCTACTGCATCGGCACGGCGGCGGGCCCCCATCCCTATCCGGCGATGGTGCGCGATTTCCAGTCCGTGATCGGCAAGGAGACCCGCGAGCAGATGCAGGAGGCCGAAGGCCGCCTGCCGGATTCACTGATCGCCGCGATCGGCGGCGGCTCGAACGCGATCGGCCTGTTCCACCCCTTTCTGGACGATCCCGACGTCAAGATGTTCGGCGTCGAGGCGGCCGGCCACGGCCTCTCGACCGGGCTGCACGCCGCTTCGCTGACCGGCGGCACGCCCGGCGTGCTGCACGGCAACCGGACCTATCTGCTGATGGACGATGACGGGCAGATCAAGGACGCGCATTCGATCTCGGCCGGGCTCGACTATCCCGGCATCGGCCCGGAACACGCCTGGCTGCATGATTCCGGCCGCGTCTCCTACATCTCGGCGACAGATGACGAGGCGCTGGAGGCGTTCCAGCTCTGCTCGAAGCTCGAGGGCATCATCCCCGCGCTGGAGCCGGCCCATGCGCTGGCCAAAGTGATTCAGCTCGCACCGAAGCTGCCGAAAGACCATCTGATGGTGATGAACCTCTGCGGTCGGGGCGACAAGGACATCCCGCAGGTGGCGGAGATTCTGGGCGGGATGTGAGGCTGATCAGGCCGCCTCGACCTCGCGCATGATCGCCTCGCCGAAATCCTGTTCGGCGACGGCCAGATCGTAATCCGTCTGCAGGTCCAGCCAGAATTCGGCTCTCGTCCCGAGATAGCGGGCGATGCGCAGCGCCGTTTCGGCCGAGATACCACGCCGTCCCTTGATGATCTCGCTTATACGCTTGGCAGGGACGCGTAGCTTGAGCGCGAAGGCGTGCGGCGTCAGGCCGCGAACCTCCAGCTCTTCCCCGAGTATTTCGCCGGGATGGACGCGAGGTAGCGTGAAGCCGCCGGGAGGTGCCAGAAAATCTCATTATCTTCGATCATTGCCGTAGTATCTGCCCATGCCCCTCCGAATCGTCCGCCTCGGCTCGGCCCGCCATCCTGACGAGGGCACACGCATCGGCACGGTGCGCCGCCCGCCGCGCGGCGTGCGCAAGGAGCGCTTTTCCACCGATGACTGGTTCGACGTCTGGTATCCGGAGCTGGCTCCGAGCGCTGAACTGGTCGCTACCGCGCAGGCTGCGCGGACCGACAAGGAATGGGCCAGCTTCGTGCGCGCCTTCAAGGCCGAGATGGCGCAGCCGCCGGCGAGCCGCTCGCTCGATCTGCTCGCGGCGCTGTCGCATCGATCCAATCTCTCGGTCGGCTGCTATTGCGAGGACGAGTCGCGCTGCCATCGCTCCGTGCTGCGCCAGCTTCTGGCGGATCGGGGCGCGGCGATCGCCTGAAGCGCCTGCCCCTCTCGCCAAGCGGCCCTGCGTCATGCTAACCGCAAGCCCATGACAACGACCGGCTCCACCCGCATCCAGACCCGTTTCGCCGCGTGCTCCGCGCAAGGGCGCGCCGCTCTCGTGACCTTCGTCACCGCCGGAGATCCCGATTTCGACACCTCCAGCGCCATTCTTCATGCGCTGCCGGCAGCCGGCGCCGACGTCATCGAGCTCGGCGTCCCCTTCACCGATCCGATGGCCGACGGCATCCCGGTGCAGCTCGCCGGCCAGCGCGCGCTGAAGGCCGGCCAGACGCTGAAGAAGACGCTGGCCATGGTCGAGGCGTTTCGCGCCGGGGACAAAGACACGCCGATCGTGCTGATGGGCTACTACAATCCGATCTATGTCTACGGGGTCGAGCGCTTCCTGCAGGATGCGAGGACGGCCGGCGTGGATGGGCTGATCGTCGTCGATCTTCCGCCCGAGGAGGATGCCGAGCTGTGCCTGCCCGCGCTCGCGGCAGGGCTCAATTTCATTCGCCTCGCGACGCCGACGACCGACGACAAAAGGCTGCCGAAGGTGCTGCAGAACACCTCGGGCTTCGTCTATTACGTCTCGGTGACCGGCGTGACCGGCGGCGCGGTCGGCAATTACGACGCGGTCGGCGAAGCCGTGGCGCGGATCAAGCGCCATACCGACCTGCCTGTCGCGGTCGGCTTCGGAGTCAAGACGGCGGCGGACGCGGTCGCGATCGCCAAGGGCGCCGACGGCGTCGTCGTCGGCTCGGCGCTGGTCGAGCGCGTGCGGCTCTCGCTCGACGGCGACGGCAGGGCCACGGAAAAGACCGTTTCTGCCGTCACCTCGCTGGTGGCGGAACTCGCGGCTGGGGTCCGCCAGGTGGCGAAGGCCGCGGCGTAAGCCGCTCGCTTGCGGCAACCCCGTCAGGATCTAAAGCGATGAACTGGATCTCCGAAGTCGTCCGGCCGCGCATCAAGACGCTGTTCAAGCGCGAGAGCCCGGAAAATCTTTGGATCAAATGCCCTGATTCCGGGCAGATGGTCTTCCACAAGGATGTCGAGGCCAACGGCTTCGTCATCCCCGGCTCCGATCATCATATGCGGGTCACCGCGCCCGACCGGCTGCGCATGACCTTCGACGAAGGCAAGTGGCTCGACGTCGCCCTGCCCGAGGTCGCGGTGGATCCGCTGAAGTTCCGCGACGAGAAGCGCTATCTCGACCGGCTCAAGGACGCCCGCGCCAAGACCGGCGCGCAGGACGCCTTCAAGGTCGGTTATGGCCGGGTCAAGGGCCTGCCGATGACGCTGGCCGTGCAGGATTTCCACTTCATGGGCGGCTCGCTTGGCATGGCGGCTGGCGAGGCCTTCATCAAGGGCGCGGAGACTGCGCTCGAGAAGAAGACGCCGTATGTCGTCTTCGCGGCGTCTGGTGGCGCGCGCATGCAGGAGGGCATCCTCTCGCTGATGCAGCTTCCGCGCACCACCGTCGCGGTCAGGATGCTGCGCCGCGCCGGGTTGCCCTATTTCGTCGTGCTGACCAACCCGACCACGGGCGGCGTCACCGCCTCCTACGCCATGCTGGGCGACATCCAGATCGCCGAGCCCGGCGCGCTGATCGGCTTCGCCGGCCCGCGCGTGATCGAGCAGACCATCCGCGAGAAGCTGCCCGAGGGTTTCCAGCGCGCGGAGTACCTCAAGGATCACGGCATGGTCGACATGGTCGTCCACCGCCATGAGATCCCCGAGACGCTGGCCCGGCTCGGCCGGCTGCTGACCCGCCAGCCGGAGCCGGCGAAGGCCGTCGCGCCGCTCCCGGTTACTGAGGCGGCCTGAGCGACGACGCGCAGGCGGGGGCTGAAATCGCGTCATGGGCTCGTCCGACATGCTGCTGGCGCGGTTCCTCGCGCTGCATCCCAAGCTGATCGACCTGTCGCTCGGGCGCATGCTGCGCCTGCTGGAGCGGCTCGGCGATCCGCAGACCAGACTGCCGCCGGTCATCCATGTCGCCGGCACCAACGGCAAGGGCTCGACCATCGCCTTCATGCGGGCGATCCTGGAAGCGGCGGGTCTGCGCGTCCACGTCTACACCTCGCCGCATCTGGTGCGTTTCCACGAGCGCATCCGTATCGGCTCAGGCAGCGGCAGCCGCTTCGTCGACGAAGAGAAGCTGGTCGATGCGCTGATGCGCTGCGAACGGGCCAATGCCGGCGATCCGACCACCTTCTTCGAGATGACGACGGCGGCGGGCCTGCTGCTGTTTTCCGAGCACGAGGCCGATGTCGTTCTGCTGGAGGTCGGGCTCGGCGGACGGTTCGACGCGACCAATGTCATCGCCCATCCGGCCTGCGCCGTGGTGACGCCTGTCTCGCTCGACCATGCCGAATATCTCGGCGATACGGTCACCAAGATCGCCGGCGAAAAGGCCGGCATCTTCAAGCGCAGCGCGCCGGCCGTGATCGCGCCGCAGGAGCCCGAACCGGCCGCCGTGCTCGAATCGGTCGCCGAACGCGTCGGCGCCTCGAAAATCCTGATCGGCGCGCAGGATTTCAACGTCCACGAGGATGGCGGCCGGCTGGTCTACGAGGATGGCGACGGGCTGCTCGACCTGCCCCTGCCGCGACTGGCCGGCCGCCACCAGCATGTCAACGCAGGCACCGCAATCGCGGGCTTGCGCGCCGCCGGCTATGGCGGTCTGCCCGCGCGCGCCTTCGAGCAGGGAATGCTCGGAGCCGACTGGCCGGCGCGGTTGCAGCGCCTGTCGCGCGGGCATCTGGTCGATCTGCTGCCGCCCCGCGCCGAGCTTTGGCTCGATGGCGGCCACAATCCCGATGGCGGGCGCGTGCTGGCGCAGGCCATGGCCGACCTCGCCGACCGCAACCCGGCCCCGCTGGTGATGATCGTGGGCCTGCTCTCGACCAAGGATGCGCGCGCGACGCTCGGCCATTTCAAGGGGCTGGCGCAGAGCCTGTTCGCCGTGCCGATCCAAAACTCGCTCGTCGCGCGCCCCGCAGCGGAAGTCGCGACGCTGGCGGGCGAGGCCGGGCTCCACGCCGAGACCGTCGGCTCGGTGGAGCAGGCGTTGCGGACCATAGCCGAGCGCGCCTGGCCGGCTCCGCCACGCATCCTGATCTGCGGCTCGCTCTATCTCGCGGGCGAGGTGCTGTCCGCCAACGGCACGCCGCCGATGTGAGGCTGGCGACAGGAGAGGATGTCATGCCCACGTATTCCTTCGGCTCCAGCGGACGCGCCATCCCACCCATCGGCCAGGGCACATGGAACATTGAGCGCTCCGACCGCCGCGAAGCGGTCGCGGCGCTGCGGCGCGGGCTCGATCTCGGGTTGAGCCATATCGACACCGCAGAGATGTATGGTTCGGGTCGCTCCGAGGAGATCGTCGGCGAAGCGATCGCTGGCCGGCGCGACGCGGTTTTCCTCGTCTCGAAGGTGCTGCCGCACAACGCTTCGCGCAAGGGCGCAATCGCGGCCTGCGAGGCCTCGCTCCGGCGGCTCCGGACCGACCATCTCGACACCTATCTCCTGCACTGGCGCGGCTCGCATACGCTGGCGGAAACCTTCGCCGCCTTCGAGACGCTGCGCGGGCAGGGCAAGATCCTGTCCTGGGGCGTCAGCAATTTCGACGTCGGCGATCTGGAGGAGGCCTTTGCCGTCGCGGGGCCGGGCATCATCGCCTGCAATCAGGTGCTCTACCATCTGCGCGAGCGCGCCATCGAGCATGCCGTGATCCCCTGGTGCGAACGTCATGGCGTCGCCGTCACGGCCTACAGCCCGTTCGGTCAGGACGACTTTCCCGAGGCGGGCAGCGCCAGCGGCAGGGCTCTGGCTGCGGTCGGGCAGGCGAATGGCGCGAGCCCGCGTCAGGTCGCGCTGGCATTCCTGACGCGCCGCCCCTCGGTTCTCGCGATCCCCAAGGCGTCACGCGTCTCCCATGTCGAGGACAATGCCGGTGCGCTTAGTTTGCGCCTGAGCGACGACGAGATCGCACGCATCGAAGCGGTTTTTCCGCGCGGTCCAAAACCGCGTTCGCTGCCGATGCTGTGAGGCGTCAGAACCCCGCCGCGCGCCTGAGCAGATCGAAGCCGATCACCGTCAGCACCGTCTTGATGATCGCGACGAACCAGCGCTCGGGGAGCCTGTCGAGCAGCTTCGTGCCCGTGATGGTGCCCAGAAAGCCCGAGACGATCATCGCCGCGATCAGCGGCAGCCAGCCGGCGAAGGCGAAGCCCAACGCGGCAAAAGCGAAGACCTTGAGCAGATGCTGCACCATCATGCAGGCGGCATGCGTGGCGATGAGCTCGCGCTTCTGCAGGCCCAGCGGCAGCAGCAGCGCCTGCACGAAGGGGCCGGTCGCGCCGACGAACATGGTCACGACCGTCGAGATGCCGCCCCCGACGATGAGCCCGCTGGAGGCGAGCCCCGGAATCTGTGGCTTCGGGATCCAGGCGAGGATGAGGATGAACGCGCCGAGCACGCCCAGCAGAACGCGTTCGGGCATCGCGACCACGATATAGCCGCCGATCGCGACGCCGACCAGCGAGCCGAGCGCGAAGCGCGCCACCATGCCCCATTGGGCGTGGATGCGCTGGACGAAGGCGCGGCCGAGATTCGAGCCGAGCTGGACGAGGCCATGGACCGCGATGACGACGGCGGGCGAGACGGTGCCAGCGAGCGCCCCCAGCATCACCGCGCCGCCCCCGATGCCGAAGGCTGCCGTGAAGGCCGAGGTCAGGAAGCTGACGACGATCAGCAAGAGCGCGATGGCGGGCGGGACGCCGGCCGGCAGGAGCATATCCGTCATGGAAACCGGGCGTCGGAGGGCAGGATACGATCCTGCTACACCCCGCGCTTCGTGGCGGTAAAGCGCAGCCGGCGCATGCCGCCGCCGCATTGCCGGAAACCACGATTCGGCGGAGCGCTTTACAACGCAGGCGAGCAGGCGTTTTCTTCCACCCAATGGCGGCGAGCCTGAGCGCCCGACAACGCCAATCGATCTCAACAGTTGCGTTTCCCGGAGTGTGTGATGCGTCGCGTCCTCGGCATCCTGACCTTTCTTTGCCTGTCGCTGTTCGGTTTCCTCCCGGCCCATGCCGGCGTCGATGTCCGCGTCAACATCGCGACCCAGCGGATGACGGTCACGACCACCGACGGCGAGGTCCATCAATGGGCGATCTCGTCGGGCCGCAAGGGCTTCCGCTCGCCCAACGGCGTCTACCGCCCGACGCGGCTGGAGCGGAGCTGGTACTCGCGCAAATATGGCGGCGCGATGCCCCATTCGGTGTTCTTCCGCGGCGGCTACGCCATCCATGGCACCACGGCGGTCGGCGCGCTCGGTCGCCCGGCGTCGCATGGCTGCATCCGCCTGCACCCTGCCAACGCCGCCAAGCTGTTCGCACTGGTGAAGAAGCACGGCGCCGGTTCGACGACGATCGCGCTGAACGGAGCCGCTCCCGACAATCTGTCGCAATTCGCCAAGGCGTCCAGCGGGACCAAGACCAAGATCGCCCAGGCAAAGGCGAAGCAGCGCGCCGCTATCGCGGCCAAGCGCCAGACCGCCCCCGACTGGGATGCGGCGCGCGGCCAGATCCTGCTGCGCCCGGCCCTGCCGGCCGGTGCGATCGGCTACCAGCCCTACGACTTGCAGCGCTACTACCAGACCGGCCCGCGCTGGCGCTGAGCGGCGTTCAAAGCGCCTCCGGAACGATCCGCAGCCAACCGGACAAGGTCCCGCCCGGCTCCAGCCTCGTCAGCGGCGCGACGGCCCGCGCGGCCTTCTCGCTCGGGGAGCCGATGGCGTGGCTTTGCGGCTCGACGCAGAGGAAATCCGCGCCTGCCGGGGCCCACACCACCGGGCAATGCAGGGTTTCGCTGGCGGTCAGTGTGATCGCGAGGCCGGATGAAGGCGTCTCGATCCGCGCCGAGCCATCCCAGCCGAGGAAGCTCCAGGCTGTCTCTCGGCCGGTCGCGAAGACGGGCTTTTCGGCATAGGGGCCGCCATCGGGCAGGCTTTGCGAGCCCGTCGCGCGAAAGGCATCGCCGAAGACCAGCGCGCCCGTCGCGGTCATACCGAGTGTCGTGTCGGGAGCGCAGGGGAACCACGGATGGTGGCCGAGACCGTAAGGTAGGGCCTGGTCAGCCTCGTTGGTGACCGCAATCTCGATGGTCACACCGGCCTGATCCAGGCTGACCTCTTGCGTCGCCCGGTAGCGATACGGGTCGGACCCGGTCGTCCTGCGGTGTTCCAGCACGGTGTGACTGGCGGTCTGACCGAGGATGTCCCAGGCGGACTGCCAGCCGAAACCGTGGATATTGCCGCCGCCATAGGCGTTGTTGTCGGGCACCGTGAAGCGGCGCTCGCCATCGTCGACCACGCCGCCGAAGGCGCGGTTGGCGAAGGGGACCATCGCCCAACTACCGAACATGTTGGGCGCGCCCGTGGACGGAATGGCTCCCTGGGGCGAATGCAGCAGCTTGTGGATGTGCCCGTCCGGCCCGCGCCAGTCGAGCCCGGCGACGATGCCGCCGGCTTCAGGGGCGATGCGGGCGCTGAGCGGCCCGGCTGAGAGGGTGATCATTCGGATATGGCCTCTATTTGATCAGCGGCTGGAGCTGCGCCTGCATCGCCCGCATGCGCGGCAGGAAGCGCTCGACCATGGCTTGGGCCGGTATGCGCTGCACCTGCACCGACAGGTTGAACGCGCCGACGACCGCGCCGCGATGGCTCTTGAGCGGCATGGCGAGCGAGGCCAGCCCCAGTTCGAGTTCCTGATCGACCAGGCACCAGCCCTGTACGCGAACCTCATCCAGCAGCGCCGTCAACCGGGCCGGATCAGTGACGGTGTGCGGCGTCAGCACGCGCGGCTTACCGGCGGCGATCAGCGCCTGAGCGGCTTCAGGTTCCAGCGCCGCCAGCAGCACCCGCCCCATGGAGGAGCAGAAGGCCGGCAGGCGCGAGCCGACCGACAGCCCCACCGACATGATACGGCGCTGCGCCGAGCGGGCGATGTAAACGATCTCGTGACCGTCGAGCAGCGAGGCGGACGAGGATTCATGCGTCTCCTCGGAGAGGCGTTCGAGGAAGGGCTGGACGAGCTGAGGAAGGGCCGTCGAGGCGAGCCAGGCGTAGCCGAGCCGGAGCACGCGCGGCGTCAGCCGGAAGAACTTGCCGTCGAATTCGGCATAGCCGATCTTCGCCAACGTCAGCAGGCAGCGTCGCGCGGCCGCGCGGGATAGGTCGGTGGCGCGGGCGACGTCGGCGATGGTGAGCTTGTCATGGGCGGCATCGAAGCATTCGATCACCGCCAGCCCCTTTTCGAGGGCGGCCATATGATCGCGGTCTGACGTCCCGGCCGCCATGCTTGACCCTAATCCTCACGCGCCATAAAGTGCGAAAATCAAAACGTTGTGCGATAAACGCACATGCTGAGGAGATGTCAAGGTGGCGGAATTCGTCTCTCTGGCTGAGGGCGTCGAGGCGGTCCTCAGAGATGGCTGCTCGGTCGCGATGGAGGGCTTCACCCATCTGATCCCGCATGCCGCAGGGCATGAGGCGATCCGGCAGGCCAGGAAGCGCCTGACGCTAATCCGGATGACGCCCGACCTGGTCTACGACCAGATGATCGGCATGGGCTGCGCCGAGAAGCTGGTCTTCTCCTGGGGCGGCAATCCCGGCGTCGGCTCGCTGCACCGGTTTCGCGACGCGGTCGAGAATGGCTGGCCGCACCGGCTCGAGATCGAGGAGCACAGCCACGCCGCCATGGCCAATGCCTATGAGGCGGGCGCCGCCAACCTGCCCTTCGCCGTGTTTCGCGGCTACAAGGGCGTTGATCTGCCGAAGGTCAACGACCGGATCAGGTCTGTGACCTGCCCCTACACCGGCGAGGTGCTGGCGACCGTGCCGGCGATCCGCCCCGACGCCGCGATCATCCACGCACTCAAGGCCGACCGCGAGGGCAATGTCATGCTGGAGGGCATCGTCGGCGTCCAGAAGGAGGCGGTGCTGGCGGCGAAGCGCTCGCTCGTCACGGTCGAGGAGATCGTCGAGGATTTCGGCCCACGCAACGCCAATGCCGTGATCCTGCCGGCCTGGACGGTGACGGCCATCGCCCATGTTCCGGGTGGAGCGTTTCCGTCCTATGCGCAGGGCTACACGAAGCGCGCCAACGACTTCTACATCGCCTGGGACAAGATCGCCCGAGAGCGCGAGACGTTCCTGGCGTGGATGAAGGAGAATGTGCTGGAAAAAGGCCCGGAGGCCTTTGCGCAACATATCGGCGCGAAAGCGAGGGCTGCGTGATGACCGCTACGCCCACCGAGATGATGACCATCGCCGCCGCGCGGTTGCTCACCGACAACGACGTCTGCTTCGTCGGCATCGGCGCGCCGTCCGCCGCATGCAACCTCGCGAGGCTGACGCATGCGCCAAAAATCACGCTGATCTACGAATCAGGCACGCTTTCGACGCGGCCTTCCGTGCTGCCGCTCTCGATCGGCGATGGCGAGCTGTGCGACACCGCGCTGACCACCGTCTCGGTGCCGGAGATGTTCCGCTATTGGCTGCAGGGCGGGCGCATCACGATCGGATTCCTTGGCGGCGCGCAGATCGACCGCTTCGCCAATCTCAACACCACCGTGGTCGGCCCTTACGACGCGCCGAGGGTGCGTCTGCCCGGCGGGGGTGGCGCTCCCGAGATCGCCAGCAACTGCCAGCAGATCTTCATCACCATGGCGATGGGTGCGCGCGCCTTCGTCGACAGGCTGCCCTTCATCACCTCCTTCGGCCACGGATCAGGCAAGGGCGACCGCGAGCGGCTCGGCCTGAAGACCAAAGGCCCGACCAAGGTGATGACGGATTTGTGCGTCATGGAACCCGATCCGGACACATCCGAACTCACCGTCACCTCCCTGCATCCCGGCGTGACGCGCGAACAGGTGCAGGCCGGATGTGGCTGGCCCTTGCGCTTTGCCGCCTCGGTCGCCGAGACTCCGCCTGCGACCGAGCAGGAACTGAGCGTCCTGCGCGATCTGCATGCGCGCACGAAGCGAGCCCATGGAGTGGCGGCATGAGCCTGATCTATCCGCTGGACGGCCTCAAGGCCCATCCCGCCAACGCCTCGCCTGAGTACAAATCGACGCTGAAGCGCGCGCCGTCGCAGCCGCTGATCCTGCTGCCGCATACGCTGTCGGAAACGACGGGGCCTGTCTTCGGCCATGTCGCGGTCGCCGAGACCGACATGGACCTGACTCGCCAGCATGCGGGCGAGCCGATCGGCGAGCGCATCATCGTGACCGGCCGCGTGCTCGACGAGGACGGCCGCCCGGTGCCGCATACGCTGGTCGAGATCTGGCAGGCCAATTCGACCGGCCGCTATGTTCATGTCCGCGACCAGCACCCGGCCCCGCTCGATCCGAATTTCACCGGAGCAGGCCGCGCATTGACCGATGCCGACGGGCGCTACCGCTTCGTCACGATCAAGCCCGGCGCCTATCCATGGCGCAACCACTACAATGCGTGGCGGCCGGCCCATATCCACTTCTCGCTGTTTGGGCCGAGCTTCCTCTCCCGCGTCATCACCCAGATGTATTTTCCGGGCGATCCGCTGTTCCAGTACGACCCGATCTTCCAGTCGATCACGGATGCGAAGGTGCGCGAGCGGCTGGTCTCGCGCTTCGACATCGACACCACCGAGGATCACTGGGCGTTGGCCTACCAGTTCGACATCGTCCTGCGCGGCCGCGAGGCGACGCCGACGGAGGAGCCGCATGAGCACTGAGACGCGCATTGAATCCAGGCAGGGGCTTACCCCCTCGCAGACGATAGGCCCCTTCTTCGCCTACGGGCTGACGCCGCGCGCCTATGGCGGGCAGGAGCTGTTCACCGAGCAGGTTGCGGCGGAGGGCATGGCCGGCGAGCGCATCCGCATCGAGGGCGTGGTCTATGATGGCGACGGCGCGGTCGTGAGCGACGCGATGATCGAGATCTGGCAGGCCGACGGCCAGGGCCGCTTTCACGCCGCAGGCAATGCCGGCTTCACCGGTTTCGGGCGCTGCGAGACGAGCACTGACGGCGTCTACTTTTTCGAGACGGTGCGGCCGGGCGCGCTGCCGGGGCCGGGGGGAGCCAAGCAGGCGCCGCATCTCACCGTCTCGGTCTTCGCGCGTGGCGTGCTGGTCCGGCTGATGACGCGGATCTACTTCTCCGACGAAGCTGCCAACGCAACCGATCCCGTGCTGGCGCTGGTTCCGGCCGAGCGCCGCGGCACGCTGATCGCAGAACGCGGGGCCGACGGCGTCTTTCGCCTCGACATCCGCCTGCAAGGCGAGGGCGAGACGGTCTTCTTCGAGGCGTGAGCGCTCTCGTCAAGGCGGCAGGGCCTCGCTAAACCTCGTGGCGACCGTTCTCGCCGGAGCTTCCCATGCCCAGCCCTCTGATCGCGCTCGACTGGGGCACCACGCGGGCCCGCGCCTTCCTGATCGGCGCGGATGGCGCGGTCCTCGACCGGCGCAGCGCCGATCGGGGCATCCAGTCCGTGCCGGAAGGCGGCTTTCCCGCCGCTTTCGAGGCCATCGCCGGGGAGTTTCGTCGCAGCCATCCCGATGCCGGCGTCGTGCTCGCCGGCATGGTCGGCAGCCGCAATGGCTGGGTCGAGGCGCCCTATGTCGCCTGCCCGGCGACGCCGGCCGCGATCGCCGGGGCCGCGATGCCGGTGACGTTTGAGGATGGCGCACAGGCGCTGATCCTGCCCGGCCTTTCCTGCGACGAGGGCGCCTTCGACGTGATGCGCGGCGAGGAGACGCTGATCGTCGGCCTCAACCTCGCCGACGGTCTCGTCTGCCTGCCGGGCACGCATTCAAAATGGGCGCTCATCGAAAGCGGGCGCATCGCCCGCTTCGCCAGCTTCATGACCGGCGAGGTTTATGGCCTGCTGCGCCAGAACTCGATCCTGTCGCGGCTGGCGGTAGACCCCGTCGACGACGAAGCCACTGAGGGCGCGCGTCTCGGATTTGCGGCAGCCGGCCGGGCGGGCGGGCTGCTGAACGCGGCTTTCGCCGGCCGCACCGAGGTGCTGGCCGGGCGCATGGCTCCAGGCTGCGTCGGCCCCTATCTCTCGGCGCTGCTGATCGGGCAGGAGATCGCCGGGGCGACGGCCCTGTTCGGACGGCCGGTCCGCGTCCAGCTCGTCGCGGACGGCGTGATGGCGCAGAGCTATGGCGCAGCGCTGGCGGCAGCCGGCCTGCCTTTCGAGATCACGAGCCCGGAGGCGGCCTTCATCGCCGGCGTCGGTCTTTTGGCAGGCGGGCTCGCGCGATGATCGTCGTCTTCGGCTCGCTCAATGTCGATCTGGTGACGACGGTCCCAAGACTGCCGAAGGCCGGCGAGACGGTAATGGGGCCGGACTACGCGCTCCACCCCGGCGGCAAGGGCGGAAACCAGGCGCTCGCCGCCCGCCGCGCCGGCGCGGACGTCGTGCTCGTCGGCGCGGTCGGGCGCGACGGCTTCGCCGAGATCGCCCTGTCGCTGCTGGCGCGGGACGGCGTCGATCTGAGCCATGTCGCGCGGCTCGACGTCCCGACGGGGGCTGCCTTCATTGCGGTGGACGAGGCCGGCGCAAACCAGATCGTGGTCGCGGCCGGAGCTAACGCCCGAGCCAACGCCTCGGCGCTGCCTGATATGTCGCTCGGCGAGAACGATCTCCTGCTGCTTCAGCGCGAGGTTCCCGAAGACCAGTGCCTGCTGGCCGTCCGCGCGATGAAGCAGGCCGGCGGCCGCGTCATCCTCAACCTCGCGCCTGCCGGCGTGCCCTCGCCCGAGCTTCTCGCGTGCCTCGACATCCTCGTCGTCAACGAACACGAGGCGCTGGTTCTTGGCGAGGCGCTCGGCTGGCCGGCGCTGGAGCCGGACGATTTCGCCAGGCGCATAGACGCCGAGATCAACCTCGCCTGCATCGTCACGCTCGGCGCGGACGGGGTCGTCGGCTGGCATGGCGGTGTGCGGCGGCGGCTCGAGGCTCCAAGCGTCGCGGTCGTCGACACCGTTGCGGCGGGCGACAGCTTCTGCGGGGCGTTCGCGGCGGCGCTGGCGGCGGGATACGGCTTTTCGGGCGCGCTGCAGCGCGGGCTGGCGGCCGGGTCGCTCGCCTGCACCATCCCCGGCGCGCAGCCCAGCGTACCGCGCCGCGAGGCGATCGAGGCGCTGGTCGGGACGGCGTTCATCTGAGGCAGCCGCACTTTTCGACACGGCCCGTTAAGGCTTCCGGCGCGAACGCGCCCGTCATCGACGCGTTCCGCTCAATCGCGCTGATCGCCTTCACCCTTCGTCAGCACCTGCGCCACCATCGTCGGACGCTCCCCTGCGCAGGCTGGAAGGCTCAGATGGCACAAAGTCCGTTACGTTGGGCCCTTGGCGTCGCCGCAGCCGTCGGTCTCGGCGCGACAGTTTACGGCGACAGAATCGCCAGGCTTGCCGGCGACGATACGCCGAAGCTCGCTACGGCGAGCGCGCCCTCGACAGCTCCCGCGCAGGCCTCCGCCCGTCCCGCGGGCCGCCCGACGCTGACCGTCGCGGCCGATTATCGCGGCCATTACGTCGTGCATCCCTCGGTCGACAATTTCCGCATCAAGATGCTGGTCGACACCGGCGCCAGCGTCGTGGCGCTGACGGCGGCCGATGCGCGCGCGCTCGGCATCCAGCTTTCGCCGAGCGACTACAAGATGACGCTCAACACCGCCAATGGCGCGGTCAAGGGCGCGCGCGTCAATCTGCGCGAGGTCCGGCTCGGTGATATCCTGGTGCGGAATGTCGAGGCGGTGGTGCTGCCGGCTGGCGCGCTTTCGATGAGCCTGCTCGGCACCTCCTTCCTCGGCAAGCTGCAGGGCTACGAGGTCCAGACCGGGCGTATGGTGCTGCGCGGCTGACGGCGCGAAGCGTTCCCGAAACCACCCTTCCCAAGAGCACCCTGCCCAAGACTACCTTGTCCAAGACTACCTTGTCCAAGACCTGCCGTTCCCAAGACCTGCGTGATCGGCTAGGCGAGAGGTGGGGGGCCGCGTCAGCACTGCAACGAGACCGCGATGCTCGCGCAGGACGGCCGCCCCGCCACACAAGACCGCCGATGGATGGCCCGATGTTTCCCAAGCCCCTGCCCGAGCTCTTCCCGAACACGTTCGATTACGAGTCGCTGCCGATGGTGAAGCCGACCGGCTTCCGCGAATACGACGCGCGCTGGTTCTTCGGCAAGGAACTCAATCTGATGGGCGTGCAAGCCGTCGGCATGGGGCTGGGCACGCTGATCCGGCGCATGGGCGTGAAGCCGGAGATCGTCACGGGCCACGATTTCCGCAGCTATTCCTCCTCGATCAAGATGGCGCTGGTCACCGGCCTGATGGCGGCGGGCTGCAAGGTCCACGACATCGGCCTCGCCATGTCGCCGATGGCGTATTTCGCGCAGTTCGCGCTCGACGTGCCCTGCGTCGCCATGGTCACCGCCTCGCATAACGACAATGGCTGGACCGGCATCAAGATGGGCGCGCAACGCCCCGTCACCTTCGGCCCCGACGAGATGGGCCAGTTGCGCGACATCGTGCTGGCCGGCGATTTCGACCTGACCGGCGGCGGATCCTACCATTTCGTGCCGAATTTCCCGGAGGTCTATGTCAAGGACCTGACCAGCCGTCCGAAGATCACGCGCAAGCTGCGCGTCATCGCCGCCTGCGGCAACGGCACGGCCGGCGCGTTCGCGCCCAGGATTCTGGAGGCGCTCGGCTGCGAGGTCATCCCGATGGACGCCGAACTCGACCATACGTTCCCGCGTTACAATCCCAACCCCGAAGACATGAAGATGCTGCACGCCATGGCGGACGCGGTGAAGCAGCACGGCGCGGATGTGGCGCTCGGCTTCGACGGCGACGGCGACCGCTGCGGCGTCGTCGACAACCATGGCGAGGAGATCTTCGCCGACAAGATCGGCGTCATGCTGGCGCGCGATCTGGGTCGGCTGCACCCCGGCGCGCAGTTCGTCGTCGACGTCAAATCGACCGGCCTGTTCGACACCGACCCGGAGCTGCAGCGGCTGGGCGTCAAGACCGACTACTGGAAGACCGGCCACTCATACATCAAGCGGCGCGTGCGCGACCTGAACGCGCTGGCCGGCTTCGAGAAGTCCGGCCACTTCTTCTTCAACGCGCCGGTCGGGCGCGGCTATGACGACGGCGTCGTCACCGCGATCGCGGTCATCGACATGCTCGACCGCAACCCGGATAAGTCGATGGCCGAGCTCTACGCCGCCGTCCCCAAGACCTGGGGCACGCCGACCATGGCGGCCAAATGCGCTGACGAGATCAAGTATCAGGTCTCGGACCGGGTCACGAGGACGGTGCAGGAGATGCAGGCCTCAGGCGCGAGCTTCGCCGGCCAGCCGATCCGTTCGGTCGTCACCGTCAACGGCGTGCGCGTGACCACGCAGGATGGAAGCTGGGCGCTGGTGCGCGCCTCCTCCAACAAGCCGGAGCTGGTCGTGGTCTGCGAGAGCCCGGTCTCGGAGGCGCGCATGCGCGAGATGTTTTCCGCGATCGACGGCGTGCTGCGCGCGCATCCGGAGGTCGGCGCCTACAACCAGACGATCTGATCGGAGCTGCCCGGGGCGACGACCGGCGGGATTCAGAAGCCCGGGCACATCGGCGTGGTCGGCGAGGTTCCGGTTCGCTCGACCTGCTCGACATTGCCCGTGCCGCCGGTCTTGCCCGCGCGCGGGCGCATGTAGATCGGCGTGTTGCCGATGCGGATGCTGCCGGTAAGCAGATAGCCGATCACGGGCTCGAACTCGTAGGACGCCTGCGCCATGATGAGCGAACTGTTGGGAACGCGCAGGTCGGTCGGCAACGTCACCGTGGAACCCCGCGCCAACGCCGCCGAATTGCGGTGGTCGCTCCAGCAGACCCTTGCGGTGCCGGCGGCATCGATGACGACGCTGGCGATCATCATCTTTGCCCGGGCGGGGGCATAGGGCGTCATCACCGACAGGGCGGCATCGAAGATGTTGGACACGTCGGTGGTGCTGACCGAGGTCGACTGCGCCGTCAGATCGGCCAGCGCCCGGTTGAGCTGGGTCACCTTGCGGTCAGCCATGACGCCCTGGGCGACCTCGACGACCCCGAAATAGATCGCCAGCAGCGCCGGAAAGATCATCGCGAATTCGACGACGGCGACGCCGCGACGGTCGCCGACGACGCCCCTGACCAGACGGCGCAGGGCGGCGCGGTTGCGACGGGGCGAGAAGGCGCGGCGGAACTGGCTCATCGTCATGTCGCGGGCGTCACACGAAGGGTTCGGATTTGAAGGCGGTCGACGCGACGAGCGCGCGTCTACCGGCTCCGATATTGGCGAGCGCCGTGCTCCACTGCGTAAAGAGCAGATCATATTCCAGCACCGCCCGAACGACGATGATCTGGCCAGGGCCCGTCTGGTTGTATGCGAAGCCAGTGGTGTTCAGCGTGCCGCCGCTGACTGGGTTCGACGCTGACGTGCCGGCTTGCGCGCCGGAGAAAGAGGCGTAGCTGCGGACATCGATCTGGACTTTCGAGCAGTCGACGAGCGCCGGCGCATGAGAACAGACCGCGTCGCGGAACTTCGTGGTGTTGGCGACGGCGCCTGCGGCCGCCGGATACTCGGTCTGCGACTGGCCGGTCAGAAGCTGGCGCGATGCCAGCGTCACCGCATCCTCGAGAATCTGGTTGGTCCAGAACATCAGCGCGGTTTCGATGATGGCGAGCAGCACCGCGAGGAAGGGAGTGATCACGATTGCGAATTCGACGGCGGTCGCGCCGTCCTGATCGCGCCGGAAGCGACGGATCAGGCCGCGCCGCCACCGCGGGGCAGGCTTTGCGAGCGAGGAAGCCGGCAGGTCCGTCATGCGCGTCTTGAGTCCGGTTCGCGGCCGGCGCCAACGCCGGCCTGTCTCAGGTTCGAGACCGGACGATAGCCGAAAACACTTGCCGATCCGTTAGGGCCGCGATGCGTCAGCTTTTGAACGCGTTAGCGAAGCGTTCACCCTGGCCGGGCGGCCTTTGGCGCCTGCTCAGCGTGCGGCTCCCGCCCCGGCCGCGGCGGCCGCGGCGGTGCTGCGGCTCACGGCCTGGCCGCTGGCCTCGCCAAAGAAGCGTTGCGCATCGCCGAGCCTGACCGTCGGCTGGCACGCCGGCGTGCAGGAATAGCTCTCGCGGTCGAGCCCGCGTTGGACTGTCAGGACGGAATCGGACGCCGCGCCCACGCGCACGAGCGATTCCGCCAGCAGCGCGCCATTGGCGTCGAGCGCGATCAGATTGGTGACGCCGAAGCTCTTGCCCGTCACCACCATCACGCCGTTCCGCTGGACCGAGACGTCGGCGATGCCGGGATTGCCGACGATTACCGTCTGCGCCTTCTCCGGCAGGCGCACCACCTTGGCGTGATCGACCATCACCACCACGGTATCGGGGGCCGCTCCCTGCGGCGCGGCGACGGCGCCGGATGCGCCACAAGCCCAGACGAGACCGGATGCGAGCAGGAACGCGGCGACGCGAAAGCCGGCGCGATGCGAGCCGGATACATGCGTGACAGCGGACATGGGCAGCGCCTCAAGATTTGCGACCCATGCAGGAAAGCGCAGAATGATGAATCAATCCCTAACGCAGCCCGGTCCAGGGCTTTGCAGACATCGGACCCGGGTCGGTTAGGCCGGCCGTTTCAGTCACATGCCTCGCCGTAGCGGACCCTCTCACAAGTCAGCGCAGGGTTTCAACTTTGCTGAGAACGATTAGTATTGTTCTTTATCCGATTTACCTCCTCTGGAAACCGATCTCGATTTCATGAAATCTTATAAATTCTGCATTAACCATCAAATGCATGTTTCCCGAATCGAGCGAATTCTTCGAATCGTTTAACTGATCGGCAAGGGGCGCGGGGTAATGTCCAATTGTCGCTGACCGAAGCCGTTCAGAGCGAAGGCAGCAGTCAAACCGTGGTGTAAAAGGAGTTCTCCCATGACCAATCTCTTCGCTCGTTTCGTCAAGGACGAGTCCGGCGCGACCGCCATCGAATACGGCCTGATCGCCGCCCTCGTCGCCGTCGTCTGCATCGGCGCCATGCAGCTCGTCGGCACCCGGCTGACCGCGCTGTTCAACACCATCGCCGGCAGCCTCGTCTGATCTGACTGGCACGACCTGGCCATCACCAGCAGGAACGCCCCGGCACCGCCGGGGCGTTCTTGTTTCCGGGCTCAGCTTGCCTTCGTCTCCCGGCCCGGATTCGCATCGTCTCCCTACCGCCGGTAAGGCTTTGGTCAGCGCCGGCGCGCATCATCAGCGTCACCAAGTCGAGGATGTCCCGATGTCGCTGTCTCTGATCGCCCTGCTCGTCGCCTTTCCGGCCGCCATGGCCTTCGCCGCGGCCAGCGACCTCGTCTCGATGACGATCTCGAACAAGCTCTGCCTCGCTCTGCTGCTCGGCTTTGCCATCGTCGCGCCCCTGCTCGGACTGTCCTGGCCGCAGATCGGCGGGCATCTCGCCGCAGGCGGGCTGGTGCTGGCGATCTGCTTCGGCTTCTTCGCCGCTGGCTGGATCGGCGGCGGCGACGCCAAGCTCGCGGCGGCCACCGCGTTGTGGTTCGGCTTCGGCCAGCTCTTGCCCTATTTTCTGCTCGCGGCGATCCTCGGCGGCGTCCTGACCCTCGTGCTGATGAAGCTGCGTTCCGCGCCGCTGCCGGCCCTGGCAGAGCGCTGGTCCTGGGCGCGCCGCCTGCACGCGGCCAATCATGGCGTGCCCTACGGGATCGCGCTCGGCCTCTCGGCGCTGTTCATCCTGCCGCACACGGCGCTCTGGAAGGCCGCCATCGGCGTCTGAGACCGCCTGCGCCAACGCCCGGATCCGAAAAAAAGATACGTCCGATTAACCATAAGTTGACGATTTCGACCGCAGCATCCTCGACGAACGCCAACTAGGTTTGGCTGAGGGTCTGTCGCAATGAGTCCCGCCCGCATCATCATTCTGGTCGTGGCCCTGGTCGCCGGCGTCGGCGCCGCCATGCTGATCCAGCGGCCGACGCAGGCGCCAGCCCCCGCAGCGCGCATCGAGGCCGCGCCGACCGTGCCGGTTCTGGTCGCCGCCGCCGACATTCCGCTGGGCAACACCGTTTCGGCCGCCGATCTGCGCTGGCTCGACTGGCCGCTGTCCGGCGTGCCGGCCGGCGTGGTGCGCCAGGACGAGAGCCCGGAGGCGCTGACCGAGTTGACCGGGCAGGTCGCGCGCTACGCCATTCTCGGCGCGGAGCCGATCCGTCGCGAAAAGCTCATCAAGACGGATGGCACCGGCTTCCTGTCCGCCGTGCTGCCCACGGGCAAGCGCGCCATCGCGATCTCGACCGACAGCCGCGGCGCCAACACGGCCGGCGGCTTCATCCTGCCCAATGACCGCGTCGACGTGATCCGCACCTACAAGGAAGACGGCCCGGGCCAGACCGAGACCTTCCTGAGCCAGACCATCCTGACCAATGTCCGGGTGCTGGCGATCGGCCAGAACATCCAGGAGCGCAACGGCGAGAAGGTCGTCATCGGCGAGACCGCGACGCTCGAAGTCGCGCCGCGCCAGGTTGAGATCGTCGCCCAGAGCCAGCGCAACGGCACGCTCTCCCTGGCGCTGCGCAGCCTCAAGGACGCCGGCGAGCCCGACCTGCCTGCAGAGGACGGCGCCCTCACCCTCGTGCGCTACGGCGTCACCAGCAAAAGCGTGAAACCATGACCGTCGAACGCATCCTGACCGCCGCCGCCCTGGCGCTGCTGCTTTCCGGTGCCGCTCAGGCCCAGTCGACCGGTCCCGCGCCGGTGGTGAATGTCGGCGCGAGCGAACACGCCATCGCCCGCAAGCTCGATCTCTCGATCGGACGATCGCTCGTCATCGAATTGCCGCGCGACGCCAAGGAAGTCTTCGTCGCCAATCCGAGGGTCGCCAACGCCGTCGTCCGGTCCGCCCGGAAGCTCTTCATCATCGGGATCGCCGACGGTTCGACCTCGATGTTCGTTATCGACGCCGAGGGCCGGCAGATCTCGGCGCTGGAGATCGAGGTCGGGCGCGATCTGAACGTGCTGCGCCAGACCCTGCGCGCGGCGATGCCCAAGGCGCAGATCGAGGTCAAGGCGGCCGGCACCTCGATCCTGCTCGTCGGCACCGTCGCCAACGCCTCGGAAGCCACGCAGGCCGTCGACATCGCCAACGCCTTCGTGGGCACGGCCGGCGGGCTTTTCTCCACCTCAAAAGGCGCCGTGATCAATTCGCTCGCCATTCGCGGACGCGACCAGGTCATGGTCAAGGTCGTCGTGTCGGAGGTGTCGCGCAAGGCGATCAAGCAGCTCGGCATCAACTCGACCGGCGAGTGGAAGCTCGGCAACTTCTCGGTCACGCCGTCGATCGACAATCCGCTGCCGCTTTCGCCGCAGGCGCTGTCGGCCACCGCGATCACCGCCGGCATCGGCAACTCGACGAACTTCACGCTGCGCGCCCTCGAGCGGGCGGGCCTCTCCCGCGTGCTGGCCGAGCCGACCGTGACCGCGATCTCGGGCGAAAGCGCCAAGTTCACCGCCGGCGGCGAAGTGCCGGTGCCCAACGGATACACCTGCGACGGCACCGGCCGCTGCACGCTCGGCATCGTCTACCGCCCGATCGGCGTCGCGCTCAATTTCACGCCGATCGTGCTGTCGGACAACAAGATCAGCATGCGCATCGCCACCGAGGTGACGGAACTCGATTTCGAGAACCAGATTCGGCTCAGCGACAACAACCAGGCTGCGATCAATGCGCCGGCCTTTCGCGTCCGCAAGTCCGACACCACGGTCGAGCTGCCCTCGGGCGGCACCCTCGCGACCGCGGGCCTGATCCAGCGCGTTTCGAAATCCTCGCTCAACGGCCTGCCGGGGCTGATGAACCTGCCGATCATCGGCGTGCTGTTCCGCTCGCGCGATTACCAGCGCGAGGAAACCGAGCTGATGATCACCGCGACGCCCTACATCGCCAAGCCGATGGAGCCCAACCAGGTCCAGCGCCCCGATGACGGGTTCGTCGAATCGCATGACGCGCAGGCCGTGCTGCTCGGACGTCTGAACAAGATCTACGGCACCAGCGGCGGCCCGCTTCCGCAGGCCTACAAGGGCCGCGTCGGCTTCATCGCGGACTGACAGGGCCGAGGCGCGAGGCGCTGAATGAGGGATGGCAAGGTCATGATGGTTCGATCACAGCAGGTTGGCCGGTGCTCCAGGCTCGGCCTGGTCGCAGCGGCGGCGGGGATCCTGCTTGGCGCCTGCGCCGAGAGGGGCGACCTGACCGCCTCGATCACGCCGAGCGACGTGCGCGAGCGCCACCCCATCGTTCTGCGCGACGCGCCACGCTCGCTCGACGTCTTCGTCGGACGGGCCGGCGCACCCCTCGACCCGCGCCAGGCCGAGGACGTGACGGAGTTCGCCCAGGAGTATCGCCGCAGCGGACGCGGCGGGCTCGTCGCGCAGGTTCCCAGCGGCACGCGCCGCGACATCGCCGCGCATGACGCGCTGTCGGGCATCCGCGCGGCGCTGGCGCGCGGCGGCGTGCCGGCGGCCTATCTCTCGGTCACCACCTATCCGGTCAGCGACCCCGGCCTCGCCTCGCCGATCCGCCTGACCTTCGGAGCGCTCCAGGCGCAACTGCCGCATACCTGCGGCCAGTGGACCGAGGATCTCGGCGTCTCCAACTTCAAGAAGTCGACCTCCAACGAGCCCTACTGGAATTTTGGCTGCGCCACACAGGCGACGCTCGCCGCCCAGGTCGCCGATCCGATCGATCTGGTCAGGGCCCGCACCGAAGGCCGCGTCGACATGGTCAAGCGGCTCGGCGCCATCGGCAAGCTGCGCGAGGGCAAGGATCCCTCGACCCAGTACCGGCAGGAGACGCCTCAGATCAACTCCACGGTCGGAGGCCGCTGATGGACGCCGATCAGGACGCGCAGCCGCGTCACCATGCCGTGGTTTCGGGCGAGGACGTCATCACGCCCCTGCCGCGCATCACGCTGCAGGCCTTCTGCGAAACGCCGGGCGTGGCCGCGACCATGCAGGCCGCGGTCGCCGACCGGCGCATGGACAAGGCCCATGCCCGTATCCAGATGGGCGGCCCCGCCGCGGCCGTGGAGGCGTTCCGCGCGGCGCCGACGCCCAACATCATCGTGCTGGAGACCGTGTCCGACCCCGCCGCCCTGATCGGCCATCTCGACACGCTGTCGGAGAGCTGCGACGCCGGCACCAAGGTCGTCGTCATCGGCCATGTCAACGACGTCCAGCTCTATCGCGACCTGATCCGGCGCGGCGTCAGCGAATACCTGATCGCGCCGCTGGGCACGCTCGATGTCCTGCGGACGCTGTCGGAGCTGTACGTGTCCGCGAGCGCCCGCAATCTCGGCCGCATCATCGCTGTGATGGGGGCCAAGGGCGGCGTCGGTGCATCCACGGTCGCCCACAATGTCGCCTGGGCGATCGCGCGCAATCTCGACGCCCAGACCGTCATCGTCGATCTCGATATCCCCTTCGGCACGGCCGGCCTCGATTTCAACCAGGACCCGCCGCAGGGCGTGGCGGAGGCCGTGTTCGCGCCCGAGCGCCTCGACGCCAACATGCTCGACCGGCTGCTTTCGCGCTGCAGCGACAACCTCGCTCTGCTCGCTGCGCCCGCGATGCTCGACCGCACCATCGACCTGCCCGAGGACGCCTTCGACCAGCTCTTCGACCTGCTGCGCGCCAGTGTGCCCTGCGTCGTGCTCGACGTGCCCCATAGCTGGAACGCCTGGGTCAAGCGGGCGCTGATCGGCTCAGACGAGGTCGTCGTCGTCGCGGCCCCCGAACTCGCCTCGCTGCGCAACGCCAAGAACCTGATCGACCTCGCCCGCGCCAGCCGCCCCAACGATTCCGGCGCGCGTCTCGTGCTGAACCAGGTCGGCGTGCCCAAGCGTCCCGAGATCGACGCGGCCGAATTCGCCAAGGCGCTCGGCGTCGATGTCCTGACCTCGATTCCGTTCGATGCGCAGCTCTTCGGCACGGCCGCCAATAACGGCCAGATGATCGCCGAGGTCCAGGCCGGCGGAAAGATCAACGAGGCCTTCGTCCAGATCGCCAGCGCCCTGACCGGGCGCGGCGAGGCCAAGCGCGGCAAGCGTAGCCTGTTCGAGCCGATCGTCGCCCGGCTCAAGCGGCGCAAGGCCTGACGCGATGAACGGGCGACAGGCGGACAACGTCGGACGCGGGCTGAACCAGTGGCGCGCCGCCATCGCCGCCGTCAAAGAGGACTGACATGTTCGGAAAGCGGTCTCCCGGCGCGGCTGTGGCCCCTGCCCTGAACCTGAAGGCGCCAGCTTCGGCTCCTGCAGCGGCAGCTCCGCGCCAGGCCGAGCCGACGCTGGCGATGGCCTCCGGCGATGCGCGCAAGATGGCGCCTCCGCCCCCGGCCGAGGCGCCGAAATCCGACGAATACTACCAGATGAAGAGCATGATCTTCGGCGCTCTCATCGAGGCCATCGATCTGTCCCAGCTCGCCAAGCTCGACGGCGAATCGGCGCGCGAGGAAATCCGCGACATCATCAACGAGATCATCTCGCTGAAGAATGTCGTGCTCTCGATCTCCGAGCAGGAAGAACTGCTCGACGACATCTGCAACGACGTGCTCGGCTACGGCCCGCTCGAGCCCTTGCTGGCGCGCGACGACATCGCCGACATCATGGTCAACGGCGCGACGCGCACCTTCATCGAGGTCGGCGGCAAGATCACGCTGACGAACATCCGCTTCCGCGACAACGCGCAGTTGATGAACATCTGCCAGCGCATCGTCAGCCAGGTCGGCCGGCGCGTCGACGAAAGCTCGCCGATCTGCGACGCGCGCCTCGCCGACGGATCCCGCGTCAACGTCATCGCGCCGCCTCTGGCGATCGACGGGCCGGCGCTCACCATCCGCAAGTTCAAGAAGGACAAGCTGACGCTGGACCAGCTCGTCCGCTTCGGCGCGATCGCGCCTCCGGGCGCGGAAATCCTCAAGATCATCGGCAAGGTCCGCTGTAACCTCGTCATCTCCGGCGGCACGGGCTCGGGCAAGACGACACTGCTGAACTGCCTGACCAACTACATCGAGCATGACGAGCGGGTGATCACCTGCGAGGACGCGGCCGAACTGCAATTGCAGCAGCCCCATGTCGTGCGTCTCGAAACCCGTCCGCCCAATCTGGAAGGCACCGGCGCGGTGACGATGCGCGACCTCGTCAAGAACTGCCTGCGCATGCGACCCGAGCGCATCATCGTCGGCGAGGTGCGCGGCCCCGAGGCCTTCGACCTGCTGCAGGCGATGAATACCGGCCATGACGGCTCGATGGGCACGCTCCATGCCAACACGCCGCGCGAATGCCTGAGCCGCATCGAATCCATGATCACCATGGGCGGCTTCAGCCTGCCCTCCAAGACGCTGCGCGAGATGATCTGCTCCTCGATCGACGTTATCATCCAGGCCCAGCGCATGCGCGACGGCTCGCGCCGCATCACCCACATCACCGAGGTGATGGGCATGGAAGGCGACGTCATCATCACCCAGGATCTGATGACCTACGAGGTTCTCGGCGAGGACGCCGCCGGCAAGCTGATCGGCCGCCACAAATCCTCCGGCATCGGCCGGCCGCGCTTCTGGGACCGCGCCCGCTATTATGGCGAGGAACAGCGCCTGGCGGCGGCGATCGACCTGCTCGAACAGCATGGTGCAGCCAATGCCGCGTAAGCGGAGCGCCACGCCATGACCATGAGCACGCTCGCCGTCATGGCACTGGCTGCGCTCGCCGTCGGCGGCGTGGTCTATGCGCTGTTCTATCCCGCGCTCAGCGGCCAGGCCCGCGCCGAAAAACGCCGCAAGGAGTTCGCCAGTCCGGTCGCCGCGCGCAGCGTCGATCGCGAGGCGCAGAACCGCGTCAAGCGCGGCCAGATCGCCCAGAGCCTCAAGGACATCGAGACCCGCGAGAACGCGCGCAACTCCGCCTCGCTGGAGGTGCGGCTGCTGCAGTCGGGTCTCGGCTGGAACCGCAAGAAATACTACGTCGTCAGCGCGATCATGGCCGGCCTCACCGGCCTGGCGCTGCTGGCGATCAGCGGCAACCCGATCCTTGGCCTCGTCGGCCTGTTCGTCGGCGGTTTCGGCCTGCCGGCCTGGTTCATCAAGCGTTGCCGCACCAAGCGGCTGAAAAAATTCGGCAACGAGTTTCCCAACGCGCTCGACGTCATTACCCGCGGCATCAAATCCGGCCTGCCGCTGAACGACTGCCTGCGAATCGTCGCAGGCGAGGCGGCGGAGCCGGTCGCCAGCGAGTTCCGTCTGATCATCGAAAGCCAGCAGCTGGGCCTGCCGCTGACCGAGGCAGCCGACAAACTGTTCGAGCGCATGCCCTGCGCGGAGGCGAACTTCTTCGGCATCGTGCTCGCCATCCAGCAGAAGACCGGCGGCAACCTCTCCGAGACGCTCGGCAACCTCTCCAAGGTCATCCGCGAGCGCCGCAAGATGCGCGACAAGATTCAGGCCGTCTCGATGGAGGCAAAGGCCTCGGCGGCGATCATCGGCGCTCTGCCGCCGGTCGTGGCCATCCTCGTCTATCTCAGCAGCCCGAAATACATCGAGCTGCTGTGGATCACGCAGGCCGGCAAACTCGGTCTGGTCATCAGCGCGGTCTGGATGCTCACCGGCATCTTGGTGATGCGCAAGATGATCAACTTCAACATCTGAGGCGCGCATGCTCGCCAAAATCGCAGACATGCTTGTCAACGGTCAGTTTCTTCTGACCATGCTCGTCGCGATCGCCGCCATGGCGACGGTGCTGACGCTGGCGATCCCGCTGACGGAAGGCAACGCCCTCGACAAGCGCATGAAAAGCGTCGCCAGCGAGCGCGAGAAGCTGCGCGCGCGTGAACGCGAGCGGCTGGCGCGGGGCAAGGACAAGGCTTCGCTCCGCCAGGAACCGAAAGAGTTCATGAAGCGCATCGTCGAGCAGTTCAAGCTCGGCGACTGGCTCGGTACCGAAACGGCCAAGAAGCAGCTCGCCATGGCCGGCTACCGCGGCCAGCAGGCCGAGGTCGCATTCCTGTTCTTCCGGCTGGTAGCGCCGATCGCCCTGTTCTTGTTCGCGCTGTTCTATGTCTTCGTGATCAATGATTTCGGCCAGACAGCGATCGTCCGGATCGGAATCGCGATCGGTGCCGCCTATCTCGGCATCAAGGCGCCGGAGGTCTTCCTCTCGAATCAGATCGCCAAGCGCCAGGCTTCGATGAAGATGGCCTTCCCCGACGCGCTCGATCTGCTGCTGATCTGCGTCGAATCGGGCATGTCGATCGAGCTCGCCTTCCGCAAGGTCTCGACCGAGATCGGCGGCCAGTCCGTGCCGCTGGCCGAGGAGTTCGCGCTCTGCACGGCCGAGCTCTCCTACCTCGCCGAGCGCCGCCAGGCCTATGAGAACATCGCGGCCCGCACCGGGCTCGAAGGCGTCAAATCGGTTTCGACCGCGCTGATCCAGGCCGAGCGCTATGGCACGCCGCTGGGCAGCGCGCTCAGGACGCTGGCCCAGGAAAGCCGGGACCAGCGCATGATGGAGGCCGAGAAGAAGGCCGCCGCCCTGCCGCCGAAGCTGACCGTCCCGATGATCCTGTTCTTCCTGCCGGTGCTCTTCGTCGTCATCATGACGCCGGCGCTGATCCAGGTCTTCAAGTGGAAATGACGCGCGGCTGAAAGCCGGGCCCTACGGAAGTCCCACGCCTTTTCGTTCTCGCTCCGTGCAAAAATCCGTCTGGCGGTTCCGGATACGGGAAGCCGCCAGACGGCTTTTCGTGCGTTGGATGTCGCCTCGCGGCCAGATCGAAGAGTTTTACGTGGTCTCGTCCTGCGGCTCGGCCGCACGGCGCGCGACGGGCGGCTTGCCCTTGCCTTCGCCCTTGCCCTTGCCGGCCTTGAGCAGGTCCCAACTGTTCTGCTGGCTGACGCTGCGCTTGAGATAGGCGATGGTCTGGGCAGCCTCGGCGGGGCTCTGGTCCTGCCGGGCCAGCGTCTCGGCCTCCGCGAAGCGACCCTGCAGGCCCAGCACGAGGACGAGGTTCTGCCTCACCCGTGCATCGCCGCGGCCCGAGGCGGCGGCCTCGCGCAGCACGCGCTCGGCCTCCGGCAATTGCCGCGACAGCGCCAGCGACAGGCCGAGATTGGACATCACGGTGGCCTCGCCCGGCGCGATCCTCAAAGCGGCCTGATAGAGTTGCTGGGCGCGGGGATGGTCGCCGAGCTGGTCGGCCACGACGCCCTGCGCCGAGAGAATGCGCCAGTCCGGCCGCTCGGGCGCGTGCGCCCGGGACAGCACCTCGTCGGCCTCCTTGAGCCGGCCATTGTCGGAGAGCGAGCGGCCATAGGCCCCGAGCATCTCGCGGTCGCTGGAATGGACCAGCACCGCGCCCTGCAGCACCGCGAGCGCCTGGGCGTTCTGGTCGAGCGCGCGGAGGGCGCGGGCATAGTTGAAAGCGGCGTTGCGGTCCTTGGGGTTGGCCTCGTAGCGCTGGCCCCAGCTTTTGCTTTCGGCCTGCCAGTCGGGCTGAGACCGCGCCGCCTCGCTGGAGCCGATCGAGCCCGTGACGTCGCCGAGGCCACGACCCTGGCAGCCGGCGAGGCCGAGCGCCGCGACGCAGAGCAGGGCGGGCAGGGACGCACGGCGGAAGACGGGATGGCAGATCGGATGCACGGTCGAACTGGTGAACATGGGCGCGATCGCTTGCATGAATGGAAAATCTGGCTGATCCGGTGATAAAGCGTTAACCCTAATGCATCCTTAACCGGCCGCTTCGTGCCGCTCCCGCCCTTGTCCGGACCCCATCGTGCACAGCCTCCTCGTCGCGTCCTCGCCCGCCGCCGTTCCGGTCCATGTCGTCTCGAAGCCGGGCTGGCCGGCGCTGCTGGAGAGCCTGCCGGGCGAGGGACGGCGCTTCGCGCAGGCGCAGGGCTTTGCCGGCCGGCCGGGCCAGTTCATCGTCCTGCCCGATGCGCAGGGCGGGATCGCCAGCGTGCTGCTGGGCGTGGAACCATCCGGTGGGCGCCGGCGGGATCCCTTCGCGCCGGGCCGGCTCGCCGCGCTCCTGCCGGCCGGCGACTATGCGCTTGGCGGCGAGATCGACGATCCCGGCCTCGCCGTGCTCGCCTGGCTGCTGCAGGCCTACCGCTTCGACCGCTATCGCAAGCCGGCCCCGGTCGCGGCACGCCTCGTTCTGCCGTATGGCGTGGATGGGCAGGACGTCAGCCTGATTGCGCAATCGGTCTGTCTGGCGCGCGACCTCGTCAACACGCCCGCCAACGATCTCGGCCCTGCGGAGATCGAGGCCGCGATCCGCGCCCTCGCCGAGGAGACCGGCGCGAGAGTCGCCAGCATCGTCGGCGACGATCTGCTGCCGGCGAATTTTCCGATGGTGCATGCGGTCGGGCGGGCCTCGCCGCGCGCGCCCCGCCTCGTCGACCTCGCCTGGGGCGATCCGGCCCATCCGAAGGTGACGCTGGTCGGCAAGGGCGTCGCCTTCGACACGGGCGGGCTGAACCTCAAGCCCGACGCCTCGATGCTGCTGATGAAGAAGGACATGGGCGGCGCCGCCGCGGCCATCGCGGCCGCCCGCATGATCATGCTGGCCGGCCTGCCCGTGCGGCTGCGGCTTCTCGTCCCGGCGGTCGAGAACGCGGTATCGGGCAATGCCTTTCGCCCCGGCGACGTGCTGGCGAGCCGGAAGGGTCTGTCCGTCGAGATCGGCAACACCGACGCGGAGGGCCGGCTGATCCTCGCCGACGCGCTGGCGCTGGCCGACGAAGAGGCGCCCGAGCTGCTGCTCGACTACGCCACGCTGACGGGCGCCGCCCGCACCGCGCTAGGGCCCGAGCTGCCGCCATTCTACACGCATGACGAAGGCCTGGCGGCCGAGATCGCGCGCTTAAGCGTGGCGGTCAACGATCCGGTCTGGCGGATGCCGCTCTGGCCGGCCTACGACAGCATGCTCGATTCGCGCATCGCCGATGTGAACCATGTTTCGACGGGCGGCATGGCAGGCTCGATCACCGCCGCGCTCTTCCTCAACCGCTTCGTCGAAAAAGCCGCCTCCTACGCCCATTTCGACATCTACGCCTGGACGCCATCGGCGAAACCCGGCCGCACCGAGGGCGGCGAATGCCAGGCCGCTCGCCTGACCTATGCGCTGGTAAAACAGCTCTATCCGCGCGGTTAAGCCTTTTGCTCAAGGATCGTTGCGCCGCAGCGAATCTGGAATAATGATACGGACCCGTAACGATCGGGATCCTCCATGTCACTCGAGATCAGGCCTTCGCAGGCGCTAAGGCTGTGGCGGCAGGTCCATCTCGATCTGGTTCGCGACGGGCAGGCCGATCTCTCGGCGCGCCAGACCGCGATCCTGCTGACGATCTATCTCGAACTGCCGCCCCATACCGTGCGCGGGCTGGCGCATCAGCTCGGCGTCACCAAGCCGGTGATCACGCGCGCGCTCGACACCATGGGCAAGCTCGGCCTCGTCAACCGCAAGCGCGACGATTTCGATCGCCGCAACGTCGTGATCCAGCGCACGGTCGCGGGCGCGCTCGCGGTCGAGAAGCTCGCCGATCTGGTGACGGAGCGCGCGCGCGAGCTCAGTGGGGCTTGAATGCGCGGCTCTCGCCCCGTTAACGCCTGACCGTTAGATTGTCGGCATGACCGCGATTCTCGACCGCCGCATCACGCCCTTCCGCCCCGACCTCGCCGCAAGCCGCCTGATCGGCCAGGTCGAGGCGCGCGCCTTCGTCGATCCGGAGCCGTCGTGCGTCGTTGCGGCCAGCGCGCCGTTGCGTCGCGAGCCGCGCCCGGACGCAGCCCTCGACACCGAGGCGCTGATGGGCGAGCGCGTCGACGTCTATGAGCGGCATGAGGGCTGGGCCTGGGCGCAGCTCGCGGGCGACGGCTATGTCGGCTACCTGCCCGATGACGCGCTGCGGACCGACGTTCCCGCGCCGAGCCACCGCGTCGCCGCGCTGCGCACCTTCGTCTATCCTGGCCCGTCGATGAAACTGCCGCCGCTGGAGAGCTTGTCGCTCGGCGCGCAGGTCAGCGTCGCTGGCGAAGCCGGCGAGTTCCTGATCCTCGCCGATGGCGGCCACGTCTTCGCCGGGCATCTTTCGCCGCGCGACCGCTTCGAGCCGGATTTCGTCGCGGTCGCCGAGCGCTTCCTCCACGTCCCCTATCTCTGGGGCGGCAAAACCAGTATCGGTGTCGACTGCTCGGGGCTGACGCAACTGGCGCTGGCGGCCGCGGGGATCCCCTCGCCGCGCGATTCGGACATGCTGGAGTCGGCGCTCGGCGAGAGCCTGTCCTTCGACGAGGACCTTGCCGGCCTCCAGCGCGGCGACCTCGTCTTCTGGAAGGGCCATGTCGGCATCCTGACCGACCCCGACACGCTGCTGCACGCCACCGCCTACACGATGCGGGTGATGAGCGAGCCGCTGCGCGAAGCCCGCGACCGCATTCGCGCCAAAAGTTTCGGCGCGATCACGAGCATCAGGCGGCTGCCGGCGCTCAGCGCCGGATGATCGTGCCCGAGCCTGTATCGGTGAAGAGCTCGATCAGCGCCGCATGCGGCACCTTTCCGTCGAGGATGACGACGGCCTCGACGCCCTTTTCAAGCGCATAGATGCAGGTTTCGATCTTCGGAATCATGCCGCCCGAGATCGTCCCGTCCGCGATCAGCCTGCGGCATTGCTCTATCGTCAGCTCCGGGATCAGGTTCTTGTCCTTGTCGAGCACGCCGGGCACGTCGGTCAGGAGCAGCAGGCGCTTGGCGTTGAGCGCGCCGGCGATGGCGCCGGCGAAGGTGTCGGCGTTGACGTTATAGGTCTGGCCATCGGCCGCCGCGCAGACCGGCGCCAGCACGGGGATCAGCTCCGCTTTCAGGATCGCGTCGAGCACGGAGGTATCGACCTTGTCGGGCTCGCCGACGAAGCCGAGATCGAGCACCTCCTCGATCTTGCTGTCGGGATCGACGATGGTGCGCGTCACCTTGCGGGCGGTGACCATGTTGCCGTCCTTGCCGCAAAGCCCGATCGCCTTGCCGCCCTCGCGCGAGATATAGCCGACGATCTCCTTGTTGACCGAGCCGGCCAGGACCATCTCGACGACATCGACGGTCGCCGCATCGGTGACGCGCAGACCCTGCCGGAACTCGGATGCGATACCGAGCTTCTCCAGCATCCGCGCGATCTGCGGACCGCCGCCATGGCAGACCACGGGCTTCAGGCCCGACTGCTCGAGCAGCACGATGTCCTCGGCGAAATCCTCGGCGGTGGCGGCGTCACCCATGGCGTTGCCGCCATATTTGATGACGATGACTTCCTGGTCGTAGCGCTGCATATGCGGCAGCGCGACGATCAGCAACTCGGCGACTTGCGAGGGCGTAAGCAGGGCAGGATTGATCATCGGCAGGCTCCGCAGGCGCGCCAGGCAACCGCGCCGGTGCGCCTTCTAGCGGACAATCTCGATGGGCGGAAGAATATCCGCGCGGGTCAGGTCCGCTTTGCCAACAGCGCCGACAGCGTCAGCCCAACCCAACCACCGAGCATCAGAAACCCGCCGATCGGGGCCGCGCGCGGAAACAGCGCCTCGCCGGCGAAGCCGCGCCGCGTCAGGTCGGCGGCGAAAAGCGCGACGCCAAGGATGACGACCGAGATGGCGATGCGTCCCAGGCCATCGTGCAGGAAGCCGGCCTTTCGCGCCGCGGTCGCGCCCATCACGGTGGGGGCATGGAACAGCAGCATCTGGCCAGCTGTCTGGACGTTAATCGCGCCCGTGACATGGGCTGCCGCCGCCAGCAGGCCGACGCCAGCCAGTCCCATCAGAGCGGCGAGCGTCAGTTGGATGCGGGTCGCCGTCACGTCTCGCCCCGCTCCGCGAGCACGCGCCCCACCGCCGCGCGCAGTTCCGGAATCCCCAGCCCGCTTTCGCTCGACGTCAGCAGCACCTCGGGGAACGCGGCGGGGCGGCGCTTGATCTCGTCATAGGTCGCCTCCAGCATGAATTGCTGGTCGGCCTTCTTGATCGCGTCGCCCTTGGTCAACACCACCTGATAGGACATCGCCGCCTTGTCGAGCGTCTCGAGCACCGCGCCATCGACGTCCTTGAGGCCGTGGCGCGCGTCGATCAGCAGATAGACCCGCATCAGATTGGGCCGACCGCGCAGGTAATTGTGGATCAGGTTGGTCCAGGAGGCGACCTTGGCGCGGCCGACCGCAGCATAGCCGTAGCCCGGCATGTCGACGATGGTCAGGCGTTCGTCCGCGCCGACCTGGCGAAAGAAATTGAGCTGCTGCGTGCGGCCGGGCGTATGCGAGGTCCGCGCCAGCGCGTTGCGCCGCGTGACCGCGTTGATCAAGCTCGATTTGCCGACATTGGAGCGGCCCGCAAACGCGATCTCCTGGCCGACCATCGGTGGCAAATCGTCGATATGGGTCGAGGCCCAGACGAAGTCCCACGGTCCCTCGAACAGCTTTCGGGCGGTTTCGATCTCGTCGTCGGAATAGGGCTTGGTGGTGCTTGCGGTCATCGCCCCTGCCTACACGGCCGCGCGCAGCGCGTCGATGTCGGCTGACGTGATCGCGGCAATGTTGCGCGCGATCCTGTCGGCATCCCAATCACACCAGCGGATATCGAGCAATGCCGCGACGATCTCCGGCGGAAAGCGCATCTTCACGACGCGACCCGGGTTGCCGACGACCACGGCATAGGGCGGCACGTCCTTCACGACCTGGGCCCGCGTGCCGATGATCGCGCCGTCGCCGATCGTGACACCGGGCATGATCACCGCCTCCCGGCCGATCCAGACATCGTTGCCGATGCGGGTGTCACCGCGAAAGCCTCTGGTGGTCGTCTTGTAGTCGGGCGCGCCGTCGAGCCCGAACATCCCGAAGGGGTAGGTCGAGAAGCCGCCCATCGGGTGGTTCGCGCCATTCATCACGAATTGCGCGCCCTGCGCGATCGCGACGAATTTTCCGATGATCAGCCGGTCGCCGATGAAGTCGAAATGGTAGCGCACGCAACGCGCGACGAAATGCTCCGGCCCGCGCGAGTCGTCATAATAACTGTAGTCGCCGACTTCGATCAGCGGATGATCGACGATCGCCCTGAGAAAGGCCGTGCCCTTCCAGCCGGGGATCGGATGGCGTGTGAGGGGATCGGGCAAGGGCATGGGCTTCGCCGGGCATTAGGCAATCGACGACCGGCAGTCGGTTGTCCGACCGCCGGTTGCCTGCTCCCCATGCCTCACTTCTTGTTCGAATTCGCCGGCTTGGCCGGGGCCGCCACGGCCGTCGCCGCCGGCTTCTTGCCAAACATCGCCTTGATGTTGTCGAAGAGTTCGATCTTCACGCCGAACTTCTTCATGATGTAGCCCTGCTGGAGCACGGAGAGCAGGTTGTTCCAGCTCCAGTAGATCACCAGTCCGGCCGGGAACGAGCCGAGCAGGAAGGTGAAGAACACCGGCATCCAGGTGAACATCATCTTCTGCACCGGGTCCGGCGGCTCCGGGTTCATCTTCATCTGCACGAACATCGTGATGCCCATGATGATCGGCCAGATGCCGATATGCAGGAAGGCGGTCAGGGCGGCCGGCAGGAAAAAGAAGATGTTGGTCGGGTCGGGCGCGGCGAGATCGCGGATCCAGCCGAAGAACGGCGCATGCCGCATCTCGATGGTCACGAACAGGATCTTGTAGAGCGCGAAGAAGACCGGGATCTGCACCAGCACCGGCCAGCAGCCGGCGAGCGGGTTGATCTTCTGGGTCTTGTAGAGCTCCATCAAGGCCTGCTGCTGCTTCATCTTATCGTCGGCGAAGCGCTCGCGGATCGCCAGCATTTCAGGCTGGACCGCCTTCATCTTTGCCATCGAGGCATAGGATTTACTGGCGAGCGGGAAAAACAGCAGCTTGAGCAGCACGGTGACGATGAGGATCGCGACGCCGAAATTGCCGACATGCTTGTAGATCCAGTCCATCACATAGAACATCGGCTTGGTGATGAAGTAGAACCAGCCCCAGTCGATCAGCAGCTCGAAGCGCTTGATGCCGAGGTTCTTCTCATAACCGTCGATCGCCGCTGTCTCCTTGGCGCCGGCGAAGAGGCGGGCCTGATTGGTCGAGCTTGCGCCGGCCGCGATGGTAACGGCCTCGCCGAGGAAGTCCGCCTGATAGGTGCGCGACGAGCCGGTCTGCACCGAGGAGTAGCGCCCCTCGTATTTGCGGGCCTGATCGGGCACGACGGCGGCCGCCCAGTATTTGTCGGTGATGCCGACGAAGCCGCCGACGACATCCTTCCAGACCTTGCCGTTGGTGCCGGCGCTCAGCACCGGCTCCTTGTCGACCGCGTCATAGCCGTATTCCTGCAGGCCCTGCTCGCCGAGATTGCCGATCAGGCCCTCATGCAGCACGTAGAAGCCGAGCACGGCCGGCTTGCCGTGGCGAACGACCTGTCCATAGGGGAACAGCGTGACGGGCCCTGAGCCCTTGTTCTCGACCTCGTCGCGGATCGTGAACATGGCATTGTCGTCGACCGTGATGGCGCGCTTGAACAGCAGGCCCTGGCCGTTGTCCCAGGTCAGGTTCAGCGGCGTTCCCGGCCGCAGGGTCTGTGCGTCGGCGCTCCAGAGCGTCGCGGCGTTAGGCAGCGGGACGTTCGCGCCAGGCGGGGCGACCCAGCCGAAATCGGAATAGTAGGCGTTGGGTCCGCCGAGAGGCGAGAGCAGGATGATGTTGGGGCTGTTGGGATCGACGGTCTCGCGATAGGCCTTGAGCGAGACGTCGTCGATACGCGCCCCGGTCAGGGCGATCGAGCCTGAAATCTTCGGGGTGTCGACCTGCACGCGCGGGCTGCGTGCCAGCGCCTGGGCGCGGGTCTCGACCGCTGGAGTCGCAGGAACCGCGCCGGGCGTCGCCGGCACGCCGGGCTGGCCCAAGACGCCGGGTGCGGGGACCGAGGACGCGCCGGGCGTCACCACGGGCGTCTGTGTCTGCTGGTTCTGCTGGGCGATCTGCTTTTGCTTTTCCATCTGCGGCACGCCGTAGAAGTACTGCCAGCCGAGCAGCACGACGACCGACAGCGTGATCGCCAGCAGCAGATTGCGGTTGTCTTCTTTCATCATCATGATCGCAAACAGGTCTCGCTGGCGCCCGAAGGCTCTATGTTGGCTGGCGCGCGGGCGCCGGTTGCGCGGCGCGGCGGTCCTTGGAAGCGGAGTGGCGGCCGGGCTTGTGCGACCGGGCGCGGTCGAACCCGACCGCAAGTTCGGCCACGAGCGTCTCGAAAGACGCCGTCAGGGTCTCGGGCCGGGCGACGACGACCAGATCGCAGGGCCGCGTCGCCTTGTCGGCCAGAGCGAGTTGGGCTGCGGCCCGCAGGCGGCGGCGGATGCGGTTGCGCTTCACCGCGTTGCCGACTTTTCGGGAGGCGGTCAGGCCCAGCCGCAGGCCGGCCTCGTCATCCGCCGATCGGTCGAGAACCTGAACGGACAGCGCGGACGAACGAAAACGGCGGCCATGTGCGGCCGCCGCCAGAAATTCCTTGCGTTGCGTCAGACGGGCGAGGCGCATAGCGATTTGCCAGTCTTCCGGTCGAAGCGCGTGAGGTTCACGCGCCTGCGGCTCAGGCCGACAGCTTCTTGCGGCCATGCGCGCGACGGGCGGCAATGACCTTGCGGCCGCCGACTGTCGCCATGCGGGCGCGGTAGCCGTGGCGGCGCTTGCGGACCAGCTTGCTGGGTTGATAGGTTCTTTTCACGATCCGTCTCCGGGGCCTTGTCGGCGCGGCGGCCTCAGGCTTCCCAGGGGAAGCGCGGCCAGCCGAGCCTGTCATGCAAAATCTCTGCGTAGGCATAGACCCTGCGCAAGTCGCGGGCTTATGACGGATGGGCGGTTCCAAGTCAATCCGAAACGCGCGCGCCGCGGCAAGAAGGAGCGCCTCCATCACAGGCTTGCGCTGCGCCGCCAAACCCCCGATATAGCGGCCGGGAGGTTGGCGAGGGACGTCTCACTCGCCAACCGGGTCAGGTCCGGAAGGAAGCAGCCCTAACGAGACCGAACGGGTCTTCGTCC
>FWWL01002270.1_pt1 | contig 40939 bp, 34 predicted proteins | sample 2228331 | NCBI WGS metagenome assembly FWWL01 (sample SAMEA103939775, study PRJEB20133) | metagenome
ATGCCTCATAAATCGGAAGTCTTATATCCTCCGGAAGTTCCCTTATTATCTCCTCAAAACTCCTCATAATCTAATCTTAACTTCTATGTAAATATTTTTCAAATTCTTCTAATTTATTATTGTGCATTAAATCACACTGCTACATATCTAAAAATTTTAGATAAAAATTTTAGAGTGAGAGCTCACAGGAAGGTATAAGTATAATCTCCTTCTCCCTCGCATATCCTTCTATCTCAGGAGTGAAAATATATGATATAATAATCTTTATCGATTTATCTGATACCTTCTGACATTTTGAAATAGTTCTTTAGCCTACCATAAGGAATTGAAACAGGATTAATGGAGGAAAGAACCGTCACCACACACCAGTTTTTAGCCTACCTATGAGGAATTGAAACAAACTCTGCAGTGCATTCATGCTGAGGTATACCTATAAGGAAAAATTAAAAGTGAGATAGAAACTGAATTTAAAAGTGAAAGGGAAAGAAAAAAGGAAAAGAGAAAAATCAAAATCGTCTGACATAAAATCAAAACAACTGGAAACAAATTCTTAAACTTCTGGTATGATTGGGCACTTTCATTCTCACACACATTACAGCATCCTTGATGGAGCGATGACAGTTGACCAACTCGTCTCAAAGGCAAAAGAAAGGGGGATAGATGCCGTTGCGGTAACAGAGCATGGGAATATATACTCAGCTGCGGAGTTTTTCTTCAAGGCAAAGGAGATGGGCATAAAGCCAATAATAGGGTGTGAATTATACATTCACCCAAAGAAGATGACAGACAAACTTGATACGGAAGATAAAGTATTTCATGCAACAGTTCTTGTTAAAGACGAGGCAGGATACAAAAATCTTTGTATTCTCCTTAAACTTGCAAACACAATAGGATTTAAGAGGAAACCACTTATAGACCTGCAAACACTTATTGAATACAGGGAAGGTTTGATTTTACTTTCTGGCTGTCTCAACGGGGTTATTCCAAGGTTTATCCAGGAAGGAGAGGTTGACAAGGCAAATGATATTGCCGGGCAATTCAAAAAAATTTTCAAGAATGATTTTTATCTTGAAATTATAAGAAATGAACCTGCAGATCCTTCAAGAGAGGATGATATAGCTACTATAAACAGGCAGAGAAAAGTAAATAATCATCTACTTGAAATTTCCGAGAAACTTGGTATTCCAATTGTTGCCACTGGGGACTGCCACTACACTGACCCTGAATCCTTTGAAATACAGGACATGCTTGTTTGCATAAGATATAATGAAAAATTAAATACAGAAAGAAAATATAGATACAAGGTCAAAGGGCTTTATATAAATTCAAAAGATGAATTTGAAAAAAAGTTTTCAGATATAAAGGAAGCTTTACAATCTCATGAGGAGATGATAAAAAAGTGTAATTTTGAGTTCAAAAAATCCTCCGAGCTGAGAATTCCGAAACCACCAGAATTTGGAGACCCAGATGAGACACTGAAGAAGAAAGCTTACGATGGTTTGAGAAAGCGTATCCAAGAGAAAAGGGAAAAAGGAGAGAAATTTAATGAGAATGAATATTGGGAAAAACTTGAAAATGAGCTTGCTGTTATATCAAAGAAAAATTTCTCATCTTACTTTCTGATAGTTGATGATTTTATAAGGTATGCAAAGGAAAACGGAATAATGGTTGGTCCGGGGAGGGGTTCTGCTGCTGGTTCCATAACGTCGTGGGCACTTGGGATAACTGATCTTGACCCTATAAAATATGGTTTGATATTTGAAAGATTTCTTAACCCTGAGAGGGAAAAACCACCCGACATAGATGTGGATTTCTGCAAAGAAAACAGGGATAGGGTTATAGAATATATAATGAATAAGTATGGTCAAGACAATGTAGCACACATAATAACTTTTGGAACATTCGGAGCACGTGCAGCAATACGAGACGTCGGAAGAATACTCGATGAACCACTCCAAGATGTATCTTATCTCGCAGAGCTTATACCACAAGAACCATCAAGGAAATGGACTCTACAGGAAGCCTACGATGAAATTCCCGAGGTGAAAAATACCATTGATAACAACCCGAGATTCAAAAAAATATTTGAGAAAGCGAAAAAAATTGAGGGATTAATAAGGCATGTCGGCTCCCATGCATCAGGTTTCCTCATATCAGACAACCCCATAACAGAATACACATCAATATCAAACTCAAAGGGAGAAATAACAACACAGTTTGAAATGGAATCACTGGGAAAAATAGGACTTGTTAAATTCGATTTTCTTGGACTTGAAACACTAACTGTAATAGATAAAACTTTCAAACTCATAAAACAGAGATATGGAAAAGATTTATCCTTCAAGAATATTCCATTTGATGATAAAAAAACATATGATATGCTGAAAGCTGGTGATGTTTTTGGGGTTTTTCAATTTGAGAGTGCCGGAATGCGCGAGCTACTTATGAGACTTGAACCATCATGCCTTGAAGACCTTATCGCAGCGGTCGCTCTCTACAGACCAGGTCCGATCCAGTCAGGAATAGTAAACGACTATATAGAGAGGAAGAAGGGAATAAAACCCGTCGAATATCCACATCCCGCGCTCGAACCAATACTAAAAGAAACATACGGAACTTTTCTCTACCAGGAGCAGATAATGTTTGCAGCAAATATACTTGCAGGATTTTCAATGGGGGAAGCTGATATTTTGAGAGAAGCGATGGGGAAAAAGAAGGCAGAGCTTATGTCAGCTATGAGAGAGAGGTTCATATCGGGATGTGAAAAAAATGGGATAACAGAAGAAAAAGCAGAAGAAATATTCAGCATAATGGAAAAATTTGCCGGTTATGCATTCAATAAATCCCATTCCGCAGCATATGCCTTTTTATCCTACGTGACAGCATATCTGAAAGCAAACTATCCTGTGGAATATATGGCAGCATTACTGAGTTCTGAAATAAAAGACCATGAGAAGCTCACAAAATATGTTGAGAATGTTATGAAACTCGGTTTCAAAATACTCCCGCCATCAATAACAAAAAGTGAATTTGAGTTTGGGGTCGAAGGAGATAAGATAAGATTTGGGCTCGGGGGAATAAAGGGACTCGGAAAGGCGGCAGCGGAGGCAATAATTAAAATGAGAGAGAAAGTAAAAATGTCAAACTTCGAACAATTCATAATTTTTGCTAAAAAATATGGGATTAATAAAAAGGTCATAGAGACTCTGGTGAAAGCAGGGGCGTTTGACGAGTTTATAGACAGAGGGGAAGCTATAAGGAAACTGGAATTTCAACTCAGGGGAGAAATATCACCGACTATATTTTCTATTAACAATAAAAATAAAATAACTCCGGAAGAGATTGAGAAGATGGAAATTGAGGTGTTAGGGGTAGTCCTATCCTCTGAGAGAATAGAAGAGAGGGTAAGAAAAAAAACAAACGAATTTCTTCCCATAAAAATAAACGGGATATTTGAGTTCTTAGGATTTGTGAAAAAAATAACTCCATCAAAAAGTGGGGCCATACTTTCAGTAAAGTCCGCAGAAGGTAACACATACGAGGTACTTATGATAGAGAGAAAATCAGCTGAAACGATAAAGGAAGGAGAAATATATATTTTTTTGGGTAAAATAGCCGGTAAGGCAGTTGTGGCAAAAGAATTCTTCAAACCAGAAGAATCATTTCTCATAATAAAGATGCCATATCCCGATGAAGAAAAACTCAAAAAGTTGAAGGAAATTTTATCTTTACAGCCAGATGGAGATACGGAAGTTATCATTGAATTAAGCAATAGAAAGTTCTCATATGCGAGAAAAATACTGGCATCACAAAAACTTAAAACTGAACTTTGGGAAAATGGGTTTCTCTTCCTCCTGGCACCAACAAAATACAGATCAGCACATCTTATCTGATTAAAATTTTAAAATTAAAATGGATGCTTGTTCTCAAACGCAAGGAGGGTCAAAGCCTAATAATAGGTGGTAAGATAATAGTTAAAGTTGTTGAAGTTGAGGGAAAAAGTGTGAAAATAGGTATAGAAGCTCCAAAGGACATAAATATAGTGAGGGAGGAGCTGATTGAAAAAGCTAAGGAAAAGATGATCAGCTCAAAAATAGAGCCGGGAAAAATGGATATTATAGTAGGGAATAAGGAAAGAAAGTCCCAAAAATAAAAAACAGTGAGGTTTATCAGATGGAAGAAAGATGGAAGAAAGACGAAAAACACTAAGCTCAATTTTAAATTTATATTTATAGTGTTAAAAGGGGGGCTTGGAACATGGCGAAAAAAAGGATTCTTATAATAGATGATAGCATCTTTACCTTTGAACAACTCAAGACAATAATTGAGGGAACAGGTGTAGCAGAAGTTGTTGGACACGCAAAAGATGGCATAGAGGGAACAAAACTCTATAGGAAACTGACGCCAGATATTGTTTTTCTCGACATTCTTATGCCTAATATGGACGGGCTACAGACACTCAAAACAATACTGAGCATTGATAAAAATGCAAAAGTTGTGATGATATCCTCACTCGGAGGAGCAGCGGAAAAAGCTGAGGAGGCAATAAAAGTTGGAGCAAAAAGGATAATATCAAAACCGTTTAATGAGAACGAAATAAAAAAAATACTTGAACAACTATAACGTGGATAAAAAGGAGGTAATAAAATGGGGGTAAAGTTCTTTGGAACATTTCTTGTTGAAAGGGGTGTTATAACACCAGAACAGCTCATTGAAGCACTTGCAGAACAAAAGAAGGCAAGTTTGAAATTCGGTGAACATGCAATAAGGCTCGGTTATCTTACTCAGCAACAACTCGAAGAGATAAGAAAAATTCAGAGAAGAGAAGACTTAAGATTTGGCGAAGCGGCGATAAAGCTTGGATACCTCACACCCGAACAGGTTGAACAGATAATGAGAATACAGAAAAGCTCCCACAAACTCCTCGGAGATATACTCGTTGAAAAAGGGATTGTAACTCGTGAGGTATTAGAAAGAGAATTGAAAAACTTCGAGAACGAACAGCGCATATACATGACAGAAACTGTTTTCCTACCAGAGGGAGTAAAAGAAAGAGAGTTCATAAACGTAGTGGTTGACCTCGGGAAAAAACTGCTCCTCAGAACAGTTGATGTGAACACAAAATTCGGTGACTTTTCTTTTGATGAATTCAAAAGAAGAAATGAGTATGATGCGCAAATTAACGTAACAGGGGATATAAACATAAAAGTAGTGTTTTCTCCACCTGAAAAGCTCCCTGAGCTTCTGATCAGGGAATATTCACTCCCAGATTCACCAGATATGAGAAAAGATGCAGTCAGAGAATTTATGAATATTATAATGGGCAATGCTGTAGCAAAAATGGAAAGACTCGGAAAAAAGATAAATGTGTCTATTCCCCAAGAACCAGATATAGAAGGGAAAGCTTTCAGATATAATCTGACAGCACCCGAAGATATATATTCGTTCTTCTTCAAAGAAGTGTAAAAATTTTGTTCAGAGAAATATAGGGGAAATATATAAAGGGAAAAAGAGAAAAAGAAAAAGTCTTATTCACTGAAGCTTCACCATACCAACGACTCTTATTTTGACCTTTGGGTCTATCTCCTGATATGAGACTACAGGTACCATTGGAAAATGATTTTCTATTATCTTTTTCACATATCTTCTTGTTTGTGCAGAAGTTATTATCAATGGCTGAGCCTTAAAACGTGAAAATTTTGGCACATGCTCTCCGACCGAGTTAAGCAACTTCTGAATAAAGTTGGGTGCAAGCTTTATTCTTACAGCTCCCTGAGTCTCCTCTATTCCCTCAAGGATTTTTTCTTCCACTGATGGGTCAAGAGCCATAGCTACAACCTCATCCCCTGTCGTGTAAAGACGGGTAATAAGCCTCCAGAGAGATTGCCGAACATATTCTGTAAGCTGTTCTGGATCCTTCACTGTCCCGCCCCAATCCCCGATAGCCTCAAGAATTGTGATGATGTCTCTTATGGGAATGCCTTCTTTAAGAAGGTTTTGGAGAACCCTGTGTATAACAGAGAGAGATACAAGCGATGTTACATCCTCAACCAGTTTAGGATAATTTTTCTTTGCTATGTCAAGAAGTTTCTGAGTATCCTGCCTTGTGAGTATCTCATATGCATTTCTTCTGACTATTTCAGAAAAATGAGTTATTATCACCGAAGGAGCATCCACAACTGTGTATCCCTTCGCAATTGCCTCATTCTTTTTCTCCTCGGTTATCCAGACAGTTTCAACACCAAAAACAGGGTCACGAGCAGGTGTCCCCTCAATATCAGGTTTTTCAACACCTACAACAAGATATCTTCCAGGGAATAATTCCCCTCGCATTATCTCAACGCCCTTGAGTATTATTGAATACTCGTTTGGTCTGAGAGAGAGATTATCCCTGATATGTACAGGAGGGAGGATTATACCAAGCTCATCTGCAAGCACTCTTCTCAAACCCTTTATCCTCTTTACTACCTCTCCCCCCTGCATCTCATCAACATAGGGCACAAGAGAATATCCTACCTCAAGCCCAAGTATATCTGGCTGAAGAATTGCTTCAATCTGTTTCTCTTCGTCTTGAAATGTTTGCTGTTGCTGACTTGGTAGAACACTTTCGCTCACTCTTATCTTATCTCTTTTCTCCTCCTCTCTCATTGCTCTCAGAGAGTAGAACATAAGTCCCCCTGCGAGCATAAGGAATAGAGGAGTAGCCCAGTTCATAAAAAGAAGACCTAGCAATCCGAGAACGAGTGATGATGCGAAAACAGCCTTCGGGTATGCGATTATCTGGCGTGTTATATCTCTTGTGAATTCCATTTCAGCTGACGATCTTGATATTATGATGCCCGCAGAAGTTGAAATCATGAGTGCAGGTATCTGTGCCACAAGCCCGTCTCCGACTGTAAGCTTAGTATAAGTCGCAAGGGCTTGTCCAACCCCAAGACCCTTTTGGATTACTCCCACTATAAATCCACCTATCACATTCACAAAAAGTATTATAACTGATGCTACCGCCTCCCCTCTTATGAATTTTGAAGCCCCATCCATAGCTCCGTAGAAGTCCGCCTCGCGTGTAAGACGTGCTCTCCTTTCCTTAGCCTCATCTGCAGTGATGAGTCCGGCATTAAGGTCAGCATCTATGGAGAGCTGTTTGCCCGGTAGAGAGTCGAGAGTGAAGCGCGCTGCTACTTCAGCTATCCTACCAGCCCCACGCGTTATCACAATAAGATTTATGACTGTCAGAACAATAAATATAATGAAACCTATAACGTAGTTGCCAGCCATAACTATATTACCGAAAAACTCTATTATGTAGGATACCACCCCAGAAATCTCCCCCGTCACAAACTCATGTCCATACGCCAAAATCCTTCGGGTTGTAGCAACATTGAGCGAAAGCCTGTAAAGCGTAACTATAAGAAGTATCGTCGGATATGCTGAAAACTCTATAGGTTCCCTTATATAAAATGATGTGAAAAGTATCATCACACCCAATGAAAAACTCAATATTATCAGAAAGTCCATTAAAAATGAAGGCAGAGGTAAAAGTATCAATATAAGCACCAGAAACAACGCAAAAGCTACAAATATATCCGAACCTCTCCTCACAACCTTAATTTTAATATTTTCCAACATAAACTTTCAAAACCACTTCCCATTCAAAACACCTCCCCTCAGTCCACTTCACATTCAGTATTAGAACTGGAAAATTTTGAGTTGATTGTTTTGTTCTGCGAAGAACCCCCTTCCCCTTGAACCCATTCGCTAAAATTAATCCAAAAAATAAAATCTCAAATCCCATTGATGCCTATACACGATTTTCTTTTCATCGTTCACAACAAGGCAAAATCTTACATAATTGACAGAAATGCTGTCCATTTGAGCTGACCAGATAATCAAATGTTGCACAAACTCAATTTATTTTACAAGATTAAAATGGGCGATCATTACATTCTCTCGCAGCAAAAGGTTTCTCCCGTGATTGCCCCGTGCCTCAAAGCTTTCTGTGTTTATCGCATTTCTCTTGCGGAAAAAAGGACATAAATATAGTGAGAAACGAAAGCGACTATTTTTTAAAATTTGCTTTTCTGAAAATTTCGCATGCCCTCTGTATAATGTGATCAGGTGCCGTGAGCGATATCCTTACAAATCCTTCTCCTCCCCCTCCAAAACCGACCCCTGGAGTAAGTATAACTCCATAATTTTCAAGCATCTGCTTCGCAAATTCTCGTGAATCCCCTCCACAATATATCCATATGTAAAAAGTTGCATTAGTTTTTATGAAATCAAATCCACCCTCGCTCAGAGCTTTTTCCATCTTAGCTCTCCTCCGCGAATATACTTTTCTTATCTCAGGAACTATCTTGTCGTAGTTCTCAAGAGCAAATTTGGCGGACATCTGAATAGCTCTGAAAACACCAGAGTCGGTGTTAGTCTTAACCTTGCCAAGAGCATTAACGACTTCCTTGTTCCCCACCGCAATGCCTATCCTCCAACCAGCCATTGAAAATGTTTTTGAAAAAGAATGAAACTCTATAGCAGGTATGGACAGATCTTTTACAAACTGAAAAAATGATATAGGTTTCTCTCCGTTCTCTGTATATATTTCAGAATATGCAAGGTCAACCGCAACAACAAAACCATATTTCTTTGAGTAATAAGCTACCTTTTCATAAAGTTCAGGTGTTGCACAAGTTGTAGTGGGGTTATTTGGATAACAAAGCCACATAAGGCGAGCTCGGGAAAGAACGTCTTTAGGAATTAAATCAGGATCAAGCAGAAAGTTATTTTCTCTCTTCAGAAAAACTTCATAAACTTCCCCTCCCGCAAAGCGACTCCATATTGAGTAAACAGGATAAGAAGGAGAAGGAACAATAACAACATCACCCCCTTGAACAAATGCCATATGTATATGTGCAATTCCCTCCTTTGATCCTATAAGTGTTAGACAGTGATCAGGAGAAAATAGTTCGGTTCCGAATCTTTTTTCATACCATTGAACGAAAGTTTTTCTCAAAGATATATCTCCAGCGTAAGATGGGTAAGAGTGGTTTTCTGGTTTTCTTATCTCCTCAAGCATCTTCTCGACTATAAGGGGATGTGTTGGGAGGTCTGGGTCTCCTATGCCCAGGTCTATAACTTCCATTCCCATCTCAATTCTCTTTCTTTTGAGCTCATCTATTTCTGCAAAAAGATAAGGAGGAAGTTTCTCTATTCTCTCAGCGAGGCGAAGCATACTTACCTTTTTAAATAGAACGATAATGTTTTCAAACAAAACAATAACGTTTCTGAAATTACAGATTAAATTTTTCGTGCTATAACTTAAAATACAATGTCAAGAGGATTTTTTTGTGTGAGACCAGGATCGCTCTTCATAAGGAACGTCCATATAATCAATTCAGATGAAGAAAAAGATGCGGACGTATTCATATCTGATGGGATAATAATGGAAATAGGAAAAGGATTGAGGTCTCATCCCAGTGTTCAGGAAATTGATGGGAAAGGTCTCTGGCTTCTCCCGGGAGCCATAGATATACACTTTCATATAAGGGAGCCCGGATATTATTATGAGGAGGACATGATTTCGGGAACCCGGGCTGCTGCGCACGGTGGTATGACATCACTTTTCATGATGCCAAACACGACCCCTCCCGTGGATTCCCCGGAAATGGTAGCATTCGTAAAAGAAAGAGCAAAACTCAAAGCAAAAGTTAGAGTATTTCCAGTTGGAGCAGCTACAGAAGGAAGAAAAGGAGAAAAGATAACAGAATATGGACTTATGCTCAGGGAGGGAATAGTGGCGGTATCAGATGATGGGAATGCAATAAAATCTCCGCTTGCTATGAGAAAAGCCTTGGAGTATGCGAGAACATTCGGAATTACAGTAATTGAACATCCAGAGGAAAAAGAATTATCTGGAGATGCCAATGAGGGAATACTCACATTAAAGTATGGACTCACACCATATCCAACCATGGCAGAATCAATAATAGTAGCACGTGATATAATAATATGCAAAACAACAGGTGGATACCTCCATTTCACACACATATCATCCGCGGAATCAATTGAGCTGATAAAAAATGCAAAAGATAAAATGAAAGATGAAAAGAAAGTGAGGATAACATTTGATGTAACTCCGCATCATCTTCTCCTTTGCGATGAAGATATAGATATAACAAACACAAGCTTCAAGGTAAATCCACCTCTCAGGTCAAAAGAAGATAGAGAAAAACTCATTTCCACGCTCTCAGAAGGATTAGTAGATATCATAGCATCTGACCACGCACCGCACCCGGATTTTGAGAAGATGAAGGAGTTTCCATCAGCTCCCCCAGGGATATCTCAGGCAGATATATTCCTACCCATATGCTTCAAACTCGTTCAAGATGGTGTGTTAAACGAAAGAAAAATCGTAGAGCTCATATCAAAAAAGCCAGCAGAAATCTTTGGAATTGATGGAGGAGAAGTAAAAGAGGGAAAGCCCGCAGATGTCGTGATTTTCTCACCAGACGAAGAGACCCATGTGAAAGAAGATGAGATCTTCTCAAAAGGGAAAAATTGTCCATACATAGGTTGGAAGCTCAAAGGTAAAGTTAAAGTAACAATTGTTGCTGGCACCCCGGTTTTCTCAGATGGAACCCTTATGGAAAAAATTTCTTGAACTCCTTATGGGAAAAATTTTTTGAGCTCCCTTATAACATCACTCAGGGGAGGGGAATGGAACCATTCTCTACCTGTAATCTCATTACAGCATGACATATAAAGCTGTGAGACCAGCTTTTTGAGTTCAAAAGGAAGTCTGGGTGGTTCGACTCTCACAAGCTTCCTCCAATTTATCTTATCTGTTTCTTTCGCCCGTGATACCTCATGATACCACTCCGTATCTCTATAAAACTTTCTGAGAACCTCTTTACTTACCTGAACACCATCTTTGATAAACCTACATTCATCCGGTGTTCCGAGCACATCAACAAAAATAAGATTTCTCATCTCATCAAATGCAAACTCAAACTTCCCATCTTCATTTGATATGCCAGCTCTCAAAGTATGCCTTGATATAACTTCATCAGCAAAAAGCGCAAGATCCTTCAACCTTTCAAACTCTTTGTCTGAAAGCCCGCTTATTCTCTTTGCCTCATCAGGTCTCATATACCTGTCTAACTCCTCAAGTTTCGTAGAAAAATCAAGTATAGGTTTTTTTAATTTCTCACCCGGTTTAGGATAAAAGTCAAGTCCGATATCCTGAGGTGTTATCTCACCTTTTTCAAGTCTTTTGAAAACACTTGAACCTTCAGGTAGAGAATTCCTGTATATTACCTCAATCGGTATAAGGTAGTTTGCCTTTTGATTCAAAAATACAGAGTAATCGTATCCTTTCCCATCCATCTTCGGACGTATCACCCTTACGAGTTTGACAACCATCTTATCTGATGGATTCCTGACTTCAGAAAGTTTTTTCAATTTTCCTTCTTCCTCAACACCGATGTAGTGCGTTTTTATATCTCCGTCACTTTCCTCTTCAATCTTCTCAAAAAAATAAGCTCCAATTATACAGAGAGCTTTTCCCTTGCTTTCTATCTCATCCGGCATGCTCCCCCAGTCAAATACGGAATATCTATCTGAAAATATGAACTTACCAAGACCGGTCATACCATCAGACGGAGGTTGAATAACTAACACATCTTTTACGCTTCCCATGAACATATTTGTAAACAGAAGAATAAATTTACCACAGTTTTGCGAAAACTTATCAATAAAACAGAGCAAAAACCATGTGGAACATTTTTTTCAAAACAGAGAAGAAACAAAGAAACAAAGGAGGTGGATATAAGATGATAAAAAAGATATTTTTTACATCGGCTTTCGCAATCGGATTAGTTCAGCTCTATCTTGCTTCGCCATACCTTCCCTCATCCCAAGCGGATGACGGAAAAACCAAGATAAGTGGACACATAGAGACTACAATAACCTCAGATTTCTCAGATAAAGTCACAGACATTCCCCTTAGGTCTTTTGACAAAAGCAACACAATATTACTTAATGCAGCAACACTCCATATAAAGAGTGGAAGTGGAATTTTCTCATTTTATGCAAAAGCTGGGTTTGGATCAGATATGATGGTAATAGGACTTCTTGGGAACGGAAATAAAATAGGGGTTGACTTATACCAAGCTGTTGTGAATGTAAAGATCTCCGAGAACTTATCTTTCACAGCGGGTAGATTTCCGACATTTGAAGGCATAGAAGTTATAGAGGGACCAGCGAACCCAACAATAACGCGCGGATATCTCTTTGGACTTGCAGAACCTTTTACGCATATAGGTGGATACTTTGAATTTACATCTGGCAAAATATTTGCAAAAGCGGGAGTTGTGAAGGGATGGGATGTATTTTTTGACAATAACTCAGGGAAAACAGGGGTAGCGGAGTTAGGTTTTTTAGACATAGCAGATGTGCTTTCATTTGACATAGCATACTATGTTGGACCCGAGATCGCAGAAAGGAACGATATAATTCAACATTCAGTTGACCTCACCGGAATTCTGAAAGTATCTCCCGCAGATTTATGGTTTCAGGGTAATATAGGAACAGTTCAGGACAGCATATGGTATGGTGCAGCTTTGGAACCAATGATCAAAATAACAGAGATAATATACCTCGGATTAAGGTATGAATTTTTTGCTGATTTAGAAGGTAAGAGAACTGCAATCGACGACCTATTCGCACAAAACATATCAATTACACCAACACTAAAAAAAGATGGCTTTATGCTCAGAGGTGAATTCAGGACTGATATAGTGAACAAAAAAATATTTTCCGACGGAAAAAAGAATGTGCTTCCAACAGTAAGCACAGGTATCTCGTATGAATTCTGAAGGTAATCAGCAAAATTGTGAATTGACAGTCAGTTGTGAATTGACAGTCAGTTGTGAATTGACAGTTAGAATGTCACAATTCCGTCAAATCCTTTTCTCTTAAGAACTTCAAGGAGTTTCTGGGCATCTTTCTTTTCTCTCAATCTTCCGACTCGCACCCTCCAAACAACGCCTTCACCTGTGGAACCTTTGGCAACATACGATGGAAAACCATAGCTTCTTTTGAGCTTATCCGCAAGTTCCTGTGCTTTTTCCCTCGAAGCAAAAGAAGCAACTTGAACAGTCCATTTACCCCCAGATTCCCACCACGTTCTACCCCTCAAATCACCTGTGATATTCTCATTTTCGGTAGCATTCTTCTGGGTTCCGTGCCTTCCCTCAGTTCCGTGCCTTCCCTCAGTTCCGTGCCTTCCCTCGGCCCCGGGACCTCCCTCCACTCCGCGTCTTCCCTCTAATCCCCGCTCTCCTCCCACTCCGCTATCCACCCCGCCTGTTATGTTCCCCACTGCACTTCCGTTCCCCCCTCCCCCTGCTCTGTTCCGTGTTCTTACCGTCCTATCCCTGCCCGTTCTATCTCCGCCTCTTCCTTGCCTATCCTGTATTGCTCCCGGCCGGTTCCTCGCACCCATTGCCTCATCCTTTAATTCCTCTGTTCCCTTCTCCACTCCGCTCCCCACTCCTCTCTTCACTCCACTTCCCTCTCCCTGCTCTGTTCTTTCTCCCTGCTCTGCTCCTTCCCTCTGCCCAGTAATCCTTCTTTGCTCTACCCCCCCATTATTTTTTCTATCCTCCTCCAATTCTTTTTCTTCCGATTTAATCTGTTGCGTCTCTGCTCTCCCCTGTTGCACATCCGATTGCTTTTTCCCTATATCACCGCTCCCTATATTATCTTGATATTCCGATCCCTTGCCGCTCTTTTGGACAGCCCCAGGAACCTGTGAGCCTACATCCTCCGTTTTATTCGGTGTGCCCTCCTCACTACTCCCCTCAATTCTATGTTCCGCAGAGGTCTTCCCTCTTTCTGCTTTCTCTTCAGCTTTTTCAAAAATCCTTTTTAGGACATCTTCAAGTTCAGTTTCCTTTGTCTTGAGAACTTCCTTTCTCAGTTCCTCTTTTGCGATGTTTCTTCCAACACGGAAACCGACAAAGAAGGAGGCCGCAATAGATATAGAAAGGATGAAAAAAGCAACTATATAGCTTTTCAGGTCAAACTTTCTTTCTTCCATAAATAGAAATTTTAAAAATATAAATTAAAAAACTATTAATATTTTATGGGATAAAGTCAAGTTTTGAATTTTTCAAATAAGATAGATAAAAAGATAAAAAATAATTGATCCGGAACTAAATAAGGAAATAAAAGATAAAAGAAATAAAATATAAATATCTTCAGAAATGAACATTCAAGGTGAAGTTATACTTTCATTGGATGAACTAAAGGAAATAAGGAGCGTAATATGGCGCAACACAGGTATATACATAGAGGATTCAAAAGTATATCTTCTTGAATACAAAATCAAAGGCATGATAAAAGATAAGGGAATATCCCCAAGAGAATATATAAAGATACTGAATAATTCTGCTGAACGTGAATTATCAGAGCTTATAAATCAAATAACCATAGGAGAAACACAGTTCTTCAGAGATAAAATTCAGTTTGATGTTTTCTTTGACAGAATACTAAAAAAGCTTATTGAGGAAAAAAGGAGAAGCTTTTTGCATATTCTGTCCGCAGGTTGTGCCACGGGCGAGGAGGTTTACACACTATCAATATATATGCTTGAAAAATTTCCACTTGTGAGCTTCCGCATAATTGGTGTTGACATAAACGATAAATTCATTGAGAGGGCTAAAAAAGGATTATACAACACATATTCCATGAGAGGAGTACCACCCCCGCTCATCCCAAAATACTTTGAGAAGATAGGAGCTGATGAATGGAAAGTAAAAGATATATTAAAGTATAATGTAGTTTTTGAGAGGGTAAATCTTATGGATAAGGTAAGGGTCAAAATGCTCGGGAAATTCGATGCTATCGTGTGCAGAAACGTGGTAATATACTTTGATGAAGAATCAAGGAATAAACTTGCTGAAACATTCTGGTCAATTTTATCTCCGGGGGGATACCTTATGCTTGGACCGGCGGAAAGAATTCCGTCAATAACAGCGATATTTGAGCCGGTCTTTGAAGGAAATATGTTTTTCTATAGAAAACCAGAAAAACCCGTGGATACGCTCATGTAACTCATAAAATCAGCATGCACAAAGAAGGGAAGATATACACCGTAATTCTTGCGGCGGGGAGGGGTGAAAGATTCTCATCAGGGAGAACAAATTCAGGCATAGGTGTTGGAGATGGTATAGAGAAACCAAAGTGCTACGTAAATCTAAAAGGGAAAACAATTATTACCTACTCAATAGAGAAGCTCAATAAAATTTCTGATTTCATATTTGTGGCAACTCCACCGGGCGAAGCTCAAATCATGGAAGAAACAGAAAAGATACTCGCGGAAATTGTAGGTCGAAAAAACTACTCAGTGCTATACGGTGGGATGACAAGGTGGGAATCATTTGTAAGGTGCTTTCTTGAGCTTGTAAAAAGGTTCGGCATAACGGAGAACGATATACTAATAGAGCATGACGGAGCCCGTCCCCTTTTCTCTGTTCAGCTTGTAGAAAATCTTATAAAAACACTCATAGAAACAGACGCAGATGGCGTAATCCCAATAATAATACCAGTTGAAACTGTTAGATTGGTAGCAAAGGAAGAGGAAAGATTCTCATTTGAAAAAGAGCTTGATAGAACAAAAACCGCACTTATACAAACCCCACAGGTATTTAAGGCAAAAAAAATAGAAAATCTGTTATCACGTTTGGGACAAGGAAGTGAAAAATTTTCAAATTTTACGGACCTCGCAGGTGCGGTTTTCTCTGAAGGCGGAAAATTAATAGGTATAGAAGGAGAAAGACAAAATATAAAGATAACCTTTCCCCACGATATACTTGTAGCGGAAGCCCTCCTTAATTTCCTTGAAATCAATAATAATCAAACAAAATAAACAAAATCAAAAATAAAAAAATATATCTATCTCATCAATACTTTCAATAAATACATCTGAAAATATAAATACGTCTTTTGAATTTCTTCCTTATATCAATCTATCCTGAAAACATCTATGAAAGCTTCAGGGGGAATTTGTATATTTCCTATCATCTTGAGTTTCTTTTTTCCTTCCTTTTGTTTCTCAAGGAGTTTGATCTTACGTGTGACATCTCCCCCGTAGCACTTTGCGGTAACATCTTTCCTGTAAGGTTTTATCGTCTCACGCGCTATTATCTTTGAGCCTATACCAACCTGTATGACGACCTCATAAAGCTGTCTTGGTATAAGCTCACGGAGTCTTTCCGCTATCTCCCTTGCTTTTTTCATCGCCTCTTGACGCTCAACGACAAATGATAGCTCTCCAACAATCCTACCATTTATGTATGTGTCAAGACGAACTATATCGCTCTCCTGCCAATCCCAAAACTCATAGTCCCAAGAACAGAAACCACGTGTTGCGGATTTAAGCTCATCGTTAAATCCGAAAATTATCTGAGATAGGGGCATAAGATATGTTATTATCGCAACACCGGAAGTTATTCGGAAGTCAATTTGCTTACCGCGCCGTGATTCACATATCCTGAAAATCTCGCCTACAAACTCCTGACGCGTATGTATGCTCACACGAACAAAAGGCTCCTTTATAACTTTTATTTTGTCATAAGATGGAAAATCAGAAGGGCTCCTCACATCAAGCTCTTCTCCAGACCTCAAAACAACCTTATACATAACTTGCGGGAAAGTTGTCACAACATCTATACCGAACTCATCTTTTATCCTCTGCGAAGTCACCTCCATATGGAGCGTCCCGGAAAAACCTATCCTGAACCCAGCACCAAGAGCGGGTGAATTCTCATACTCTATGGAAAGCGAGTAATCATTCAATTTCAACTTGAAAATGGCTTCCTTGAGTTTCTCATATTCTTCTTGGTTCTGAGGATAAAAAGAGGCAAAGACAACAGGTTTTATCTCTCTAAAACCAGGTATAGGTTTAGCGACAGGGGTATCTGCCGAAGTTATCGTATCACCCACTTTTAGATCAGCTATGTCTTTTGTCCCAAGCACGACAAAACCAACATCTCCTTCCTCAAGCATATCGGTATCAAAAATCTCTCCTCCCCTCACAAAACCTATTCTTTGCACCTTGAAAACCTTCTTAGTTGAGAAAACCATAACCCTATCACCCAATTTTATCTTCCCGTTGAAGACTCTGACAAGAGATATAACACCCCAATATTGGTCATACCATGAGTCAAAAACGAGTGCGGAGAGCGGTTGTTCATCGTCGTAGACCGGCGGAGGAATTTTTTCTATGACCTTCCTGAGAAGTTCAGGAACACCATCACCTTTTTTTGCACTTATACAAACGACATCAGACGTGTCAAGCCCCAATATCTCTTGAACCTGAATTTTTGTGGATCTGACATCAGCGGAAGGCAAATCTATCTTATTTATCGCGATTATGATCTCAAGCCCTCTTTCCACCGCAAGGTATGCATATGAGAGGGTTTGAGCCTGTACCCCCTGTGTAGCATCAACAAGAAGTATGGCTCCTTCACATGCGGTCATAGCACGGGATACTTCATAGTGAAAATCAGCATGCCCCGGTGTATCTATTATATTGAGCTCATACTCATCACCATTATCAAGACGATAGCGCACATACGCCGTCTGCGACCTCACTGTTATACCCCTTTCCCTCTCTACAGCAAGATTATCAAGATATTGTTCCCTCATCCTCTCAGGTGGCACCGCTCCTGTTATCTCAAGTATTCTGTCTGCAAGCGTAGATTTCCCATGGTCAACATGAGCTATTATACAAAAGTTCCTTTTCTTATCTTTGAATTTGAGAGCCACACTACCAAAAATAATTATTTCATTTCAACAAAAATAAAATATTTAATTATTCCACTTAATCCATTTAATTGATATATTCATTCATTGTTCAATTATTCATTGTTTAACTTATCGTAGTAAAGTATTAATTTAATTTTTTGTATAGAGCAAAACAGAAACAAAAATTTAAAGTTGAAATTAAAATTTTCAAATTATTATATTATTGTACACAATAATATATACGTAACCAATAAATTTAAACAAAAAAATAAAAAATTAAAAAAATTAAAAAATATTTACTCACATTTAATTTTTTATTATATCGAAAATGAACAAAACAAAAAGGCACTCAAATCCTGATTATATAACTTTGTATTTTGCAAGCGCAATTGGAATTGTCGGAGTAACCTTCTGGATAGCCTTCGCAATATATATGATACTTTGGGTAAGAGGGCTTGACAAAATCTCAAAGGAAAATATATTATCTCATGCGAAGTATATCGTAGCCTTTACCACATTGCTCATACTTATGGCATTTACATTTTTAAGCCCAGCAAAAATCCTTGCAAAATTGCTCGGAGTGAAAAAAGAAATAGCAAAAAATGTGAAGGCAATATCGGGAATACTCATATCCCTACTTGCTATCATATATCATCTGCTATCACCAAAGAGTGTCGCAGAGAAAATCATCGAAAAGGGAATATACTTTGAAACAAGAACAGCTATCGACATATACATATCAAGAAAACTAAACATGATATACACAACAGGAGAAAAAAATGTTATCATATTCAAACCGGCGATAGAGCTTGGCGAACTCAAGCTTGTGCCCACGCAAGAGGAAATACAAAGGGGTGATATTCCAGACATCAACACAGTAATGGCTATCTCTCAACCCTCAAGATATGAAGTTATATTGTGCCATGCAGGCTTCACATGGGTATATTACAGGTCAGATAGGTTCGGTTTTAGAAATCCAGATGAAGTATGGGATCAAGAGACTTCTCCTGAAAATACAGCTATAATCTTTGGTGGAGATTTCGCACACGGAGTTTGTGCTGATGACGGAAAAACTATTGCAGACATACTTCGAGAGAAAACAGGTAAAACAATAATAAACTTAGCAGAGAAAGGGGATAGTCCCATTGTAGCCCTTGCAAAACTTGTGGAGTTCGGAAAAATCAAAAAAGCTGAAAACATAATACTCATGTTCTCAGGAAAAGACCTGATGAAGATAAAAGATGACTGGAAGCATAGAATTCTCAGACAGTATATAAATGATGCAAATTTCTCACAGAGCATAACAAAGATAAAAGATAAAGTAGATAGAACAATAACCGCAAAAATAGAGCCAGAAATGCTCGCCATAGAAAAAAGCTATTTTGGCGAGAGAAAAAAAAGTTTGCTTGATACACTACTTGAAAAAATCGGCATAAATATAGCACAGACACAGGATGTATCTTCTTGTGCAACACCCACAGAAATATTTGTATCCACAATAGAAAATAAATTTACAGACCTGACCTCAATACTGTTCAAACCATACTCAATAACCGAATTTATGAAAAAACTATATAGAGATCCAAAACCAGACGATCTGACCCTTGCTCTCTTTCAGATTACTATAAAAAGAATAAAGGAAGAAGCTGGAATAGAAAATAAAGACTCAAAAATAACTTTCGTATATCTACCGGATAGTTTCTCGGTTTTCAGAAAATTCAGATATGGGAAAAATAAATTTTTCAGCATACTCAGAGATATGAAAGTAGATGTGATAGATGTCGAAGATTTGCTGAGTGATGAAGAAAAGAGAAAACTTTTCATGGTTGATATGGCGGATTTCTACACGGAAGATGGACAAAGAAAGGTTGCGGAGGTTCTAAAAAATATCTTTTGACAAAACACAAAAAAAGAAAAATAAAATTGAGCATTATGACCGAACATTTGGAGAAGAATAAAAAAAGAAACATAAAAATAGGTATAGTTGGCACAGGATATGTCGGGCTCACAACAGGAGTTTGTTTTTCCGAACTTGGATACAATGTCATATGCTATGACAAAGATAAGGAGAAGATAGAAAGACTCAGGCAAGGTATAACAACAATATATGAGCCAGAGCTTGATAAACTTCTCAAAAAGAACCTCAATAAAAATCTTTTTTTTGCTGATAGCCCAGAAGAAATATACCCACATGTTGATGTTATCTTCATATGCGTTGGAACACCTGAATCCCCGGATGGAAGTCCAGATATGTCATACGTTGAATCATGCTCAATAGATATATCTCAATACCTTGATGATTATAAACTTATAGTTGAAAAGAGCACAGTTCCGGTGAGAACCGCGGAATGGATAGAACACACAATAAGGTTATATAAACCTGACGCTGAATTTGATATAGCGTCAAATCCAGAATTTTTAAGGGAGGGTTCAGCAATTTATGACTTTTTTCATCCAGATAGAATAGTCATAGGAGTGTCTTCCAAAAGAGCAAAAGATATTTTGCTTTCAATATACAATGATGAGGATTTTCCATGCCCAAAACTTATAACTGATGTGAAAACAGCAGAGGTCATAAAGCATGCTTCAAATTCATTTTTAGCACTCAAAATATCCTACATAAACATGATAGCAGACTTCTGTGAAAAAGTAGGAATAGACGTTGATGTGGTAGCAGAAGGTATGGGTTTTGATAAGAGAATAGGGAGAAGTTTTCTGAAAGCAGGTATAGGATGGGGGGGAAGCTGTTTCCCAAAAGATGTAAAAGCTTTTATAAAAATGGCAGAAGAGAATCAATTGCAATTTACCCTACTTAAGGAAGCATACAACATCAACGAAAATAGAATAGAAATATTTATACAGAAGATAAGAAAGACACTCTGGGTAGTGAAGGGGAAAAACATAGCTATATGGGGACTTTCTTTTAAACCAGATACAGATGACGTAAGGGAATCACCTGCTCTCAAGATAATTCCACATCTTATCAGAGATGGGGCAAAGCTCAGATTATATGACCCAAAAGCAATGGAAAACGCGAAAAGGGTAATACCACCCTCCGACTCCGTAATTTACGTGGAAAGTATAGAAGAGACCGCAAAAGGAGCGCACGCAATAGCAATAACAACGGATTGGAACGAATTCAAAAATGTTGACCTGAAAAAAATAAAAAAACTTATGATAACTCCAATAATAATTGATGGAAGAAATATTTTCAACCCACAAGAAGCGAGAGAACTCGGCTTCCTCTACGTCCCAATAGGGAAACCCTAAAATTAGGGAAACCCTAAAATCGAACAAACATTCAAATTTTCTTGACAAAATAAAATTGTTCCGCAAATCAATCACTATTAAAATAAGAATGCCTGAAATAGGAAAGATACTTGTTGCAAACAGAGGAGAGATAGCAAGGCGAATTATAGCGACTTGCAAAAAGATGGGGAAAAAGACGGTTGCAGTCTATTCAGAAGCAGATAAGGATCTTCCATTTGTGCAGGAGGCAGATTTTGCAATATGCATAGGCGAACCGCATCCGCTCAAAAGTTACCTCAACATAGAAAAAATCATTGAAGCAGCAAGAAGAAGCGGAGCAGATGCGATACATCCGGGATACGGTTTTCTCTCAGAAAGAGAGGATTTTGTAAAAGCATGCGAGGAGAGCGGACTTATATTCATAGGACCTACCGCAAAGAGCATGGAAATAATGGGGGATAAGGCAACTGCAAGAAGATTTGTATCATCACTCGGGGTAAGAATACCTCCGGGAACGGAGATCCTCTCATCCCTCAATGATGCTCAGGAAGAAGCAGAGAGAATAGGTTATCCTGTTCTCATAAAAGCAGCAGCAGGGGGCGGGGGAATAGGAATGATGAAAGTTGACTCAAAAGATATGCTCATGAGAGCTTTTGAGCAAGCAAAGTCAAGGGCAAAATCCGCCTTCGGAGATGATAGAATATATATGGAAAAATACCTTGAATCACCACACCACATAGAGATACAGGTTCTTGGGGATGGGAGAGGCAATGTCACAACATTTCCGGAAAGGGAGTGCTCAGTGCAGAGAAGACATCAAAAAGTAATAGAAGAATCACCTTCAACGTTCACAGATGAGAAATTGAGGACCGAGCTCCAAGAAGCGGCGAGAAAAATAATGTCGGAACTCAAATACAGAAATGCAGGAACCGTTGAGTTTGTGGTGGATAAAAATAAAAATTTCTACTTTCTTGAGGTAAACACAAGGTTGCAAGTTGAACACCCGGTGACCGAAGCCATAACAGGATTCGACCTTGTTGAATGGCAGATAAGAATAGCGGAGGGAGAAGATCTACCGTCTGAATCAGAAATCAAGATAAACGGTTGGGCAATAGAATCAAGGATATATGCAGAGGACCCAATAAGTTTCCTTCCATCACCGGGGGAGATAAAAAAACTTGTTGAACCCGAGTGCTCAAAGTTTATGTGGGATTCATCATATGTAAGACTTGACATAGGATATAATGAGGGAAATAAAATAACACCGTTTTACGACCCACTTATAGCAAAACTTATCACAAAAGGAGAGGATAGGAATAAAGCAATAGAAAATATGCTGCAGGCTCTCAACTCAATTTTAATAGAAGGGGTAAAGACAAACATACCATTTTTGAAAGAAGCGGTATCTTCCGAACTTTTCCGGAAGGGAGGATATGATACACACTTTATACCGATGCTAAGAAGCATCAAGTAAATGAACTATGTGAGTTGACATGCAAGATTTCCATTTTCCTCATCCCACATCACTTCTTTTTTCATTCATCTGAGAAAATATAATTTGGACATATTGATTGTCAACTTACATAGTTAAGTGCACTGTCAAAAAATTGTGATCCAATTTTTGTCAACAAAGTTTCTTGAAGTCCATATCATTCTAAGCCCTAATTTTTCTCAAAATTTAGAAGGGTATGAAAATTTTTTGACACAAAGTTTTTAAGATACCTGCAAATTTCCTTTTCCGATGATACTGTCCCGAACCTAAAATTATTTATGCAGAAACCATAATTACGATGAAAGAGAGGAATATACGATGAAAGAAAGGAAAATATAAGAAGATGAAAAAATAGAATTGGTTATGGGAGCACTTCCATACATATTTCTGTATTTGAGTATATTGATATTTCGCCGGAAAGGATAATAGCTTCTTTGGCTATTTCTTCCGGGGGTAGGTCAGTATATTTGATGAGCGCCTTTGCAACAGCAAGGGAAACTGGTCCGCCAGAGCCTATTGCTGCCACAGGCTCATCGGGCTGGACAACATCACCATTCCCTGATATAACAAGTATATTTTCCTTATCTGCGACAAGAAGCATAGCGGATAGCTGTCTTAGTGCTCTGTCCATCCTCCAGTCTTTTGCGAGCTCAACCGCAGCTCTGAAAAGATTACCACCAAACTCCTTAAGCTTCCCCTCAAATCTTTCAACGAGTGCTAAAGCATCCGCAGTTGCGCCAGAAAAACCCGCAAGAATATTTCCCCCATATATCTTTCTGACCTTCTTTGCGTTTTTCTTGAAAACTATATCTCCGAGTGTCATCTGACCATCTGAAGCCATGACCATCTTTCCATGTCTGTGGATGGCAAGGACAGTTGTCAAGGGAAAAAGGGATGGCGGGGCTGACGGGACTTGAACCCGCGACCTTCGGCTTGACAGACCGACGTTCTAACCAGCTGAACTACAGCCCCTTTTCATAAAAATTTGTTAAAAAAATGACAAAAAATGAAAATACAAAAATTTGTGGTATGAAACGAAACAGAAAATATAGACAGGTGGAAATTAAAATAGGCATATTCGCTATCCTAACGGTCAAACTCGTTTTGTTCACCTTCATGAGTTGTGCAAAGAAGATGCCAGAGTATCCCACAACTTTTGATGCTCAGATAATAGAGTCAGTTGACCCGGAGAATGTTCGCGTGCGAGCGAATGGATTATGGGGAAACAGCGAAGGTGCTCTTGTTGAAGCAAAAATGAACGCTATGTGGGCTGTGATTCAAACCTTGGCGCAGACCCCCGAAGAGAAAGCAAAAGTCGAAGCGGATAAAAAGAGAATATTTGCAGATGTAGAAAGATATGTGACGGTAGAGGGAAGTCCGAAAAGAATAAGAACTCCTGAAGGGAAAATAAGGATGGAGATCACAGCAGTGGTCAGAAAAAAACTACTTGAGGATTCCCTCGCATCAGCAGGATACATAAAAAAGAGGGAAGAAATAATAGAGGTTCTTGAAAACCCATCAATTGTGATAATACCGGATGAAAAAGCACGAGAAAAGGAATGGATAGCATTTGCGGTAAATGAAGCAAATTCTTACTTTACGACAAAAAGGTTTGAGGTTTTAAATCCAGAAACACTTGATAAACTTTACGCCATGGCTGAACAGATAGAGGCTCTCGAAGGCCTCCCTCAGGATCCAGTAGCGAAAATCGCACTTTCCATCGGTGCAGACATATATATAACTGTTGAGGGTGAGGCTGAGACAGGTCGCGTTGGTTCAGATACGACCATAAAATCCGCAGTATCTTTGAAGGCTTTTGAAACAACAACCGCAAAACTTATAGGTTCATCAACCGGATTTTCAAAAGAACTCGTCGCCGGACCAGGTAAAGATAGGGTCACAGTATCAGAAGCTATCAGAGATGCTACGGACAAAATAATAACACAAATAATGGACTTCTGGAAAAACGATATAAAGAAAGGGAGACAATTCCTCATTTTCACATACGGGGATTTTTCCCAACTCCCAGACCAAAAAAGAGTAATTGACTCAATACAAGCCGTATCAACGGATTACAAAAGAGAAGTTGGAACAAAGAATTTCATGAGCTTCCGAATATGGTTCAAGGGTAAATCGGACGACCTTGTATTTGCACTCTACAACGAATTCAAAAAGAATGGATTTGAGATGGAGCCAGTTTCACAAAATAGAAAAATGCTCCAACTCAGATTGAAGTGAAGCTAATACCTCACGCAAAACTTTTTTACCTCAGATAGTAAAAAGCCAAGGATCTTCTGTTTGAGCACCTCACGCGACCTATTCACCCCTAACCTATATTCCAACGGAGATGAGGCAGAAAAGAATTCGCTAAAATGGATAACACTACTGATAATACCACCAGTATCACTATCAACGACATTTTCAATTATACCACATTGTATGTTATATCTTACATCAGCCCATACTTCATATATCTTTGCATCTCCCCGGACATCAAAAAACTTTGGTCCTTCGCCGTAAGATGTAATAAAAGCGATTACGGAATTCAGCTTATCCGTTGATTTTCCATAAATTTTTTTCTCGTATATCGGCCACGAATTTCCCCCTTCCAAAACTATCACGGTATTTGGCACATCCTTACCGCATGATAAGAAAATGATGATGAGAAAGATTATGAAAAAAGGTCTTGCTCCCTGAAATTTTATCTGAACACATTTCATAAAAATTAACGTCTGAGAAATCTCAGACCTAAAGTTCTTATAAAGCCCTCAGCCCATCCCGGGATGCTAACCCCCTCAAAAATTCCAGAAGTCTCAAAACTTACCATATCACCTTTATAAATTGACTTATCAGATACACGGGACATTACTCTCATATTCCCCTTATAAAGGCGTAGCTTCACTTTACCGTTAATCCTTTCAGAAACCTTATCAAAAAAGGACTGCAGAAGCTCTCTCTCTGATGAAAACCACATCCCGAAATAAACAAGTTCAGAGTATTGAAGGGAAAGCATGCTTACAAGCTTCCTCGTATTCCAATCAAGACATATATCTTCGAGAGCCTTTTTAGCAAAAAGGATAACCTCAACTCCAGGTGTCTCATATATGCCACGAGATTTGAGCCCATTTATCCTTGTTTCAACAATATCTCTTATACCTATACCATTCATGCCACCTATTTTATTGAGTTCATCTATGAGGATATGCGGAGGAAGTTTCTTACCATTCAGAGCAACCGGATTCCCTCTCTCAAACTCAATCTCAACCTCATCTCCGTCCCTGCTAACTTTTTCAGGTGGAATAACTTTTTTAAAAATGCTATCGGGATAGGGTTTCGTGACATCTTCAATAATACCTCCTTCAAAGCTCGTATGCATCAGGTTTTCATCAACGCTATACTGTTTCTCTGAATAATCAACTTCAAACCCTTCAGACCTTATAAAATCTACAAGATCTTTTCTTGATTTGAAGTTCCACTCCCTCCAGGGAGCTATTATTTTGAGTTCTGGCGCAAGAGCCATATATGTCAGTTCAAATCTCACCTGATCATTTCCTTTTCCTGTTGCTCCGTGTGCTACAGCACGGGCGCCCTTTGCCCGAGCTATTTCAACCTGCCTTTTTGCAATGAGAGGTCTTGCTATGGCAGTCCCAAGAAGATAACCCTCATAATCGGGTTTTGCTCTGAGCATAGGGAAGATAAAATCTCGAGCGAATTCCTCCTTCATGTCTTCAATTATAACTTCGCTTGCACCAAACATTATGGCTCTCTCCCTCACATCATCAAAGTCTTCATCTTGACCTATATCCGCACAAAAAGCTATAACATCAAAACCCTTTTTCCTAAGATAAAGCAAAACTGCAGATGTATCAAGTCCCCCAGAATACGCCAGAACAAGTTTTTTCTCATCAACCATAACCACAATAGATGAATAATATTTCCAAAACATCATATAAATTCAGCGAAAATAATATAGCACCCACCACTTCAAATTTATATATCTCTCCACCGACAAATCCAGTCCTGATACTTATTTAGATGCAAGACAACTCACTATCAAGTCTATATATCTCTTTACGACCGCCTCGCACGAATACTCGCACACATAGCGATAAAAACCTGCGATAAGCCCTCCACAGGCAAGACAATAAATACTTAAACTCGCAAATATTCAGATAATTCTTAACTGCCAAAGACGCAACCATGGCACACATATATGGCAACCACTCAAATACCCAGATGATCCCTTAACCCAAAACTCAAATGAACGATTTTATATCCTCCCTTGATCGGACATTGAAGCAATGAAAATGAGAAAGAGAAATAAATTCGAAATTAAACTCATTGGTTTTTTAGATAAAAAATGAACTTATTAAGATGAAGCATGAAAATAATAGAGACACAGAGGAAGATAGGAACATGGGGGAAGCCGGGAATATGGGGGGAGCTGGGAACATGGGAGAAGATGGGAACATGGGGGAAGACGGGAACATGGGGGAAGACGGGAATAGAAATCACAATTACGATGAAAGAATGGAAAACACCATGAGAGAAGGGAATATAAGAATAAGAATAAGAAAAGAGGAAGCAAATATAAAAGAAGAGATAGGAAGGCACATAAAAGAAGTTATGGAGAGGGTTGAAATGGCGTGCAAGCGAGCAGGAAGAAAAATAGATGAAGTAAAAGTCATAGCAGTCTCAAAAACGTTTGAAGCAGAATTCATAAAATATGCATGGGAATATGGAATAAAAGATTTTGGTGAAAATTACGTTCAAGAAGCTTTACCAAAAATACATCAGCTTAGGGAACTTGATATAACATGGCACTTTATTGGAAGATTGCAGACAAATAAAGCCAAATTCATGCCGGGAAATTTCTCATTCATACATTCAGTCGATTCAATTGAGCTTGTCAAAGAACTCGAAAAAAGATGTGAAAGATATGTTTCTGAGACCGGTTCGGAATGTGTTCTAAATATTTTGATTCAGGTCAATATATCAATGGAGAAAACAAAAGGAGGAGTTCAACCGGAAAAAGTCAGTGAACTCGTGGGAAAAATACTTGAAATAGGAAAACACACAAAGCTATGTGGGCTTATGACAATACCTCCTATTGCAGAAAATCCGGAAAGCTCAAGAAATTTCTTTCGGAAACTCAGGGAAATAAAAGAAGATTGTGAAAAGAAGTTCGAAATAAAACTTCCTGAGCTTTCAATGGGAATGAGTGATGATTTTGAAGTAGCCATTGAAGAGGGCGCAACAATGATAAGGTTAGGACGTGCAATATTCTTTGAAAGAGATAAGAAAAATTAGATTGAAGAAATAGATGGAAAAGAAATAGAGAACAAAGGAAAAGGAAAGACACAACACGGTGAACAAAACGAATGGGAGAAAAAATGAATGGGAGAAAAAATGAATGGAAAAGAAAAAACTTAAATCCTTAGCAGAAATTCTGCAAACTTTTCTGCCGATTTTCTCCATGTTTTTTCCTTAGCAAAAGCACGTGCCATCAAACCAAGTTCTGACCTCAAGTCCTTATCAACTATCATCTTTTTCATCTTCAAGGCAAGTTCGAGAGCATTACCTTTTTTGAATGTAAGACAAAAATGTCGCGCCCAAGAAAACTCAGGTATATCGCTTATCACAGATGCTTTTCCAAAGGATGCAGCCTCAAGAATTGAAAGTCCGAACCCTTCATATCTTGATGGAAGAACAGAAAACATGCACTTTGAATAAAGCAATGCTTTTTTTCTTGCATCATCAACCCAACCCGTAAATTTGATATTAACTTTTCTTCTTGATATAAGTTTCTGTGCCATTTCCTTCAACTTAGCGGTATCCGGACCATCTCCTACAATTACAATAGGAGGAAGAACCAAACCATCTCCGCTGAGTATGTCAATAGCATGTAAAAATATATCAAGTCCCTTCATGTAAAGAGATAACCTACCCATGAAAAGGATATATTCACCATCTACAGGAGCATAAGAAAAATTTTCTTCGTCAACTCCACTCCATATAACACTGTATTCTTTCCCCGAAGACCTATCCCATCCGAATCTTTTCACAAGTGATTCATACATGAAAACACCATATTTGAACATCCTGTGATAAAAAAGCTCATTGAAGTAGAAAATAAAACCAAAAGGAGGGGGAAATCTTCTTATTATTTCTTTACCCCCATATATCTGAAACTGTATCACGGATTTTGCAAAGAGTGGAGAAAATGATGAGAAAAATGGGGCGAAATCTTCTATCACAATATCGTATTTTTTTCCCTCTGAAGCAATCAATTTGGGAACAAGTAAAGAAAATGATATGAGAGAAGCGTATGGGGAGGAAGAACTTCCAATAAAGATACTTTTGTATTTCTCTTTCACTTTTTCTGCTCCCGGGAAGTTTCCCGAAACTACAGTGACATCAAAGTTTTCTGAAAGATACTGGGCAAGCTTGTGAATTCTCAGAGCTCCACCGCCAGGTAAAAAAGGACTTCTTATATGTCCATATGATATAAAAAGTATTGAAGGCACAGAAGAATGCATTCCCAAAACAAATTATTTAAACAAAAAGAAAATAAACCAAAGTTTGAATTTTTTCCGAAAGTGATTAATATATACAACAAAAGGAGGTAACCGATATGGCAGAAGAAGAAAAAAAGAAAAGAGGGAAGAGAGGAGCGGAAGGAAATATAGAAGATGAAGCAGGGCGGAAAGAAGATGAGGAACACAGACATGATAAAATAAAGATGGTAGTAGCAACAGTAGTTGTTGATAATATAACACAGACTCCTGCTGTAATTTTAAAGGAGGAAAATGGTGAGAGATTTTTACCGATCTGGATAGGAATAAATGAAGCTAATGCGATAATGATGGAACTTGAGAATATAAAGTTTGAAAGACCTCTGACCCATGACCTTATAAAAAATATATTCAATTCTCTTGGTATAAAACTAAAAAAAATAGAGGTTTCTGACCTCAGGCATTCGACATACTACGCAACATTATATGTTGAGCACAACGGCAAAGAGCACAGAATAGATTCACGCCCATCAGATGCGATAGCGATTGCATTACGCCTCGGAGGCGAAATATATGTTGATGAACTTGTCTTTGATAAAACAAGAAGCTCCGAATTCCTCAGGGGAATCCCTGCAGCTGTGGCTGAGAAAAAAGAGGAAGCTCTTCTTGATATAATATCGGAAGAGGATTTCGGGAAACTCAAAATGTGAAAGAGCAGGGAAAATAAAAAAGATGAAAAAATCAAATTTAAGAGAATGAAAACCAAAAATTGCAAATAGGAGAAAAATCAATATATAAAATAGCTTCTGCATTAGCAGGATTTGAGAAAAGACAAAGATTTGCCGGTATAGAAAGATATAAACTTGCGAAAGCAAACCTTACCGCACTGCTTAAAAGACCACCATCAGAAGATGAACTAAAATCAGTTTTTTTCTATCATGTCCTTTACCACATACAATTACTTGTTATCCCACTGAAGAAAAATAATAGAAAAAATATATTATACAACACTCATGATTATAGAATGCTCCTCGATAATATAGAGAAAAAAGGAGCGGTGGTGATATCTGCCCACCTTTCGGTTCCAGAAATACCAGCAATTATATTCTCAAAAGATGGAGTAAAAATACATGTCCTTATTGAGAGGCTGAAAAACAAGTTTGAAAGGTTCTTTTTTTCATTCACAAGGCAAAACATGGGAGTGATTCTACAAACGTCCGCAAAAAATATTGTTAATGAGGCAAAATATAGTGCAGGGAAGATATTTACATTTCTCATTGATAGACCTGTACCGGGAGCAAGAAGAGTCCACATCTTCGGAGAAGAATCAGCTATGACGGATTTTCCCATAAGGTTAAGTGATAAATTTGGTATGAGTGTATTTGGTATATTCACAAGGCGTGTAGGAGCAAAATTTCCACCACGTCCATCTCTGGATGATTGGGCATTTGAATTCTCAATAAGAGAAATCAAAACATTTGGAGATATGGTATCGGTCACAGAAAAAGCAATAAAAGAGAACTATATTGAATGGAATCCATTTTTCTTTTTCCCCTTTACACATAAGTTTATATGAAAGCACAGAAGGTGAATGAATTAGCTGTATAATCAGTCAAATGACATGAAACTACATCTTGATTGTCACAAGTATATCTGGCATAAGAGCAAAAAGCACAATAGCAAAAATGATAAGTGGAATAATCGCAAGTGAGAGCACCCATCTTCCTTCATACTTGAGATGCATATAAAAAAGAGCTATGAGCAGAGACTTGATCGTGCTTATCGTAAATACATAAGGTGGAGCGGATTCCCTGTGGACAATCCATGAGACTGCAATGGAAAGAGCTGTCAGCACAACAAGGATAACATATATAAAAACATATGGTGGATGGTGATGTTCGTTTTTCGCTTCATTACTCTTTTCTTTCTCCATATATTAACCTCCTTTTATGTAAGGTAAAAAAGAGGGAATATAAACAACCAAACTATATCAACAAAATGCCAATAAAGTCCGGCGTTCTCCACCGCTTCGAGTAACTTCTTTTTCCTCAGATATATCATAACCCCGATTATTATCAATGTTCCTGCGAGGACATGTGCTCCGTGAAGACCCGTAAGAGCATAATAGGACATCCAGAAAACATTTTTAAATGGGACGAATCCGTGTGCTATCTCCTTTGAATACTCCACAAACTTGAGTGTAACGAATATAAGACCCGCAAGAGCGGTGAGACCCAAAAATAACTGAACCTTACGCCAATCTTTCTCAACAGCCCATTTGTATGCCAAAACCGCTGTCAAACTTCCCGTAAGAAGGACAAAGGTGTTTATAGATGCTATGATAACATTTGTGTGCTCAGAACCTTTGAACCACTCAGGATAGCTCAAACGTAACAAAATAATAGATGCAACAAGCGCACCAAGTATTATTATCTCACCGGAAAGAAATACCCAAAAACCAAACTTCTGAAAAGTCACAGGAAAACTTTCATATTCCTCCTTCTCAAGTAACTCTTCCCCTGCCAAACCCAATACATCCGATGTTCCTCTCTCCATAAACCTATACCTCCTCTAACGCCAACACTCATTCATTACAGAAATCACATTACAAACTTCATCCATTTATTATCTACGCTCCTGCGACCTTATTCTCACAAGTTTTCCTTGTGGGATGAAATCAACATCTCTACCGTCTTTGGCATATTCATAAGGCCCTCTTTCCACAATCGGTGCAAAACTGCCCCAGTTAAGATGAGGTGGGGGAGATGGAGCAAGCCATTCCAGTGTTGTAGATTTCCAAGGATTTGGTTCTGTTTCCTCTTTCCCCGCGAAGATACTGTAGAAGAACACAAATAGAAAGACAAGCTGAGTCGCAAGCAAGAGTATAGCTGATATGGTCATGAGCTCATGTATCCATTGGTATTTTTGAAGGTATCCGAGCTCAAGCGCAGAATAATACCTTCTCGGATGACCTGCAAATCCCAGAAAAAATGCCGGGAAAGCAAATCCATTGTAGAATATAAGAGTGAGCCATGCATGTGCCTTTCCAAATTTCTCATTTATCGTCCTTCCGAACATCTTTGGAAACCAGTGATATATCCCTGCTATTGAGCTCAGAACAGCTATTGTAAAGACAGTGTAATGAAAGTGTCCTACAACAAAGTAAGTGTCATGGAAATATATATCTGATCCTACCGCCCCAAGTGGAAGACCTGTCAAACCCCCTATTATAAACATAATGAAAGCAAAGAATGCAAAGAGAAAAGCCGGTGTGAACCTTATGGAACCTCCTGCCATAGTTAGCCCCATAATCACAAGGGTCATTGAGAAAGGCACTGAGATCAGAACGGTCGTCACTGAAAAAGCCATAGCGGAGATCGGATTTATTCCAGCCACAAACTGGTGGTGTGCCCAAACCATAAAACTCAGAATCCCAGCTGCAATAGTGGCATAAACCACCCCTTTATAACTGAAAACGGGTCTCCTCGAATAAGTTGTTATGACTTCAAAAAGTATTCCAAGAGCTGGGAAAAGTATGACATATACCTCAGGATGTCCAAAAAACCAAAACAGATGTTGCCACAAAATTGGATCCCCAACTTTTCCCGCTTCAACGCGGAAAAAGTGAGTTCCGAGAGCAATATCAAGGAGTAGCATTACAGCTCCTGCTATAAGAGGTGTGACAGAGAACAGAAAAAGCAAGGAAGCCATAACCTCCATCCAGACAAATATAGGAAGGCGCATAAGGTTAAGTCCCTTCGCTCTCATAGTCAGAGTAGTGGTTATAAAATTCACTCCACCCATGAGCATTGAAGCAAATTCAAGAGCAAGTGCAAGGAGAAAAAGAACAGTCCCAAGTTCCGCCCCGAGAAACTTACCTGGATCCGAACTCAATGGAGGATAAACCGTCCAACCACCTGAGAATGCACCGCCAGGGGCAAACATAGAGATTATTAGGACAACAGTTGAAAGGAAAAATGTCCAGTAGGAAATCATATTAAGAGTTGGGAAAGCCATATCTCGTGCTCCTACCATAAGTGGTATAAGTATATTTCCAAGACCAGCAAGTAGTATAGGCATTGCAACCCAAAAGAACATTATTGCTCCATGATATGTGACAAGCGCATTATATTGTTCATGCGAAATGAAACCTGGATTAGAAAGGTTTATTCTGAAAACTATAGCAAAAAGTCCACCCAGTGTTGCCATTATTATGCCCGTCAAGAGGTATTGCTTACCTATTGTTTTGTGGTCGGTAGAGAATATATAACGCCTTATAAAACTTTCAGTTCCATGCTCGCCCCCGTGTCCATGCCCGGCCCCATGTTCATGCCCAACCGCTGTTGTCATCCCGTTCATAAATATCACCCCCTTTCCTTAAAAATTTCAGCAAAATCACTGATACGGAGCATTATCAAACCATCTTTTATATTCTTCTTCTTGGAGAACACGCATCAGAGCTTTCATCTTATAGTGCATTGCACCGCAAAGCTCAGCACATGCTATCTCAAATTCACCTTCCTCCGTAGGTTTGAACCAAATATGTGTCCATCTACCGGGTATAGCATCATACTTCAAGCGAGCATTAGGCACAAAAAAAGAGTGCAGAACATCCCCCGAGGTTATATCAAGAAAGACGTTTGTATCTTTTGGCACAACAAGAAGATTTGCGAGCTTAAAATCATCTCGGGTATCAAACTTACCATCTTTCCCAGGATACCAGAAGGTCCAGAAAAACTGCCTCCCTATGACCCTAACTTCAACAAATTTCTCACCATTCTCAATTACCTCCTTCTTCACACTTTCGATAGGTCTGACGAAGAAAAAAACCCAGGCATATGAACTTGCGACAAGAAGAACGATATCAAATATTATCATGATATAATCTATAAGAATTACTCTTTTGAGACCAGCTGGAACATCAGGAAGTGGGAACGGATTTCTACCCCTCCTGAACCGTGCAATTATGTAAAATACGATAAGAAATGATATAATCCCGACTATAATCCCTCCTCCGACAGAAATCTTTATAACAAGGTCAATCAGTTTCCCATGTTCAGATATATCAACAGGAAGCATAACGCATCACCCCCCTATCACTTTATTACAAATCAACTTCCTAAAATTAATATAAATCACCACCCTACATCCCTCCTTTATTTTCAACTTTGAGAGTCATCCGATCTATTCTCCGACTCATTTCCTTCTTCTACCTTATCGTGATTCTCAACATGCACTTTGGCCCCTTTCTCGCCTTCTCCCCCAGCTGTTTGAATCTTTTTCCCATCAAGGTAAAGTATATATGCGACAAGGTTCCATATATTCTCTTCTCCAAGATGCGCCCAAGGTGTCATGGTAGTTCCCGCTATCCCATTCTTTATAACTGCAAATATGTACTCAGGTTTACCGCGTCTGAGCGGTTCTTTTCCAAAATACCTTGCCGAGACCACCTGGAAAGGAGAATCCCCACCCGTTATTCTCCCGTCTTTGTCAAATTTATACCATGCTGTAGGTTGTGCAAGAGGAGACTCACCTTTTTCAGGGTTTCTATGACATGCGGAACAGAACGTCTTAAAAAGTTCACGACCGTTTTCAACGCGAGTCTGCGTGAGAAGGTCTTCTGGCGGTTCGGGATAGATCCTACGATTTGTGCTGAAAAACTTCCAGCGTGGATTGAGAGATTTTATGTATTCTAAAATCGCGTCAAGTTCCTGCTCCTTAAGATAAGGAAATCCAGGCATAGGTGTGCCTGCCAATCCTTCCCTGATCAAAAGCTTTATGTCTTCATCAGCGCCCATCTCACCTGTAAAATCAGATGCAAATTTAAATACAACCTTTCCATCCCTATGGTATTTACCCGTAAAATCACGAGCGTAAATTACATCACCTAAATCGGTCCTCAAACCCTCAGGTGTTACAGAGAGAGAATCACCCTCAACACCATGGCATGTCATACAGAGATTATCATACAGTTCTTTTCCAACCTTAACCTTCTGAAGGTTAGGTTCCCATCTTATCCTCAACCTTTCAACTATATTGACAAGGTCAGAGGATACATCCGACACCAAATTTTTTATCTCATCCACAACTCTATCGTTTTCATTTTTCGGCAGTGGTTCTTTGAGTTTTCGGACAAGCTCAAGTGCCCGGTTCAACCTACCTTGCAACTCAGGTTCCTCAAACTTCTTTATCTCCCTTTCAAATTCTGTAACCTGAGAAGCCCTCCAATCTCTTTCAATCTCATCATACGGTTTCACTCTGACTTCTGATTTCTTATAAGCTGGCTTTCCAACCCTAAGATATGCGATAGTTACCCCAAAAACAAAAAATGTGATAAGAACAGATATTAAAAACCACTTCATAAGTAAAAACCTCTCAAAAAAATATCTTTTTACTACTTATATTTTTTCAAAATTTCAAAGATTTTCACAAAATTTCTCTTCCATCTCAAACATTTTTCGCATCCATTATAAAATTCTTTTGGAAAATTAAAAAAATGCAGGAATAATTTGCTTTTTTCAAAGATTTTTACAAAAAAATTTTTCTCTAATAAGAATTTTATAAATTGGTATAAAATTGAAAAATATAAATATAACTCCTTGAAAATTCTTTTAACTTATCAAAGATTTTAATCCCTAAATTTTTACCCATTTTTATAAAGATAATCAAGGAACTTATATAAATTTTTCTCTGTAGTTTGCCAGTGGGAGTTTGATCTTTTGTCCTTTAGATAAATCTTATATCCTTTTAAATAAACTTATATCCTTTCTTTAGTTGCTCCGGCAATTCCGTCGCAGAAAGAGTAAATTTACCTTTCTTGAGATAATACCCCGGGAGGGACGGTGTGAGCGACAAGGTTGTGTGAGGTCATTGTAGTGTATATACATTACAAAATTAAAAGTCAAGAAAAATACACAAAAATAAAAGCCCTTTGATGTAGTGAGAAAATTCAGTTAAAATTTAGGTTAATCATGAAACTCGGTGAAACTTTGTAATGTTCTGAGATATCGGATTAAAGTGTTCTCAGATATTGGAATTGAAATATAAAAAAGTTAAATTAGACAAGCAAAATAAAAAATAAAATAATTGTAATTGTAATTTATTGTATATTTATTGTATATGTCCTCTATTTATCTTGTGTCAGATAGTTTTCCGCCTGTTCCAAGTGGTGTTTCAAAATATACATTTTTTCTTGCAAGAGAACTACTCAAAAGGGGACATAATGTAAAGGTAATAACGGGTGGCGTGCGGATAACACCAGAGGAAGATAAAAAGATAAGAGAATATGGGGGAGAAGTAATGCGATTTGGGAAACTCGTATCTGTCACAGCAAATGGAACTCGATGCTGGATAACGTTACTTTCTCCCAAAGATTTAGTGAGATTGAGGGCAGAATTCAAAAAACCACACGATATCGTCATAATGCAGGGACCTGGGGGTTTAACGCTACCCTACCCTGCAACTCTTCTCTCAAAAGCAAAAAAAATCGGTATATTTCACTCTGTAACAGAAAAGCCGAACCTTGGCTACATACTTTTCAGGTACATCATACGACCATTTTTAAGCTCACTTGACGTCATGATAGCGGTGTCAAGATGGGCAAAAATGGAGGTGGAAAAATATTTTGGACCTCAGAACATGGTTATAATACCTCCCGGTATTGATACATCCATATATAATGAGAGAGCTGGGAAAAAACAGCCAGAAAAAGTTAGGTTCGTGTTTCTTGGTCGCCTTGATGAGAGGAAGGGTGTGGATATCCTTGTGAGTGCTTGGCAAAAAATAAAAAATAAGGCTGGTAAAAAGAATGGTAAATATGTTCCCCTTGAGCTTGTGATAGGCGGAGATGGTCCAATGCGAAAAAAAATAGAGAAAATGGTAGGGAGCGATGAAAATGTAAAGATAGCTGGACTTATTCCTGAGGAGAGACTTCCGGAGTTTTATGCATCCGCAGATATTAGTGTATTCCCTTCAGTGGGTGGGGAAAGCTTTGGTATAGTGATAATAGAAAGTATGGCATGTGGAACACCTCCGATAGCATCGAACATAAAGGGTTATTGTGACCTTGTCGATGGAGAAAACGGACTTCTCTTCAGAGGTGAAAACGAACTCATTTCAGCTATAAATAGGCTCGCTCAAGATGAGGAAATGAGGAAGAGAATGGGAGAAAAAGCGCGTAGATATGCGAAAAACTATGATTGGAACACGATAGCAGATAAAATAGAAAATATCATAAGGAATCTTTAGTCCCAGTTCCGCGTTAATTTTGTTTCTTCAACATCGGCGAAGATAATTGAGTAAAAAGCAAGAAGTAAAAACAAAAAGCAAAAACGAAAAGCAAAAATTTTGCAAAAGCAAATTTTTCAGTAAAGTGAATCTCGCAAAAATTAAGATTTATAAAATTGGCTCTCATAAGGAAGTAAATAACTATTTAATTGGAAAATCTAAGACACTTTTCAGAAATGTTAGCAGATTTACTAACAAGGAAGTAAAAGCACAAAGGGACAATTTTTAAGAAGTGCGAGTTTTGATTATAATCATTATAAAAATTGTCCTGATTTAAAAATTATATACTTGTATACATCTATACATCCTTCACGAAAAGGAATTATCAAAATATAAAAGATACATTACAAATGGTTTTTATAAATTTTTATTACAAAAATGCCAGAAGTAATTGAAGATTATTTGAACAAAATATTTTGTGGAGATGCTTTAGAAATTTTGAAACGTTTACCAGATGAAATTGTAGATGTTGGAGTTACTTCACCTCCCTATAACAAGGGAGAAAATAAAAAGGGTTGGCTGGTTCCGAATATAAAATATAGTGGAGCATCTGATAAATTACCTGAAGCTGAGTATCAAAGACGGCAAATTGGAGTTCTCAATGAGATTTATAGAATAACAAAGCCTGGCGGCTCTTTTTTCTACAATCATAAGCTTAGGTGGGAAAGGGGAAAACTTTTACATCCCATGGATTGGCTCAGAAAAACAAAATGGATTATAAAACAGGAAATAATATGGGACAGGATGATTGCTGGGAATATAAGAGGCTGGAGGTTTTGGCAAGTTGATGAGAGAATTTACTGGCTTTACAAACCTAAAGGAAAGAATATAATAGGCGAAGAATTAAAACCAAAGCATGCACTTTTAACTTCTATATGGAGAATCTTGCCTGAAAAAAATAATCCACATCCTGCTCCCTTTCCATTGGCACTACCATTAAGGTGTATTTATTCTGTTATGGATGGAAAGAAAAAGGGTTTAGTTTTAGACCCTTATTGTGGTAGTGGAACAACTTTGGTTGCTGCAAAAATTTTAGGTTATGACTTTATAGGAATTGATATTTCTCCTGAATATTGTGGATTTGCTGAGGAAAGGTTGAAAGATTATAAGAAGGAAATCATAGATGCAGAAGAAGAAATAAGAAAACACATAGTCGTAAAAACATTCAAAGAAAGAAAATTAAAGGGAGAATTTGTAGGTAGATACGCTCCAATGAATAAGATAAAGGAGAAAATGCAAGACAAACCAAAAAACAAGAGATCAGAGATAAGACCAACGATCTTGAAAATTTTTGAGTAATTTTTATTTTTTATAAAAAGATATACAGGGAAACTGTGAATTTGAATCCACATAGAAAAAATCCAATGGGATAATTGGTTGAAAATATAAAATAACATAAAACATAAAAATGATAAAGGGTGGTGCATGAAAAATGAAGGTTGCCATTCTTTTTGGACCGCCGGGTAGCGGAAAGGGGACGCAAGGCAAACTTGTCTCACAAGAGCTCAAAATCCCGCACATAGCAACAGGTGATATAATGCGAGATGCTGTAAGGCGTGGGACAGAGCTCGGGAAGAAAGTCGAAGATTACCTTACAAAGGGTAAGCATGTTCCAGATGAAATAGTTATACGAATAATAGAAGAGAGACTGAAAAACGATGATACGAAAAATGGTTTCATACTTGATGGTTTCCCAAGAACTATACCCCAAGCAGAAGCCCTTGAAGAACTTTTCAAAAAACTCGGTATAACAAAATATAAAGTCATATACATAGATGTGCCGGACGATGAAATAGTAAAGAGGATAGCAGGAAGAAGAACCTGTCCTTCGTGCCAAAGAACATACAATATATATTTTGAACCACCAAAAGAAGATGAGATATGTGATTTATGCGGTGAAAAACTTTATATCAGGGAGGATGACACGGAGGAGAAGGTTAAAAGGCGTCTTGATGTATATAGAGAAAATACATTGCCTCTCATCTTATACTATGAGAAAAAGGGAGTAATTGTCAAAGTAAACGGAGTAGGACACATAAATAGTATCAAGAGGGAGATTATAGAGAAAATAGAAAATATGTAAGGAAGGTGTGATGAATGGGATAAATGATAGTGAAAAAAGCTATGATCAACTAAGTTCCAAATCGGAGAAGAAAAAATTAACTTCAAATTCGGCGGACTGAGGAGAGTCAGAACCGTGAATTGAATTTTTTTCAATATCTATACCGTATAATCTTCTTATAGTGCCAACCTTTGCCTTCTTTGGGTCGGTGGCTCCCATTATCTCCCTCACACGAGATATAGCGTTCTCTCCCTCAAAGACAGCAACAATGACCTTACCAGATGACATATAAGATGTAAGAGAATCAAAAAATGGTTTATCTTTATGGACATGATAGAACTTCTGTGCATCTTCCTTCGAAAGTTTCAAAGATTTGACCGCAATAAGCCTTAATCCATTCCCCTCTATCATAGAAAGTATCTTCGATGAAATATTACGGGATACTGCGTCAGGTTTCACTATAACAAGAGTTCTCTCTATCATAGCTCCCAATCCCCCATCTCATCAGGAAAAATATGTAGAGGAAAATAATATTCATAAGATACTTTTCCTTTTTTTCTACCTTTTTGCCCCCAAGATCTTAGTCCTTCAAAGTCTCAAGATCGTGTGTTATCCTATCCACTAAATCTTAGGTCGCAAATCTCGCAGATATGAAAAAGATATTAAGCAGGAATGTGTGATCCGCATCAACCCAATCAGAGAACTTAATCAAAACTTCCAAAAGGATCACCTGCAATTTCCATATTCAAGTAATAGCTTAAAAGATTTTCAAAAATTCTTCTCTCAATATCTTTATTTCTCTCTTTCAAGGAACAGATGATCTCAAAAAGATATGTGATGAATTCATCTATATCATCCCCTTTTATATTCCCTATCTTATTTTTTTTCATATTACAGAGTGTTTTGAGTATAAGGTCAGGTCTCCTTTCAATAGTTTTTTCAATTGACCTTTCCAATCTCCATTTTTTTACCATAGCGTGGTTCCCGGATATGAGGACATCAGGGACGGGTTCACCTTCAAATTTTCTCGGTCGCGTGAAATGTGGGAAGTCAAGAAGGTTCAGAGCTATTTCCTCTTCCACCTGAGAAGACATAAATCCCTCTTTGAGACGAACGACACCCTCAATGAGAACAAGCGCAGCAACATCACCAGAATGAACAACATAATCTCCTATTGAAACTTCAAGGTCAACAAGCTTTTTAACTCTCTCATCGACTCCCTCATATCTTGGACATATAAGAATTATATTTTCATACTCTGCTATTTTTTTTAATATGCTCTGATTGAGTAGATAGCCGGCTGGAGAGAAAAATATTGTGATTTTCTTTTTTTGATCACATTTTATACTCTTTATTGCCTGAACGACCGGTTCAGGTCTTATGACCATGCCTATGCCTCCACCGTAAGGTCTCCCATCAATAACGCAATGCTTACCAACACCAAAGTTTTTCAAGTCAACAAAATTAAAGCTCGCAATTCCTTTTACCCGAGCTTTTCCAACAAGACCTACAGAAAGAGGTGAATCG
>FWWL01002271.1_pt1 | contig 40912 bp, 38 predicted proteins | sample 2228331 | NCBI WGS metagenome assembly FWWL01 (sample SAMEA103939775, study PRJEB20133) | metagenome
GACCTCCTCGACCGCGCCCGCGCCTGGGCGGCCGCGGACCCGGACGCCTCGACGCGCGCGGAGCTGGAGGCGATCGTCCGCGACGTCGAGGCCGGGGGCGATCACGCCGACCTGGCGGACCGGTTCGACGGCACGCTCGAGTTCGGCACCGCCGGCCTGCGCGGTGCCCTCGGCGCCGGGCCGAACCGGATGAACCGGGTCGTCGTGCTCCGCGCCGCGGCTGGCCTGGCGGCGTACCTCCCGACCCGTGGCTCCGTGGTCGTCGGGTACGACGCCCGCCACCTCTCCGACACCTTCGCCGAGGACACCGCGGCGGTGATGAGCGGCGCCGGGCTCGACGTGTGGCTGCTGCCGCGCCCCCTGCCGACGCCGGTCCTGGCCTACGCGGTGCGCGAGCTCGGCTGCCTCGCGGGCGTCATGGTGACCGCCAGCCACAACCCGCCGCAGGACAACGGCTACAAGGTCTACCTCGGCGACGGCAGCCAGATCGTCTCGCCGGCCGACGCCGAGATCGCCGCCAAGATCGCCGAGGTCGGCGACCTCGCCTCGGTCCCGCGCGGCACCGGCTGGAGGGTGCTGGGCGAGGACCTGCTGGACCGCTACCTCGACACCGTGGCCGGGTTGGCCGAGGACGGGCCGCGCGACCTCGACGTGGTCTACACGCCTCTCCACGGCGTCGGCGGGACGGCGGTCGCGCAGGTGCTGGAGACCGCCGGCTTCGAGCCCGCGCAGGTGGTGCCCGAGCAGGAGGAGCCCGATCCCGACTTCTCCACCGTCGCCTTCCCCAACCCCGAGGAGCCGGGAGCGATGGACCTCGCCCTGGCCCTGGCCCAGGAGCGCGGCGCCGACCTGGTCGTCGCCAACGACCCCGACGCCGATCGCTGCGCCGCCGCGGTCCCGACCCCGACCGGGTGGCGGATGCTCCGCGGCGACGAGGTCGGGGCCCTGCTCGCGACCCACCTGCTGCGCCGCGGTCGCACCGGCGTGCTCGCCACCACCATCGTCTCCTCGTCGCTGCTCTCGAAGATCGCCGCCGCGGCCGGCCAGCCCTACGAGGAGACCCTCACCGGCTTCAAGTGGATCGGCCGAGTCGAGGGTCTCGCCTTCGGCTACGAGGAGGCGCTCGGCTACTGCTGCGACCCCGAGCACGTGAAGGACAAGGACGGCGTCTCCGCCCTCCTGCTGCTCTGCGAGCTCGCCGCCGAGCTGAAGGCCCAGGGCCGCACGCTGCTCGACCTGCTCGACGACCTCGCCCGCGAGCACGGCCTCCACGCCACCGACCAGGTCTCCGTGCGGGTCTCCGACCTCTCGCTCATCAGCGGCGCGATGGAGCGGCTGCGCACCTCGCCGCCCACCACCCTCGGCGGCCTGTCCGTGCTGGGGGTCGATGACCTCGCCCTGGGCTCCGACACCCTCCCGCCCACCGACGGCCTGCGCTTCCGCCTCGCCGACGACGCCCGTGTCGTCGTCCGTCCCAGCGGCACCGAGCCCAAGATCAAGTGCTACCTCGAGGTCGTGGTCCCGGTCGAGGCGCCCGCCGACAACCCCGACCAGGTCGACGCCGTCGAGGCGGCCCGGATCTCCGCCGCCACCCGGCTCGACGCCCTCGGCGCGGACATCCGGCAGGCCGCGGGGCTGTAGGTCTCGCTCCACCCCACTGGTCGGTCCGCCCCAGCCGGCGACCCCACCGCTGGTCGAGGTGCGAGCAGCGGCAGCGACTCCCACCGCTGGTCGAGGTGCGAGGAGCGTCAGCGACGAGCCACGAGACCCCCTACGCAGACGTTGGTGATGTCTCCCCTGCTTGCTCCTGGGTCACCGTGGGTCTGTCGTGGCGCGTTCGCGCCGCAGCAGCTCCTGATTTACGGAGAAGCGTGGTCGCCCTGGGTGCCGCTTGAGCTACTTGGTTGCGGTCCGCTCGGCCCGTCGCCCTCGCTTGAGGTGCTCGCTGTGGTTCGGCTCCAGCCAGTCGCCCCGACTGTTCCAGAAAAGTGAATCTCACCTGCGCAAACACTGTTCCTCGAACACGTGTTCGACTATACTTTCATCATGCCCACCGCCCTCGTGCTCGACGCGATCCTCGCCGCCAAGCGGCGCGAGGACGACGCCGCACGCGAGCTCCTCGTCGGGGTCGCAGAGTGGGCAGACCTTCACACCACCGGTGCCCTGATGCCGGACCTCTACGGGACGTACGGGGCGCCGGACGAGGACGCTCTTCAGGCTGCTGAGGGTGCCTGGGTCTCCCGGTTCGGTATGCCCGGCGCGGACACGATGCTCGAGCTGGCCGGGGCTGGTGCGCCGGAGGTGTCGGACTTCGCGGTGACGGAGCTGTCGACCGCCCTGGGGCGCACGCGGGAGTCCGGGCGCCTGCTCGTGGGTGACGTGGTGGAGGCCAAGCACCGCCTCCCCAAGGTCTGGGCCCGCCTGCTCGCAGGCCAGGTCACCGCGTGGCGGGTACGTCGCCTGGCCGAAGCCACCCGCGGGTTGTCGCAGGGAGCTGCCGCCTTCGTAGACGCGCAGGTCGCGCACGTCGTGCACACCACCGGCCCCGCCGTCATCCACCGCCTCGTCCTCGAAGCAGCCGCCCGGTTCGACCCCGAGTCCACCGAGGTCACCGAGTGCGACACGAAGTCGAGCCTGTGCTTCGACCTCGACCTCCACACCCCGGCCACGAGTGTTGGCACCGCTTCAGCGGTGTCCGCGTACGGGCTGCTGGACCGCGCCGACGCCGAAGACCTCGAGCACGCGATCCGAGCCCTCGCCCACCAGCTCTACCTCGACGGCTCCACCGAACCCCTCGCCGTCCGCCGCGCACGCGCGCTCGGCCTCCTCGCCCGCGGCCAAGAGGTCCTCCCCGAAGAGGATGGTCGAGCAGCGAGGAGCGCCAGCGAGCGCCGTCGAGACCCCGCAACCGACGCGCCCACCGCCCCCGGCACCCGCAAGGCTCCCCGGCGCACCGTGGTCCTCACCGTCCACCTCTCCGACGCAGCCCTCACCGGAGCACCCCAGGTCGACCCCCTCACCGGCAAGCTCGGCCTCCACCTCGCCCGGCTCGACAACCACCGCCAGCTCCTCACCGCCGACACCGTCCGCGAATGGTGCGGCACCCCGGGCACCCAGGTCATCGTCAAGCCCATCATCGACCTCCACGACACCGTCGCCGCGTCCTCCTACGAGGTCCCCGACCGCATCGCGGCCCGGGTCAAGCTCACCCGCACCACCTGCGCCTTCCCCCACTGCACCAGGCCTGCTGAGACCGCCGACCTGGATCACACCGTCGAGTACGTCCCGACTGGCTCCGGCGGGCCGCCCGGCCAGACCAGCACCGCCAACTTGGCGCCGCTGTGCAGGCATGACCACCGTGCCAAGACCCACCCCTCACCAGCTGGGAAACCCTGGCGATACCGAGGCTTGAGTCCCGGCCACTGGCTCTGGACCAGCCCCCACGGCAAGCACTACCTCGTCCACCCAGACGGCACCAGCCCACTCTGACCAAGCCCGCTCGCAGCCCGACCACTCCGTGGCCGGGCTACAAGCACGTGCCCGCGAGGTCGTGCCGCTGGTGGAGGCGCGCGCACGCGCCCCGGGAGGCAGTCTTGCTGATCGAGGTGCGAGCGCAGCGAGCCACGCGACCCACTCGGCCCCGCAGGATGGTCGACCACCCGAAGCCGACAGCGCACCCCGCCCGTACTGGAGGTCCTGTCCGGCACCAGGTGCCGGACAGGACCTCCACATCCGCTCACCCGCAGTCCAGCGGGCTGGTCGAGCAGGCGCGCGCCAGCGAGCCGTCGTCCAGACCGCGCGACCCGACCGCGCACAGCCCCCGCGTTCAGCCGGCCGTGGTCACCCACACCCGCACCTGACGCGCTCTCGCCGACCCCGGGGGGTCTGGTCACAGCGGACGTCACGGCAGCCGCCACTCCTGCGCGGCCCGCGTCGTGCGACGCGCGTCGGACCAGGCCGCCCATGCCGAGGTGGCACGAGGTGATCGGACGTGCTCGCCGTGCCGCCGCGCCCGGAGGTCGGCGACCAGAGGTGCTGGCGCGTCGACGAGGTCCAGTGCTGCGGTCTTGGTCAGCAGCTGACCGGTACGCCAGGTGTGCCGTGCCCGGGCCATGGTCAGCAGGCCCAGGTCGACCAGCGAGGGATCCAGCCACCACCAGGGCCGCCGGACCGCCCTCGACCAGTAGCCGAGCAGCTCCGACCTCGCCGCTCGGCGGACGTCGTCGTCGGACATCGCAGGCAGCACGTCGACCGGCGGGCGCCCCAGCACGGGGAAGCCGTGACGGACGACCTCGGCCCGGGCGATCGAGGACAGTGGCCGATCCACGAGGCGGCCATGTGTCCACGTCGCATGGCGGGCCGCGAGGTCGTGCAGGTCCTCGGCCGGCACGTAGGTGCAGCCCAACCGGGATCCCGCGGCCGGCCCGGCATCGAGCCGCTGGTGCAGCTCGACGATGGCCGCACGTCTGCCCACTGACACCGGCCCGTCCGAGACCGCCACCAGGTCGAGGTCGCTGACGCCAGGGCGGTGGTCCCCTGTCGCGAGCGAGCCGCCGACGAGCAGATCGGCCACCCATCCCAGGTCTCGCAGACGGCTCGCCAGCTCATGGACGGCGTGAGGGACCTCGTGGACGGCGCTCACAGGGAAGCGGCCCAGTCGTGACCGGGTGAGACGAGGTCGAGCGCATCCCGCAGCCACGCCCGCGCCGACAGGGACAGCGCGGGCTCGGCGGTCGCGAAGTCGGCCTCGTCCTTGGGGCGCCGTCCCTTGCTCTTCTGCAGCAGCTGGACCTCCGGCGCGAGCACGAGGCGTGCGGAGTCCGAGGCCGGACCGGCCAGCGACGACACCGGACGGCGCAGCCGGGTGTCACGGCGGTAGACCCAGTCCTCGCCGTCCGTGTCGTCGATCATCAGCTGCAGCGCCCACGGCGAGGACGGCGTCGGGCGGCACCAGACGTCGTGGACCTCGGGCGGCAGGGTCTCCCCCACGGGCCACGGGCGCAGCGTCCCGGGCGGGTCGGCCGCGTGCACGTCCCAGTGGGCCAGGGCGGCACGGAAGGCGGCCTGGTCCCGTCGCAGCACCAGCACGTCGGTGTCCTCGTGGACCCGCGTGACCCGACCCACGAACGCGTCGACCGCCCACCCGCCGGCCAGCCACCAGGGCGCGTCGACCCCTCCGAGGAGGGCCGGCAGCGCGTCCGGGGCGAGAGGCGACCAGGGCAGCCGGTGCGGCTCCACCTCAGAGCCAGATGCTGGCGACGAAGAGCGCCGTCGCGGCGGGGACCAGGGCGATCGGCGCCCACGCCGGCTCCCGTCGTACGACGGAGTCCGCACCCTCGCCCGGGGCGACCTGGGCCGCGCGGACCGCCTCCTGGATCCGCTCCTCGACGAAGTCGGCGTAGTCGGCCCCCTCATCGGGCTGCCAGCCCTCGCCGGGCACGGCCGTCATGGTCAGGTCGCGGGTGGTCCGGGGGCGGCGCATGGCCCGGAAGCGGGTCCGCCCGACCGCGGGGTTGGCGTACCGCTTGTCCGCGACCGTCGCGACGAGCACCTGCTGGACCACGACGGACTGGACCGCGGCGAGCGGGAGGTGCACGGAGGAGAACATGCCCCGCAGCACCAGCCACGGCCCCTCGAGCCAGACCCGGGGGCGCACGGCTGCCGCCCAGGCGAGCACGATCGCCAAGATGCCTCCCGTGCCGACCGCCGGCGGGTAGCCGTCGGGGAAGGCCACCGCGACCAGGACGGCGGCGACCCCCAGGACGACGGTCAGGACCGCGGTGACCCGACCGCTCGTGGGGGTGAAGTCGACCCGCTCGTGCTGGCCGTGGTCCATCGGGTCTCCTGTCGCGGGTCGGGTGATGGGGTCCGGAGCGCCTGCCGGAGGTTGGGGCGCAGGGCGCCGGCAACCCTATGCTGACCCAATGCCCACGATCTCCACCCAGGGAGTCGGCTGGGACCTCTCGGACGCCACCCGGTCCGATGCTGCGCTGCGCCGGTTCCTCCACGGCCTGCCGGGCGTCGACCAGGTCGGGGCCGAGGCCCGCGCCGCCGCCCTCGGCACCCGCTCGATCAAGACCACCGCGAAGGCCCAGGCGCTCGACCTGGCCATCCGGATGGTCGACCTGACGACCCTCGAGGGCCAAGACACCCCGGGCAAGGTCCGGGCGTTGGCCAGCAAGGCCATGCGTCCCGACCCGACGGACCCGACCTGCCCGGCCACCGCCGCCGTCTGCGTCTACCCCGACCTGGTCGGGGTGGCCAAGGGCACCCTCGGCGACTCCGGCGTCCACGTCGCCGCGGTCGCGACCGCCTTCCCCTCGGGCCGCGCCGCACGTGACATCAAGCTCGCCGACACCGCCGACGCCGTCGAGGCCGGCGCCGACGAGATCGACATGGTCATCGACCGCGGGGCGTTCCTCTCCGGGCGCTACCTGGAGGTCCTCGAGGAGATCGTCGCGGTCCGCGAGGCGTGCACGCAGGGCCAGCGCACCGCCCACCTCAAGGTCATCCTCGAGACCGGCGAGCTGCAGACCTACGACAACGTCCGCCGCGCCAGCTGGCTGGCGATGATGGCCGGCGCCCACTTCATCAAGACCTCCACCGGCAAGGTCCAGCCGGCGGCGACCCTCCCGGTCACGATGATCATGCTCGAGGCGGTCCGCGACTGGCGCGAGGCGACCGGCCAGATGGTCGGCGTGAAGCCGGCCGGCGGCATCCGCACCACCAAGGACGCCATCAAGTACCTCGTGATGGTCAACGAGGTGGCAGGCCCCGACTGGCTGGACCCCGACTGGTTCCGCTTCGGCGCCTCCACGCTCCTCAACGACCTGCTGATGCAGCGCACCAAGATGCGCACCGGCCGCTACAGCGGCCCCGACTACGTCACGCTCGACTGAGCCAGGAAGAGGCGAGATGAGCATCTTCGAGTACGCCCCCGCGCCGGAGTCCCGCGCGGTCGTCGACATCAAGGAGTCCTACGGGCTCTTCGTGAACGGTGAGTTCACCCCCGGTGGCGGCGCCTCCTTCAAGACGGTCAACCCGGCCACCGAGGAGGTGCTGGCCGAGGTCGCCGAGGCCGACGCCGCCGACGTGGACCGCGCCGTCAAGGCCGCACGCAAGGCCCACGACAAGGTCTGGGGCCCGATGCCGGGCCGCGAGCGCGCGAAGTACCTCTACCGGATCGCCCGGATCATCCAGGAGCGCAGCCGCGAGCTCGCCGTGCTGGAGTCGATCGACAACGGCAAGCCGATCAAGGAGTCGCGCGACGTCGACGTCCCCACCGTCGCCGCGCACTTCTTCTACTACGCCGGCTGGGCCGACAAGCTCGAGCACAGCGGCTACGGCACCACGCCGCTCGGCGTCGCCGGCCAGGTCATCCCGTGGAACTTCCCGCTGCTGATGCTGGCCTGGAAGGTCGCCCCGGCACTGGCCTGCGGCAACACCGTCGTGCTCAAGCCGGCGGAGACCACCCCGCTGACCGCGCTGCTCTTCGCCGAGATCTGCCAGCAGGCCGACCTCCCGCCCGGTGTCGTCAACATCCTCACCGGCGCCGGCGAGACCGGTCGTGCGATCGTCGAGCACCCCGGTGTCGACAAGGTCGCCTTCACCGGCTCCACCGAGGTCGGCAAGGCGATCGCCCGCGCCGTGGCCGGCACCGACAAGCGGGTCACCCTCGAGCTCGGCGGCAAGGCCGCCAACATCGTCTTCGACGACGCCCCCATGGACCAGGCGGTCGAGGGCATCGTCAACGGCATCTTCTTCAACCAGGGCCACGTCTGCTGCGCGGGCTCGCGCCTGCTGGTCCAGGAGTCGGTGGCCGAGGAGGTGCTCGAGCGGCTCAAGCGCCGGATGGGCACCCTGCGCGTCGGCGACCCGCTGGACAAGAACACCGACGTCGGCGCGATCAACTCCGCCGGCCAGCTGGCCCGCATCCGCGAGCTCTCCGACATCGGCGAGGCCGAGGGCGCCGAGCGCTGGTCGGCCCCGTGCGAGCTGCCCACCAGCGGCTACTGGTTCGCCCCGACCCTGTTCACCGGCGTGTCCCAGGCGCACCGGATCGCCCGCGAGGAGATCTTCGGCCCGGTGTTGTCGGTGCTGACCTTCCGCACCCCGTCGGAGGCCGTCGAGAAGGCCAACAACACGCCGTACGGGCTCTCGGCCGGCATCTGGACCGAGAAGGGCTCGCGCATCCTCGAGGTCGCGGGCCAGCTCCGCGCCGGGGTCGTGTGGGCCAACACGTTCAACAAGTTCGACCCCACCAGTCCCTTCGGCGGCTACAAGGAGTCCGGCTACGGCCGCGAGGGCGGCCGGCACGGGCTGGCGGCGTACCTGAAGGGTGGCCAGGCATGAGCAGCTCGAGTCGGATCGACGTCCGCAAGACCTACAAGCTCTTCATCGGCGGCGCCTTCCCGCGCTCGGAGTCCGGCTACTCCTACGTCGTGAACGACCACAAGGGAGCCTTCGTGGCCAACGCCGCCCTCGCCTCGCGCAAGGACGCCCGCGACGCCGTCGTCGCGGCCCGCAAGGCCTTCCCCGGCTGGTCGGGGCGCACGCCCTACAACCGCGCGCAGGTGCTCTACCGGGTCGCGGAGGTCATGGAGGACCGCCGCCCGCAGTTCGTCCAGGCCGTCCAGCAGTCCGAGGGCCTGTCGGGCAGCAAGGCCGAGTCCGTCGTCGACGCCGCGGTCGACCGCCTGGTCTGGTACGCCGGGTGGGCCGACAAGCTGGCCCAGGTCGTCGGCAACGCCAACCCGGTCGCCGGCCCGTTCTTCAACCTCTCCACCCCGGAGCCGACCGGCGTCGTGGCCGTCCTCGCGCCGCAGCGCTCGTCGCTGCTCGGCCTGGTCTCGGCGCTCGCGCCGGTCGTGGTCAGCGGCAACACCGCCGTGCTGGTCTCCTCCTACGAGCGCCCGCTGCCGGCCGTGACCCTCGCGGAGGTCCTCGCCACCAGCGACGTGCCCGGCGGCGTGGTCAACATCCTCACCGGCAGCGCGGCCACCGTCGCACCCTGGCTGGCCGCTCACATGGACGTCAACGCGATCGACCTCACCGGCGTCGCGGGGGACCCCGCGCTCGCCGCCGAGCTCGAGGTCGCGGCGGCCGACAACCTCAAGCGGGTACGCCGGGCACCGGCCGCCGAGCCGGACTGGACCCTCGACCCGGGGCTGGAGCCGATGACCTCGTTCCTGGAGATCAAGACGGTCTGGCACCCGATGGGCGTGTGAGCCCGCTCTTCGGGGAAGGACCAGGCCGTGAGATCCACACCGATCGCCCGCAGACGAATGGCCGCCCTGGTCCCGCTCCTGGCGATGGCCACCGGCTGCTCGCTCGCCGGCGGGGGCCTCGAACCGGGTGACGACGCCGTCCGCGCCGCCGGCGAGCCTGCGCCTGCCATGGCCGGGACCGCCGAGGACCGGCAGGGCCGGCTCCAGCTCCCGGACGGTCTCCTGACCGTCCGTGTCGTCTCCCTGGAGCAGAGGGAGCTGCGTGGGGAGGAGACAGTCGCCGACCAGGACCTCGAGATCGGTGACGGCACGCTCGTCTCGGTCTCGTGGTCCCTCGAGCAGGGCGCAGGCCTCCCGCTCGCAGCCCGGCGGCTCGTCCTGTCCCCGGACGTCGAGACCGAGCTGTGGCTGGACGACGGTGAGCACCGCACCCGCTTGGACGTCGAGGGTCTCGACCACCGGAGTGGCGCGGTGTGGGCCGCCGTCCTCCGACCCGAGGAGGCCGATGTGGAAGTCATCTACGACGGCGTCACCCTCGTCCTGGACGACGACGGGAGCACCGCGGCGCCCGGGGGCGGGTCTCCCGGCCTGTCGCTGCTCGACCCGCGGGTGGGCGTCGACGGCACCTTCAGCGCCTGTGAGGAGGTCCTTGAGGTCTCGGGGGGAGACGGCACCTGTCGCGCCGCACTCACGACCTGGCCGTGGCTCCCGGACCTCGGCTGGTCCGAGGAAGGTCCGTGGAGCCTGGTGCGTCTGGAGGCCGACGGGGACCCCACGGTGACCCTGGGTGGCGCCGACCCGGTCTCGCGGACGAACGTGAGCGAGGACGTGCCGACCCCGGCCTCGGTGCTGGTCTTCAGGCCGACTGCCACGGCCGGTTGAGGTTCGGCAGGTCCACTGAGGTGAAGTCGGGCCACACATCGCCCTCGAACCCGCGCTGACCGAGCTTGGCCTGCACGCTGTCCCAGTCGCCGGCGAGGCCGACGTTGAGGTCGATCCAGTGCTGCACCGCCTCGTCGAGGATCGCGGCCGCCGATCCGCCCGCCGTGGCGATGATCTGCACGACCACACCGGCGCCCCCGGTGAACCAGTTGCCCACGTCGCCGAGCTCGGCGGTCTCGCCGACGATGTCGGTGAAGAGGTCGACGAGGTTGCGCAGCTGGCTGCTCCAGTAGCCCAGGAGCGCGACCTGGTGGTCGTCGAGCAGCTGGGCGGCGTCCTCGAAGGTGTCTGCCATCCCCTGGACCGCCTCGAGCTGGAACTGCGAGGTGTTCTCGTAGGCGATCCAGGCGTTGCCCGTCCAGCTGGCCGAGAGGTAGCTGTCCGCGGCCACGATGTCGCGCCGCACCTGCCCCAGCTCCTCGATCGCGTCGCGGTAGCGGCTGGCGATGCTCGACATCCGCAGCGGGTCCCCGAGCAGCCCGCCGATGGACTGCCGGATCGTCTCCGAGGCCACCTCCCACGCCTCGTTGATCCGGTCGATCCCCTCGTCGAACTCCTGCTCCAGCCGGTGGCCGAGGTACGCGCCGCCCAGAGCACCCAGCGGACCGCCCAGGATCCCGCCGAGGATGCCCCCGCCCTCCGCGAGGTGGCTGTTGATGAGGTTCGCCGAGCGCTCGATGAAGTCGCCGATCGCGGTGTTGACGTCCTCGATGGCGTCGTTGACCTGGGTGAGGAAGACCTCCGGGTCCGCGCTGACCTCGGTCACGAGCCCGCCCTGTCCTGCAGCGGCCGGAAGTTCTGGCCGACGGTCTGGTCGGTGCCGCTGAAGTCGTTGGCGGCCTCCACCAGCCCCCGCGCGAGCGTCCGCGTGATCGCACGCCCGTCAGCGGCAGCGTTGACCATGACCTGGTTGACGTCCTGGTGCAGCCGGCCGGCGGCGTACAGCGTGTCCTGGAAGCCGAAGAGCGAGGGGTACCCCCAGCCCTCGGCCGCAGCCTCCCAGACCCGCCCGAGCGCGGACGACAGCTCCTCCCACGCCGCCGAGGCCGACAGCAGCTGCTGCGCCTCGACGGAGAAGCTCCCGCCGGGGCCGCCCGGCGGCCGGGGCACGCCGTACCCCTGGGGCACGTCTGGCTGAGCCGGTTGCGGGGGTGCGAAGGGTCCGTAGACGGGCCCCGGCGACTGGGTCATGGTCGCTGTCCTTCCTGGGCGGCGGTGAAGGCCTCGGTGAGGGCGTAGCGGAGCAGGTCGGGCGAGGTGGTGCGGAGGAAGTGCGGGTCGGCCCGCAGCGCGCGCAGGCCACCGACCCAGCCCAGGTCGACCTCGACCTCACCTTGCCGGGACCGGCCGGTCGCGGTCCTCCCCCAGCGTTCGTCGACCCGACGGGAGAGGGGATCGACCGGCCCGTCCGGCCGCACGACGGGTGCGGCACGGAAGGCGGGTCGTGGCACCAGCCGTCGGCGTCCGGCCAGCAGGTCCTCGCCCCGGGCGAGCTGCTCGCGGGTCGCGTCGCCCGTGGCGGCCACCGCCGCGAGGTGCGCCACCGCGGCGCCCCCGATCGCGCGACGGAGCGCGGAGAGCAGGCCCGTGGCATCGCGCAGCTCGACGGACACGGTGTCGAGCCTGGTCACCCGGGTCGGCCAGCCGGTCACGTCCACCTCCAGCTCCAGTCCGGAGGCGGGGTCTCGGCCCGCGGTGGGCGCCAGGTCGGCGAACCATGCGGCGCTGCGCAGTCCGCGCTGGGCAGCCAGGCGCTGGTCGAGCGGAGCGGCGGGCGGCATGCGCGGATGCTTCCTCGGTCGTGCCCGGTCCAATCCTGTTGGCGCGGCTTTTCTAGACTGTGCCGGTGCGCGCGCGGGTGATCGTCCTGGCCGGTCCCTCGGGGTCCGGCAAGTCCCGCCTCGCCGCCCGACTCGGCCTGCCGGTCCTCCGGCTCGACGACTTCTACAAGGACGGCGACGACCCGACCCTCCCGCGGATCGAGCAGGGCGCCAACGCCGGCATGGTCGACTGGGACCACCCGGACTCCTGGCTGCCGCAGGACGCCCTCGCGACGATGGCGGCACTGTGCCACGAGGGTCGCGCCGAGGTGCCGATCTACGAGATCTCGGCCAACGGCCGCTGCGGCTCCCGGCCGCTCGACCTCGGCGGCAGCGCGCTGTACGTCGCGGAGGGGATCTTCGCCCCCGACGTGGTCGGCCCGGCCCGCGAGGCCGGCATCCTGGCCGCGGCGTACTGCGTGCGCCGCTCGGCGGCCACCACGTTCGTGCTCCGGCTGGTCCGCGACCTGCGCGAGCACCGCAAGCCCCCGCTCGTCCTGCTCACCCGCGGCCTCGGCCTGGCCCGTGCCCAGCGGGGCGTGGTGGCCGACGCCGTGGCGAAGGGGTGCACCCCGGCCTCCCCCGACGAGGTCGTGGCAGCCGTCGAGGGGCTCGGCTCCGAAGCACTGAGGTGATCGCGCCCGACGGACTGCCCTGGGGCCGGCTGCGCCAGCCGGACCAGCTCTCCTGCGGTGCCGCCACCCTCGTGGTCGCCCGGATGCTCGCCGACGAGGTGTACGCCGAGCGCGTGCTGCCCCGCTTTGCCGACGAGGTCCTCACCACCCACCGCGAGGTCGTGGGCTGGTGGCCCCGCGCGCTCGGGACGCCCCCGTGGGCACTGCTGCGCCACCTGCCGGGCCGCCACCGGTTGGTCACCCGGCCGTCGTTCGACCGGGTGCTGGCCGCGGCCGCCCACGACCCCGTGGCGGTCTACGTGGGCAACCGCCTGCTGCCGCGGCACGTGGTGCTCGTCGTCGCCGCCGCGCCGGAGGCATGGGTGGTCTACGACCCGGCCCGGGGCGGCCTGGTCACCGTCGACCGGGAGCAGCACACCCGGGACCGGCTGCCCTTCGGACGCTGGCACCGCGCCTGGTGGGCGCTGGTCCCCCGCTGAGCCGCTGGCGCAGCCTCAGACGGCGTACTCGGTGATCGCCACGATCAGCGCCCACGCCACCGGCAGGGAGACCGCGAGCCCGAGCATCACGCGGGCCAGGCCCAGCTCGGTCGCACCGGCGCCGCTGGTGTGGTCGACGTCGGCCAGCACGACCCGGTCCGGGTGGTCGGGGTCGTAGCGGACCGCGACCCGCTCCCCCACCCGCGGCACCGGCGGCTGGGTGCCGGCCATCGTCTCGGCGGTCGTGGTGCTGCCGTCGGGCAGCGCGAGCCGCACGAGGCGGAAGTAGAGGGTCGTCGGCTCGCCCGCGACCGCGACGTCCTTGGGGCGGGCCTCCACGACCTCGGCCGTGCCGGTCACCGCGGTCTCGGCGAACCCGGCGGCGATCCGCCGCTCGCGGGCCCCGCGCAGGGCCAGCAGCACCGAGACGACCAGCGCGAGCCCGGCGGCGCCGAGCATGAGGATGCCGAGGACCACCTCAGCCCCCCAGCTCGGCGAACCCGGGCTTGATGACCTCGTCGATCAGCGCGAGCCGCTCGTCGAAGGGCAGGAAGGCCGACTTCATCGCGTTGACGGTGAACCACCGCAGGTCGTCGGCGCCGTAGCCGAAGGCCTGCACGAGCGACCACATCTCGTCGGTCATCGAGGTGCGGCTCATCAGCCGGTTGTCGGTGTTGACGGTGATCCGGAAGCGCAGCCGCTTCAGCAGCCCGATGGGGTGCTCGGCGATCGAGGTGGCCGCGCCGGTCTGCACGTTGGAGGCCGGGCACATCTCCAGCGGGATCCGCTTGTCCCGGACGTACGCCGCCAGCCGGCCCAGCTCCACGGAGCCGTCGTCGTGGACGGTGATGTCGTCCACGATCCGCACGCCGTGGCCCAGCCGGTCGGCCCCGCACCACTGGATCGCCTCCCAGATCGAGGGCAGCCCGAAGCCCTCGCCGGCGTGGATGGTGAAGTGGGAGTTCTCGCGCTGGAGGTACTCGAAGGCGTCCAGGTGGCGGGTCGGGGGGTAGCCCGCCTCCGCGCCGGCGATGTCGAAGCCGACCACGCCCCGGTCGCGCCAGGCGACGGCCAGCTCGGCGATCTCCATCGACCGGGCCTGGTGCCGCATGGCGGTGAGGAGCTGGCGCACGACGATGCGCCCGCCCGCGGCCTCCTGGCCCTGCGCGAAGCCCTCGGCCACCGCGGCGACGACGTCGTCGAGGGAGAGCCCCTGCTCGACGTGCTGCTCGGGGGCGTAGCGCACCTCCGCGTAGACCACGCCGTCCGCGGCGAGGTCCTCGACGCACTCGCGCGCCACCCTCACCAGCGCCTCGCGGGTCTGCATGACCGCGACGGTGTGGGAGAAGGTCTCCAGGTAGCGCTCCAGCGAGCCGGAGTCGGCGGACTCGGCGAACCACGTCGCCAGCGAGTCGGCGTCGCCGGCCGGGAGCTCGTGGCCGCACTCGGCAGCCAGCCCCAGGATCGTCGCGGGCCGCAGGCCGCCGTCGAGGTGGTCGTGCAGCAGCACCTTGGGCGCCGCCCGCACCTGGTCGCGGGACAGGGCGGTAGGTTGCTCCGGCGTGGCGCTCATGGCGTCATCCAACCACCCCCGCACACCCCCACCCCCACGGAGGAGAGCCCCAGATGCGCGTGTTCACCAGCCTCGACGAGGTCGCTGCCGCAGCCGGCGAGGACCTCGGCGTCTCGGAGTGGGTCGAGATCACCCAGGAGCGGGTCGACACCTTCGCCGACGCCACCGACGACCACCAGTGGATCCACGTCGACGCCGACCAGGCGGCAGCGGGCCCCTTCGGCGGCACGATCGCCCACGGCTACCTCACGCTGTCGCTCGTCCCGTGGCTGGGCAGCAAGGTCTTCACCCTCGACACCCCCGGCGCCAAGCTCAACTACGGCATCAACAAGGTGCGCTTCCCGAACCCCGTCCGGGTCGGCAAGCGGATCCGCGCGCACGTCGGCATCGGCGAGGTCACCGACATCCCGGCGGGCAAGCAGATGACGCTGCGCTACACGATCGAGATCGAGGACGAGGCCAAGCCGGCCTGCGTCGCCGAGACGGTCGTGCTGCTGCTCGACGCCTGATCTGGGCTGAGCCCCGGCCCGGCCGCTCAGGCCAGCCGCTCGAGCACGATCGGCGACGGCTCGTACGCCGTGCCGGCCGGCTCCACGTCGTACCCGCCCTCGAGGCTGGCCAGGGCCCGCTCGAAGCGCGCGGGCTCGTCGGTCAGCAGCGTGAGCAGCGGCTGCCCCTCGGTGACCTCGTCACCGGGGCGGGCGTGCCACACGACGCCGGCACCGGCCTGCACGGGGTCCTCCTTGCGAGCGCGACCGGCTCCGAGGCGCCAGGCCGCCATGCCGACGGCCATGGCGTCGAGCCGGGTCAGCACGCCGGTCGCCGGCGCCGCCACGACGTGCGACTCCTTCGCCTCCGGCAGGGCCGCGTCGGGGTCGCCGCCCTGCGCCCGGATCATCGCCTTCCAGGCGTCCATGGCGGAGCCGTCGGCCAGCCTGTCGGCGGGGTCGACGTCCTCCACCCCGGCGCCGGCGAGCATCTCGCGGGCCAGGGCGACCGTGAGCTCGACGACGTCGGCGGGCCCGCCACCGGCGAGCACCTCCACCGACTCCGCCACCTCGATGGCGTTGCCGGCGGTGAGGCCGAGCGGGGTGGACATGTCGGTGAGCAGGGCGGTGGTGCGCACGCCGGCCTCGGTGCCCAGCGCGACCATGGTGCTCGCGAGCTCGCGGGCGCGGTCGAGGTCCTTCATGAAGGCGCCGGTGCCGACCTTGACGTCGAGCACGAGGGCTCCGGTGCCCTCGGCGATCTTCTTGCTCATGATCGAGGAGGCGATGAGCGGGATCGCCTCGACGGTGCCGGTGACGTCGCGCAGCGCGTAGAGCTTCTTGTCGGCAGGGGCGAGGCCGTCGCCGGCGGCGCAGATGACCGCGCCGACCTCCTCGAGCTGGCGCATCATCTCGTCGTTGGAGAGCGCGGCCCGCCAGCCGGGGATCGCCTCGAGCTTGTCGAGGGTCCCGCCGGTGTGGCCCAGTCCGCGTCCCGAGAGCTGCGGCACCGCGACGCCGCAGGCGGCGACCAGCGGTGCGAGCGGCAGGGTGATCTTGTCGCCGACGCCGCCGGTGGAGTGCTTGTCGGCGGTGGGCCTCGACAGCGCCGAGAAGTCCATCCGCTCGCCGGAGGCGATCATCGCGGCCGTCCAGCGCGCGATCTCGCGCTGCTCCATGCCGTTGAGCAGGATCGCCATCGCCAGCGAGGACATCTGCTCGTCGGCGACGTCGCCGCGGGTGTAGGCGTCGACCACCCAGTCGATCTGGCTGTCGCTGAGGCTGCCACCGTCCCGCTTGGTGGTGATGACCTCGACCGCGTCGTGCGTGCTCATGACTCCCTCTCGTCCCTCACCGGCACCCGGTGGTGCCCCCGCAGCACGAACGTGCCGCGGCTCTCCGGCTCCCCCGCCAGCGCCAGGCCGGGGAAGCGCTCCCACAGCAGCGCCACCGACTCCGCCAGCTCCATCCGGGCCAGCGGGGCACCCAGGCAGAAGTGCACCCCGACCCCGAAGGCCAGGTGCGGGTTGGGGGTCCGCGCCACGTCGAAGTCGTCGGGCCGCTCGAAGACCGCCGGGTCTCGGTTGGCGGCGCCCAGCAGCGCGCTGACCTTCTGGCCCGGCTCGACCAGCACCCCACCGGGGAGCTCGACCGGCTCGGTGGCGGTGCGCTCGAAGAGCTGGAGCGCGGAGTCGAAGCGCAGCATCTCCTCCACGCAGGCCGGCACGTCCGGGCCGGGGCGCAGCCCGCGGCGCAGCATCGCGACGAGGCCGTTGCCGAAGACGTTGACCGAGGCCTCGTGGCCGGCGTTGAGCAGCAGCACCACGGCGGCCACCACCTCGTCGTCGGACAGCTCGGTGGCCGCCAGGTCGGTGACGAGGTCCTCCGTCGATCGATGGGCGGGGGTGCGGCGTCGTACGGCGACGAGGTCGCGCACCAGCGCGGCGAAGTCCTCCGCGGCCCGCACGGCCGCGTCGACGACGGCCTCGGAGGGCCGCGGCTCGTACATCCGCACGATCGCCTGCGACCAGTCGCGCAGGTCGCCCGCGTGGCTGGCCGGCACGCCCAGCAGCTCGGCGATGACCAGCACCGGGAGCGGCTCGGCGTAGGCCGCGACGACGTCGAAGCCCTCCTCGCCGGAGACCTCCGCCAGCAGGCCGGAGGCGAGCTCGCGGACCCGCGGCCGCAGCCGCTCGACGTGCCCGCGGCTGAAGGCCGACGCGACGGGTCGGCGCAGCCGGGTGTGCTCCGGCGGCTCGTTCTCCATCATCTGGTTGCGGTGCAGCAGGTTGAACGGCTCCAGCCGCTCCGCCGGCTCCCGGTCGGTCCACAGCCGACCCAGGCGCCGGTCGCGCTGCACGGCCGAGACCGCGGCGTGGCTGAAGGTGAACCACGACCCGGAGGGCTCGTGCCAGGCCACCGCGTGCTGGGCGCGCTCGCGCGCGAACGCCGGATAGGGGTCGGCGACGACGGCCGGGTCGGTCAGGTCAAGCGAGGTCGTCGGGGCCGAAGGCATCCGGAAGCACCTCGCTCATCCGCCGCAGTCCGGAGACGGTCATGATCTCCATGTCCGCACCGCCGTTCTCCCAGAGCAGCTGCCGGCAGCGGCCGCAGGGCATCACGACCACCGGGTCGGTGCCGACCTTGCCGCCCACGCACACGAAGTGCGTGAGCCGCCCCCCGCCCTCGAGGTGGAGCCGGCTGACCAGCCCGCACTCGGCGCACAGCGCCACGCCGTACGCCGCGTTCTCGACGTTGCAGCCGGTGACCAGGCGTCCGTCGTCGACGACCGCCGCCGCACCGACCGCGAAGGAGGAGTACGGCGCGTAGGCGTGCCGTGACGCCTCGACGGCGTGGGCGGTGAGGGCGTCCCAGTCGAAGGCGTCGCCGGGGGCCACGGGGGTCACCCCGCGCTCCCCTTGCGATAGATCTGCCCGTCGGCTGCCGGCATGCGTAGTCGTTGCGAGGCGAAGGCCAGGACCAGCAGCGTGACGACGTACGGCGTGATGTTGACGAAGTCGCCGGGCACGACGTCGATCGCGGCGTAGACGGTGATCAGCGCGGCGCCGGCCACCAGGATGCCGACGGCCAGCCGGACCTGCTTGCGGTAGAGCTGGTAGGCGGCCAGCGCGATGGCCAGCACGGCGACCGCCAGCAGCAGCGCGCGCACCGAGGTGCCGCCCTGGCGCAGGCCGAGGGTCTGGGTGTAGCCGAAGAGTCCGGAGCCGGCCAGCAGACCGCCGGGTCGCCAGTTGCCGAAGATCATCGCGGCGAGGCCGATGTAGCCGCGGCCTCCGGTCTGGCCGTCGCGGTAGTTCGACGAGGCGACCATCGCCAGGAAGCCCCCGGCCAGGCCGGCCAGGGCACCGGAGATCAGCACCGCGATGAACTTGTAGCGCAGCACCGCGACGCCCAGGGACTCCGCGGCCGAGGGGCTCTCACCGGTGGAGCGCAGGCGCAGGCCGAAGGTGGAGCGCCACAGCACCCAGTAGGTGACGAAGAGCAGCAGGAACGCGATCACCACCAGCCAGGAGAGGTTGGTGACCAGGGCGCGGGCCACCGCGGCGACCTCGGAGACGAAGAACAGGTCGCGCTCCTCGACCTCGCCGAGCGCGTCGCTCAACGGGCCGATGGTGATCGACCCGACGTTGGGCAGCTTCGGCGACTGGGTCGCGCCACCGCCGGGAAGCCCGACGAAGGTGAGCGAGGCGAGGTACTGCACCGCGCCGACGGCGATGATGTTGATCGCGACGCCGGAGATGATGTGGTCGACGCCGAAGACCACCGTGGCGGTGGCGTGGATGAGGCCACCGATCGCCCCGAGCAGCAGCGCACCGGCGACACCGGCCCAGGCGCCGTAGTGGTAGGCGAAGTAGCCCGCACCGAAGGTGCCGAGGACCATCATCCCCTCGAGGCCGATGTTGACCACGCCCGCACGCTCGGACCACAGGCCGCCGAGACCGGCGAGCATGATCGGGACGAGCGCGATGAGGGTGGCCCGGACGGTGCCGGAGGAGGCGATGTCGTCGGCGCCGGTCACGACCCGCAGGGTCGAGATGGCGAGCATCACGAGCACCGCGGCGGCCAGCCACCACAGGCGGGGCAGCCGGCGCTTGCGGGCGGTCCCCGGGGCGGGGGGCGTGGGGTGGGTCGCGATGCTCATGCGCGGGCCTCCTGTCGGTCTGCCTCGAGGGCCCGGGCGACGGCGTGCTGCTCGAGGCGGACGCCGTAGCGGCGCACCACCTCGTAGGAGATGACCACCGTCAGGACGATGACGCCCTGGGTGATGGCCACGATGTCCGGGGAGACGCCCACGAGGATCTGCAGCGGGTTGGACTGCTCGTCGAGGTAGGCGAAGAGCAGGGCGCCGATCGCGATGCCGATCGGGTGGTTGCGCCCCAGCAGCGCGATGGCGATGCCGGCGAAGCCGAGGCCGGACTGGAACGTCGAGCCGTAGCTGTAGGAGTCGCCGAAGAGCAGCGGCAGGCCGACCAGCCCCGCGACCGCGCCGGAGATCAGCATGGCCACGACCGTCATCTTGGTGACCGAGATGCCGCTGGCCACGGCCGCGGTGGTCGAGCCGCCGGTGGCGCGCAGGTCGAAGCCGAAGCGGGTGCGGTTGAGCACGAACCAGTAGACGAAGCCGGCGAGGGCGGCCAGGAAGATGAAGCCGTAGACCTCGGTGGGTCCCTCACCGATGCTGAAGCCCGGGATCCGCGAGCCCTCGGGGACCTCCTTGGTGCCGATGTCGTTGCTGCCCTCCTCGCGCACGGCGACGCGGCGCAGGAAGTAGGCGACCAACCCCGTGGCGATGAAGTTCAGCATGATCGTCGAGATGACCTCGCTGACGCCACGGCGAGCGCGCAGCACGCCGGCGATGCCGGCCCAGGCCGCACCGGCGAGCATGGCGGCGAGGATCGCGAGGACGGTGTTGGCGGCACCCGGCAGCCAGGCCTCGCCGGCGACGACCGCGGCCACGAAGGCCGCGACGCGGTACTGCCCGTCGACACCGATGTTGAACAGGTTCATCCGGAAGCCCACCGCGACGGCCAGGCCGGAGAGGTAGAGCACGGTGGCGTTGTTGAGGATGTTGGCGATGTTGCGCTCCTCGGGCACCCCGAGGATCGTCGACCAGACCTCCCCCACCGGGTCGCCGGCCACGACCAGCACCAGGCTGGTGATGAGGAAGGCCAGCAGCAGCGCGAGCACCGGGGCGGCAAGCCCCAGCGCCAGCTTCACCAGACGTGGGTCCCTCTTGGTCAGCGTGGTCACGCGGCACCTCCCGCTCCGGTCATGGCCGAGCCGAGCTGCTCGGGGGTCACACGCGAGGGGTCGAAGGAGCCGACCAGCCGCCCGCGCAGGATGACCTCGATCCGGTCCGAGAGCCCGATCAGCTCGTCGAGGTCGGCGGAGATCAGGAGCACCGCGAGGCCCTTGCGACGCGCGTCCTTGATGTGGTCCCAGATGGCGGCCTGCGCACCGACGTCGACTCCGCGCGTGGGGTGGGCGGCGATGAGCAGGATGGGGTCCCCGCTCATCTCGCGGCCCACGATGAGCTTCTGCTGGTTGCCGCCGGACAGCGCGCGGGCCAGCGTGTCGACCCCGGGCGTGCGGACGTCGTAGTCGGCGACGATCCGCTCGGTGTCGGCGCGCGCGGCCTTCCGGTCCAGCAGCCCGAGACGCGCCCAGGGCTTCCTGGTCTGGTGGCCCAGCACGCGGTTCTCCCACAGGGGCGCGTCGAGCAGCAGTCCGTGGCGGTGCCGGTCCTCGGGGATGTAGCCGATGCCGGCCTCGCGGCGGCGGCGGGTGGACAGGTGGTCCAGGTCGACGCCGGCCAGCCGGATGCTGCCGGTGGCGCCCGGGCGCATGCCCATGATCGCCTCGACGAGCTCGGCCTGGCCGTTGCCCTCGACGCCGGCGATGCCGAGCACCTCTCCGGCGTGGATGTCGAAGGAGACGCTGTCGAGCAGCGGGCGGCCCTGCCCCGGGCCGTCCGGGCCGGGCAGCGTGAGGCCGTCCACGTGCAGGGTGACCCGGTCGGTGACCGTCGAGGACTCCGTCGACGGGCTGGGCAGCTCCGAGCCGACCATGAGCTCGGCGAGCTGCCGCGAGGTGACCCCGGCCGGGTCGACGGTCGCGACCGTCGTGCCGCGGCGGATGACGGTGATCTCGTCGGCGACCGAGAGGACCTCGTCGAGCTTGTGCGAGATGAAGATGACCGAGAGGCCCTCGGCCTTGAGCTCGCGCAGGTTGCCGAAGAGCTCGTCGACCTCCTGCGGGACCAGCACGGCGGTGGGCTCGTCGAGGATGACGACCCGGGCACCGCGGTAGAGCACCTTGAGGATCTCCACGCGCTGGCGGGCGCCGACGCCGAGCTCCTCGACCAGCCGGTCGGGCTCGATGCCGAGGCCGTAGGCCTCGGAGATGCGCAGGATCTCCGCGCGGGCCGCGGCACCGATCCCGTGCAGCTTCTCGGCGCCGAGGACGACGTTCTCCAGGACGGTGAAGTTGTCGGCCAGCTGGAAGTGCTGGAAGACCATGCCGACCCCGTGGCGGATCGCGTCGGCCGGCGAGGACAGCGAGACCTGCTCGCCGGCGATCTCGATGCTGCCGGAGTCGGGCGCCTGGACGCCGTACAGGATCTTCATCAAGGTCGACTTGCCGGCGCCGTTCTCGCCGACGATCGCGTGGATCGTGCCGCGAGCGACGTCGATGTTGATGTCGTCGTTCGCGATGACGCCCGGGAACCGCTTGCCGATCCCCCGCAGGCGCACCGCAGGTGCGACGTCTGGCACGAGAGCCCCTTCCGGTCCCCGAGGACGAGTGAGTGGCGCGGACCCTCTCCGCGCCGACGAGCACGCTATCCGACACCCCTGCGGGCGTGGGAAGCCGCAGGCCACGTCCACTTGCGCGGACGTGGCCTGCGGGCCCTGCTGGTGACGCTGGGTCACCGGCGAGAGGTCACGGGGTGGTGGGAACCGTGATCTCGCCGTCGATGATCTGCTGCTTGAACTCGTCGAGCTGGTCGGTGATGTCGTCGACGAAGCCGCCGCTCGTGGAGTAGCCGACGCCGTCGACCGACAGGTCGTAGGTGGTGACGCCCGAGGGGACGTTGCCCGCCTCGACCTCGGAGAGGTACTCGTAGACCGCGACGTTCACGTTCTTGAGCATCGAGGTCAGGATGACGTCCTGGACCGACGGGTCGGCGGTGTTGTACTGGTCGGAGTCGACACCGATGGCGAGGCTGTCGGACTCCGAGGCGGCCTCGAAGACACCGCCGCCGGAACCACCGGCAGCGTGGTAGACGATGTCGGCGCCGTTGTCGAACATGCCCTGGGCGGCGGTCTTGCCCTTGGCCGGGTCGGCGAAGCCGGAGAAGTCCGGGACCTGGGTCAGGTAGGTGACGTCGACCTCGATGTCGGGGTTGACGGCCTCGGCGCCGGCGACGTAGCCGGCCTCGAACTTCTGGATGAGGGGGGTCTCGACGCCACCGACGAAGCCGATCTGGTCGGTCTCGGTCTTCAGCGCGGCAGCCGCGCCGACCAGGAACGAGCCCTGCTCCTCGGCGAAGACCAGGCTGGCCACGTTGTCGGCCTCCACGCTGGAGTCGTCGATGATGGCGAAGTTGACGTCCGGGTACTCCTCGGAGACCTTCGCGATCGAGGCGGCGTAGGCGAAGCCCACGGCGATGATCGGGTTGTAGCCGGCGTCGGCGAAGGTGCGCAGGCGCTCCTCGCGAGCGGACTCGGCCTCACCGTCCTCGGCCTCGGACTCCTGGGACTCCATGCCGAACTCCTCGACCGCCTGGTCGAGACCGGCGGCGGCGGAGTCGTTGAAGGACTGGTCGCCGCGGCCGCCGACGTCGTAGGCCATGCCGACCTTGACGTCGCTGGTGGGAGCGTCACCGCTGTCGGTGCCCTCCTCCGTGCCGTCGTCGGAACCGCATGCGGACAGGGTGAGGGCGGCAGCCATGGCCACCGCTGCAAATCGAGCCGTCTTCCTCACGGCAATCCTCCTGGTGAGATCGTCTGCGCCCCGGGGCGCGGGGCACACGGCGTCACCCTAGGGCCGCGCGGGCGGGGTGGCAGGGGCCCGGGCCGAAATAGTCCCGGTTGTTATGCGTCGGTGACCTGCCCCGCGTCCGGCGCACGGGGCGTGCTCAGGCCCGGAGGGCCCGCCAGGCCGCCTCGGCCATGAGCCGGGCACCGATGGTGATGGCCCGCTCGTCGACGTGCAGGTTGCCCTGGTGCAGGTCGTACGTCGGACCGCCGGGCGTGCGGGTCCCCAGGCGCATCATCGCTCCGGGCACCTGGTCGAGGTACCACCCGAAGTCCTCACCACCCAGGCTCTGCGGGGCGACGACCTGCCCCTCGGGACCGAGCACCTGGGTGACCGCCTCGGCGAGGATGCGGTTGGAGAGGGACTCGTTGACCACCGGCGGGACGCCTCGCTGGTAGTCGAGGTGGGCGGTGACGCCGTAGGGGCGGACGATCTCGTGGACCACCTCGCGCACGAGCTTCTCGCAGTCGGCCCACGCCACGGCGTCCAGGATCCGCACGGTGCCGGCGAGCAGGCCGCGGTCGGGGATGACGTTGGGCGCCGAGCCGGCCTGGACGATCCCCCACACCACGGACACGCCGGAGCGCGGGTCGAGGCGGCGCGACAGGATCGCGGGCAGCTCGGTGGTCACCTTCGCCAGGGCGAAGGTGAGGTCCCCGGTGAGGTGGGGGCGCGAGGTGTGCCCGCCCGAGCCCTCGAGCCGGACCTCGAGCCGGTCCGCGGCGCTGGTGAGCGGCCCCAGCCGCAGGCCGACCTGGCCGACGTCCACGCCCGGGTCGCAGTGCAGCGCGAAGACCCGCTCGACGTCCTCGAGCAGGCCCAGGCCCATGAGGTGCACCGCCCCGCCGGGCATGACCTCCTCCGCCGGCTGGAAGAACAGTCGTACCCGACCACCCAGCTCGCCACAGGCGTGCAGCCGGGCCAGCGCGTGCGCCGCCCCCACGAGGGCGGTGGTGTGGACGTCGTGGCCGCACGCGTGCGCGACACCGGGGACCGTCGAGCGCCACGGGTCCTCGGAGAGCTCCTCGACCGGGAGCGCGTCGAGGTCGGCGCGCAGGCCGACGGTGCGCCCGTGGGTGCCGAGCTCGGCGACCAGCCCGCTGCGCGGCAGCCGCTCGATCCGCCAGCCCGCGGCGAGCAGCTGCTGGGCGACCTCCTCGGTGGTGCGCGTCTCCTCCCACGACAGCTCGGGGTGGGCGTGCAGGTCCCGCCGCAGGGCGACCAGCTCGCGCTCGTGCGACGCGACGGCCTGGGCGACCATGTCGGAGGGGGTCATCGGGGCGGTGGTCATGTCCTGCCCAGGGTAGTGGGCGCTCCGGCCGCGGCCGGGTGGGTCGGTCAGTCCGCGTCGTACGCCGCGAGCAGCCGGTCCGCGGCCACGGTGGCCGGGAGGTCGCCGGCCAGCACCTGCGTGCTGATCTCCTCGCGCACCGCTCGCACGCCCGGCGAGGTGCGCAGCCGCTGGTCGAGCTCGTCGCGGACCATCGCCCAGGTGAACTCCAGCTGCTGCTCGGCGCGCTTGGCCGACAGCCCCTCGGCGCCGAGGTGCTCGCGGTGGGCCAGCACCCGGCCCCACACGTCGTCGACGTCGAGGTCGTGCAGCCCCGAGCAGGTCACGACGGGCGGGGCCCACTCCCCCTTCCCGCGCACCAGCCGAAGCGCGCCGGCGAGGTCGCGGGCGGCCGCGCGGGCCTCCTGCGCCCGGTCGCCGTCGGCCTTGTTGACCGCGATGACGTCGGCGATCTCGAGGATGCCCTTCTTGATGCCCTGCAGCTGGTCGCCGGTGCGGGCGAGGGTGAGGAAGAGGAAGGTGTCGACCATGCCGGCCACGGTGACCTCGGACTGGCCGACGCCCACGGTCTCGACCAGCACCACGTCGTACGCCGCCGCCTCGAGCACCGCCATGGCCTGGACGGTCGCGCGGGCGACCCCGCCGAGGGTGCCGGCCGACGGGGAGGGACGGATGAAGGCGTGCGGCTCCACCGACAGCCGGCCCATCCGGGTCTTGTCCCCGAGGACCGAGCCGCCGGTGCGCACGCTCGAGGGGTCGACCGCGAGCACGCCGACCCGGTGCCCCTCGGCGACCAGCCGGGTGCCGAGGGACTCGATGAAGGTCGACTTCCCGACCCCCGGCACGCCCGAGATCCCCACGCGGACCACGTCGCGACCACCGGAGTCCTCCGCCAGCGCCGTGAGCAGCGCACGTGCCTGGGCGCGGTGCTGCGGTCGCGAGGACTCCACGAGCGTGATCGCCTGCGACACCGCCGCGCGCCGCTGCGCCCGGATGCCCTCGACCAGCCGGGCCACCTTGTCGTCCGGCTGCTCGTCGCTCCCCGAGACCTCCGACATCAGTGGCCGAGCTGGTCGCGCAGCTTGGCCAGCAGCGACAGCGCCGACTGGGCGATGACCGTGCCGGGCAGGAACACCTCGGCGGCGCCCATCTCCAGCAGGGTCGGCACGTCGTCAGGCGGGATCACGCCACCGATGACGACCATGATGTCGTCCCGGCCCTGCTCGGCCAGCGCCGCGCGCAGCGCCGGGAGCAGCGTGAGGTGGCCCGCGGCGAGCGAGCTGACACCGACGATGTGCACGTCGTTGTCCACCGCCTGCTGCGCGACCTCCTCCGGCGTGGAGAACAGCGGCCCCACGTCGACGTCGAAGCCCATGTCGGCGAAGGCCGACACGATGACCTTCTGGCCGCGGTCGTGACCGTCCTGGCCCATCTTGGCGACGAGGATGCGGGGGCGGCGACCCTCGGCCTCCTCGAACTCCGCGGTCTCGGCGAGCACCTGCTTGACGTGCTGGGCACCCTCACCGTCGCCGGACTCGTCGCGGAACACGCCGCTGATCGTACGGATGACGGCCTGGTGCCGGCCGTAGACCTTCTCCAGCGCCTCGGAGATCTCCCCGACGGTCGCCTTGTTGCGGGCCGCGTCGACGGCCAGGGCCAGCAGGTTGCCGTCCATCCCCGTGCCGCCCTGCTCGGCCGAGTGCGTGAGCGCCTCCAGCGAACGGCGTACGGCGTCGTCGTCCCGCTCCGCACGCAGCCGCTCGAGCTTGGCCATCTGGCGGCGGTAGACGTCGTCGTTGTCGACGCGCAGGACGTCGAGCTTGTCCTCGGCGGCGAGCCGGAAGGTGTTGACGCCGATGACCTTCTGCGCGCCGGAGTCGATGCGCGCCTGGGTGCGGGCGGCCGCCTCCTCGATGCGCATCTTCGGGATGCCCTGCTCGATCGCCTTGGCCATGCCGCCGGCGGCCTCGGCCTCCTGGATGTGCGCCCAGGCGCGCTCCGCGAGGTCGTGGGTGAGCCGCTCGACGTAGTAGGAGCCGGCCCAGGGGTCGATCGTCCCGGTGGTGCCGGACTCCTGCTGCAGCAGCAGCTGGGTGTTGCGGGCGATCCGCGCGGAGAAGTCGGTCGGCAGCGCGATCGCCTCGTCGAGGGCGTTGGTGTGCAGCGACTGGGTGTGGCCCTGGGTCGCGGCCATCGCCTCGATGCAGGTGCGGCCCACGTTGTTGAAGACGTCCTGGGCGGTGAGGCTCCAGCCGGAGGTCTGGGAGTGGGTCCGCAGCGACAGCGACTTGGGGTTCTTCGGGTCGAACTCGCGCACCAGGCGCGACCACAGCGCGCGGGCGGCGCGCATCTTGGCGACCTCCATGAAGAAGTTCATGCCGATGGCCCAGAAGAAGCTCAGCCGCGGCGCGAAGGCGTCGATGTCGAGACCCGCCTCGAGGCCGGCGCGGATGTACTCCACGCCGTCGGCCAGGGTGTAGGCCAGCTCGAGGTCGTTGGTCGCCCCGGCCTCCTGCATGTGGTAGCCGGAGATCGAGATCGAGTTGAACCGCGGCATCCGCTCGGCGGTGAAGGCGAAGATGTCGGAGATGATCCGCATCGACGGCGCCGGCGGGTAGATGTAGGTGTTGCGGACCATGAACTCCTTGAGGATGTCGTTCTGGATGGTCCCGGCGAGCTGCTCGGGCTTGACGCCCTGCTCCTCGGCCGCGGCGATGTAGAGCGCCATCACCGGCAGCACGGCACCGTTCATGGTCATCGAGACCGACATCTGGTCCAGCGGGATGCCCTCGAAGAGGGTGCGGGCGTCGTAGATCGAGTCGATCGCCACGCCCGCCATGCCGACGTCGCCGCGCACCCGCGGGTGGTCGGAGTCGTAGCCGCGGTGGGTCGCGAGGTCGAAGGCGACCGAGAGGCCCTTCTGGCCGGCCGCGAGGTTGCGCCGGTAGAAGGCGTTGGACTCCTCGGCGGTCGAGAACCCGGCGTACTGGCGCACCGTCCAGGGCTGGGTGGTGTACATCGTCGGGTAGGGCCCGCGCAGGAACGGGCTCAGGCCCGGGTAGGTGTCCAGCGCGTCCAGGCCGGCGAGGTCGTCGGGGCCGTAGGACGTCTTGATGGCGATGCCCTCCGGCGCGGTCCACAGGTCGTGGGCCGGCGTGCCGGTCGGCGGGGCGGCGCCGTCGCCGACGAGCGGCAGTCCGCTGAAGCTGCTCGGAACACTCATGCGAGGGCCTCCCTCGTGCGGGTCAGGAACGCGAGGGCGTCGACGCCCATCGCGCAGGAGTCGTCGGCGCTGTGCTCGTCCCCCAGGGCAGTGGGCTTGCCGGCGACGACCACGCGGGTCGCCCCGGCCTCGCGCAGCGCTGCCGCCGCGGCGGCGCCCCACTCCTGGTACGCCGGGTCGGACCCGGCCAGGCAGACCACCTTCTGGCCGGCGTACGCCGCGACGAGGTCGTCGGGGCCGCTGGTCGGTCCGGCGACGACCACCCCGATCCCGCCGGCGGCGAGCAGGTTGGAGGCGAAGGTCGCGCGCGCGGTGTGCTGGGCCACCGGGCCGAGCGTGGCGAGGAAGACCTGCTCGGCGGGCGGCTCGGCACGCATGGCCTCGAACGCGGCGCCGTAGGCACGCACGCCCTCCCAACCGGCGTACGGCTCGCGGGCGGGCAGCTCCTCGGCGAGGTTGGGGAACTCGGTGAGCCCGGTGATCGGGCGCTCGCGGGTCGCGACCTCGCGGTCGCGCTGCTCGACGGTGGCGGCGACGAGGTCGTCGAGGACGGCGGCGTCCGGGCCCTCGGGGGTGTCGAGACGACCGAGCAGCTCCCACCCGGCACGGGCGAGGTGGTCGGTCAGCTCCTCGACGGCGTACGCACCACCTGCGGGGTCCGCGACGTGCGCGACGTGCGACTCGTCGATGAGGAGGTGGTGGGTGTTGCGGGCGATCCGGCGACCGAAGGCCTCGGGGCGCCCGAGGGGCGCGTCGAAGGGCAGCACCGTGACGCTGTCGGCACCGCCGACGCCGGCCGCGAAGGCGGCGACGGTCGTGCGGAGCATGTTGTTGTAGGGGTCGTAGGCGCTCATCATCGGGCGGCTGGTGACCGCGTGGACCCGCGCCTCGACCACACCGCTGCTCGAGCCTGTCGAGACTCCCGACAGCTCGAGCACCCGTGCCCACAGGCGCCGCACGGCGCGCAGCTTGGCGATGGAGGAGAACTGCTCGTCGGTGACGGCGAGGCGCAGCTCCACGAGCGCAGCAGCCTCGGCGACGGGGATGCCGGCCTCCTCCAGGACCCGGAGCACCCGGGCGCCGGCGGCCAGGACCCAGCCGAGCTCGGTGGCGTCGGAGGCGCCGCGGTCGTGGACCCGGGTGCCGTCGACGACCACCCCCAGCACCGCGTGCTCGCGAGCGAGACGGGCGACGGCGGTCAGGACCTCGGCGTCGGCCGTGGCCGGCGCGCCGAGGTTGGTGCCGGCGGCGAGGTCGGTGTCACCGGCGTGCGCCACGAACGCCTCGGCCACCTCGCGAGCAGCGGCGCCGGCGTCGAGGACGACGGGAGCCAGGTCGAGGAGCACGCCCTCGAGGAGAGCCGCGAGGTCGGTGCTGCCGTCGGCCTGCACCCACAGGGAGGTCACCCCGCCCTCGAGGTCGACCAGGGCCGCCTCGTTGAGCTGCTTCTCGGGGCCGGCCTCGAGCAGGGCCCGCACGTCCCAGTCGCCCGCGCGCGCGGGGCGACCGGCGGTCTCCAGGCCCTCGAGCGAGGCCGAGGTGCCGAGCGGGGTGATGTCGATGCCGTCGAGCGTGCGGCGGGTCAGCTTCTCCCACACCAGGGAGTCGGGGTCGTCCTCGCGGAGCCGGCGCGTCTTGCGCAGCACGGCTGCGGTGGCCTTCTCCCAGTCGGCCCGGGTCCAGGCGTCGTCGGCGTGCGCGAGCTCCAGCGCACCCTCGGGTCCAGTCATGGTGCGAACCATAGGGACGCGGCGTGACGGCGGCTACAGAGTGTGACGTGTTCGATCCCGGTAGACACGATGCCGACGACCAACAGGTAAGGGTACCCTCACTTCGTGACGGCGCGGTGGGCCGAGGGGGATTTGTCACACACCCGGAGATCCTGAGACTTCGCTGAGCGCGCTACCGTGACTCCTCGTGGCAACCCCGACTCTCGTCAGAGGAGCGCGCGCTTCGCGCTCGACGATCACGCTCAAGCTCGTCATGGCCGTCAGCGGCCTCGTCTTCATCGGCTTCGTGCTGTCGCACATGTACGGCAACCTCAAGGCGTTCAGCGGCGAGCTGGCCTTCAACGAGTACGCCGAGCACCTGCGCACGCTCGGTGAGCCGCTGCTGCCGTACAGCGGCCTGCTGTGGATCATCCGGGTCGGGTTGATCGTGTCGCTGGTCGTCCACGTCGGTGCGGCCGTGATCCTGGCCCGGCGCGCCCAGGCGGCGCGTCCGGTCAAGTACGCCAACCGGAAGTACACCCACTCCTCGTTCTCCTCGCGCACCATGCGCTGGGGCGGGCTGACGATCCTCGTCTTCCTCATCTGGCACCTGCTCAACTTCACGATCGTGAAGATCAACCCGGCGGGTGGGGAGACCAACAACCCCTACCGGCTCATGGTCGACACCTTCGACCTGTGGTGGATGACGCTGATCTACCTCGCGGCGATGGCCGCGCTGGCGCTGCACCTGCACCACGGGACCTTCAGCGCGATGCAGACCCTCGGCCTCACCAACTCCGCCGCGGCTCGCACCCGGGCCCGCGCCGCCGGTTGGGTGCTCGCCGTGGTGGTCGCCGGCGGCTTCTCGCTGGTCCCGATCTTCACCCTCCTCGGCGTCATCAGCTGACGGCCCGACCGACCCGACACCTGGAGACCACATGGCATCGAACGTCGACGTCAGCGGCAACACCGTGCTGACCTCTCCCCCGGTCCAGCAGTCCGACGACGCGCACGGCTACTACACCCCTGGTGAGCCGATCCGCGACACGAAGGCGCCCGCCGGAGCGATCAAGGACCGCTGGACCACGCACAAGATGAACAACCGGCTGGTCAACCCGGCCAACCGCCGCAAGCTCGACATCATCATCGTCGGCACCGGCCTGGCCGGCGGCGCCGCGGCAGCCACGCTCGGCGAGGCCGGCTACAACGTGAAGTCCTTCTGCTACCAGGACTCCCCGCGACGCGCCCACTCGATCGCGGCGCAGGGCGGCATCAACGCGGCCAAGAACTACAAGGAGGACGGCGACTCTGTCTACCGCCTCTTCTACGACACCGTGAAGGGCGGCGACTACCGCTCGCGCGAGTCGAACGTCTACCGCCTGGCCGAGGTCTCCACGAACATCATCGACCAGTGCGTCGCGCAGGGCGTCCCGTTCGCCCGCGAGTACGGCGGCCTGCTCGACAACCGCTCCTTCGGCGGCGTGCAGGTCTCCCGCACCTTCTACGCCCGGGGCCAGACCGGTCAGCAGCTGCTGATCGGCGCCTACCAGGCGATGGAGCGCCAGGTCGCGGCCGGCACGGTCACCCAGTACACCCGGCACGAGATGCTCGAGCTGATCATCGCCGACGGCAAGGCCCGCGGCATCGTGGCGCGTGACCTGGTCACCGGCGAGATCGAGACCCACCTCGCCGACGTGGTCGTGCTCGCCTCCGGCGGATACGGCAACGTCTTCTACCTCTCGACGAACGCGATGGGCTCCAACGTCACCGCCGCGTGGCGCGCGCACCGCAAGGGCGCCTACATGGCCAACCCCTGCTACACGCAGATCCACCCGACCTGCATCCCGGTCTCCGGCGACCACCAGTCGAAGCTGACCCTGATGTCGGAGTCGCTGCGCAACGACGGTCGCATCTGGGTGCCGAAGAACCGCGAGGACTGCGACAAGGACCCCCGCGACATCCCCGAGGAGGACCGCGACTACTACCTGGAGCGGATCTACCCCTCGTTCGGCAACCTGGTTCCCCGCGACATCGCCTCCCGCCAGGCCAAGAACGTGTGCGACGAGGGTCGCGGCGTCGGCCCGATGGTCGGCGACTTCCGCCGCGGCGTCTACCTCGACTTCGCCGACGCGATCAACCGCCTCGGCGAGGACGCGGTGCGCGAGAAGTACGGCAACCTCTTCGACATGTACGAGCGGATCACGGGCGAGAACCCCTACCAGGTCCCGATGCGGATCTACCCCGCCGTGCACTACGTCATGGGTGGCCTGTGGGTCGACTACGACCTGCAGTCCAACATCGAGGGCCTCTTCGTGACCGGTGAGGCGAACTTCTCCGACCACGGCGCCAACCGCCTCGGCGCCTCGGCGCTGATGCAGGGCCTGGCAGACGGCTACTTCGTGCTGCCGAACACCATCCGCGAGTACCTCGCCGACGGCCCGTTCGCCCCCATCGACGAGTCGCACCCCGACGTCGTCGCGGCCCGCACCGCGGTCGAGGACCGGATCCAGAAGTTCCTCTCCATCAACGGCACCCGCACGGTGGACAGCTACCACAAGGAGCTGGGCAACATCATGTGGGAGTACTGCGGCATGGAGCGCTCCGAGGACGGCCTGCGCAAGGCGATCGACATGATCCGCGAGCTCAAGGCCGACTTCTGGAGCAACGTCAAGGTGCTCGGCACCGCCGACTCGCTCAACCAGAGCCTGGAGAAGGCCGGCCGCGTGGCCGACTTCCTCGAGCTCGGTGAGCTCATGTGCATCGACGCCCTCAACCGCCGCGAGTCCTGCGGTGGCCACTTCCGCGCCGAGTCCCAGACCGAGGACGGCGAGGCCCTGCGCCACGACGAGGAGTTCGCCTACGTCGCGGCCTGGGAGTTCGGCGGCGAGGGCGGTCAGCCCGTGCTGCACAAGGAAGACCTCGTCTACACCGCCATCGAGATGAAGCAGCGGAGCTACAAGTGAGACTGACCCTGAAGATCTGGCGCCAGCAGAACGCCTCCGCGCCGGGTGCGATGAAGACCTACGACCTCGACGGCGTCTCGACGGACATGAGCTTCCTGGAGATGCTCGACGTCCTCAACGAGCAGCTGCAGTCCCAGGGCGAGGAGCCGGTGGCCTTCGACCACGACTGCCGCGAGGGCATCTGCGGCTCGTGCTCGCTGATGATCAACGGCCAGGCCCACGGCCCGGAGGTCACCACCACCTGCCAGCTGCACATGCGCTCGTTCAAGGACGGCGACACCATCACCGTGGAGCCGTGGCGCGCCGCGGGCTTCCCGGTGGTCAAGGACCTCGTGGTGGACCGGTCGGCCTTCGACCGGATCATCCAGGCCGGCGGCTTCATCTCCGCCAACACCGGCTCGGCCCCCGAGGCCAACTCGGTGCCGGCGCCCCGCGACAAGGCCATGCGCGCCTTCGACGTGGCGACCTGCATCGGTTGCGGCGCCTGCGTGGCCTCGTGCCCCAACGGCTCCGCCTCGCTGTTCATGGGTGCCAAGATCACCCACCTCGGCGAGCTCCCGCAGGGCCAGCCCGAGCGCTACTCGCGCGTGGTCGACATGGTCGCCCAGCACGACGCCGAGGGCTTCGGTGGCTGCACCAACATCGGTGAGTGCACCTCCGCCTGCCCCAAGGGGATCCCGCTCGACGTGATCTCCCAGCTCAACAAGGACCTCCGCGACGCCCTGCGCCAGGGCCGCTGACCCGCTGAGCACCTGATCGACCGGCCGAGCCGGGTCCGCCCTCCGGGGTGGGCCCGGCTCGCTGCTTCCCGGGGCGGGTCAGGCGCCCGTGCTGCGGGTGCCGCGCAGCGTGCGCCAGGCGTAGCGGGCGAAGAACGCCGTGAGGACCAGGTTGACCACGATCAGCACGGTGTGGGCGACCCAGTAGCCCGTGGGGCGGTCCTCGCCGGCCGCGTACGCCGAGCCGAGGTTGCGAGCGAACATCGTCCAGGAGAAGACGCCCCACACGGTCACGGCGGCGAAGAACCAGCCGTCCCGTCGCTCCAGCCTCATCGAGCAGCCCTCACGTCTCATCCTTGCGTCGGCGGCTGGCGGCGACCGCGCCCAGCGCTGCCGCGGCGCCAGCGGCGCCCGCGGCGAGCGGCTTGACCCGGGAGGACCTCTCGGGCCCCCCGTCGTCACCGCCGTCCTCGCGACCGGGCAGGACGAGCGCGTCCTCCCCGCTGGGCAGTGCCGGCCCCTGCACCGGGTCGACCGGCTCGAGGGCCGCCTCGCGGTCACGCGCCTCGCGGGCCTCGGGCGAGGTCCAGGCCCAGCACGCGGAGTAGAGCACGAGGCGGGAGAATTAGCTGATCCACACCAGCATCACCAGCGCGATGCCGAAGGCCTGGAAGGCGGGCTGCCCCTGGGTCTGGGCGATGATCAGGCCGGCCGCGCGCTTGAGCACCTCGAAGACCACGGCCCCCAGGACGGAGCCGGAGACCAGGGAGCGGTGGGGCACGTGCTCGCCGCCGAGCAGGCGGAACATCGTGAAGAACAGCACGGCGTTGGCGGCAAGACCGAGCGCGACGGTGAGGAGCTGGACGAGCCAGGCGAGCTCCTCGTCCAGGCCTGCCCAGCCGAGCAGGTCGGCCGAGAACCCGGAGACGAGGCCGCTGACGCCCACGGCGACCAGCAGGGTCAGCCCGATGCTCGCGAGCGCCACGAGGTCGCGCAGCTTGCCCGGGACGAAGCCCAGCTGCTCGTCCTCGGGAAGCTCGAAGACCGTGGAGAGCGCCTGCCGCAGCGCCGAGACCCAGCCGAGGCCGGAGTAGAGGACGCCGGCGAGGCCGAGGAGGCCCGCGAGCCCGCTGAAGTCCCGGAAGTCGCGCAGCTGCAGCTGGCCCTCCTCGGGCCCGATCATGCCGGGGAAGAGCGAGGTGATCGCGGAGCGGAGCGTGGCGTCGGCACCGTCCAGGACGGTGGAGAGGAGCCCGACGGTGAAGAAGGCCAGCGCCAGCACCGGGAAGAAGGACAGGAACGCGAAGTAGGTGATCGCGCCGGCCTGCTGGCCGGCGTTCGTGGCACCGAAGTGCTGCTGCATCCGCACGACGTGGTCGACCCAGCCGTGCTTCTCGCGCAGCGCCCCGAGCCGCTCCCCCACCGAGGCCATCTCAGCCGGCTCCCGCGAGGAGGAAGTCGCGGTAGGGGCGCCAGCCGGTGCCCTCGTCATGGACGTAGAGGTGGAACTGCTCGACCTCGAAGGTGCACTCGAAGCCGGCCAGCTCGGTGAAGGCGCGGTCCAGGCAGCTGGCCTCGACGTCGTGGGCGATCGTCACGTGCGGGTGGTAGGGGTAGTCGAGGTCGACGTCGAGCGGACCGCGGCGCAGGGCGTCCGCCAGCTGCTCGCAGTCGGCGATCCCCTCGGCGAGCGAGACGAAGACGACCGGGGAGACCGGACGGAAGGTGCCCGTGCCCCGCAGGTGGACCCGGAAGCGGGGGCGCTGCGCGGCGATCTCCGCCAGGTGCTGCTCGACGTCCTCCAGCTCATCCTCGGCCAGCTCGGTGGGCGGCACCAGGGTGATGTGCGTGGGGATCAGCGAGGCCGAGGTGTCACCGACGGACTCCCGGTAGTCCTGGAGCTCCTTGCCCCAGGGCTCCGGGATCGCGACGGCGACTCCGATCGTGGGCACTCCCCGACCCTAGCCCTCGGTGCGGGCGACGAAGCCCACCCGCTGGTAGACGTCCCGCAGCGTGCCCTCGGCGACCGAGCGCGCTTGCTCGGCTCCCAGGCGCAGCACCTCGCTGAGGTAGCGCTGGTCGTCGAGCAGCTCCAGGGTGCGCTCGCGGAACGGCGTCACGAAGCCGACCACGACGTCGGCGAGGTCGCCCTTGAGGTCCCCGTAGCCCTTGCCGGCGTACTCCTCGGCGAGGTCGCCGACCGACCGGGCGGTGAGCGCCGAGAAGATGGTCAGCAGGTTGGAGACGCCGGGCTTGGCCTCGGGGTCGAAGCGGATCTCGGAGTCGGAGTCGGTCACCGCGGAGCGGATCTTCTTGGCGCTGCGCGCGGGCTCGTCGAGCATCTCGATGATGCCGGCCGGCGAGGACGCCGACTTCGACATCTTCGACGTGGGCTCCTGCAGGTCGCCGATCTTCGCGGTGGCCTTGAGGATGTAGGGCTCCGGCAGCCGGAAGGTCTTCTTGTAGCGGTGGTTGAACCGCTGGGCCAGGTCGCGGGTCAGCTCGAGGTGCTGGCGCTGGTCCTCACCGACCGGGACGTAGTGCGGGCGGTAGAGCAGGATGTCGGCGGCCTGGAGGATCGGGTAGGTGAACAGGCCGACGCTGGCGGCCCCCTCCCCCTGCTTCGCCGACTTGTCCTTGAACTGGGTCATCCGGCGGGCCTCGCCGAAGCCGGTCAGGCACTGCAGCACCCAGGCCAGCTGGGCGTGCTCAGGCACCTGGGACTGGACGAAGATCGCGCTGCGGGTGGGGTCGACACCCATCGCCAGCAGCTGCGCTGCCGCGCGCAAGGTGCGCTCGCGCAGCACCTTGGGGTCCTGCTCGACCGTGATCGCGTGCTGGTCGGCGATGAAGAAGAACGGCTGGTGGTCGCGCTGGAGGTCCACCCACTGGCGCAGGGCGCCGAGGTAGTTGCCGAAGTGGAACGAGTCGGCCGTCGGCTGGATGCCCGAGAGGACACGCGGACGGGCGCCACCGGTGGGCGCGCTGGGTACCGCCACCTCGGGCTCGGTCGTCGCTGACATGCGCGTCATTCTCCCTGACGGGCGCCCCGGTCCGCTCGCCGGGCCAGCACCAGCACCAGCAGCCCCGCCAGGCTCAGCCCGACGCCCACCACGAGAGGCGCGCGGAAGCCCCAGCCGGCGGCGATGACCGCACCGCCCAGGAACGCCCCGAGGCTGTTGCCGATGTTGAGGCTCGCGTGGCTCAGCGCCGCACCGAGGGTCTGGGCGTGCTCGGCGGCGTCGATGAGCCGCACCTGGAAGCCCAGGGCCAGCACGGAGCCGACCACGGTGGTCAGGAAGCCGGCCACGAGGGCCGCCCAGCCGTAGGGCGCCAGCACCCAGTACAGCGCCAGGGCCAGCGCGAGACCGACCGAGCCGATCCGCAGGCTGCCCTCGATCGACCAGTCGACCAGGCGACCGGCCACGAGGTTGCCGACGACCATGCCGGAGCCGATCACGAGCAGGAAGACCGCGACCGCGGACTCGCCCAGGCCGCCGACCTCGGTGGTGAGCGGGGCGATGTAGGAGACCAGCGCGAAGAGGCCACCGAAGCCGATGCCGGAGGCGCCGACGGCGTACCAGAGCTGGGGGTGGCGCAGGGCGCTGAGCTCGCGTCGGCTCGAGGCGGTGGGATCGCCGGGGGTGCTGGGGACGAAGGCGAGGATGAGCACGACGGTCAGCGCGCTCACCAGCCCGACGGCCACGAAGGCGGCCCGCCAGCCCAGCTGCTGGCCCAGGAGCGTGGCCGCAGGGACGCCGAGCAGGTTGGCGACCGGGATCCCCATCATCACCAGCGCCAGGGCTCGGCCGCGCCGGTGCGCCGGCACCATGCTCGCCGCGGTCAGCGCGGCGAGGCCGAAGTAGGCGCCGTGCGGCAGCCCGTCGAGGAAGCGCACGAAGGCCAGCAGACCGTAGTGGGACACCGCGGCGGAGAGCAGGTTGAGCAGCCCGAACGCGGAGATGAGGGTGACCAGCAGCGCGCGCCGCGGCAGCCGGGCGCCGAGCGCGGCGAGCGTGGGCGCGCCCACCACGACCCCGAGCGCGTACGCCGAGATGAGGTGCCCCGCCTGCGGAATGCTCACGTCCACGCCCTCGGCGATCTGCGGCAGCAGCCCCATCGTCACGAACTCCGTCGTGCCGATCGCGAAGCCACCGGTCGCCAGCGCGGTCACCGCAGCCGCGAAGCGCAGCCGGGACACCGGGTGCTGGACGGGGGGGACCGCGTCGGGGACGGGCTCGGCGAGGCTGGTCATGGATCTCCTGGGTGGTGGGCCGCTCGTGGTCCCGTCGGCGCGGGTTTACCGGTACATCATGCGGGTCCGGGGGCAGAACGACACAGCCCGGGGAGTTGTTCCCCGGGCTGTGTCGCTCGTGTCGGCGCTCGGCGCCGGCGGCGGGCTCAGAAGGCCGCGAGCGCCTCGTTGAGGGTCGCCGAGGGCCGCATCACGGCGTCCGCCTTCTCGTCGACCGGGCGGTAGTAGCCCCCGACGTCGGCCGGGTGGCCCTGGACGCCGTTGAGCTCGGCCACGATCGCCTCCTCGGCCGCCGCCAGCTTCTCGGCCAGCGGCGCGAAGACCTCGGCCAGGGCTGGGTCGGCGGTCTGCTTCGCGAGCTCCTGCGCCCAGTACATCGCCAGGTAGAAGTGCGAGCCGCGGTTGTCGATGCCGCCGATCCTGCGGGTCGGGGACTTGTCCTCCTCCAGGAACGTCGCGGTCGCGGCGTCGAGGGTGTCGGCCAGCACCTGGGCGCCGCGGTTGTCGGCGTACCCCGCGAGGTGCTCGAAGGAGGCCGCCAGCGCGAAGAACTCACCCAGGGAGTCCCAACGCAGGTAGTTCTCCTCCAGCAGCTGCTGGACGTGCTTGGGGGCCGAGCCGCCCGCACCGGTCTCGAACAGGCCGCCGCCGTTCATCAGCGGGACGATCGAGAGCATCTTGGCCGACGTGCCGACCTCGAGGATCGGGAACAGGTCGGTGTTGTAGTCGCGCAGGACGTTGCCCGTCACCGAGATGGTGTCCTCGCCCTTGCGGATGCGCTCCACGGAGTAGGCGCACGCCTGGGCGGGGGCCATGATCTCGATCGTCAGCCCGTCGGTGTCGTGCTCGGGCAGGTAGGCCTTGACCTTCTCGATCAGGTTGGCGTCGTGCGCGCGGGTCTCGTCGAGCCAGAACACGGCGGGCGTCGAGGAGGCACGGGCGCGGGTGACGGCCAGCTTCACCCAGTCGCGGATCGGCTCGTCCTTGGTCTGGCAGGCGCGCCAGATGTCACCGGGCGAGACCTGGTGGGAGGTGAGCACCTCCCCTGCGGCGTTGCGGATCTCGACGGTCCCGGCAGCCGGGACCTCGAAGGTCTTGTCGTGCGAGCCGTACTCCTCGGCCTTGCGCGCCATGAGGCCCACGTTGGGCACCGAGCCCATGGTCGCCGGGTCGTAGGCGCCGTTCTTCTTGCAGTCCTCGATGACCGCGGCGTAGACGCCGGCGTAGGAGGAGTCGGGGATGACGGCGAGGCAGTCGGCCTCCTTGCCGTCGGGGCCCCACATGTGGCCGCCGATGCGGATCATCGCCGGCATCGAGGCGTCGATGATGACGTCCGACGGGACGTGCAGGTTGGTGATGCCCTTGCGGTCGTCGACCATCGCCATCCGCGGCCCGTCGGCCAGGCCCTGCTTGACGGCGGCCTCGATGGCCTCGCCCTCCGGCAGGTCCTTGACCGCGGAGAGCAGGCCGCCCAGCCCGTCGTTGGGCGAGACGCCCGCGGCGGCGAGCTGCTCGCCGTACTGCTCGAAGAGGGTCGGGAAGAACGCCTGCACGGCGTGGCCGAAGATGATCGGGTCGGAGACCTTCATCATCGTGGCCTTCATGTGCAGCGAGAAGAGCACGTCGTCGGCCTTGGCGCGGGCGATCTGCTCGGTGAGGAAGCGGCGCAGCGCGGCGACGTCCATGAACGTGGAGTCCACGACCTCGCCGGCCTCGACGGCCAGGCCGTCCTTGAGGACGGTCTCGGCGCCGTCGGCACCGACGTGCACGATGGTGAGGGTGTCGGCCTCGGGGATCACGACCGACTGCTCGTTGGCGCGGAAGTCGTCCTTGCCCATGGTGGCGACCGTGGTCTTGGAGTCGCTGCTCCAGGCGCCCATGCGGTGGGGGTACTTCTTGGCGTACCCCTTGACCGCGGCCGGCGCACGGCGGTCGGAGTTGCCCTCGCGCAGCACGGGGTTGACCGCGGAGCCCTTGACCTTGTCGTAGCGGGCGCGGACCTCGCGCTCCTCGTCGGTCGTGGGGTTCTCCGGGTAGTCGGGCAGCGGGTGGCCCTTCTCCTGCAGCTCCTTGACCGCGGCCTTCAGCTGCGGGACGGAGGCGGAGATGTTGGGCAGCTTGATGATGTTGGCCTCGGGCCGGGTGGCCAGCTCGCCGAGCTCGGCGAGGGCGTCGTCGGCGAGGTCGAACGCGGCGAGGATGCGGCCCGACAGCGAGATGTCGCGGGTCTCCACCTCGACGCCGGCCTTGGCGGCGTACGCCTGGATGATCGGCAGGAAGGAGTACGTCGCGAGCAGCGGCGCCTCGTCGGTGTGGGTGTAGATGATGGTGGCCATGGTTTCCGGCGGCTCCTGGCGATCGTCGTCTGAGTTCCTGGGTTTTCTTGACGTCAAGATACCTGACGCGGGACCGGCCCAGCCTGACAGGACCGTCCGCCCCGCTGCTAGCGTCGCCGGGGGTCCGCTCCTGTCCCGGGCCCGCCTCGACCCTCTCTCAAGGAGACCCGCGTGACCACCACCCCGCTGAAGGTGGCCGTGACCGGCGCCGCCGGTCAGATCGGCTACAGCCTGCTCTTCCGCCTCGCCAGCGGCGCGCTCACCGCCGACCGCCCCATCGAGCTGCGCCTGCTCGAGATCACTCCCGCGCTCAAGGCCCTCGAGGGCGTGGTCATGGAGCTCGACGACTGCGCGTTCCCCGGCCTCGCGGGCGTGGAGATCGGTGACGACGCCGAGAAGATCTTCGACGGTGTCAACCTCGCCCTCCTCGTCGGCGCCCGCCCCCGCGGCCCCGGCATGGAGCGCGGCGACCTGCTCTCCGCCAACGGCGCGATCTTCACCGCCCAGGGCAAGGCCCTCAACGCGGTCGCTGCCGACGATGTGCGCATCGGCGTCACCGGCAACCCGGCCAACACCAACGCCCTCATCGCGATGAAGAACGCCCCCGACATCCCGGCCGAGCGCTTCTCCGCGCTGACCCGCCTCGACCACAACCGCGCGATCTCGCAGCTGGCGGCCAAGACCGGCGCGCCGGTCACCGACATCACCAAGATGACGATCTGGGGCAACCACTCCGCCACGCAGTACCCCGACCTGTTCCACGCCGAGGTCGGCGGCCGCAACGCCGCCGAGGTCGTCGGCGACCAGGACTGGCTGGAGAACACCTTCATCCCCACCGTCGCCAAGCGCGGCGCGGCCATCATCGACGCCCGGGGCTCCTCCTCGGCCGCCTCGGCCGCCTCCGCCACCATCGACGCCGCCCGCGACTGGCTCTACGGCTCGGCGCAGGACGACTGGGTCTCCATGGCCGTCGTGTCCAAGGGCGAGTACGGCGTGCCCGAGGGCCTCATCTCCTCCTTCCCCGTCACCACCTCCGGCGGCGACTGGAGCATCGTGGAGGGCCTGGAGATCGACGACTTCTCCCGCGCGAAGATCGACGCCTCCACCGCCGAGCTCGCCGACGAGCGCGCCGCGGTCACGGAGCTCGGCCTGATCTGAGTCCGCCCACAGCACGCGCAGGAGCCCCCGACCCGG
>FWWL01002273.1_pt1 | contig 40860 bp, 32 predicted proteins | sample 2228331 | NCBI WGS metagenome assembly FWWL01 (sample SAMEA103939775, study PRJEB20133) | metagenome
GGCGGCGCAGGCCGGGGCGCGGGCTCGATCACGGCATCCACCGGAACTTCGGCGGGAGGCTCCAGCGTCGGCCTGATGGTCGGAGCGGCGCTCGGTGCGGCGGTGGGCACGGTACGCGGCGGGATTGCGACGCCGCTGCGCTCGTCCGCCGGGCCTGCCGGAGCGGGGGTGGGCGTCGGGGTCGGCGGGGGCAGCGTGAAGGTGCCGGGCGACTGCTGCTGCGCGGTGAGCGGCGCTGCGCCAGCAGCGGCGGCAAGCAGGCAGGTTGCGGCAAGCAGTCGGGCAGGAGGGCGGGTCATGCTGTGACAATCGGCTGGGTGCGTGGGATCGGCGTGTGTGGCGGCGACAGGCTGAACCTGCGCTGTCCCCATAGAAGCGGCGGGCGCCCTGCGTCCAGTTCCGGCCTTGCGCGCTGCGGCGGATCGGGGCAACAGCGCGGCATGGAAAGCACACCTCCCCCCGCACCTCCCTCCGCCCCGAATCCGCAGCCGCAATTCCTCGGGCGCGACACGCCGCTGCCCGCCTCGCCGGAAGAGGCGGTGCTCGACTACGTGCCCAACCCGCGCGTCGGGCTGACCTATCTGGTGCGTTTCGTCAGCCCGGAATTCACCTCGCTGTGCCCGGTGACGAACCAGCCCGACTTTGCCCATCTGGTGATCGACTACGTGCCGGGCGAGACCATCGTCGAGAGCAAGAGCCTCAAGCTATTTCTCGGCAGCTTCCGCAACCACAACGGCTTTCATGAGGATGTGACCGTGGGGATCGGGGTGCGCCTGTTCGAGGAGATGCGCCCGCAATGGCTGCGGATCGGCGGCTACTGGTATCCGCGCGGCGGGATTCCGATCGACGTGTTCTGGCAATCGGCCGCCCCGCCTCAGGATCTGTGGCTGCCCGATCAGGGCGTGCCGTCCTATCGCGGGCGCGGGTAAGGGCCGGGCTAGCTGCCGATCTCGAGCTGCACGAAGCGGGGCACGGTCTTGTTCGCCTCGCGCCACTTGGCCAGCGGGAAGGCACCCGCACCCAGCGCCGCGAGCGGAATGCCGGCCTCGGCCAGCGCATAGGGCGAGATGCGGTGCCGGGTCATGAACCCGCCGCCGCCGTCGCTGATCAGCGCGGTCTCGAAGCGCAGGCCCTGGCTGTTTTCGGTGGCGTTGACCACCTTGCTCACCACCAGCTGCCCGTGGCCGAGATCGAGCACCACGTCGGTCCCCACCGGCACCCCGGCAAGGCCCGTGATCCGGGCCCCGGACTTGGAGATGTTGCGCAGGATCACGTCGTAGTAGTGATCTTCGTGGATCAGCCCGACCTTGCGGAAGATGGTGATGCGCTCGGCGCGGTGGCGCGGTGGCCCGCTCGGTCGGAAGGTGGCCGAGCCGTGGGCGATCTGTTCGAGCAGCTGATCCTGCGAGAGCGCGCGCGAATAGATGAAGCCCTGCACCAGATCCGCGCCGCGTTCCTTGACCAGTTCCAGCTCGTCCATCGCCTCGACCCCCTCGGCCACGGTCTCCATTCCGAGCGCCTTGGCGAGCGCGACGATCGCGGTGATGATCGCGGGGTTGATGTCGCCGTTCTCGGTGCAGCCGCGCACGAAGCTCTGGTCGATCTTGATCTTGTCGAAGTGCCCGTGCTTCAGATAGCCGAGCGAGGAATAGCCCGTGCCGAAATCGTCGAGCGCCAGCCGCACGCCCAGCTTCTTGAGATCGCGGAAGATGCCGTCGACCGATTCGAGATCGCCCACGAACACGCTCTCGGTGATCTCCAGCTCAAGCCGCGAGGCGGGCAGGCCCGAGGTCTCCAGCGCGGCGGCCACGGCCTTGCGGAAGCCCGGCCGGATGAACTGCTTGGCCGAGACATTGACCGCGACCTTGATGTTGCCGGGCCACGCCAGCGCATCGATGCAGGCCTGCTTCAGCGCTGCCTCGCCGATGCGGATGATCAGATCGTCGTTCTCCGCCACCGGGATGAACTGCGCCGGGCTGATGTCGCCCTCTTCTTCGTCGTGCCAGCGCAGCAGCGCCTCGAAGCAGCGGACCTCGTTGGTGGCCGGATCGACCAGCGGCTGATAGGCGAGCCTGAGCTCGTCGCGATCGACCGCATCGCGCAGCCGGTCGCCCAGCTGGGCGATTTTGGATGCCCTGTCGCGCAGTTCGCTGGTGAAGAAGCAGAAGGTGCCGCCGCGGGTCTCCTTGGCGGAATAGAGCGCCATGTCGGCGGCGCGGGTCAGCTCGTCGGCGTCGAGCCCGTCATAGGGCGCGATCGCGATCCCCACCGATGCCCCGATGATCGCACGGCGGCCATTGATGGTGTAGGGTTGCGACACCGATTGCACGATGCGGTTGGCGAGCTCGCCCAGCGTGCCGCGGTCGTCCATGTCGGGCAGCAGCACCTGAAACTCGTCACCGCCCAGGCGGCCCACTTCGCCGGCATCCTTCACCAGCGAGGACAGGCGCTGGGCGACCTGCTTCAGCAGCTCGTCGCCCGCCGGGTGGCCCATCGTGTCGTTGACCTGCTTGAAGCGGTCGAGATCGAGCATCATCAGCGCGCAGGATCGCTTGCTGGCGCGGAACGCATTGAGGGTTGCTGTCAGGCGCTCGTTCAGCTTGCGGCGGTTGGCGAGCCCGGTCAGCTCGTCGACCTGGGATTGCTTGGTGACCCGCGTTTCATAGGCATATTGCGCGGAGATATCGACCGCGCTGCCGCGGTATCCCTGAAAAGTGCCGCGCGCATCGGTCAGCGGACGACCGTTCAGCCGCCACCAGCGCGTGGTTCCGCGCCCGTCGGCGACCGCGACGACATGTTCCTCGAGCCTGGAGAGCGCCTTGAGCTTGAAGGCGAGGCTGCGCTGCGTCGGCCCGGAACCGCCGTTGTCGATATCCTGAAACACCTGAGTCAGCGCCTCGCCGAGCAGCGCCTCGCCTTTGTCGCCCAGTTCCAGCAGCGCGCGCTGCGAGAGAAAGCTGAGGCGGCCTTCGGGGTCGGTGGCCCAGAACATGCCGATGCCCAGTTCCTCGACCTCGCCCAGCACCACGGCCCGGTCGGGCCGCGACCTCCCGGCCGAGCGACCCGGTTGGGACGCGGAGCGCTCTGGCTCACGCGCGGATTTGAGGAACCCAAGTGGCATGCCTGTCCTTGTGCGGAAGCGGGAGCGGACAGCTCTCGCCCCCGTGTCATAGGCCTATCGTGATTGAAAATTGGTTACCCCGGCCTCTGACACTGCAGGGCCGGCGCCGGTCGGCAAGGGCAGGCCGCGCGAGGCGTGCAACAGGCGCGGAACCGTTTCGCCGAAGCTGCGTTATCGCAATGACGGTGCGGTCTGGCATTTTCTTGCTCCTGGCGGCTGCGTCATGTAATTTTGCTGCATAGCCGCCGAGCGTCAGGGATCACGCACCGCGCCTGTTTGCGATGATCTGGGGGGTGGTGTCATTCCTGACAACAACGTGCTCGACCGCGCGCCTGAGGCGCTGACCAATCCCGTCCGCACCCGCGCCGACTGGGAGGCGATGCGCGCCGCCGCGCTGGCCGATCCGGGCGCGTTCCACGGCGCGATCGCGGGACGCAACATGCACTGGTTCGTCGCCGAGGCAGGCGAGGGCGGCGCCTGGCTGGCCAAGGGCGAGGATGGCCGCTGGCACGGCTGGGATGCCGTCAGCGCTGCGCCTGTCTCCCCCGATCTTCCCGGTGATTTCACCCCCTGGCACACCGGCTTCGACGGCAGCAATCCGCCGCATTGGCGCTGGTTCGTGGGCGGGCGCACCAACACCGCCTTCTCCGAGCTCGACCGCCATGTGCTCGCCGGGCATGGTGAGGAGGCGGCGCTGATCTTCGAGGGCGACCGCTGGGACATGAGCGCCAATGGCGGCAAGGGCGCAGCCATCGATTGCTTTGTCGTCAGCCGCAGAAAGCTGCTGCTGGAGGTCGCCAAATGCGCCGTGGCGCTGGAGGCGCTGGGGCTGAAACCGGGCGACCGCATGGCATTGAATATGCCCAGCATCGTGCCGCAGATCTACTGGACCGAAGCCGCCAAGCGGATGGGCGTGGTCTATACGGCGGTGTTCGGGGGCTTTTCGGACAAGACTCTGTCCGACCGCATCGCCGACACCGGCGCGCGGGTGATCGTCACCTCCGATGGCAGCTATCGCAACGCGCAGGTCGCTGGCTTCAAGAACGCCTATACCGACCCGGCGCTCGACAATTTCGTGCCGGTGACGACCGCGCTGGAGATCCTCTCCGGCCTCGATCTTGAACTCGCCGGGGAGGATCACGAAACCATTCTTGCCGCCGTGCGCGAGGCACTGGTGGGCGAGATCACTGTTGACCGTTCGGACGTGATGCGCGGCGTGGGCAAGGCGCTGATCCAGCTGGGCAGCGAGGGTCGGATCACCTCTGCCGATGCCGCGCGGGTGCGGATCGCCATCGCTTCCAGCCTCGTCACTCTTCCGCCACGCGTCGAAGCGGTGATCGTGTGCCGACACACCCACCAGCCCGACATGATCTGGCGCGAGGAGCGCGACCGCTGGAGCCACGAGCTGACCGGGGCCGCATTGGAGACGGTGCTGGAGAAGGCACGCGGCGCGGGCTTTGCGGTGCAGTCCGAGGCCGACCTGCTGGCGCTGCCCGACACCGATTTCGTCCGCGCGATTTGGGCCTCGTCGAAGCCCATGCCGGTCGATGCCAACTACCCGATGTTCTTCATCTACACCTCGGGCAGCACCGGCAAGCCCAAGGGGATCGTCCACGCCCACGGCTATGCGGCGGGCGTGGCCGAGACGATGAAGGCAAGCTTCGATGCGCGCCCCGGCGACACGCTGTTCGTGGTCGCCGATCCGGGCTGGATCACCGGGCAGAGCTACCTGATCTGCGCGCCGCTGATGACGCGGGTGACTTCGCTGGTCTCCGAAGGATCGCCGGTCTTCCCGCACGCGGGCCGCTTCGCCTCGATGATCGAGCGGCATGGCGTGACGATCTTCAAGGCGGGGGTGACCTTCCTCAAGTCGGTGATGTCCGATCCCGACAACCTCGCCGAAGTGCAGCGCTACGACATGGGCGGGCTGCGGGTGGCGACCTTCTGCGCCGAGCCTGTCAGTCCGAGCGTGCAGGCCTTCGGGATGGAGCACGTCACGGAGCGCTACATCAATAGCTACTGGGCGACCGAACACGGCGGGATCGCGTGGACGCACATGTTTGCGAATGACGACTTTCCGCTGCGGCCCGATGCGCACGCCTATCCGCTGCCGTGGATCGTCGGCGATGTGTGGGTCGAGGATGCAGATGGCACGGGCGGGGATGCGCCCTTCGCGCGCGCGGACGACGGCGGTGTGCCGTGGCGCAAGGCCGAGACCGGCGAGAAGGGCGAGATCGTCATCGCCGCGCCTTACCCCTACCTCGCGCGCACCATCTGGGGCGATATTGCGGGCTTCAAGGTGGAAGACGGCCGCGTCGATCCCGCATGGCGCGGCGATGCGGCGCGCTGGGAGGAGGGCTATTGGCGGCGCTGGAAGGGCGCATGGGCCTATACCCAGGGCGATTTCGCCATCCAGCACGCCGACGGTTCCTTCTCGCTCCACGGACGAAGCGACGACGTCATCAACGTCTCGGGCCACCGCATGGGAACCGAGGAGATCGAGGGCGCAGTGCTGCGCGACAAGGCGCTCGCGCCGGACTCGCCGGTCGGCAACGTGCTGGTGGTCGGCGCGCCGCACCGCGAAAAGGGGTTGACCCCGCTTGCCTTCGTGGTGCCCGTCGCAGGGCGCAAGCTGACCCATGAGGACAAGCGCCGCCTGTTCGATCTCGTGCGCACCGAGAAGGGCGCGGTCGCGGTGCCTGCCGACTTTATCGAGGTCTCGCAATTTCCCGAAACCCGCTCGGGCAAATATATGCGCCGGATGGTGCGCGCGCTTGTGGTGGGCGAGGATGTCGGCGACGTCACGACGCTGCGCAACCCCGAGGCGCTGGACGAGCTCAAGCGCGTGATTGACGACTGGCAGCGCAAGCAGCGCATGAGCGACGAACAGGCGCTGTTCGATCGGCACCGCTATTTCCTCGTGCAATACAACACGGTCGCACCCGGCAAGCAGGTCGCGACCGTCACCGTCACCAACCCGCCGGTCAATGCGCTGAACGAACGCGCGATCGACGAGCTGGTGCTGGTCACCTCGACACTGGCGCGCGATGACAATGTGGTCGCGGTGGTGTTTACGGGCGAGGGCACCTCCTCCTTCGTGGCGGGCGCGGACATCCGCCAGATGCTGGAGGAAATCCACACGGTCGATGAAGCGATGGTGCTGCCCAACAACGCGCATCTCGCCTTCCGCACCATCGAGCGCATGAACAAGCCCTGCGTCGCGGCGGTGCAGGGCGTGGCGCTGGGCGGGGGCATGGAGTTCGCACTCGCCTGCCATTACCGCATCGCCGAGCCGGTGGCGCGCTTCGGCCAGCCCGAGATCCGATTGCGGCTGCTCCCCGGATACGGCGGCACCCAGCGCCTCCCGCGCCTGCTCGCCGACCGGCGCGGGGCGGAAGGCGTGCGCGATGCGCTCGACCTGATCCTCGGCGGGCGCAGCATTACGGCCGAGCAGGCGGCGGCCATCGGCGTGGTCGATCATCTGGTCGATGGCGCGGAGGATGCCCTCTCCGCCGCCCATGCGGCTGTGCGCGATTTCGTCAAGCAGGGGCCGGGCAGCGCGCTCGGTTACGCCTTTGCCGAGCGGCAGGCGGCAACGGTGCGGTGGGAGGAGGCCTCGGGCATCAGCCTCGACACGGTGCTGAAAGACGACTTCCTCCAGCGCGTCCTGCGCCAGCTCGAGTGGGCGGGGCGCGACATTGCAGGGGCGAGGGCATTGGATGCGGTCAGGACCGGCCTCGAACACGGCATCACCCAAGGCACGGCGCGCGAGGCCAAGCTCTTCGCCGAAGCCATCGTCGACCCGCAAGGCGGCAAGACCGGCATCCGACAGTTCATGGATAAGGTGGCGCCCCCGCTCCCGGTGCGGCGCGATGGCGTGTGGATTGATGCCGAGCACGAAATGCGTGCGAGAGGCTTGGAAGCGGCAGGCGAGCTGCTTCCCGTAGGAGCGCCGTTCTATCCGGGCGTGACCCCGATCCCGCGTCACCAATACGCTTTCGGCATCGCCCGCGATCCCGACACCGGCCAGCCCCGCTTCGGTCCGCCGGCGACCCACGAGAAGGAGCTGATCGTCAAGACCCCAGAGCCCGCGCCCAACGAGGCGCTGCTCTACATGCTGACCAGCGAGGTCAATTTCAACGATATCTGGGCGCTGACCGGTATCCCGGTGTCGCCCTTCGATGCGCATGAGGAGGACGTGCAGATCACCGGATCGGGCGGCATCGCGCTGGTCGCGGCGCTCGGCTCGGAGACACGCGCGCAAGGGCGGATCAAGGTCGGCGATCTGGTGACGGTCTATTCGGGAACCAACGATCTCCTCAGCCCGCTGGTCGGCAATGACCCGATGTATGCCGATTTCAGCATCCAGGGCTACGAGACCGAAACCGGCAGCCACGCGCAGTTTCTGACCGTGCAGGCCCCGCAGATGCACAAGGTGCCGCCCGATCTGACGCTGGAACAGGCGGGAAGCTATGTGCTCAACCTCGGCACGATCGCGCGCTGTCTGTTCACGACCTTGGAGATCACGCCCGGGCGGACGCTGTTCGTCGAGGGCGCAGCGACGGGGACGGGGCTTGATGCTTTGCGCTCGTCGGTGCGAACCGGGTTGCAGGTTACAGGGCTGGTTTCGTCGGAGGAGCGCGCGCAGTTTATCACCGAGGTGCAAGGCGCGGTCGGGGCGATCAATCGCAAGGATGCGCGGTTTGCCGACCTCTACACCGTGGTGCCGGAGGACGCATCGCAAGCGCAGGCGTGGGAAGCCGCCGGTGCGCCGCTGGTGGAAGAATACAAGGCGCTCAACGGCTGCAAGCTCGCCGATTACGTCGTCAGCCACGCGGGCGAGACCGCCTTCCCGCGCTCGTTCCAACTGCTGGCAGAGGGCGGCACGTTGGCCTTTTATGGGGCCTCGTCTGGCTACCACTTCAGCTTCATGGGCAAGCCGGGGACGGCCAGCCCCGAAGAAATGCTCCGCCGTGCGAGCCTTCGCGGGGGTGAGGCGGTGCTGATCTTCTACGGGCCGGGCAGCCGGGAACTGCTCGACGAAACCGGGCTCGAAATGATCGAGGCCGCGCGCCGCTTCAACGCCCGCTCCGTCATCGCCACCACCACCGATGGCCAGCGCGAGTTCCTGCAATCGCTGGGGCTGGAGGACGCGATCGAGGGGATCGTCTCCCTCGAGGGCATCCGCCGCCGCGAGGGCGCGAACTTTCACTGGCCCGACACCATGCCGCGCCTGCCCGACGCCAAGGCGGATATCGAGGTCTTCAAGGCGGCCGTGCGCGACTACCAGGACCGGGTGATGAAGCCGTTCGGATCGGCAGTGGGCAAGATCCTGCGCTCGCCCGACAACCCGCGCGGCAGCCCCGATCTGGTGTTCGAGCGGGCGGGGCAGGATACGCTCGGCATCTCGACCTCACTGGTCAAGCCCTTCACCGGCCGCGTGATCTTCGCCGAGGACCTCACCGGGTGCCGCTTCACCTTCTACGCCCCCCAAGTCTGGACCCGCCAGCGCCGCATCTTCATGCCGACCGCGCAGATCTTCGGCACGCACCTGTGCAACGCCTACGAGGTCGCGCGGATGAACGACATGATCGCGGCCGGCCTGCTCGAAGTGACCGAGCCGGAAGTCGTGCCGTGGGGCGGGTTGCCTGAGGCGCATCAGGCGATGTGGGAGAACCGGCACACCGGCTCCACCTATGTGGTCAACCACGCGCTCCCCGAAATGGGCCTCAGAAGCCGCGACGCGCTGCTCGAGGCATGGGCGGCGGCACAGGCGCCGCCACCCGACGGGGAACCGAAAGATTGATACTGCATTGCCATTTTGAAACGTTCGAAGCTCTCCTCCCCAGGGTTTGAACGAAACGAAAAGCGAGACGGTGTCTCGTTGTAATTTCTGTGAGGAGAGAGCTTATGGCCAAACTGAAAGCCGTTGCCGCTGCGCCTGCTCTGCAAGGCGATATTCCGGGCCGTCTGGCGGGCAAGATCGCCGTCGTCACGGGGGCGGCGGGCAATCTTGGTGGGCATATCGTCACGCACTACCTCGCAGAAGGCGCAACCGTGGTGATGACGGGCCGCACGCTCGAGCGTACCAAGGCCGCGGCCGAGGCGCTGCTCAAGGCGACCGGCGCGGACCCGGCGCGGCTTGCCACCGTGGCGCTAGACGGGGGCGACATCGCCTCGGTGCGCGCCGCGATGGCCGAGGTGGTGAGGCAATTCGGGCGGATCGACATTCTCGTCAATAACGCCGGGAGCGCCGGGCCCAAGCAGCCGATCGAGAACCTGCCGCTTTCGGCGGAGGAGTTCGCCGCGCTCCAGAAGGCGGGCAGCACCGACAGCGAGACCGTGGGCGACGCGCTGCGCAACATCTTCGGCGTCGCCTGGAACGTTGCGCGGGTCGCGGCGGAGCACATTCCCGAGGGCGGCTCGATCATCAACGTCTCGACCATCTTCAGCCGCACCCCCTATTATGCGCGCGCGGCCTATGTCGTCCCCAAGGCAGCGATGAATGCGTGGAGCCGCGAACTCAGCCTCGAACTCGGCCCCAGGGGCATCCGCGTCAACCTCGTCTATCCCGGCCCGATCGAGAGCGAGCGCATCCGCAACGTCTTTGCAGCGATGGATTCGGCACGCGGGGACGAAGCGGGCACCACCGCCAACCAGTTCTTCGACATGATGAGCCTCGAACGCGCGACTGGCGGCAACGCAAAGGCCAAGACCTTCCCGACGCCGACCGACATCGCCACCACCTGTGTCTTCCTCGGCAGCGACGAGAGCGCAGCTTACAACGGCCACGATTTCGAGGTCACCCACGGCATGAGCGTGCGCAAGGAACAGCGCTCGACCTACCTTGCGCGGCCGACGATGCGCTCGATGGACGGCACGGGTTTGGCCGTGCTGATCGCGGCGGGGGACGACTGGGAAGAGGCGCTCGAAATCGCGCAGGTGCAGCTGGCCTGCGGGGCCGAGGTCGTGCTTGGCCTGCCGCGCGCTGCCGACGTCGCCATCGCCGAGAAGCGCTGCGCTGCGCTGGGCCTGTCGGACAAGCTCGCAATCATCCGCTTCAGCCGCAAGGATCCGGCGGGGATGGAAGCCGCGCTCGAGGATTACACTACCAAGGGCACCCCGATCAGCGGCGCGCTGTTCCTCCCCGCCCTGGGCGCGGGCGAATTGAGCGGCGCGATCACAGCGGCGGACGATAGCGTGGTCGAAGCGCTGATGGACAACGAGCTCGCGGGCAACATGGCGCTCGCCCGCACCATGAGTCGCTACTGGAAGCGACACGACAACCTGTTGCAACCGCCGCGCTTCGTCTTCGTCAGCCATGCCAGCGACGGGAAGGGCGACATTTACGGCCACATCCTGCGCGCCGCGACCGAACAGCTGATCCGGATCTGGCGCGACGAGTCCGCAATCGACACCGCGCATGGGCGCCGTCGGCAAGCGGAGTGGGGCAACCAGATCGTCCGCTTCACCAACACCGAAGCCGAGAACATCCGCTTCACCGCAGGCCACGCCGCGCGCATCCTGCTGAAGGAAAGCAAGCTCGGCGAGATCACGCTCTATGTCCCGTCGAACATTGGCGAGGCGACGGGGGCGAGAAAGGCCATGCCCGGCTTCTCGGAGAACATCACCGGGCTGCATCTCGGCAAGGTCGCGCTGATCACCGGCGGCTCTGCGGGGATCGGCGGGCAGGTGGCGCGGTTGCTGGCACTCGCAGGCGGCAAGGTGATGATGGTCGCCCGCCGCGAAAGCGAACTCGCGGTCGCGCGCGCGCGGATTGTCTCGGAACTGGAGGACATCGGCTTCGCGGGCGTCGAGCGCCGGGTGCAGACCCTCGCCAATGTCGATGTCAGCAATTTCGAAAGCCTGAAGGGCGCGGTTGACGCGACGCTCAAGGCCTTCGGGCGGATCGACTACCTCATCAACAACGCCGGGGTGGCGGGGGCGGAAGACATGGTGGTCGACATGGGGGTCGATGCCTGGAACTACACGCTCGATGCGAACCTCGTGTCGAACTACTTCCTGATGCACCACGTCGCACCGCTGATGAAGGCGCAAGGGTCCGGGTATATCCTCAATGTTTCGTCCTACTTCGGGGGCGAGAAGTACCTTGCGGTCGCCTATCCCAACCGTGCGGATTACGCTGTGTCGAAGGCGGGGCAGCGTGCGATGGTCGAGAGCATGGCGCGCTATCTGGGGCCGGAGGTGCAGTTCAATGCGATCGCGCCCGGCCCGGTCGATGGCGACCGCCTCTCGGGCACCGGTGGCAAGCCGGGCCTGTTCGAGCGGCGCGGCAAGCTGATCCTCGAGAACAAGCGTTTGAACGCCGTCCACGCCGCGGCGATCAAGGCGATCCGGCGCGGGGTGCGCGTGGAGGCGGTGCTGGCGCGGCTCGCGCGCAACGATACCGTCAAGATGAGCCACGATACCAACAACCCGCGCGAACTGCGCGAGCTGGCACTGGCCTGCGCGCGCGAGGGCGATGGCACCTGCACCTGGGATCAGTATCTCCTCACCCCGCCGATTGCCGCCGCGCTGATCGGGCGGCTGCGGCAAGCGGGCCTGTTCCTCGATGCGCCCGAGTGGAACGACCGACCTGCGACGGAAGATGGCGACTGGCTCATGCGTCTCCCGCCCGAGGACGCGCCCTTCCTCCCCGCCGACAAGATCGCTGCCGAGGCCAAGAAGGTGGGCGGCGGGGTGCTGTCCAAACTCTATCTCGGCAAGATGCCGACCGAGCATGACGTGGCGCAGGCGACGGTGTTCTTCCTCGCCGACCGGGCGGTGTCGGGCGAGACCTTCATGCCCTCGGGGGGGCTTTCCGTGGAACGTTCCACCACCGAGCGCGAGCTGTTCGGCAGCCCCAAGCAGGAACGGCTCGACCAGATGCGGGGCAAGACGGTGTGGATCATCGGCGAACACCTCGCCGATTACCTCGCCGAAACCGCGCGGGCTTTCATCGAGGATTGCCAGGTCGCCAACGTCGTCGTCATCACCCGCACCGCCGAAGCCTTCGCGGCGATCAGCGCGCAGCTTGACGAAGATGTCGCCCAGTCGCTCACCTCGCTGGTGGTAGAAAGCGACATCGAGGCCGCGATGGACGATGCCCTGACCCAGTGGGGCAAGCCGACCACAATCCTCTCGACTCCGATGGCCGCGCTTCCGGGCAAGCTGTTCGCCGCCGACGACCCGCTCACGCCCGACGAGTTCCGCGAAGTGGTGGCAGACAACCTCACCCACCACTTCCGCGTCAGCCGCAGGGCGTCGCTCTACGACGATTGCCAGCTGGTGCTGACCAGCCCGGACGTGCCGATGGGCGACAAGTCCCCAGCCTTTGCGCTGGCGAACTTCATCAAGACCACGCTCCACGCCTTCACCGCGACGCTCGCGGTCGAGAACGAGCGGCTGGTGCATGATGTGCCGGTCAACCAGATCAACCTCACCCGCCGCGTGCAATCCGAAGAGCCGCGCGATCTCGACGAGCATCTCGAAGAGGTGCGCCGCTTCGCCCGCGCGGTGCTGCTGGTCGGCGCACCGCTGCCGGACGCGGAGGACTCGCGCTACCGCGCGCGGATCTATCGCGGGATGTCGATGACGGTGTAGAAGTCCGCGCGTGATCCGGTACCTGCCCTTCGAAAAGCCGATCGAGGCGCTCGACACGCATGTGGCGGAGCTTTCCGCCCTGCCCGAGGGGCTCGAGGAGGCGCGGATGCTGCGCGAGCGGGCCGACAAGCTGCTCGCCGACACCTATGCGCGCCTCAGCCCGTGGCAGCGAACCCTTGTGGCGCGCCACCCGCAGCGGCCCCGCTTCGAAAAGCTGGTGACGGTGCTGTTCACCGACTTCCTGCCGCTGGCGGGCGACCGCACCTTTGGCGATGATCCGGCGATCATCGGCGGCTTTGCGCGCTTCGAAGGGCGCAAGGTGCTGGTGATCGGCCACGTGAAGGGCGAGGATACGCCCGGCCGTCTCCACCACAATTTCGGCATGGCCCGGCCCGAGGGCTACCGCAAGGCGATCCGCATGATGGAACTGGCCGACCGCTTCGGCCTGCCGGTGGTGACGCTGGTGGACACCCCCGGCGCCTTCCCCGGCGTCGATGCCGAGGCGCGCGGGCAGGCGGAAGCCATCGCGCGCTCGACCGAAGCCTGTCTCAGTCTCGGCGTGCCGTTGGTGGCGGTGATCATCGGCGAGGGCGGTTCGGGTGGGGCGGTCGCGCTCGCCGCGGCCAACCGGGTGCTGATGCTGGAGCACGCGGTCTATTCGGTAATCAGCCCCGAAGGCTGCGCCTCAATCCTGTGGCGCAGCGCCGCGCAAGGCCCCGCTGCCGCCGAGGCGATGAAGGTGACCGCGGGCGACCTCCTGAAGCTCGGCGTGATCCACCGCATCGTCTACGAACCGCGCGGCGGAGCGCACCGCGACCCTGCCGAGACCGCCAAGCGGCTGGCGCTGGCGCTGCGCGCGGAGCTCGACGCCCTCGCCGCGCTGACGCCCGTACAACTGCGCCGCGAGCGCGAGGACTTTTTCCTCAAGCTGGGATAAGAGCCCGCGCATGCAGAAGGATCGACCCCGCAGGCTCAAGGTCTATTTCGATGGCGGCTGCCGGCCCAACCCCGGCCCCATCGAAGTCGCCGTGGTCGCACGCGGGACCGCGCATTTCTTCGACGATCTTGGCACCGGCACCAGCACCGATGCCGAATGGCTGGCGCTGCGCATGGCGCTGCAGGTCGCACAGGCACTGGAGGGGGCGGCGTTCGATCTGATCGGCGATTCGCGCGACGTCGTGCGGCAGGCCAACGGCGCATCCCGCCCCGGCTCCGAGGCCGCCGCGGCCCATCTTGCGCGCTACGAGGCCGCAGCCGCGCACCGCCGCCCAAGGCAGGTCAAATGGACACCGCGCAGCCAAAACCTCGCCGGGATCGCGCTTGCCAGACGGAATGGGTGACCACGCACTCTGCCGATTGGGCCATACCGGTAGGCCCTGGGCGCGTGTCTACGCCCGGCCATCTTCATGCCCGCAGCGCGGGTGTATGCGCGGCGGAGATCGAGAGAAGTCGCAGAAATTACCGTCCCTTAACTTCCTGAATCTAGGCCAGGTCGACAGGAAGGAACCGGGATGATTTTGAAGCGATCCGACGAGCGCCGGGACGACATCGCCGAACTCGAGCGATTGGCGCGCGGCTGCGACACCGCACAAAAACGCCGGCTCGATGCTGAACGCAAGAAGTTGGCCGCTGGCCTGCAGGGCGAACGCAATGCCGCGCATGTCCTGAATCGTCTTTACGGAGAATCGGAAAGAATTGGCCTGCTTCATGACCTGCGGATCGGAGTGCGCGGCGAATTTGCGCAGATAGATCACCTTGTCATCCATCGCGTGCAAGGCCGCATCTGGTTGTGCGAGACCAAGAATTACGGTGGGCGGCTGCAATGCAATGTGCATGGGGAATGGACGGTCTGGTATGGCAAAAACCCGACCGCCGTACCCTCGCCAATTCAGCAGGCTCGCTTGCAGGCCATCGTTCTGCGGCGCTGGCTCGAGGCGAATGGTTATGCCAGTCTGGAGGTGCTGCCGCTGGTTCTTGTGGCGCCGACAGCAAGCATCGATCGCCGCACGATCCCCGATGATGTAACCATCATTAAATGGGACCAAATCGGTGATTGGTGGGCGCGGCAGACCAATGCGCTCGGCGCGCTTTCGATTGCACGGATGGGCGCGACCGCACTCTGGGACAAGCGGGGTGAAGCGTGGTTGCGTGAACTGGGCGAAAAACTGGTTCGGGCACACGAGCCGATCGTTTTCGACTGGGCAGCGCGGTTGGGGCTCGGGGATTTGGCCGGGCGCGAAGATGGTGCGGATCGCCAGGTCGAACCGCCGGCTTGTGGCCAAGAAACCCCCTCACCGGCCGAGCCCAAGCGCGCTGATCCCAAGTTGGACCTGTCAGCGTTCGTGACACGGCACGGGGACATCACATTCGTTGCGCTCGGAGAATCGGAAGTGGCCATCCGCAATCCCCCGGTCGAACCGTTGATCGATGTGGTGCGCGGCACCGTAAAAGGGCGCGGCCGGTGGCAACCGCGTTTCAGAAACTGGATAGTGCGGGCCGAGGATTTTGCCGAAGTGCGGAGCCAGATCTGCAAACGCCTAATTCAAGCGCACATCGCCGGTCGGACCTAGAAACCAAGTGTGCCGACACGCTCGGGCCTCACAGCAAATGGTGCCGGCTGCAGGGATCGAACCCGCGGCCCCCTGATTACAAATCAGGTGCTCTACCATCTGAGCTAAGCCGGCGCACCGTGAGGCCTCGCCCCTAACCGCATTCGGGCCCGCTCTCAAGAGGCGAGAGCCGGCCCGAACCGCACTTGGCGCCTCAGTAGTTCCACTGGGCCTGTACGCGCAGGATCTGCCCTTCGGCCTGTCCGAGGCGGCGCTCGTCGGCCTCCTTGCGCTTGGCAAAGCCATAGGTCGTGGTGATTTCCAGCGAGGGGTCGAGCTGGAATTCGAAGCCCAGCTCCAGCTCCTCGGTTTCCAGGCGGGGCGCGTTGACCGCGGCCTTGAAGCCGCCGCGGTAATATTGCCAGCGGGCGAAGGGATAGAAGGGGCCGATCGGGGACTGGTCGATCTTGCCCATCACCTGCACATAGCCGCCGTTGAGCGGGCGTTCCTCGATCTGGCCGGTGGCGGGGATGAATTCGGGGCCGGTGCCCCAGTTCCATTCGGCCTGCACGCCGAAGGGTTGGGGGTAGAGGATCGCGTGGACGTTGACGCGATCGTCCTTGAAACCGACCGGGCTGACCCCGCCGGTGCGGATTTCGGGGCGGATTGTGTTGCGCATCACCGATCCGCCGATCTCGAACACCTGACCGTCCAGCCCCAGCCCGTCCAGCTCGAAGGGCCAGGTGGCAAGCCCCACCAGCATCACGTTGTCGTCGGCCTCGGTGCGATTGAGGCCCTGACCGTTGAAGGCGCCGAAGCCGAAGGCGCCGTAATTGCCAAAAAGCTTCTGCCCGTCGTCGGCCAGCCGGTCCCAGATCGCCTGCACGCGCGGCGGGGTGTAATAGGCGACGATCCCGAGATCGCGCTCGCCCGAGGCAGCAGAATTGATCCCGTCGGTGCGATCGAGCGCGAGGCGGTTGGAGGAGGACTGCATGTTCTCCCACCCATAGGGCACCTTCGACTGGCCGAGGCGGATGCGGAAGGACTTGTCGCCGGTGGGGAAGACATCGGCATACATGTCGCGCAGGCTGACCGTGCCCTCGCGCCGCTCGCCGACCGACTGGTTGGAGACCGCGGCGGCGAAATCGGGCTGGAAGTAGAGCGAGACGTGATCGTTCAGATCGCCCTGCAGCACCATGCGCAGCCGGCGGAAGGTGAAGTTGCTGTTGGCGTTCACGCCGCTGTCGTGGATCGTGCGCAGCCGCGAAATCCCGGCGGGCGCGCTCGCATCGCCCGAGACGATCTGGTTGAAGCGCAGCTGGGTGTAGCCGCGCAGCCGCAGCTTTTCGTACCATGCCTTGGATTTGGGCGCAGGCGCGGCGGCGCTGGCGAGACGCGGATCGCTGGCCGCGGCTGGGGCCGCCGCCGGGGCAGGGGACGCAGCGAGCGCCGGGGCGGGCGTGGTGGTGGTGCTGGCCACGGACGGGGCGGGCTGAGCTGCGGGCGCGGCGGTTTGGGCCGATTGCAGCGCCATCACCATCGCTTTCAGCTCATCGATCTGGCGTTGCAGATCGGCGATGGTCCGGGCCGGGTCACTCTCGCCCTCCGCAAGCGGATCGGGCAGGGTCTGGGTCTGCGCCTGAGCACCGCTGCCGAGGCTGGCGAGCAGGGCAAGCGCGATCACGCCGGACGAGCATCGCAGCGAAAGGAGAGACATGGATATGTGCCTTTGCAGTTCGGCAGACCCCGGCGGGGACGCTTTCGGCGCGGCAACTATGTCGGTTTGATGTCACTTGCGTGACAAATGTGACCGGATCTTTGCCGCTATGTGGCAAGCTGCGACTACAGCGCGCCGAAAGTCCAGCCCTCTGTGCGGGCGATTGCAGGGGTCAGGCCGGGCGGGTGCCAGAGGTCGCTGGTGGCGTGAACCCGGCGCAGCCATGCAGCGGTGAGCAGCGCGTCGGAGGAATGATCGTCGATCGCGCCGCTCCCGCTGACCGGGGGCGAATCGAGCCGGTCGAGCGCATCGTTCAGCGCCGCGACGCTGCGAATCTTGGTCGCCGTTCCCGTCACACCGCCCAGCCTCGCGGCCATCGCGGTGTAGATTTCGGTGATGACCGAGCCATCGGCCGGTAGCGGGTCGACCGGCCAGACCGGCACCCGGCCGCCGAGGCGGTGGAGCATCCGCATGCCCGTCAGGCTCGACTTGCCGACCTGCGCCGCGCCGACGAGGTTGAAATTGCTCACCGGCCGCACGCCTGCGGCGCGCTGCGCGTGTTCGGCGATGCGGAAACGGCCTTCGCGGGTGGCGGCACCGGGCAGCAGGAAGCGGTCGCCCTCGACCCCCGCGCCGTGGCGGAAATAGCGCGCGGCCTCGGCATGGGCGAGGAAGCCGCCGGCCTCGAGGTGCGGATCATCGGCGCACAGCGCATCGACCAGCGCCCATAGGCTGTGCGCATCGGCAGGCGAAGCCTCCCAATCGGGAAAGAAGCCTCCCGCATCCACGAAGGGCAGACTGATGCCGAGATCGAGGCCGACCAGCGTCGGCGCGCGCAGGGATTGCAGCAGCGCCAGCACCTCGCTGCGCGCCCAGCCTCTGGGATCGGGCGGGGCGATGAGCACCGGCGGCCCACCCTCGGCCCGCGCGAGCGCGAGCGCGATACCTTTCTGGCGCAGGCCCTTCGCGCCCGACCAGTCGACCGCGAGGAAGCGGGCGAAGCGGCTCACCCCCGTTCGGCCCGCAGCTTGTCCCAATAGTCGAGCCGCTTCTTCACTTCGCGCTCGAACCCGCGCTCGACGGGGGTGTAGAACTCTTCCGCCGCCATGCCCTCGGGCCAGTAATTGTCGCCCGAAAAGCCCTCCGCCGTGCTGTGGTCGTAGGTGTAGCCCGCGCCATAGCCGATCTCCTTCATCAGCTTGGTCGGCGCATTGAGGATATTGGCGGGCGGGGCGAGGCTGCCGGTCGCCTTGGCCGCCTTCCACGCGGATTTCTGCGCCATGTAGACCGCGTTCGATTTGGGCGCGGTGGCAAGGTAGAGGCAGGCCTGCACCAGCGCCAGCTCGCCTTCGGGCGAGCCAAGGAAGCGGTAGGCCTCCATCGCCGCCATGCATTGCGGCAGCGCGTGGGGATCGGCCATGCCGATATCCTCCACCGCCATGCGCACCAGCCTCCGGGCGAGGAACAGCGGCTCCTCCCCCGCCGTCAGCATCCGCGCGAGCCAGTAGAGCGCCGCCTGCGGATCAGAACCGCGCACGGCTTTGTGGAGCGCGGAAATGAGGTTGTAATGCCCGTCGCGATCCTTGTCATACACCGCGACGCGGCGTTGCAGGAAGGTGCCGAGCGCGGCGGGATCGAGCGGTTTTGCGAGGCCCGCGGCATAGAGCGTCTCGGCCTGACCCAGCAGGAAACGCCCGTCGCCATCGGCCTGCGCGATCAGCGCGGTGCGCGCCTCGGGGGTGAGGGGGAGGGGGCCTTCCAAGCCTTCCGCCTTCTCCAGCAAGGCCGCCAGCGCCGCTGCGTCCAGCCGGTTCAGCACCAGCACCTGCGCGCGGCTCAGCAATGCGGCGTTGAGCGCGAAACTCGGGTTCTCGGTGGTCGCGCCCACCAGCGTCACCACGCCGCGCTCGACATAGGGCAGGAAGCCGTCCTGCTGCGCGCGGTTGAAACGGTGGATTTCGTCCACGAACAGCAGGGTCTTGCGGCCCGCCTTGGCCATTGTCTCGGCCTCGGCAAAGGCCTGCTTCAAGTCGGCCACGCCCGAGAACACCGCGCTGATGGCGGCGTAGCGCATCCCCACCGCATCGGCGAGCAGCCGGGCGATCGAGGTCTTGCCCGTCCCCGGCGGCCCCCACAGGATCATGCTCGACAGGCGGCCCGCCGCCACCATCCGCCCGATCGCACCTTCCGGGCCGGTGAGGTGCTCCTGCCCCACCACTTCGGCAAGGCTAGCCGGGCGCAGGCGGTCGGCCAATGGCGCGTCCGCGTCAGGGGTCGGCGGAGGGGGCGGGCTTGCGTCTTGTCCGAACAGGTCAGTCATTCATCGGACGAGATAGGCAGATCGGCGGAAAAGGAAACCACCGCGCGGCGCATCTCTTGTAACGATAGGTCTAAGATATATCTTGGAGCTATCGTAACACAAAAGGAGCCAGCAATGACCTGGAACAGATATGGCCGCGGCGGCGGCTGGGAGAAATTCGCCGAAACGATGGCGATGATGGCGATGCAGAACGCCGGCAACATGAACTTCGGTCCCGGTATGAAGGCCCGATGGCAATTTGACGCTGACGAGGGCGAGGGCGAGCGCGAGGAGCGCGGCCCCGGACGGCGCGGCCGCCGCGGGCGGATGTTCGCGCAGGGCGAACTCAGGCTCGCACTGCTGGCGCTGATCGCCGAGCAGCCCAGCCACGGTTATGAACTCATCAAGCAGATCGAGGAAATGACCGGCGGCGCCTATGCCCCGAGCCCGGGCGCGGTCTATCCGACGCTGCAACTGCTCGAGGATGAAGGTGCGATCGAGGAGGCCGAGGCCGAGGGCGCGAAAAAGCCCTTTGCCGCCACCCGTCAGGGCCGCGACGAACTCGATACCCGCAAGGACGAGGTCGAAGGCCTGATGCGCCGGCTTGGCCGCCACGGCGAGCGCACCACCACCGTCCGCTCGCACGACGTGTTCCGGGCGATGGGCAATCTCGGCTCGGTGCTCAAGAACCGCGCGCGGGCGGGCAAGCTCGACGAGGCGACCATCAACCAGATTGTCGACATGATCGACGAAATGGCCAAGCGCATCGAGCGGCTGTGACACGCTTGTTGCCGTAAACGCGGCATAGGCATATTCTCTCCCCCGTCCGGGTCGCGCCGGAATGGGGGAGGGAAACACCCATGACAACCGCAAGCAATCCCGGGGCCGGCGCCCCCTGGCATCTCTGGGTGATCGGCGTGCTGACGCTGCTGTTCAATGCGATGGGCATCCTCAGCTATATGACCACGCAGCTCGGCATGCTTGCCGAGTTGGGCATGACCCCGGATCAGATCGCCTTCATGGAAAGCTATCCTGCCTGGGTCAGCGCCTTCTGGGCGCTGGGCGTGTGGGACGCATTTGCGGGTTCGGTGCTGCTGCTGCTGCGCTCGCGCTGGGCCGTCGCGGCGATGGTGGTGGCGCTGGTCGGGCTGATTGGCACGACGATCGGCAATTACGCGGTGCTCGATGTGACCGCCGCAATGCAGGCCCCGGCGCTCGATGTCGCAATCTGGGTGGTGACGCTGGGCCTGCTGTTCTATTGCGGCCGGATGGCGAAGGCGGGGGTGCTTCGCTAGCTATCGCTTGCGCCGTTTATTCACCAGTTCGACATAGGTATCTGCGACCACCGCGTTGATCGCTTCCCAGCTGTATTCGCAGGCGCGCGTCTCGCCCGCTGCGCCGTGGGCGGCGCGCAGGGCCGGATCGGCGCAATAGGGAGCGAGCGCGGCGGCGAAGGCGGCGGCGTCGGTCTTGAGGTTGCCCGTGGGCGCGACCAGCCGTCCGGTCACGCCTTCGGCCACCAGGCTGGCGCTGCCGGTCGCTCCGGCGGCGACCACCGGCAGGCCGCTCGCCATCGCTTCCAGAGTGACATTGCCGAAGGTCTCGGTGACTGAGGGGTTGAAGAACACGTCCCCGCTGGCGAGCGCCTGTCCGAGGCCCTCGCCGGTCTTGAACCCGGCGAAGATTGCGCCTTCCGGCAGGTTCGCCTCGAACCAGCCGCGCGCCGGGCCATCGCCGATCACCAACACCTTGTGCGCGGCGCCCTGTTCGCGCATGCGGCGGATGGTCTCGGCAAAGACGTCGAGCCCCTTTTCCATCACCAGCCGCCCGAGAAAGACGATGGCGACGTCCGTTTCCGCCAGCCCGAGGCTGCGCCGCCATTCGGGGTCGCGGCGCGCGGAGGAGAAGATCGTGCGGTCCACCCCCCGGCTCCACAGCCCGATGCGCGTGTGCATCCCCATCGCCAGCAGTTCGTCGATCATCGATTGCGACGGCGCCACCAGCGCATCGCAGCGGTTGTAGAAGCGCTTCAGCCCTTTGATGATCAGCGGTTCGAGGAAGGCCATGTTGTAATAGCGCGGATAGGTCTCGAACCGGGTGTGGACGCTGGCGAGCACCGGCAGATCGTGCGCCCGCGCCCAGCGCAGTGCGGCGTGGGCGGCAGGATCGGGCGAGGAGAGGTGGACGATATCGGGCGCGAAGCCTTCCAGATCGCGCTTCACGCTTGCGCCCAGATGGGTCGGCATCCGGTATTCCCCGCGCCCCTTCACCGGCATCGGTATGTTGGGCAGGCCGACGAGATCGCCGGTCGCGGCAAAATCGGGATTGGCGACCTTGGGCGAATAGACGCGCACCTTCGCGCCGCGTCCCAGCAGCGAGCCGACAAGGCGATTGAGCGCCTGATTGGCCCCGTCGCGGGTGTAGTTGTAGTTGCCGCTGAACAGGGCAATGCGAAGATCGGATACGTCCATGGAGCCGCCCTGTTAGGCGAGGTCTGCGCATATTGCGAGAGGGAGGTTGCATCGCCGCCTCCATCGCCGCGCAGCCTCAGGGAACTTACCCGGCGCGCCGATATTCATTGACTTGTCACCCCGCCCCTCTAAAGCCGCCCACGGGCCACGCGGTCCCAACGCCGCGCGAGCTCTCTGCAAGGAGAGAATACATGACTGACTACGTCCGCGGGCTCGCGCATGAGCCTGTGCTGAAGCCTGAGCGCCCCTTCTTTTCCTCGGGCCCCACGGCAAAATTCCCCGGCTGGTCGCTGGACGCACTCAAAACCGAATCGCTTGGCCGTTCGCACCGTTCGGCGCTGGGCAAGGCGCGTCTGAAATACGCGATCGACCTGTCGCGCGAACTGCTCGGCATTCCCGATGATTACCTCGTCTGCATCATGCCCGCGTCCGACACCGGCGCGATCGAGGCGGCGATGTGGGCGATGCTCGATCCCGCGCGCCCGGTGACGGTCGCGGCGTGGGAGAGCTTCGGCAATATCTGGATTCAGGACGCGGTGAAGCAATTGAAGCTGCCCAACCTGCAGGTGCTGACCGCCGATTACGGCGAGATCCCCGATCTCACCACCATCCCACAGCGCAATGATGTCGTCTTCACATGGAACGGCACCACCAGCGGCGCGAAGATCCCGAACACCGACTGGCTCGATCCGGGCCGCGAGGGGATCACCATCAACGACGCCACCAGCGCGATCTTCGCGATGGAGATGGACTGGTCGAAGCTCGATGCGACGACCTATTCGTGGCAGAAGGTGATGGGCAGCGAAGCGCAGCACGGGATGCTGATCCTCAGCCCCAAGGCCGTCGCCCGGATCGAAAGCTACGATCCGCCGTGGCCGATGCCCAAGCTGTTCCGCATGAAGAAGGGCGACAAGATCAACGCCGGCATTTTCGCGGGCGAGACGATCAACACCCCTTCGATGCTGGCGACCGAGGATTACATCGCCGCGCTCGAATGGGCGAAGTCGATCGGCGGTCGCAAGGCGCTGATCGCGCGGGCCGATGCCAACGCGCAGATCGTCAAGGACTGGATCGAGGCCACCCCGTGGCTGCGCAACATGGCGAGCGATCCGGCGCAGCAGACCAACACCGGCGTGTGCATGGTCTTCCAGGGCGACTGGTACGACAGCCTCTCGGCAGACGACAAGGCCGCCGTGCCGAAGAAGATCGTCAAGCTGCTCGAAGAACGCAACGTCGGCTTCGACTTCAACGGCTACCGCGATGCGCCGCCGAGCTTGCGCATCTGGTGCGGTTCGACCGTCGAGCAGGAGGACATCAAGCGCCTGCTGCCGTGGATCGAGTGGGCCTACGAGAAGGTCAAGAACGGCTGAGGCCGTCCCAATTCGCGTCGCCCCGGACCTGATCCGGGGCCTCTCTCCCCAATGCATCAGCGCGTGTTGCGCGCGATCCCGGGTCAAGCCCGGGATGCCCAGTGGAAGGTATTCAAAATGACCCGTCCCAAAGTTCTCATTTCCGACAAGATGGACCCCAACGCCGCGCGCATTTTCGAAGAGCGCGGCTGCGATGTCGATGTCATCACCGGCGAAACGCCCGAACAGCTGATCGCGCGCATCGGCGAATATGATGGCCTCGCGATCCGCTCTTCGACCAAGGTGACCAAGGCGATCCTCGATGCCGCGACCAATCTCAAGGTCATCGGCCGCGCCGGTATCGGGGTCGACAATGTCGACATTCCCTATGCCTCGTCCAAGGGCGTGGTGGTGATGAACACCCCGTTCGGCAACTCGATCACCACCGCCGAACACGCCATCGCGCTGATGTTCGCGCTGGCCCGGCAACTGCCCGAGGCCAACGCGCAGACGCAGGCGGGCAAGTGGCCCAAGAGCGGGTTCATGGGGGTCGAAGTCACCGGCAAGACCCTTGGCCTGATCGGCGCAGGGAACATCGGCTCGATCGTCGCCTCGCGCGCTCTCGGACTGCGCATGAAGGTGATCGCCTATGATCCCTTCCTGACCGAGGAACGCGCGGTCGAGATGGGTGTGGAGAAGGTCGATCTCGACACGCTGCTTTCGCGCGCCGACTTCGTCACGCTGCACACCCCGCTGACCGACGAGACCCGCAACATTCTCAGCCGCGAACGGCTTGAGAACGCCAAGAAGGGCATCCGCATCATCAATTGCGCCCGCGGCGGGTTGATCGACGAGGCGGCCTTGAAGGACTGCCTCGAAAGCGGACAGGTCGCAGGCGCCGCGCTCGACGTGTTCGAGACCGAGCCGCCCGCCGCCGATCACCCGCTGTTCGGTACGCCGAACTTCATCTGCACCCCGCACTTGGGCGCGAGCACCACCGAAGCGCAGGTCAATGTCGCGCTGCAGGTGGCCGAGCAGGTGGCCGATTACCTCGTCAACGGCGGCGTCACCAACGCGCTCAACGTGCCCTCGCTGAGCGCCGAGGAAGCCCCCAAGCTCAAGCCCTATATGGCGCTCGCCGAGAAGCTCGGCAGCCTTGTGGGCCAGCTGGCGCACGGCAACCTCACCCACATCAGCATCGAGCGCGAGGGCGCGGCGGCCGATCTCAACGGCAAGCCGATCACCGCCGCCGTGCTGTCGGGCTTCATGCGCCGCTATTCGGACACGGTGAACATGGTCAACGCGCCGTTCCTCGCCAAGGAGCGCGGGCTCGACGTGAGCGAAATCCGCCACGACCGCGACGGCGCGTTCAACACGTTGGTGCGCGTGACGGTGGAAACCGCGCAGGGGCCGCGCTCGGTCGCCGGCACGCTGTTCGGGACGGAGTCGCCGCGTCTGGTCGAAATCTTCGGCATCGGGATCGAGGCCGAGCTGGCCGGGCACATGCTCTACATCGTCAACGACGACAAGCCGGGCTTCATCGGCCGCATCGGGACGCTGCTGGGCAGCCACGGGATTAACATCGGCACCTTCAACCTCGGCCGCCGCGAAGCGGGCGGGGAGGCGGTGCTGCTGCTGAGCCTCGACGAGGCGCTGCCCGCCGCCGTCGTAGCCGAAGCCGAGAAGCTCGAAGGCGTGAAGCTGGTCAAGGCGCTGGCGTTTTAATCACTCGCGGGAGGCTGGCTGCGCCAGCCTCCCTTTTACCCTCTCCACCGTTCGCCCTGAGCTTGTCGAAGGGCCGCACTTCTTATAGCGCCGCGGTGCAAAAGAAGTGCTGTGCTTCGACAGGCTCAGCACGAACGGAAGTATCCTCACTTGACCCAAACCAACGATCTTCTCCCTGAAGGCCTTGAAGACCGTCTGCCTGCCGAGGCTGCGCGGATCACGGCCGCGATGCGCGCCTGTCTCGATGTGCTCGATGCGCATGGCTATGACCGCGTGCGCCCGCCGCTGCTCGAATTCGAGGCCTCGCTCGCGGGCCGCATGGCGGGGGTCACGGTGGGCGAGACCAGCACCATGTTCCGCTTCGTCGACCCGGCGAGCCTGCGAACCCTCGCGCTGCGCAGCGACATGACCCCGCAGGTCGGCCGCATCGCCGGCACCAGTCTGGCAAGCGCCCCGCGTCCGCTCCGGCTAGCCTATTGCGGCGACACTGTCGTCATCAAGGCAAGCCAGCTAGACCCCGCGCGCGAGCGGCTGCAACTGGGGGCCGAGCTGATCGGAAGCGACTCCGTTGCGGCGGCAAGCGAGGCGGTGATGCTGGCGGTCGAGGCGATGAAGGCCGCCGGGCTGACCGGCATCTCGGTCGATATGACGCTCCCCGATCTGGTCGACACGCTGGCCGAAAAGGCTTTCCCGCTCGCCCCCGACGCCCGCGAGGCTGTCCGCCGCGAGCTCGATACCAAGGACGCGGGCGGATTGCGCGCGGCGGGCGGCAGCGCCTATCTGCCGCTGCTCTATGCCACGGGGCCCTTCGACAGCGCGCTCGCCGCGCTGCGGGCGGTGGACGCGGGCGGGGCGCTCAAGACCCGGCTCGACGGGCTGGAGCAGATCGCGGCGTCGATCGGCGATGCCGCCCGCATCACCCTCGACCCGACCGAGCGCCACGGCTTCGAATATCAGACCTGGTTCGGCTTTACGCTCTATGCCGAGGGCCTGCGCCGCGTGGTGGGGCGGGGCGGCACCTACCGCATCGCCGGAAGCGACGAGCCCGCGACCGGTTTCACCCTCTACCTCGACCGCCTCGCCGAAGGCGCGCCCCAGCCTGAAGCCGCGCGGGTATGCTACCTCCCGCTGGGTCACGACCGCGCGGCTGCGGCAGCTCTGCGTGCTGAAGGCTGGCGCACCGTCGCGCAGCTCGCCGAGGGTGAGGATGCGGGTGCGCTGGGCTGCAGCCATGTGCTCGAGGGCAGCGACCCGCGCAAGCTCTGATCCGCCAAGCTACGGCACCAAACCCCGCCTTTGTGCGTTGAGGGGGCATGAGCACATCGATCGAAGACCTTCAGCGCGAAATGGAAGCGGCGGTGCGCGCACTTGATTTCGAGACGGCGGGGAAGATCCGTGACCGCATCAACCTCATGCGCGGCGGGGCCAGCGCGGCAGAGGCTGCGCAGGCGGACACTTCGGGACTGGTTCGCCAGCAGCCAGGCGCCATGGGGCTTGGCACCAGCCGGCAGCGACCGGTTCTGCCGCCGGACTGGAAACCGCCGCCCAAGCCTGATCTCAAGACCACCGGCCGGAACCGCAAATAAAGGTTGCCAGTCGCAGGGGCGGCGCGAGAATTATGCGCCAAACATCTTCGCCAACCACGCATCCATCACCGGGGTCGCCGGGTAGTCCGGCTCGCCGAGCTTGCGGTTGATCTCCATGTGACCTTGCAGCCCTTCACCGGGAAAGCTTCCGATCTCGACCGCGGTTCCGGCGCGCCGCAGCGCCTCGGCGAGCGCCAAGTTCTGCGCCACGCCGTCCTCGCGCTGGACGTGGATCAGCAGGAAGGCGGGGGCGTTGGGCGCGGCGGCGTGCATGATGGGCGAAAGCGCCTGCTGGCGTGCGGGATCGGTGCCGAAGGCCTGTTCGTAGGTGCCCTTCATCATCGGCCCGGCCTGCTTCATCTGCGCCGCCACATTATAGGCCGCGCCGTCATTTGGCATCACCCCGTCGATATCGGCGAAGGAGAGGCCCGCTGCTGTCAGATAGCGCTCGTCCGTCCCCACCAGTGCGACCAGATGCGCGCCGGCGGAATGCCCGGTGAGCACCACGCGGCTGCGGTCGATCCCCAATTCGTCCGCCCGATCCAGCAGGTAGGCGAGCGCCGCCGCGACGTCCGCCGCCTGCTGCTCCACCGAGGCGGCAGGCACCAGCCGGTAGTCGATCGAGGCAAAGGCATAGCCCTGTTCCAGCATATGCGCGGGCATGGCGCGGCCCATCGCATTGTCCTTCGACCCGCGCTTCCACCCGCCGCCGTGGACGAACAGCACCAGCGGCGCGGGGCGAGCGCCCTCGGGCACCCACAGGTCGAGGCCCTGCAAGGCATCGGCCCCATAGGCGAGCGTTTGCGGTGCCGGCGCGGTGCTCGCGGCGGAAGCACCCGAACGGCGGCCTGCGGCACCCTCCCGCCCGCCCATCCGCTCGCGCAAGGCAGTGCGGCACCCTTCGGAGAGGTCGGCGGCCTTCTCGCGCAGGCAGGTGCGCATCTGGCTGCGGTCGCTGCCGCACAGCTCCACGATCTCGGCGCGGCACTGCTCGGGCAAGCGCTCGCCCCCGCCGCCGCGCCGCTGCTGGGCGAGGATCGGGGTGGCGAGCACCGCGGTGGCGGCAAGGATGGTGAGGGTCTTGGCGACGGTGTTCATGAAGCAATCCTTGTGGCAGTCCTGCCGCCTCAACGTCGCACGCGCCCAAACCCTTCGCAGGCCGCTTGCACCGACCGCCCCGAACGCCTAGGCCCCCGCGCGGTTTCCCGCCACCGGATAAGGATTGAAATGGCCAACGTCACCGTGATCGGCGCCCAGTGGGGCGATGAGGGCAAGGGCAAGATCGTCGACTGGCTCGCCAGCCGCGCCGATGCCGTGGTGCGCTTTCAGGGCGGGCACAATGCCGGCCATACCCTCGTGATCGATGGCAAGACCTACAAGCTCAGCCTGCTGCCCTCGGGCATCGTGTCGGGCACGCTCTCGGTGATCGGCAATGGCGTGGTGCTCGACCCCTGGGCCTTGCGTGACGAGGTCGCCAAGGTCGAAGGGCAGGGGGTCACCATCACCGATGACAATCTCGCCATCGCCGACAACTGCCCGCTGATCCTGCCGCTCCACCGCGATCTCGATGGCCTTCGCGAAACCGCGGCGGGCAAGGGCAAGATCGGCACCACCGGGCGCGGGATCGGCCCGGCTTACGAGGACAAGGTTGGCCGCCGCGCGATCCGCGTGTGTGACCTCGCGCATCTCGACACGCTGGAACCGCAGCTCGACCGCCTCTGCGCGCACCATGACGCACTGCGCGCCGGGTTCGGCCAGCCGCCGGTCGATCGCGCCAAGCTGCTCGAAGACCTGCGCGAAATCGCGCCCTTCGTCTTGAAGTTCGCGCAGCCGGTGTGGAAGCGTTTGAAGAAGGTGCGCAAGGCGGGCGCCAAGATCCTGTTTGAGGGCGCGCAAGGCGTGCTGCTCGATGTCGATCACGGCACCTATCCCTTCGTCACCTCGTCCAACACGGTAAGCGGCACGGCGGCTTCGGGCAGCGGCCTCGGCCCCAATTCGACCGGCTTCGTGCTGGGCATCGTCAAGGCCTACACCACCCGCGTCGGCTCCGGCCCGTTCCCGACCGAGCTCGAGGACGAAATCGGGCAGGGCCTGGGGACACGCGGCCATGAATTCGGTACCGTTACCGGACGCAAGCGGCGCGTGGGTTGGTTCGATGCGGTGCTGGTGCGCCAGTCCTGCGCCATCAGCGGCGTCACCGGCATCGCGCTCACCAAGATCGACGTGCTCGACGGGATGGAGAAGGTGAAGATCTGCACCGGCTACCGCCTGCGCGGGAAGGTCTATGACTACCTCCCCAGCCATGCCGCCGATCAGGCCGCGTGCGAGCCGATCTACGAGGAAATGCCCGGCTGGCACGAGAGTACCGCGGGTGCGCGGAGCTATGCCGATCTTCCGGCAGCGGCGATCAAGTACATCCAGCGCATTCAGGAGCTGATCGAATGCCCGGTGGCGCTGGTCTCGACCTCGCCCGAGCGCGACGACACGATCCTGATGCGCGATCCCTTTGTGGATTGAGTTTTCGAAGGGTGCGGGGTTATCCTCGCACCCGTGAAGCGCCTCGCCCTCCTTTCGCTGCTGGCTCTTGCCGCCTGCGCCCAGCCTGCGCCCAAGCAGACCGAGGGCATCGCGTCACAGCCCTCACTCGCGCGTGAGGCGGCGCGGATCGTGCCGCAGCGGCGCTTTGCCACGCTCGATTACCTCATCGTCGACAAGTCCGAGCGGATGATGATCGGCTATGCCGGGGGGCAGCCGGTCAAGGTCTGGCGTGGCCTGCAATTCGGCGATGCGCCGCAGGGGCACAAGCAGTTCGAGGGTGACGAACGCACACCCGAGGGGCGTTACGTGATCGAGGGCCGCAATCCGGGCAGCGCCTATCACCTCAGCCTCAAGATCTCCTACCCCAACGCTGCGGACCGCGCCTTTGCCCGGTCGCAAGGCCGCTCGCCGGGGGGGGACATCTTCCTCCACGGACAGCCCAACGGGTTGCCTTTCGGACGTGTGCCGGGCGACTGGACCGACGGCTGCATTGCGCTCTCCAACGCCGAAATCACGGAGTTGTGGCGCATCGTTCCCGACGGGACAGTGATCGAAATTCGCCCCTAATACGCAGATTTACTTGACCTGATCGTGTTTTGTTCCATAATCGTTCCAACACTGTTGGAGTCGATTCGATGCTGACCAACACGACCACGCAAGCGGATTTCACCTATGATATCGCCGATGACGGTGCCGGGCTGCCCGCCCGCGCCGCGATCTTCGGCGAGGATGAAGGCCTGCGCCACCAGATCGCGGCTGATCTTGGCGGCGCCGGGTTCCGGGCGATCGACGGCGGCGGATTGCGCGCGCTGCTCGAAGGCCCGATCGCGATGCTCGGCGATGTGGTGGTGGTCGATTGCCCCGTCACCGGCACGCGCGGGATCGACGGGATGATGCTGGCCGGGCTCGCACGGCTCGACATGCGGGTGGCGCGCGCGGGGGCGAAGCTGATCGTCGCGACCAACATGGCCGGGCTAGACGATGTCTTTGCGGTGCTCGACCAGTCGAATCCGCAGATTCTCGTCTCGCCCAGCCGCGCCGAACGTGTGATTGCGGTCGGCCGGGTGATGGGCGAAGCGGGCGCGGCGCGCCTGCGCGAAATGGGTGAGGAGGACCGCGTGGCGCTGCTGCGATTGTCGCAGCAGGTCGAGGCGATTGCCCATTCGCTCGACCGGATGGCCCATCTGCCTGCCGCGGCAACTGCACCGTCATCCGGTCGCACGCTGGGCGAGATGAAGCGTGACTACCGTGGCCCCGAAGGCGGGCTGGTGGCCGGTTTCGGCAGCAATCGCCCGGCCGGGCAGGATGCCCGCCCCGCGCTCCCCGATCCGCAGGTGGTGCGTCAGATCATTGCAGGGCGCCAGGCACGCAGCCGGTTCTTCGATGCCGCGCTGTTCGGCGATCCGGCGTGGGACATGCTGCTCGATCTGACCGCAGCACATGGGGAGGGCACGCAGGTCTCGGTCACGTCGCTGTGCATTGCCGCCGGCGTTCCCGCCACCACCGCGCTGCGCTGGCTGAGCCAGATGGTCGAAAGCGGCATCTTCATCCGCGTGCCCGACCCGGTAGATCGCCGCCGCGCCTTCATCGCCCTGAGCGACAAGGCAATAGCGGCGATGTCGGCCTATTTCGCCAGCCTGCGCGCGCCGATCCTGCAGGCGGCCTAGACGCGGTCGTCCGCGCCGCGCGGTCGCCAGCGCAGGATCACGGTCAGGCCTTCATCCTTGCCGAGCGAGGCCGCGTCGAATGCGATCCGCGCGGCGTCGGCTCGGGCGCGCGCCAGAATCGCGGGCGGCACGTCGCCGTCGAGCAGCAGCACATCGGCCTCGCCCAGCCAGCGGGCCTGCCGCAAGGTCAAATCCTCGGGATCGGGGCTGGTCAGAACGGTCTCGATCACAGCACCGGCTGCGCCCTTCGCATCGCCTGCAAGCCATTGCGCCACCCGTTCATGCGCCACGGGGTTGAGCGGATCGAGCGAGCCGCCTTCGCGCAGGGCGGCGTCCACCGCGCGGCGCCGGTCGGCACCGTCGGGAAAGCGCGCGCGCAAGGCGGGCCGCGCCGCCTCAAGCGCCCGCGCCAGCGCGCCAAGCGTTTGGGGGAGCACCTGCTCCAGCCGCAGCCGCACGTGCTTGGCGAGCCCCGCCGAGGCGCCGCCGGTGCCGATCGCGACCAGCAGCGGGTCGCGGTCGAGGATCGAGGGCGTGGTGAAGTCGCACAGTTCGGGCCGGTCGACGACATTGACCAGCATCCCCGCACAGCGCGCATTGATCGCCGCGACTTCGCAGGCCTGCGCGTCTTCGTAAGCGATGAAGGCGAGCCGCACGCCCTCGTCGATCGCGCGGGCGAGATCGTCGACGATCATGCCGCCGGCACGCTCCACCAGCCGCCGCTTGGGCTCCGCCGCAGGGCCATCGCCGAGCACCAGCACCTGCTGCCCTGCAACCTGATGGAACAGCGGCAGGCTGGCAATCCGGCTCATCGTAGCGTCAGGCGAGCCATTCGGGCACGCGCTCGGCATCCATGATTGCGCTTGCTGCGATCCGGTCGGCGACCACGGCGAACCTGTCTCCATCGACCAGCACCTCGGCCACGAAGCCGCGCGAATTGTAGGATGAGGCCATCGTCGCGCCGTAAGCCCCGGCGGTGCGGAACACGGCCAAGTCGCCCGCTTGCAGCGCATCGCATTCGCGCCCCATCGCGAAGGTATCGCCAGTCTCGCAGATCGGGCCGACGATGTTCGCGGTCATCTGTGCGCCCCGAGGCTCCACCGCCTCGAAGTGGTGATAGGCCCCGTAGAGCGCAGGGCGTGCCAGATCGTTCATTGCCGCATCGACGATCACGAAGGGGTCCTTGATCCCGCGCTTCACCCTGACGACGCGGGTCATCAGCACGCCCGCATTGCCCGCGATCACGCGGCCGGGTTCGAAGATCAGCTTGACCCCCCAGTCCTTCGTGACGCGGGCGACCATCGCGCCATATTCGGCCGGCGCGGGCAGCACTTCGCCGACCTTGTAGGGCACGCCAAGGCCCCCGCCGAGATCGACATGGGTCACCGCGTGCCCCGCGCCGCGCAGCGCCTGCACCAGTTGCCCGAGCTTCTCGAATGCGGTCTCCAGCGGCGCAAGATCCGCCAGCTGGCTGCCGATATGCACCGCCACGCCGCGCAGGTTCACCCCCGGCAGGCCCGCCAGCTTGCCGAAAATCTGCCCCGCCTCGCTGATCGGCACGCCGAACTTGTTGTCCGCCTTTCCGGTCGAGATCTTGTCGTGCGTGCCCGCATCGACATCGGGGTTGATCCGCAAGGTGCACTGCGCCGTCATCCCGCGCGCGGCGGCGATTTCGGCGAGCTCCAGCCCTTCTTCTTCGCTCTCGATATTGAACTGGCCGATCCCCGCCTCGAGCGCGGCGACCATTTCGGCGGCGGTTTTGCCCACGCCGGAGAAGACGATCATCTCCGGCGCGATCCCGGCGGCGAGCGCGCGGCGCATCTCGCCGACCGAGACGACATCCGCCCCCATGCCTTCGCGCTGCAACACCCTGAGCACGGCGAGGTTGGGGTTGGACTTGACCGCAAAGGCGATCAGCTTGTCGGGCACATCGGCCAGCGCCTCGCGGAACACCCGCGCGTGGCGTTCCAGCGTGGCGCGCGAATAGACATAGACCGGCGTGCCGACCGCGTCCGCGATCAGCGGCAGGGGCACGTCCTCGGCGTGCATCACGCCGTCACGAAGGGCAAAATGGTCCATGTCTTTCGTCTATTCCGGGGGGAGATCGAAGGGGTCGTCCTGCCGTTCTTCCGAGCGGCGGCGCAGTTCTACCGAGCGTTCGGGCGCGGCGAGGGCATCGCGGCGCAGCAGTTCCTCGGCCGAGGGGGTCGCCGCTGCGCCATAGGGCTTGTCGGGCAGGCTCGCACCCTCGGGCGGGGTGAGCGGCGCTTCCGATCCGCAGGCGGCGAGCAGGGCGGCGAGGCCGATAAAGGCGAAGTGGCGCATCATTCCTCCATGCCCAGCGCGGCGCGCGCGCGGGCGACCTGCAAACGGACCTGATCGGGCGCGGTTCCGCCATAAGAGGCGCGCGCCGCGACCGAGGCATCGACCGACAGCGCAGCATAGACGCTTTCGTCGATCCGCGCATCGATTGCCTGAAGTTCGCCCAGCGGCAGCTGGTCGAGCGCGATCCCGCGGCTTTCGGCGAGCTTCACCGCGGCCCCGGTGATGTGGTGCGCCTCACGGAACGGGATGCCCGCCTGCCGCACCAGCCAGTCGGCAAGATCGGTGGCGGTGGCGTAGCCCAATTCGGCGGCGGCGCGCATCCGGACGGTGTTGAAGGTGGCGCCCGCAATCATGCCCGTCATCGCGGCGATGGAGAGGCCCATCAGCCCGGCGGCTTCGAACACCGGCGGCTTGTCGTCCTGCATGTCCTTGGAATAGGCAAGCGGCAGGCCCTTCATCGTGATCATCAAACTGGTGAGGCTGCCGATCACCCGCCCGCTGTGCCCGCGTACCAGTTCGGCGGCGTCGGGGTTTTTCTTCTGCGGCATGATCGACGAGCCGGTCGAGAGGCTGTCGGGCAGGCGGATGAAGCCGAAGGGCTGGCTCGCCCACAGGATCAGCTCCTCGGCAAGGCGCGACAGATGCAGCGCGGTGGCGGAGCAGGCGTAGAGGAAGTCCATCGCGAAATCGCGGTCGGACACGGCATCGAGCGAGTTGGCGGTGGGGCGGTCGAAGCCGAGCGCCTGCGCGGTCGCCTCGCGGTCGATCGGGAAGCCCGTCCCCGCCAGCGCCGCCGAGCCGAGCGGGCATTCGTTCATCCGCGTCTTGGCGTCGTCGATGCGCGCCCGGTCACGCCGAAACATCTCGTAATAGGCCATCAGGTGGTGGCCGAGGGTGACGGGCTGCGCGGTCTGCAAGTGCGTGAAGCCGGGCATGATGCTGCCCGCATGCTCGCCCGCCCGGCTCACCAGCGCGCATTGCAGCGCGGCGAGGCCTTCGTCCATCTGCGTGAAGGCATCGCGCACCCACAGGCGGAAATCGGTGGCGACCTGATCGTTGCGGCTGCGTGCGGTGTGGAGCCTTCCGGCGACCGGCCCGATCAGTTCGGCGAGCCGCGCCTCGGTGGTCATGTGGATGTCTTCGCGGTCCCAATCCTCGGGCACGCCGCCTGCCTCATATTCGGCGGCGACCGCATCGAGGCCATTGGCGATCGCGGCAGCATCCTCGCCCGAGACGATCCCCTGCGCGCCCAGCATCGCGACGTGCGCCTTGCTTGCGGCGATGTCCTGCCGCCACAGCGCCTTGTCGAAGGGGATCGAGGCGTTGATTTCGCGCATGATCGCGCTAGGGCCATCGGCGAAGCGGCCGCCCCACATGGCGTTGGTCGCAGCCCCCTCACCGGAGCCTGTCATGTCCCGCTTGTCGCTCATTCTCGGATTGCCGCTCCTGCTGCTGGCGGGATGCGATAGGGCGGCTGACGCGCCAGCGCAACCGCCTGAGGCGGGCGATGGCGGCGGGATTCCGACCGGCCTGATGACCCGCCAGTTTGCCGGCACCCCGCTCCCCGCAATCGCTCTCGCCGATCCCGACGGCGCGACGCTCGATCTGGGGGCGCAGGATGGGCCGGTGCTGCTCAACCTGTGGGCGACCTGGTGCGCGCCTTGCGTGAAGGAAATGCCGCAGCTCGATCGCCTTGCGGCGGAGCTGGAGGGCGAGGTCAAGGTCGTCACCGTCAGTCAGGACCTGCGCGGGGCCGAGGTGGTTGCGCCCTTTTTCGCCAAGGGCGGCTACACCTCGCTCGAACCCTGGCTCGACCCCGAAACCACGCTGTCGGCCCAGTTCACCCCCGAAGGCGCGCTGCCTTTGACGATCCTGTTCGACGCGTCGGGCAAGGAAGTGCTGCGGGTGGCGGGGGCTTACGCGTGGGACTCCCCCGAGGCGGTAGCGATGATCCGCGAGAGCCTCGCGCCGCGCTAGAGCCGGCGGCCGAGCGCTTCGCCCATCCGCAGCGGGTCGCCGGGCTTCAGATCCTCGCGCCATGCCACGCGCCCAGGCTCGAACAGCAGCACCACGGTGGAGCCGAGATAGAAGCGCCCCATTTCATCGCCCGCAGCAAAGGCGTGGCCCGCCCCGGCGAAATTCTCGTGCACCGGCGCGCTGGCATGGGTGCGGAAGGTGTTGGGCCAGACCGTGTCGATCCCGGCGACGATCATCGCGCCGACCATGATGCTGGCGAAATGCCCGCTCGGCCCGTCGAAGCGGCATGACAGCCGCTCGTTGCGGGCGAACAGCCGGTCGACCCCGCCCGCGGTGGCGGTGTTGACCGAATAGAGATCGCCCGGAATGTAGGTGGTCTCAGCCAGCGTGCCGCTCGCGGGCATGTGGACGCGGTGGTAATCCTTGGGGCTGAGGTAGATGGTGATGAAGCGGCCGCCTTCGAACCGCGCGGCGTCTTCCGCCCCGCAGCCGAGGATTTCGGCGACGCTGTAATCGCGTCCCTTGGCCTGAATGATCCGCCCGCCGCTGATGGGGCCAAGCTGGCTCACCGCGCCATCGGCGGGGGAGAGGATGTGCTGCGTCGCATCGGCCAGTGGACGCGCGCCCGGCTTCAGCTCGCGCGTGAAGAAGTCGTTGAAGCTGGTGAATCCCCCGATCCCGCGCGCGGCCTGCGACAGGTCGACGCCATAGGCCGCGACGAAGCGCCGGATCAGCCGGTCGCGCAGCCACGGGCTCTCGCTGGCAGCAATGCTCCCGGCGAGGCGCGAGAGGGCGTGTTGGGGGACGATGTGCTGAAGGGCAATGAACAGGGAAGACATGGGCGTGGGCGCTATAGCGGAGCGAGGGCGGGCGCAAGGCGGGTCAAAGCGTCACCGTCTGCCCGCCATCGACCTTGATCGCGCTGCCGGTGATGAAGCCCGCGCGCGGGGAAGCGAGGAAGGCGGCGATGCCGCCGAACTCCTCGGGCCGCCCCAGTCGGCCTGCCGGAATCGCCGCGATCGAGCGGGCGGTGACCTGTTCCTTCTCCAGCCCCTGCGCCGCCGCCATCCCGGCGTGGAGGCTGGCGAGGCGGTCGGTCGCGATCTGGCCGGGGAGCAGCAGGTTCACCGTCACGCCGTCCGCCGCCACCTCGGCGGCGAGCGTCTTGCACCACGATGCCAGCATCGCGCGCACCGCGTTGGAGAGAACGAGGCCCGCGATCGGGGTGATCAGGCTGGTCGATGCGACCGCGATGATCCGCCCGAAGCCGCGCTCACGCATCGCGGGGAGAAAGGCCTGCGCGAGCGCAAGCTGCGCATCGAACATCCGTGGCATCACCGCGGCAAAATCGGCAGGCGTGGTGGAGGCCGCCGCGCCGGTCGGCGGGCCGCCCGCGTTGAGCACGAGAATGTCGACCGGGCGTCCGGCGGCGCGCACCCCGGCGACGATCGCGTCGGGCGCGGCGGGATCGTCGAGATTGGCGGCGATATGCGCCAGCGCCACCTTGGGCCCCTGATCCGAGCGCGCGACGGTGATGACCTTGGCGCCTTCCTCCGCCAGCGCCTCGGCAATCGCGCGGCCCAACCCCTTGCTCGCGCCGAGCACCAGCGCGGTCTTGCCATTCAGTTGCAGATCCATGTCCGTCGCCCTCCTGTCCGTGCTCCGGCGCTCAGGCCCCCGCGGGCGAGCCGCTGTCCTGGTCTTCGGGAATGGCGATTGGCGTTGCCGCGCAGACCGTGCGCAGCGCCGCCTTCAGCCCTTCCTCCAGCGTGGGGTGATAGAAGGGAAGCGCCAAAACCTCGGTCGCGGTCATCCCCTGTTCGATCACCCAGGCGAGCAGGTGGCCAAGGTGCTCTGCCCCCGGCGCGGCAATATCGGCGCCGATCAGCACACCATCGGGCGCGGCAGCGTAAAGCGTCAGCGCGCCCTGATTGCACGCCTCCACCCGCGCGCGGCCCTGATCGCCGTAATCGGTGTGGCCGCTGACCGCGCCATCGGCCTCGGCCTTGCCGATGCTGACGATTGGCGGCTCGGTGAAGATGATGCTGAAGGGCACGTGGCGCTCGGTGCGGACGGGGGCAGGGCAAGCTGCCGCGTTGCGCCCGGCAATCGCGCCATCGTGCGAGGCTTCGTGCAGCAGCGGAGTATCCGCCGCGACATCGCCCGCGATGAACACCGGGCTCTCGCCGCAGCGCATCGTCGCGCGGTCGTGGCAGGGCACGCCCTTGTCGTCGCATTCGAGCCCGGCCTTGGCGAGATCGAGCGTATCCAGCACCGGCCTGCGCCCGACGGCGACCAGCAGCTTGTCGAACCGCTCCGTGCCGGAGCTTGCGCCCGTCCAAGTCACCGCAACCTCATCGCCCTCACGCGAAGGAGTGACATCGACCCCCAGATGCAGATCGATATCCTCGGCGATAATGTCCTTCATCGCCGCGTGGACACGCTCGCAGCGGATCTTCGCCATCGTGTCGGCCTTGTCGAACAGTGACACCGCGACCCCCAGATGCGCGAAGGCCTGCGCCAGTTCCAGCCCGATTGCGCCCGAGCCGACCACCGCCAGGCGGCGCGGCAGTTTCTCAAGCTCGAAGACATTTTCGTTGGTCAGCGCAAGGTCGCCCAGCGCCGCAAAGGCATCGGGCATGACCGGGCGCGACCCCGTGGCGATGATGATGGCGCGCGCCTTGACGCGCTGGCCGTTGTCCAGCTCCAGACTGTCGGGGCCGGTAAAACGCGCCATCGCCTCGATGCGGATGCCATCGGGGATGTCTTCGAAGGATTCGCGCGTCAGGCGGGCAAAACGGTCGCGCTCACTCCGCACGCGCTCGAACAGCGCAGCCTCGTCGATGGTGACGCCTTTGGTGCGGATGCCGAAGGTATCGGCGCGGGCGACGGCATGACGCGCCTTGGCGGCGGCGATCAGCAGCTTGGAGGGCATACAGCCGACCGTGGCGCAGGTCGTGCCCGCAAAGGCCGGGTCGATCAGCAGCGTGCTCGCACCGTTCTTGCGCGCGGCGCGCTCGGCAGCGAGCCCGGCGGTGCCCGCGCCGATCACCGCGACATCGCAGGTCAGCGTTTCATTATCCGTCATGCGATCACCCATGTTCGGCGCGATGCTTGTCGAGCACCTTCTCGACCTTGTCCAAGGCCTCGAGAATTTCTTCCGACCAGCCGCCGGGGGGCAACTCGCGCGCGGCGGAGTGGGCGGCGCAGACCAGCGGCGTATCGGCCCAGTCGGCCGCGATGCGCCGCGCCCAATTGGCAAAGGCGTCCGCAGCCCCCGCCTCCTTCTTCAGCGCCTTGCCCAGCGCCGGATGGAACCGCATCTGCGGCTCGGGCAGCAGGGCTTCGATCAGGCTCGGCGGGGCGAGCACCATGATCGTGTCGTCGACGTGGACGATCCGGCTCGGCTTGTGGCGCACCAGCACCGAGGCACTGTGGACACTCTCGTCATCGGGCACGAAGTCGAGCCCGTCGGGAACGGAAAATTCGAGCTCCTCGGCGAATTCGGCCTGCGTGGCGGGGTCTTCGATCACACCGCTCTCCCATTGCAGCCCGCTCACCTCGGCGCGGTGACGCGCAGTGCCGATCAGCCGCGCATCGGGCAGCAGCTTGGCCATCGCGGTGCAGTGGATGGTGTGGAAGGGGTGGACGTTGATGATCGCATCGACCAGCCGGCCCCCTTCGGTCAGCCCGAGCAGACTGGTGCGGTCCGCATCGTCGATATCGTAGCTGTCGAGCACCAGAAAACGCCCGTTCGCGCGGCGCACCAGCGACATCTGCGTGCCGATGTCCACCACCTTGGCGATCCTGAAGGAACCCCTGAAGTTCCAGAAATCCTGATGATGCTGCTTCACGCGCCGCTCCTGTCCGTGTCCGTGTGTCACGGGAACAATGGCGCTGCATCGGGGGTGTTCCGTACGGGCGGGGATTTAACGCGAGAGCGGCACGAAGCGCTGCGACAATGGTGGGCGGTAACGGGCTCGAACCGCTGACCCTCTCGGTGTAAACGAGATGCTCTACCAACTGAGCTAACCGCCCCACGGCGCGTGGGGGCCGTTTAGCCGTGTCGGCGCGGCGGTCAAGTGTGGTAGGGGCGATTGGGCAGAGGTGACAGGCGATGACCATTCACACGCATCTCAACGATGGCACCCCCGTCTGCATCCGCCGGGTGCGGGCCGAGGACGAGGCGCGCCTGCGCGACGGGATCGCGCAGCTTTCGCCCCAGTCGCGTTACTTGCGGTTCTTTTCCGGGATGCGCGAGCCGCCGCCGCAGGTGCTGCGCGCGCTGGTGAGCGTCGACGGGCATGACCATCTCGCCTGGGGCGCGCTGCGCAGCGATCAGCCCGATACGCCCGCGCTGGGTGTGGTTCACGCCTTCCGCGATTCCGACGACCCCGATTCGGCGGAGTTCTCGGTTGCGGTGATCGACGCCTACCACGGGCAGGGCCTCGCCCGGCTGCTGTCGGCGGTGCTGCTGCTCGATTGCGCGCGGGAAGGCCTGACGCAGTTCACCGTCCATGTCCTCCCCGAAAACCGCCCCGCGCTGGCGCTGGCGCGCGCGCTGGGGGCCGAAGGGGTGGGCTACGAGGCGGGGGTCTCGGTGCTGGAGATCGACATTGCCGCGGCGCTGGCGGCGCTCAGGGAAGAGACCGACGTGCCGGGGCTGGCGGCGGTGTTCGATCAGTTCGACGCCGAGGCCTAGGCGCGGGCGGTGCGGGCGGCTAGGGCGGGGGCATGAGCAAGACCCCTCGCATCCTCGTCCTCGGCACCGGCGGCACGATTGCGGGCGCAGGCGCGGGCGGGACGGGGGCGGCCTATCGTCCGGGCGGCCTCGCGCTGGAGGTGCTGGTCGGCCACCTTGCCGAACTGGGCCTTGCGGCGGAACTGCACCCGCAGGAAGTCGCGCGGATCGGATCGCAGGACATCGGTTTTGCCGAGTGGCAGGCGCTCCACGCAGCCTGCGCGGGCGCGATGGCCGATCCCGCGGTGGACGCGGTGATCATCACCCACGGCACCGACACGGCGGAGGAGACTGCCTTCCTGCTCGACCTCACCTTGCCGACGACGAAGCCCTTGGTGCTGGTCGGGGCGATGCGCCCCGCCGATGCGGTGGGGGCGGACGGGATGAGGAACTTCGCCAACGCGGTGAAGGTCGCGGGCGATCCTGCCGCGTCAGGACGCGGGGTGATGCTGGTGATGGGCGACGCGGTGCTCGCCGCGCGCGATGCGAGGAAGGCTGCGACCTCGGCGGTCGATGCCTTCAGGAGCTTTCCGCGCGGGCCGCTCGCACGGGTCACCCCTGCGCGGATCGACTGGTTCGGCCCCCCGCACCGCGAGGGCGAGCTTGCGCGCTTCGCTTTCCCCGCAGCCCTGCCGCGCGTGGCGATCCTCACCGCAGGCGCGGGGATGGACGAGCAGCCGGTCGAGGCGCTGCTCGGCATCGGCGCGCGCGGGATCGTGCTCGCCGGAATGGGGCAGGGCAATGCGCCGCGGGTCGTGATCGAAGCGCTCGCCCGCGCGGCGGCAAGCGGCGTACCCGTGGTGCGCGCGACCCGCGTCGACGAAGGGCTGGTCGACCGCAATGTGGAAGTGGACGACGACGCGCTCGGGCTGGTGGCGGCGAGGGCGCTCGGCCCGGCCAAAGCGCGGGTGCTGCTGATGGTGCTGGTGGCGGGCGGGGTTACGGACGGGGCCAGTGTGCAGGCGGCGTTCGACGCGGGGTGAGGGGGCTACGGCTGGTTTGCCGGATTTTTTTGCCAAGAGCTGCCGTTCAGCAATCGATCCCGGAACGGACCTATTCCTTCTTCGTCACCCCGTGCTTGACACGGGGCTAGGCTACTTTTCCTCGGGCGCGGGTGCGAACCAATGCTCCCAAAGATCATCCCACTGGGGGTTCTGGCTCTCGATCAGCGCGAACTTCCATTCGCGCCGCC
>FWWL01002274.1_pt1 | contig 40838 bp, 46 predicted proteins | sample 2228331 | NCBI WGS metagenome assembly FWWL01 (sample SAMEA103939775, study PRJEB20133) | metagenome
GCGGCCGACGAGGGCGAGACCGCCCCCGCGCGCAGCGCCGCGACCGCTGCCCCGGCGCCGCGCCGCTTTACCCCGGTCGAGGCGCCGAAGCGCCCCGAACCCAAGCGCCCCGAACCCAAGGCGAACCGCGGTGGCGACAACCGCCGCCAGTCGGGCAAGTTGACCGTCACCCGCGCGTTGAACGAGGACGAGGGCGCCCGCGCGCGCAGCTTGGCGGCGCTGAAGCGCGCGCGCGAAAAGGAAAAGCGTTCGCACATGGTGTCGAGCGGCCCGCGCGAAAAGCAGGTGCGTGAGGTCGTCGTCCCCGACACGATCACGGTGCAGGAACTGGCGAACCGCATGGCCGAAAAGGGCGCCGACCTGGTCAAGGCGCTGTTCAAGATGGGCATGCCCGTCACGGTCAACCAGACGATCGACCAGGACACCGCCGAGCTGCTCGTCACCGAATTCGGACACGAGATCAAGCGCGTCAGCGAGGGTGACATCGACATCCGCCACGACGAGGATGTCGACGACGCCGCGCACCTGAAGCCGCGCGCGCCGGTGGTCACGATCATGGGCCATGTCGATCACGGCAAGACCAGCCTGCTCGATGCGCTGCGTGGCGCGAATGTGCAAGCGGGCGAAGCCGGCGGCATCACCCAGCATATCGGCGCCTATCAGGTGAAGACTCCCGACGGGAGCCAAGTCACCTTCCTCGATACGCCGGGCCACGAAGCCTTTACCGAGATGCGGCAGCGCGGCGCCAATGTCACCGACATCGTTATCCTGGTGGTGGCCGCCGACGACGGTCTGAAGCCGCAGTCGATCGAGGCCATTGCCCATGCGAAGGCGGCTGGCGTGCCGATCATCGTCGCGATCAACAAGGTCGACAAGGAAGGCGCCAACCCGCAGCGCGTCCGCGAACGCCTGCTCGAGCACGAGCTGGTGGTCGAGGAAATGGGCGGCGACGTCCAGAATGTCGAAGTGTCGGCGCTGAAGAAGACCGGCCTCGACAAGCTGCTCGACGCCATCGCCGTGCAGGCGGAGATCATGGAACTGAAGGCCAACCCCGACCGCGCCGCCGAAGGCACGGTGGTCGAGGCGAAGCTCGACAAGGGCCGCGGTCCGGTGGCGACGATCCTCGTCCGCCGCGGCACGCTGCGCGTTGGCGACATCTTCGTCTGCGGCGCCGAAAGCGGCCGCGTCCGCGCGCTGGTCGACGATCAGGGCAAGCAGGTGAAGGAAGCGGGTCCGTCGATGCCGGTCGAGGTCCTCGGCCTCGGCGGCGTGCCGATGGCAGGCGATACGCTCACCGTTGTCGAGAACGAGGCGCGCGCCCGCGAAGTCGCCGCCTATCGCCAGAGCGAAGCGGTCAAGAAGCGGACGGTGCAGGCGCCGGTCAGCCTGGAGGGCATGTTCGAGGCGCTCGCCGACAAGGCGAAGGTCATCGAATATCCGGTGGTCATCAAGGGCGATGTCCAGGGTTCGGTCGAAGCGATCGTCAATGCGCTCAACCGGATATCGACCGACGAGATCCGCGTCCGCGTGCTCCAGTCGGGCGCCGGCGCGATCACCGAAAGCGACGTGACGCTGGCCGCCGCCACCGGCGCGCCGATCATCGGCTTCAACGTCCGCCCGAACGCCAAGGCGCGCGAGATCGCGAAGCGCGAAAAAGTGCGCTTCATGTATCATGACGTCATCTATCACCTGACCGACGAGGTCCGGAAGGAAATGGCGGGCGAGCTGGGTCCGGAGCGCATCGAAAATGTCGTCGGTCGCGCCGAGGTCAAGGATGTGTTCCCGGCCGGCAAGCGCGACAAGGCCGCGGGTCTGCTGGTACTCGAAGGCGTCATCCGCAAAGGGCTGCACGCGCGGCTTACCCGCGACGACGTCATCGTGTCGGCGACGACGATCGCCTCGCTCCGCCGGTTCAAGGACGATGTTGCCGAAGTGCGCGCGGGCCTGGAGTGCGGCGTCGTGCTGGCCGATACCAACGACATCAAGCCGGGCGACAATCTGGAAGTGTTCGAGGTCGAACTGCGCGAGCGGACGCTGTAACCGGCGTCCGTCCGGCGCCGGTCGGGAGGCACGATCATGCCGCGTTATGTCGCGCTGTTTGGCAGCATCAACGTTGGCGGCAACCGGCTGACCATGGCCGATTTGCGTGCGGCGTTCGAGGCCGAGGGCTTTGCCGACGTCGAGACGGTGGTGGCGAGCGGCAATGTCATCTTTTCCCACCCCGAGCGGCCGACGCGCGGGCTCGAGGAAAAGCTGACGCTGATGGTCGCCGACCGGTTCGACATGCGGTGTGCGGCGCTGGTGCGCGATCGGGACGAGCTGGCAGCAGCGATCGCCGACAATCCGTTCGCAGGAACCAATGAGGATCGTTTCGTCCACACGATGTTCCTGGACGGGCAGCCATCGCAGGCGCAGTTCGAGGCGCTGGCCGCCGACAAGTGGATCCGCCCGAACGAACGGATCGCGCCGGGCGACCGGTCGCTGTATATCGATTATGGCGATGGCGCCGGCGACAGCAAATTGACCGCGCGGATGATCGAACGGCGGCTGGAGCATAAGGGCACGGCGCGCAACATGCGGTCGATCGCGCGGATCGTCGCGAAGCTGGACGAATTGGGGAAGGGTGCGGCATGAGAGCGGCAGAAACCAAGGGACCATCGGTTCGCGTGCTGCGCGTCGGCGAACAGGTGCGCCATATCCTGTCGGAGATCATCGCGCGCGGCGATGTCCATGACGATGTGCTGGCCAAGCAGCCGGTGAGCATCACCGAAGTGCGGATGTCGCCCGACCTGCGCCACGCGACGGTATTCGTCAAATCCTTGCTGGGCAAGGACGAGGAGGCGGTGCTGAAGGCGCTGCGCACCAACACCGCCTGGCTGCAAAAGAGCGTCGCCGAACGGATGGCGATGAAATATGCCGCGAAGCTGAAATTCCTGGCCGACGAGAGTTTCGACGAGGCGAGTCATATCGAAAAATTGCTGCGCGATCCGAAGGTTGCGCGCGACCTGGCGGGCGGTGAGGGCGAATAATTCGTCGCACCTTGCGTGCAAAGATAACCATATAGGTTATTTCACTTGACATCGTCACGCTTATGTGGCACAAGTTGGTCATCATAAAGAATTGCGAGTCGGGCCGGTGGCCTTCCGTTTGGCGGGAGGCTGATCCGGCCCGGCTCGCGTTTGGGAAAGGATGATCGATGGCGCAAATCGGCAAGACGGCGACCCGGAATGCGCGCAGCGTGCGTCCGGGGGCGGCGCAGATGACGCAGTTTCTGGAAGCGCTGGCCGAATCGTCGAATGTTGCGGCGTCGGCGCGTGCGGCGGGGGTGACGGGTAACGCGATGTACCGCGAGCGGCGGCGCAATGCGGGGTTTGCGGCGCGCTGGCAGGAAGCGCTGTGCGAAGGCTTTGCGCGGCTGGAGGCCGAATTGCTGTCGGAGGCGCTGGTGGCGCCGAGCGGCAATGTGAAGGATGCGACGCTGAAATCGCGGGCGCAGAAATATCGGCTGGGGCTGGCGTTGCTGGCCGCGCATCGGGCGGCGGTGCGCGGGGCGAAATTGCCGGGCGGAAGCGGGGCCGCGGCGCTGGGGAGTGCGAAGGAACGGTTGCGGGCGAAGCTGTATGCGATGCACGCGCAGATGGAGGCCGAAGCCGCGGCTGAGGCAGATCAGGATGATGGCGCGTGACGGGTGCCGTCGCACGGGTTGCGGAAGGGAAAAAAGAACTCGATCGCTGGCTCAACGCGCTGTCCGGCAACAAATGCATGGCGCTGCTGACCGACTGGTCGTGGTGGCGGCGCGAGGATCAATGTCCGCCGGCGGGCGAATGGCATGTGTGGCTGCTACTGGCCGGGCGCGGGTTCGGCAAGACGCGGACCGGCGCCGAATGGGTGCGCGAGTTTGCGGAAGCGACGCCGGGGGCGCGGATCGCGCTGGTCGCGGCGTCGCTGCACGAGGCGCGGCAGGTGATGGTCGAGGGTGAAAGTGGTTTATTGGCGATCGCGCCCGATGCGCAGCGGCCTGATTATGAGAGCAGCCTGCGGCGGCTGACCTGGCCCAATGGCGCGGTCGCGACGCTCTATTCGGCGGCCGAGCCCGACAGTTTGCGCGGCCCCGAACATGAAGCCGCGTGGTGCGACGAAATCGCCAAATGGCCGCAAGGCGAGGCGGCGTGGGACAATCTGATGCTGACGATGCGGATCGGCGCGCGGCCGCGGGTGGTCGCGACGACGACCCCGCGCGGGGTGCCGCTGGTGCGGCGGTTGATGAAGGAAAAGGGCGTCGCGGTGACGCGCGGCGCGACCGCGAGCAACCGGTTGAACCTGTCGCCGCGCTGGATCGCGACGATGGCGGCGATTTACGGCGGGACGCGGTTGGGGCGGCAGGAACTGGACGGCGAATTGCTGGAGGATGTCGAGGGCGCGCTGTGGTCGCGCGCGCTGATCGAGCGGTGCCGGGTCGCGGCGGACGCGGTGGATAGGCCGGTGCGGGTGGTGATCGGGGTCGATCCGCCGGCATCGGCCGCGGGCGATGCGTGCGGGATCGTGGTCGCGGCGCTGCTGCGCGACGGCAAGCTGGCGGTGGTCGAGGATGCGAGTGTCTCGTGCCCGCCGCCGCATGTGTGGGCGCATGCGGTGGCCGCTGCGGCGGCGCGCTGGGGCGCTGAACGCGTGGTGGCCGAGAGCAATATGGGCGGCGACATGGTCGCGGCGACGCTGGCGCAGGCCGATACGCGCCTGCCGGTGCGCGCGGTGCACGCCAGCGTCGGCAAGGCGCGACGCGCGGAGCCGGTGGCCTATGAGCGCGGTGAAGTGGTGCATGCCGGGGTGTTTGTGGAGCTGGAGGACCAACTGTGCGGGTTGCAGGTGGGCGGCGGCTATGCGGGGCCGGGGCGGTCGCCGGACCGGGCGGATGCGTGTGTTTGGGCGCTGGCGGAATTGCTGGAGGGGGTGCAGCGGGGGCGGGTTGTGGGGGTTCGGCGGGTTTGATCAACGTCGGGATCGTCTCTTACGAAAGCTGTTCTCGAAGACGGCGTAAATGGCCAAACCTGCCAACAAGAATATTGGCAAGCCAATAAGTGGGGGCACAACGACCCAACCGGGCCAAAGGTCTGCCCCGAGGGCAACCGAGTTGTGTGGGTCTTTGGGATTCAAGCGAATCTGCAAAGAGCTTCCGACGGGATGCGAATCTACAAGCGGGCATCCGCCTTCGCCGCCCTCATACGTTACACCGTCGATCGAAAATCGATACTGAAAGCGACAGGATCGGCCGAGGAATGATCGAGCGGATTCGGTGACGACGGCGGATGCGCTGATGCCCCGGTTTAACACCGAGACGCGGCGATCATGTTCGGCTGCTGCCAGATGCCAAATAAGGCCTAATGGAACTGCAGCGAGAAGTAGAAGAAAGGCGACTGCACCCAATCCATGGAAGAACTTGTGAAAAGATCGGCGCTGCATGGGCTTAGACATATCAATTGGCAGCGAGACTCGCAATTCAGCGGCATAGGTGGAGGAAAAACACAATCGTCACCCCGGACTTGATCCGGGGTCCATGACTTCGACGCTGCTGTGGATCCCGGATCAAGTCCGGGATGACGAAGGGTGTGGTAGGCAAACCCCAAGTCAAGCCTTGAGGGTAGAGGGGCTAAGAAGCACGGCGTCACGGCGCGACGGATAGGAGAACATCATGAACTGGTTTGGCCGGAAGGCTGCGCAGGGGGCTGCGCGGCCTGCTTTGTCGCGGGTGTATGGGGCATATGGGGTGATGGGCGCGGCGCCCGCGCCCTTGTCGTTCGAGGCGCAGGTGCGCGAGGGCTATTTGTCCAATGCGATCGTGCAGCGGGCGGTGCGGCTGGTGGCCGAGGCTGCCGGAAGCGCGCCGATCGTGGCGAGCGATCCGGCGCTGGGGGCGCTCGTCGCGGCGACGTCGGGCGGGCAGGGGCTGGTCGAGACGCTCGCGGCGCAGCTGCTGCTGCACGGCAATGGCTATGTGCAGATTTTGACCGATGGCGCGGGGGCGGCGGCGGAGCTGTTTGCGCTGCGCCCCGAGCGGGTGACGGTCGAGGCCGACGCGCGGGGGTGGCCGGTGGCTTACCGGTACAAGGCGGGCGGGTCGGCGGTGGTGCTGCCCGCCGAGGATGGCGCGGGGCGGACCGCGGTGGTGCATGTGAAGGCGCTGCATCCGCTGGACGATCATTATGGCGCGGGGTGCCTGGGCGCGGCGGCGGGCGCGATTGCGGCGCATAATGCGGCCGCGAAATGGAATGCGGCGCTGCTCGACAATGCGGCGCGGCCGTCGGGGGCGCTGGTGCATGATCCGGGCGACAAGGGGATGCCGTTGTCGGCCGACCAGGTCGAGCGGCTGCGCGAGGAGCTGGCCGAGAGCTTTGCGGGCGGCGCGAATGCGGGGCGGCCGTTGCTGCTGGAGGGCGGGCTCAAGTGGCAGGCGCTGTCGCTGTCGCCCGCCGAGATGGATTTCCTGGCGCTGAAGGAATCGAGCGCGCGCGAGATTGCGATGGCGTTCGGGGTGCCGCCGATGCTGCTCGGGCTGCCGGGGGACGCAACCTATGCCAATTATCGCGAGGCGAACCGGGCGCTGTGGCGGCTGACGGTGCTGCCGCTGACCGCGAAGATTTTGGGGGCGGTGGCGCAGGGGCTGCGCGGGTGGTTCGATGGGGCGGAGCTGCGGGTCGATCTGGATCAGGTGCCGGCGCTGGCCGAGGACCGGATGGCGCTGTGGCACGAGGTGTCGGCGGCGGATTGGCTGAGTGCGGAAGAGAAGAAGGCGTTGTTGGGGGTGGGTTAGAATGGAATCGCGCAGAGGCGCAGAGAACGCAGAGGTTGCGGCTTTCTATCCTCGACGATGCGCACGAACGACCGGACGAGCAGAGAAAGGCGGCTTTGCCGCCCTCTTTGTTTCTCTGCGCTCTCTGCGCCTCTGCGCGCATTTTTCCCAGCTTTAGGGAGATTTCGACATGGACGAGGAAGAGGCGTTGGCGCGGTTGATCGCGCTGGCGGGGACGAGTGCGCCTGACGCAGCCTTGCTGCGCGCGGTGGTCGAGGAGGCGAGCGAGCTGGGGGCGCGGCGGGCGCTGGCGCGGTTGGGGCTGGCCGATGCGGCGGCGCGCGACGACATGGCGGATTTGCGCCAGCTGCTGGGGGCGTGGCGCGACGCCAAGACGAGCGCGTGGAAGGCGGCGGTCGACTGGGCGGTGCGCGCGATGCTGGCGTTGCTGGTCGTGGGGCTGGCGGTGAAGCTGGGGCTGCCGGGGTTGCTGCGGTGAGGGCGGCAGCGGAACAAGCCCTCCCCCAACCCCTGCCGCAAGCGGGAGGGGGGATCAGGTTTGCTGGCTATGCGGCCGTGTTCGATCGGGTTGATCGTGGGGGGGACGTCGTGCGGGCGGGGGCGTTTGCAGCGAGTTTGGCCGCGCGGCGACCTGTGCCGCTGTTGTGGCAGCACCGGCCGGGGGCCGTCGTCGGCGTGATCGAGGCTTTGGCGGAGGATCGGCGCGGGCTGCGGGTGGTGGCGCGGGTGACACATCCGACGGCGGCCGGGCTGGTGGCGCGCGGGGCGCTGACGGGATTGAGCTTTGGCTATCGGGTGATGGCGGCGCGCGGCGCGCGGCCGCGCGAACTGCTCGGGCTGGAGCTGGCCGAGGTGAGTTTGGTGGCGGTGCCGATGCAGCCGCTGGCGCGGGTGATTGCGATGGATTCAACGAAGGAGTGACGGGCATGGAAGTGGATATGGAAGTGAAAGCCGATGCGTTGGACGGCGCGTTCGATGCGGTGCTGGCGGCGGAAGCGGTCGATGATCTGAAGGCGTCGGTGGCGGCGTTGAAGGCGCAGGTCGATGCGCAGGCGGTCGCGGCGTCGCGCTTGCCGCTCGACGGGGCGAAAGCGGCCGATCCGGCGCGCGATGCTTTCGTCGAGCGGTATCTGCGGCGCGGGATCGATGCGGGCGTCGAGATGAAAAGCCTGTCGGGGGCGACCGGCGGCGAGGGCGGTTTTGCGGTGCCGCGCGAGATTGATGGCAGCATTGCGGCGACGCTGAAATCGCTGTCGCCGATCCGCGGCATTGCGACGGTCGTGCAGACGGGGACGAGCGGGTATCGCAAGCTGGTCGCGACGGGGGCGATGGGCGCGGGTTGGGTCGGCGAGACGGCGACGCGGCCCGAGACGGCGACGCGCGCCTTTGCCGAAATCGCGCCGCCGTCGGGCGAGCTTTACGCCAATCCGGCGGCGAGCCAGGCGATGCTGGATGATGCGATGTTCAACGTCGAGGATTGGCTGGCCGACCAGCTGGGGCGCGAATTTGCGGTCGCCGAGGGTAGCGCGTTCGTCACCGGCAATGGCACGAACCGGCCCAAGGGGTTCCTGACCTATGCCACCACGAACGAGACCGACAGCGTGCGGGCGTTCGGGACGCTCCAGCATCTGGCGACGGGGACGGCGGGCGCCTTTCCGGCGGCGAACCCGCAGGACAAGCTGGTCGAGCTGGTGCATTCGCTGAAGGCGCCATATCGGCAGGGCGCGTGCTGGGTGATGAATTCGGACACGCTGGCGCGGATCCGCAAGTTCAAGACGAGCGACGGCGCGTTTATCTGGCAGCCGGGGCTGGTCGAAGGGCAGGCGCCAACGCTGCTGGGTTACCCGGTGGTGGAGGCCGAGGACATGCCCGATGTGGCGGCGAACAGCCTGTCGATCGCGTTCGGCAATTTCCGTGCCGGTTACCTGGTCGCCGACCGCGGCGAGACGCGCATCCTGCGCGATCCGTTCAGCAACAAGCCCTTTGTGCATTTCTATGCAACCAAACGGGTCGGCGGCGCGATCATCGATTCGCAGGCCATCAAGCTGATGAAATTCGCCGCCAGCTGATTTTTACGCTGGCGCGATGGGCGCCCGGTCCATGCTCCCTACCCCCTTTCGGGGCGGACCGGGCGCTGACTTTTCTTGATGGAGACATGGCGATGACGATGAGCCTGGTTCCGGGGGCATCCCCGGTGAGCCTGACCGAGGCGCGCGGCTGGCTACGGCTGGGCGGTGCGAGCGACGATGCGGTGGTCGAGCCGCTGCTGCGCGCGGCGACGGGGATTTGCGAAGCCTTTGTCGGCCAGTGGCTGGTGCGGCGATCGGGCAGCGAGCTGGTGCCGGTGGTACGGGGCGCGGCGCGGCTGAGTGTGCGGCCGGTGGTCGCAGTCGACGAAGTACGGATGCTGGCGGCGGATGATAGCGAGACGGTGCTGGCGGTTGGCGATTACCGGCTGTCGCTGGCGGAGGATGGTGCGGGGCGGCTGATGATCGCGCCGCAACATGGGGCGGCGCGGGTGCGCGTGACCTATCGCGCCGGGATGGCGGAGGCGGGCGCGGATGTGCCCGAGGCGATCCGCCACGGCATCGTGCGGATGACGCAGCATCTGTACGAGGCGCGCGACGCGAAGGAGGTGCCGCCGCCGCCCGCGGCGATCGCGGCGCTGTGGCAGCCGTGGCGGGCGCTGCGCCTGGGCAACCGGCGATGAGCGGCGCCGAGCAGGCGGTGCGCGCGAAGGCGCTGGCGCTGCTGGCAGGCGATGCCGAACTGGCGGCGCTGGTGCATGGGGTTTTTGACGGCACGCCGGTGCGGGTGAACGCGCCCTATGTTTCCGTTGCTGGTGCCGAGGGGATCGATTGGGGGACCAAGGGCCGGGCGGGGCGCGAGGTGCGGTTGACGCTGGCGCTGGTCGGGGTCGGTGGCGCGGTTGATGATGCGGCGGCGGGGCGGATCGAGGCGGTGGCGGCGGGGCTGCGCGGGGTGGCCGACGGCTGGTCGGTGGTCAGTACGCGGGTGGTGCGGACGCGGTTTGCGTTCGTGCGTGACGGCGGGTGGCGGCACGAGCTGGTGGTGCGGTGCCGGTGTTTGACGGGGTAAGCGGCGCTCTTGCCAGAGGGGCGATTGTCTGGGGGTGACCGGTTGCGGACGTACGTCATTTCCTCTCTCCCCTTGTGGGAGAGATACGAAGGCTTGGCAGCTTGGCTGCCTAGCCGCAGTTGAGAGCGGGTTTGCGCCTGCTGGCGCCCAGCCCCCTCACCAAGCTTCGCTAGCTCCTTACGGAGCAAGCTGCGCTATCCTCTCCCACAAGGGGAGAGGAGTTTGGGTCGGTTTCCGACCCCAAAGCCGACTTACGCCGGCGTTTGCAGTCTAGCTCGACAAGTCAGTCGCCCGGCATCGTGTTGTTGGATTTATAGTCCTTGAACTTGTCGGTGAAGTTCGCGTGATAATCTTCGATCTGCATGTCGGCGTCTTCGGCGGCGACCTTTTCGGAATCGCCGCCCGAGCGGCCGAGCGCGATCACCGCCTTGCGGAAGGCGTCGCGTTCGGTCGAACAATTGGCTTTCAGCGCCATTTCATATTCGACCTCTTCAACCTTGGCCTCGAGCGCCTTTTTCATGTCGTCGCGCAGGCATTTGGTGAAGGCGGCGCGCGTCGTGTCGACGGCCGCGGTCGGCGACTGGATCATGGCGGCAAAAATCAATGACGTAATCAGCATCCTGCGACTCCCCGTTCCGCATGTTTTTCTGATGAGGAGATTAGACGATGGCAATTGAAAATGGGAGCGCTTTTCTGCTCAAGGTCGGCAATGGCGCGGCGCCGCCCGCCTATCAGACCGTGGCGGGGCTGCGCACGACGCAATTGTCGGTGAACGGCGAGGCGGTGAACGTCACGACCAAGGATTCGGGAGGCTGGCGCAGCCTGCTTTCGGGCGCCGGGGTGCGATCGGTTTCGGTGAGCGCGGCGGGGATCTTTACCGGGTCGGCGGCGGAGGTGCGCGTGCGCGGCCATGCGCTGGCGGGAACGATCGACGATTATGAGCTGAGTTTTGAGAGCGGCGAGCGGCTGCGCGGGCGGTTCCTGGTCACCCGGCTGGACTATGCCGGCGATTATAATGGCGAGCGCAATTACACGCTGAACCTGGAATCGAGCGGCGCGGTGGTGAGCCTATGAGCGCGGTGGCAAATAGCCTGCGCGGCGAGGCGGAGTTGCGGGTCGGCGTCGAGGTGTTTGTGCTGCGCCCGAGCTTTGCGGCGCTGGTCGCGGCGGAGGGCGAGCTGGGGCCGCTGTTCGCGCTGGTCGAGCGCGCCGCGGACGGGCGGCTGGGGCTGGGCGAGCTGGCTTCTTTGTTCTGGCACTGTGTGCGGGACCGGCCCGAGGCGCTGACGCGCGAGGTGGTCGGCGAGGCGGTGGTGACGCAGGGGTTGGCGGCGGTGACCCCGGCGCTGCGCGTACTGCTGGGGCAGATATTGGCGGGGCGGTGAGGGGTGTCGAATGATCGGCTGGGTCTGGCAGCGGTGACGCTGGTGGGGGTGATGGCGCGCGTCGCCGGCTGGCGTCCCGGCGAGTTCTGGACCGCGACGCCCGCCGATGTGCGGGCGGCGCTGGCGGGGTGGGTCGAGGCGGACGGCGATGCCGGTTTCGACGGCGCCGCGCTGGCCGCACTGATGGAGCAATTTCCCGATGGATGAGATTGACGAGATGGTGGTGGCGGTGCGTGCCGACACCGGGGCGTTCCGGCGCGAGGTGGCGGCGCTGCGCGGCGAGCTGGAAGGATCGTTGGGGGCGGGCGCCGATGCGGCGGGGCGGCGGATCGAAATGGCGCTGTCGCGCGCGATAGTTAGCGGCAAGCTGGGGTTCGAGGATCTGAAGCGGCTGGCGCTGTCGGTGATGGCCGACATCGCGCGGGCGGCGATTTCGAACGGCATCGGCGCGGCGCTGGGCCGCTGCGGGCAGGGCGGCAGCGGCGGGTTGCTGGGACTGGGCACGTCGATCGCGATGGCGCTGTTCGGGGCGCCGGGGCGCGCGACCGGCGGCCCGGTGAGCGAGGGGCGCGCGTACCGGGTTGGCGAGCGCGGGCCCGAGCTGTTCGTGCCGACGTCGAGCGGGCGGGTCGAGGCGGCGGGCGGTGGGGTTCGCAACATTGCGATCACGGTGAATGTGCGAGGTGAGGTCGGGAGCGAGCCGCAGCGGCTGGCGCAGACCGGGCGGCAGCTGGCGCGCGCGGTGCGGCGCGCGGTGGCAGCGGGCGAGGATTAGGGGCGCCTGTAAGCCCCTCCCCTGAAGGGGAGAGGATGTTGTAAGCTGGAAAGGCTCTGACATGGGCTGGGCATTGGTGGCGGCGGATGAGCCGCTTCATCGCAAGGGGTGGCTGAAGCGGTTCGATCCGCGGTTCTGGACGGTCGATTTTGCGCGGCCGATGATGGCGAGCGTGACCAATCCGGCGCCGCGCGCGCTGCGCGTCGAGACGGTGTTTTATCGCAAGCAGGACCTGGCGGGGCTGATCTGGGAGAGCGAGGATCGCTGGGACCATCCGCTGCTCGCCTATGAGACGCGGCGCGATTTCCGGCGCACGCAGCTTAAATTCCGGTGGCGGTCGGGTGGGGTCAAGCCGCTCGACGCGCTGCACGGGCCGACGCTGACGATCGAGGGGCGTGATGCGAGCGGGGCGGCGCGGGCCTGGTATGTGCGGCTGTGGAATTATGCGGTCGGTAGCACCGAGGATGCGGTCGTCACGCTGGATTTCGATGCGCTGGATGGCGGGTTCCTGGTGCCCGGCGAGGCTGATCCGGTGTGGGCAGGCGACATCGACCGGATGTTCGTGTCGCTGGTGCCGCCGACCTATGACGGCGGCGACGGGATGCTGGCGGCGCCGGTCGAGGGCTGGGCCGAGATGACCGATATTGTTTGTTCCGGGTCGGGATCGGTGCTCGCGATCGGCGACGCGGTGCTGCCCGAAACGGCGCTCGGCATGACCAATGGCTATGACGATTGCTATCATCTGACCCCGGCGCGGGTGGTGCGGCAGATCGTGCAACTGGGGTACCGCGGCGACGTCGTCCATTATGTCGGGATGAGCCATTATATGCGGCTCGAGGCGCTGGGCGGCGGCTTTTACGTCAGCCTGGCGGGCGGGGTGCTCAACCGGCCGACCGCCGAATGGCACCGCGCGCTGGCGGCAGCGTGCGCGGCGGCGGGGTTCGGGCTGATCTGGTCGTTGTCTTACGAATTGTTCGACGCCTATTGCTGGAACGACTGGAAGCAGCGCGGCGCCGACGGCGCCCCGGCGCTGACCGGCTGGGTGCCGCCATCGACCTTGCTGTCGCCCGCCAATGCGGCGGCGATGGGATATCTGCAGCTGGTGGCGCGGGCGTTTGTCGCGATCGGTCGCGATGCGGGGCTGGCGCCGAAATTCCAGGTCGGCGAGCCGTGGTGGTGGGTCAATCCGGGCGGCAAGCTGTGCGCTTATGACGCAGCGACGAACGCGGCGCTGGGCGGGACGAGCGTCGCGATTGCCGATGTGCGCGGGCCGCTCGATGCGGCGCAGCGCGCGATGCTCGACGCGCTGGGGGCGTTGCTTGCGACCTCGACCGCGGCGCTGGTCGCGGCGGCGCGGCACGAGGCAGGGGCGGCGGGGCTGGAATCGCTGCTGCTGGTATTTCTGCCGACGGTGCTCGATCCGGCGGCGCCCGAGCTGCGACGGGCGAATGTCCCGCTGGGCTGGGCCAGGCCCGCGTTCGATGTATTGCAGCTGGAAGATTATGATTGGGTGACCGCGGAGCGCGTCGCCGAGACTGCGCCGGCGCGCACGGCAATGGTCCAGCGGCTGGGCTATCCGGTTCAGGAACAACATTATTTTTCGGGCTTCGTGCTCAACGCGGAGGACCGCGGGCAGTGGCGGGCGATCGCCGACGCCGCCGATGCGGCGCGGCGCGCGGGTGTGGCGCGGACATTCGTGTGGGCGCTGCCGCAGGTCGCGCGCGACGGCTTTGTGGCGTTTGACGGGGAGGATGCGATGCAGGCTTTTGACGCGGTGGATTTCCCGCTGGCGATCGGGCGCGAGGCGATGGTCGCGACCGAATTTTCGACCCAGATCGTGAGTTCGCCATCGGGGCACGAGCAGCGCGCGAGCGAATGGGCCGAGGCGCGGATGCGCTATGACGCGGGGCCGGGGATAAGGTCCGAGACCGATGTGCGGACGCTGGCGGAATTTTTCCGGGCGCGGCGCGGGGCGGCGCGCGCGTTCCGCTTTCGCGATCCGTTCGATGCGAGTTCGGCGGCCGATGGCGGCTTGCCAGCGGCAAGTGATCAGATGCTGGGGACCGGCGACGGAGTGCGGCGGCAGTTCGCGCTGGTGAAGCGGTACGGCGCTGGGGATGCCGAGCAGGTGCGGACGATCCGGTTGCCGGTGGCGGGCAGCGTGCGGGTGTCGGTCGACGGGATCGAGACGGCGGCGTTTATTGTGACCGGCGACGGCGAGGTGTTGCTCGATGCGGCGCCCGCGGTTGGCGTGGCGGTGCGCGCGGGGTTTCGCTTCGACGTGCCGGTGCGCTTTGCCGAGGACCGGCTGGAGGCGAGCCGCGCGACCTTTTTGGCGGGCGAGATCGCCAGCGTGCCGCTGGTCGAGGTGCGGGCGCCGTGGTGATGGCCGCGGTTGGTGGTTTTTCACCGTAGCCCTGAGCCTGTCGAAGGGCGCCTCACGGCGAAGCGCCCTTCGACAGGCTCAGGGCTACGGTGTTTGGGTGAGGCGGAAGCAGAATGATGCCGGAAAGTTTTACTGCGGCGCCCGACTGGCTGCGCGCAGAAGTGGTCACGCTGGCGTGGTGCTGGCGGCTGGCGCGGCGCGACGGGGTGGTGATCGGGCTGACCTCGCACGACCGCGACCTGATGGTCGGCGGGCTGCTCTATCGCGCCGCGCCGGGGATGAAGCCGTCGGCGCTCGAGACGAGCGACAGCCTGGAGGCGGCGACGATGGATCTGGAGGGCGCGATTGCAAGCGATGCGATTGCGGCGCGCGACCTGGATGCGGGGCGCTGGGACGGGGCGGAACTGGAGCTGTTCGTGACCGACTGGAGCGCGGCGGACGCGGCGCCGGTGACGGTGGCGCGCGGGTCGCTGGGGGCGATCGAGCGGCGCGGCGCGGCGTTTGCGGCGGAATTGCAGGGGGTGACGCGGTTGCTTGACCGGCCGGTATGTCCGGCGACGTCGCCGTCGTGCCGCGCGATGCTGGGCGATCGGGCGTGCCGGGTCGATCTGGCGCCATTTACTCATGTTCGGCGGGTGGTGACGGTCGCCGGGCGCGCGGTGACGCTGGATAGCGCCGTCGCGGGGATGGCGTTCGGCGAACTGCTGTGGATCGAGGGTGCGAATTGCGGGCTGGCGAGCCCGGTGATTGCGGTTGAGGGCGCGGTGTTGCAGCTGGCCGAGGGGCCGGTGTTTGCGGTGGCGGAGCCGGTGCGGGTGCGGCTGACCGAAGGGTGCGACAAGCAGCTTGCGACCTGCCGCGAGCGGTTTGCCAATGCGATCAATTTTCGCGGCGAGGCACATTTGCCGGGCAATGATTTGCTCACCCGTTATCCCGGTGGGTGATCGTTCGCGACAGTATGTGGGCGCGCGCGCTTTTGTCCGCGCCCGGCGGCTGGTCGGGGCGCGGTTCCGGCCGCAGGGCTATGACCCGGCGACGGGGCTCGACTGCGTCGGGCTGGTGTGGGCAGCCTATGCCGCGGCGGGGCGGCGGCTGGTGCGGCCGCACGATTATCCGCTGCGCGGCTGGTCGCGCGAGCGGATTGTCGCGGCGCTGGGGCGCGCCGGTTTCGCCGCCGTCGACGGGTCGCCGCAGCGCGGCGATGTGGCGCTGGTGGCGCTGGCGGCTGGGCAATTTCACCTGGTCCTGATGGGCGCCGATCGCTGCGTCCACGCGCATGCCGGGCTGCGGCGGGTCGTTGAGACGCCGCTCGACGCCGGGCTGATGACGGCGCCGCGCTGGCGGTTGACACAGGAGGCGTAAGCGATGGCAACTTTGGTGCTGACGGTGGTCGGCGGTTTTATCGGCGGTCCCGTGGGCGCGGCGATTGGCGCGAGCCTGGGGCAGCAGGTCGATGCGGCGATCTTCAAACCGAAGGGACGCGAGGGGCCGCGGCTGGCCGACCTGAAGGTGCAGGCGTCGACCTATGGCCAGCAGATCCCGCAGCTGTTCGGGACGATGCGCGTTGCGGGCAGCGTGATCTGGGCCACCGACCTAATCGAGCGGCGCACGAAAAGCGGCGGCGGCAAGGGACGGCCGTCGGTGACCGAATATAGCTATGCGGTGTCGCTGGCGGTGGCGCTGTCGTCGCGGCCGATCCGCGCGATCGGGCGCATCTGGGCCGACGGCAATCTGCTGCGCGGGTCGAGCGGGAGCTTTCAGGAGCGCTGTATCTTTCGCTGGCATGATGGCGGCGAGGACCAGGTGGTCGATCCGCTGATCGCGTCGGCGGTCGGGCCGGGTTCGGCGAGCGCGTTTCGCGGACTGGCCTATGCGGTGTTCGAGGAGCTGGAGCTCGGCGCGTTCGGCAACCGCATCCCGTCGCTGACCTTCGAGGTCGAGGCCGATGCGGGGAGCGTCGATGCGGGGGTGATCGGCAACGCGTTGCTGGGTGAGGCAGGGCGCTGCGCGGGCGAATGGCCTGTCGCGGGCTATGCGGCGTCGGGCGATCGCGCGCGCGATGCGCTGGCGCCACTGTTCGAAGTCGATGGCACGCGGCTGGTCAGCGGTGCCGATGGCTGGCGGCTGGCGCCGGGGCAAAGCGGCGCGGAGGCACTCGCGCTGGCGGACTTTCGCGCCGAGGGACGGAGCGAGGTGGCGCGGGATCTGGTCGAACGGCAGCGCACGCCGCTGGCCGCTCTGCCGGGATCGATCCGCCTGCGCCATTATGAGCCCGAGCGCGATTACCAGCTGGGCCAGCAAGCGAGCCAGGTCGCCGGCGGAGGAACGCGCGAGGAGCGCGTTGACCTGCCCGCGGTGTTGCCCGCCGCGTCGGCGCGGGCGCTCGCCGGCCGGCTTGCGGCCGCGGCATCGGACGGACGCGAAACTTTGGTCTGGGACGCCGATCTGGCAGCGCTGGCGCTGCCCGTCGGCCGGATCGTGACGACCGCCGATGGCAGCCGGTGGCGGGTGGCGGCGCGGCACGTGCGCACAGACCGCCTGTCGCTGGAGCTGAAACGCCATCAGCCGGTGCCGGTGGCCGACTGGCCCGCCGCGCCGGGGGTGCCGGTGCGGCCGCCTGACTGGCCCGATGCGACCGGCATGGTCCGGCTGTTCGATTTGCCCAATCTGGAGGTGCCGGCGACGACGACCGCGCGGCTGCTCGTCGCGGCGGCGGGCAGCAACGACGGCTGGCGCGGCGCCGACTGCTGGTTCGTTGCCGGCCCCGATGCCGAGCCGGTGGCGCTGGGGACGGTACGGCCGGCGCTGGCGCTCGGCGAACTGGCCGAACCGCTGGCGCCGGGCAGCGAATATCTGTTCGACGAGGCGCAGATCCTGACGGTGGCGCTGGTCAATCCGTCGATGGCGCTCGAATCGGTTGATGACGCAGCGATGCTGGCAGGGGCGAACCGCGCGATGGTCGGTGACGAAATGCTGCAGTTCGGGCGTGCCGAACCGGTGGATGGAACGCGCTGGCGCTTGTCGCGCCTGCTGCGGCGGCGGGCCGGAAGCGGCAGCGCTGCGGTTCATCCTGCGGGGACGGGATTTGTACTCGTGGACGACAGCGCGGCAATGCTGCTGCCCGCGGCGGCGGCGGTCGTCGCCGAGAACGGCATCGCGCGGCTGCAATGGACACGGCGCGGAGATAGCACGCTCGCCGAGGTGCCGATTGCGGCGATCGGGCGTGCGAAGCGGCCGCTGCCGCCGGTGCATGGCCGCGTCGCCGCGGATGGCGCCGGCGGGCTGTCATTGACCTGGTGCCGCCGGAGCCGGGTCGACCCGGGCTGGCGCGACGAGGTCGAGCAGCCGGTCGGCGAGGCGCAGGAGGCCTGGCGGGTGGCGCTGGTCCCGCCGGTTCCGGGCGTGACTGCGTGGGAGAGTCCGGCGCCGTCGCTGACGATCGCCGCTGATATCGTCCCCGCATTGGCGCCCGGCACCGCCGCCGACATTCGCCAGATTGGCGATTTCGGCCTGTCGCCGCCGCTCGTTGTTCCACTTACTTAGAAGGATCGATCATGACCGATATGCCGTCAACCGCGCGTTACGCGCTACCCTTGCTCGCGACCGCGCAGGCGCAGAAAGAAATGACGCACAATGAGGCGCTGGCGCTGATCGACGCGCTGTTGCACGCCGCGGTCGAGGCGGGGCCGGTCGACGACCCGCCGGCGGTGCCCGAACCCGGCCAATGCTGGCTGGTCGGTTCGGCGCCGACCGGCACATGGGCCGGGCAGGGACACGCGCTGGCAGTCCATACGGCCGGTGGTTGGCGTTTCACAGCGCCGTCGGCGGGGATGCGGGTGCTGCGGATTGATGACGGTGCCTGGCTGCGATTCGACGGCGCGGCGTGGCACGGACCGGCGACGATTGCCGCCCCGTCGGGCGGTGCGGTGGTCGATGTCGAGGCGCGGGCTGGGCTGGCGGGGCTGATCCTGCTACTGCAGGAGCATGGCCTTTTGAAATCAGGCTAAATTTCCCGGCGTCGGTGCCAAAAGTGCGACTTTTTGGCAACAGATTAGCGATTTGTTCACTTGCACGGAACCAAAGCGGCGAGTAGGACGTCTGCCGAGACGTATATCTCAATTTGAAAGGGGAATTACTATGAGGAAGCTTGCCTTAGCTGTGGCGTTAGCCTCCACTGCCCTGGCGTCGCCCGCTCTGGCCCGCGACGACTCGTGGTACGTTGGCGTCGGCGGCGGTGTGATGATCGTCGAAGATCTCGATCTCGATATCGGTACCGCCAGCAACGCTGCCAGCCTCGACCATCGTAAAGGTTACGACTTCGAAGGCGTCGTCGGCTATGATTTCGGCGGTTTCCGCGCCGAAGTCGAAGTCGGCTATCGTGAGGCCGACATCAAGTCGGGCCGCTTTGCCGCTCCCGGCATTCCGGGCACCGCCTCGGGTGCAGGCGCACTCGTGACCGGTGACCGTGCGCTCAACGGCGACACCAACGCGCTGAGCTTCATGGTCAACGGCATGCTCGACTTCGGCGACGACGACGGGCTGCAGGGCTTTGTCGGCGGTGGTGCCGGTGTTGCCCGCGTTTCGGTCGAGCCGGTCTTTGCCGGTCCGTTCCTCGACGATTCGGACACGGGCTTTGCCTGGCAGGCGATCGCCGGTATCCGTGCGCCGCTCAGCAGCAACTGGGATGTCGGCCTGAAGTATCGCTTCTTCAACGTCGACAACCTCGACCTGGTCGACCAGCGCGGCCGCGACGTTTCGACGCGCTTCCGTTCGCACTCGATCCTGGGTACGCTGACGTACAACTTCGGCGGTGCGCCGGAACCGGTTGTGGCACCTCCGCCGCCGCCGCCTCCCCCGCCGCCGCCGCCGCCCCCGCCGCCTCCCCCGCCGCCGCCCGCGGTGTGTGAGCCCGGACCGTATATCGTGTACTTCGACTGGGATCAGTCGAACATCACGCCGGAAGCAGCCTCGACGCTCGACAATGCGATCAGCGCCTACAACCGTGGTTGCACGGGTACGCAGGTTATGCTCGCTGGTCACGCTGACCGCTCGGGTTCGGCCACGTACAACGTTGGCCTGTCGAACCGTCGTAATGATGCGGTGCGCAGCTACCTGACCGCGCGCGGCATTGCCGACAGCTCGATCAGCGCACAGGGCTTCGGCGAAAGCCGTCCGGCCGTTGCCACCGCCGACGGCGTGCGCAACGACCAGAACCGTCGCGTGGAAATCACTTACGGTCCGAACTCGGGCATGTAAGACCGGTTTCCATTCCCGACGGGGACTGGAAGAAAAGAGGGGCGGTACCGCAAGGTGCCGCCCTTTCTTTTCGTGCCAATCGTTCGGGAAACAAATGACGCAAACTGCCTGAATTCCGGATCGCGCGGCTTTCGCTTGCCAGATCGGCATAATGTTATACTATAACAGGACGATCGAGCGTCCGGTCGATTGGTCGCGGGCGCAGGATCGACGAATGCGCTGCCGCTCGCCGGTCAGGAAAGACAGCATCGGCTGCGCCCTTAGGGGAGAAAGACCATGCGCCGACGCCGCAGCATTTTTCGCACCGACCCGAATGCCAGCCCGCTGATCAACACGACGCCGCTGATCGACGTGATGCTGGTGATGCTGGTGATGTTCATCATCACCATTCCGCGCCCGACGCACAGCGTCGACATAAGTCTGCCCGGTGTCGATCCCGGTCCCTCTGCGGTGCTCGATGAGAACCGCGTGACGATCGACCGCTCCGACGTCATCCGCTGGAACGGCGAGGCGGTCGACTTGGCCCAGCTCGGGCGGTTGGTGAAGGCGGCGTCGGACCGACCCGGAGCGGCGACGTTGCACTTCGAGCCTGACGCGCGCGCGCGGTATCTGCGCGTCGATCAGGCAATCGCCGCGATCCGGCGCAACGGCGGAACGAAGCTCGCCTTTCCGGGCATCCACCAATATGCCGCGGTGATCTGACGCCGGGACCGCGCCGCCGCGATCAGGCGGCGGGCGCGGTCCCGGGGCGCAGATAGGCCATCATGTAACCGACATAGTCGACCTTGCCGAGCGGGACGCCCATGTGGCGGAGGATCGTATAGGCGGCGACGAGGTGGAAATAGAACTGCGGCTGTGCCCAGTCGCGCACATAGGTGCGCGCGGTCATGTCGAAGGCCATGCCGTTGGGCAGGTCGAAGCTGACCGGCCGGTCGGGATCGGCGTCGATCGCCGCGGCATCCACGGTGTCGAGCCAGCCCAGCGTGGCTGCGATCTGCGCCTGAAGCCCTGCAAAATCGGTCGCGTCATCGGTCAGTTCAGGCGCCCCTGCGGCGCCGAGGCGCGTCGGCGGCTGGAGTGCCTGAAGGCAGCTGAAACGCACTTGCGACGCCAGCGGGAACATATCGGGCGCGAGCCGCGCGACGACCAGTTGCAATTCGCCGATGTCGTTGTCCGCACCCCATGCGAGCGTCTTGTCGAGCTGCGCAGAAAGCGCGCGCAGGCCGTTCCGGTAAGCCGGGATCGTTATTTCGTAGAGCATCGCGGGATCCTTTGGTCGTGCCCCTGTCAGGCGGGAGCAAGATTGTCCTGAAATTGCAGTCGCGCAAGGCGGGCGTACAGGCCGTCGGCAGCGACGAGCGCGTCGTGCTTGCCTTCCTCGACGATGCGGCCTTCGTCCATGACGATGATCCGGTCGGCGGCGCGGACGGTGGCGAGGCGGTGCGCGATAACCACTGTCGTGCGGTCGTGCATCAAGGTTTCGAGCGCGTCCTGCACCAGCTTTTCGGATTCGGCGTCGAGCGCGGAGGTCGCCTCGTCGAGCAGCAACAGCGGCGCACGGCGGAGCAGCGCGCGGGCGATCGCGACGCGCTGGCGTTGCCCGCCCGACAGGCGCGCGCCGCCTTCACCCATGAAGGTGTCGAGGCCTTGCGGCAGTTTGCGCAGAAATTCCTCGGCATTGGCGGCGCGCGCGGCGTCCCACAGCTGGTCGTCGGAGGCGTCCCAGTTTCCATAGCGTAAATTGTCGCGCGCCGACGCGGCGAAGATCACCGTCTCCTGCGGCACCATGGCGATGCGGGCACGGATGTCGGCGGGGTCGGTCTCGGTCAGCGGGACGCCGTCGAGCAGGATTTGGCCTGCTTGCGGATCGTAAAAGCGCTCGGCGAGCTGGAACAACGTCGATTTCCCGGCGCCCGACGGGCCGACGATCGCGACCGTTTCGCGCGGCTGGATTGCCAGGCTGAAGCCGTGAAGGGCAGGCGCGTCGGGGCGCGTCGGATAACGGAATTCGACGTTTACGAATTCGAGCGTTCCGCGTGGAGGCTCGGGGAAGGCGCGGGGCCGCGCGGGCGGCGCTATGCTGGGCTCGGCGTTGAGCAACTCGCTCAGCCGCTCGGCGGCGCCTGCAGCGCGCAGCAGGTCGCCATAAACTTCGGTCAGCGCGCCGAACGCCCCTGCGACCAGCCCGCCGGTGAGGACAAAGGCGGCGATTGTACCGCCGGTGATCGTTCCCGCGGCGACGCCTTCGGCCCCGTACCACAGCAAGGTGGTGATCGCGCCGAAGAGCAGGCCGATGACGATCGCGGTCATGATCGCGCGCAGGCGGATGCGGCGCTTGGCGGTGGCAAAGGTCGCCTCGACCGCTGCCGCGAAGCGGCTGGCCTCGCGTTCCTCCTGCCCGAAGGCCTGGACGATCTTCATCGCCCCCAATTGTTCGGATGTGGTGGCGCCGATGTCGGCGACGCGGTCCTGGCTCGACCGCGCGACATTTTGCAGGCGCCGCCCGAGCAACACGATCGGCATGATGATCACCGGAATGCCGAGCAGGATGCCGCCGGTCAGCTTGGGCGACAGGGTGAAGAGATAGGCGATCCCGCCGATGCCCATCACCATGTTGCGCAGCGCCACCGACACCGTGGTGCCGACGACCTGTTCGATGATCGTGGTGTCCGACGTCATCCGCGAGGCGATTTCGGACGGTCGGTTTTCCTCAAAAAAACCGGGCGCCAGGCGGAGCAGGTTGCGCTGCACCGCTTGGCGGATGTCGGCGACGGTACGTTCGCCCAGCCAGCTGACGAAGTAGAAACGCAGCGCGGTGGCGACGGCAAGCGTCAGCACGATGGCGTAGAACAGGCGGAAATGCGGCGCGACATCGCCGCCGCCGGCGACAAAGCCGCTGTCGATCATTTCCTTGAACTGCCACGGAATCGCCAAGGTCGCGAGCGCTGCGACGCCGAGCGCCACGGCGGCAATCAGCAATTGCAGCGGATAGGCGCTGGCATAACGCCAGATCATCCGCAGGCTGCCGAGTTTGCGGCGCGGCGCTGCGGGCGTGGATGCGGCTTTATCGTCGGGAGCGCTGGCCATGGTTCGGCCCCTAGCAGCGGGGCAAGGCGCGCTCAACGCCCGAGAATCGATTGGCGCTTCATGCGCTTTGAAGCGCAGCTGCATGGCGGCGCTGCCGGATCGGAACGGCGCGGCCGCCTCAGCTCCGATTATGACGCATTGCACAATAAAATGGATGCCCTAGACTGGTCCGACAAACGGGCGCCGCAGAGCGCCGGGGCAAGGAACCGAACGACAATGCTGTATCACGCTTTCGAAATGCAGAAGAACTGGCTGGCGGGCGCCAGCGCGCTGGCCACCGCGGGAGCGCAGGCGATGCAGCACCCCGCCAATCCGCTCGGTTATTTCGGCGGTGGTCCGATGTTCGCGTCGGCGCTGGAAGTGTTCGCGCACGCCGCGGCGCCGCGCGGCAAGCCCGATTTCGACCTGTACGAAACGATTGTCGACGGCGAGACGGTGCCGGTCACCGAAGCCATCGAAGCGCGCAAACCCTTTGGCCAGCTCAAGCATTTCAAGCACAAGGGCGCCAAAGGGGCGCCGAAATTGCTGATCGTCGCGCCGATGTCGGGCCATTATGCGACGCTGCTGCGTGGTACGGTCGAGCGGATGCTGCCCGGCCATGACGTGTGGATCACCGACTGGCGCGACGCGCGCAACGTGCCGCTGGAGGCGGGCAAGTTCGATCTCGACGATTATATCGATTATTTGATCGGCTGGCTGGAGCATATCGGCCCGGGCGCGCATGTGCTGGCGGTGTGCCAGCCGTCGGTCCCGGCGCTTGCGGCGGCGGCGATCATGGCCGCCGACAAGAATAAATGCCGCCCAAAGACGCTGACGATGATGGGCGGGCCGATCGACACCCGCAAGGCGCCGACCGCGGTCAACCAGCACGCGATGACGCGCCCTTATGCGTGGTTTCAGGAGAATGTCATCGTCACCGTCCCGGCCTGGTATCCGGGTGCGGGCCGCCGCGTCTATCCGGGGTTCCTGCAGCTTGCCGGGTTCATGTCGATGAACCTTGGCAATCACATGATGAGCCATTGGGCTATGTTCAAACATCTGGTCGAAGGCGACGGCGAGGAAGCCGACAAGACCAAGGAATTTTACGACGAGTATCGCGCGGTGTGCGACATGACCGCCGAATTCTATCTCCAGACCGTCGACCTGGTGTTCCAGCGCCACGCACTGCCCAAGGGCGAGATGCTGCATCGCGGCAAGCCGGTCGACCTGAATGCGATCGAGGACATCGCGCTGCTGGCGATCGAGGGCGAGCGCGACGATATTTCGGGGATCGGCCAGACCAAGGCGGCGCTGACGCTGGCCAAATCGCTGCCCGCGGAGAAGAAGAAATATCTGATGGCGAAGGCGGTCGGCCATTACGGCATCTTCAACGGTCGCAAGTGGCGCGAGGATATCGCGCCGGTGGTCGAGGGGTGGATTCGCAGCAACGGGGGATGAGGCGGCTGGAATCGCCCGATTGCGGACGTACGTCATTTCCTCTCTCCCCTTGTGGGAGAGATACGAAGGCTTGGCAGCTTGCTGCCTAGCCGCTGTTGAGAGGGGGTTTGTGCGTGCTGGCATCCGCCCCCTCACCAAGCTTCGCTAGCTCCTGACGGAGCAAGCTGCGCTATCCTCTCCCACAAGGGGAGAGGAGTTTATGGCAGCTCCCCACCCCAAAGCCGACCTTTGCGTGGCCGGGGAAGCCTTATCTTCAGTGCCAGGGCGATGTCCGCACACTCCAATAGATGATGTAGAGCAAGCCCGCCCACAGCAGCAGGATGAACGCCATGCCGGTGCGGCTCGACGGGCGGGCGCTGGCCGCCTCGGCGGCGGCGTGCAGTTCGGCCCATAGCGCGTCGGGGATCAGGCGGCGCACCGCCCATAATCCCAGCGGGACGATGATCAGGTCGTCGAGCCAACCCAGCACAGGTATGAAATCGGGGATCAGGTCGATCGGCGACAGCGCATAGGCGGCGACCGCCACCGCGAGCAGGCGCGCGAGCTTCGGCACGCGCGGGTCGCGTGCGGCGAGCCAGGCGGCGTGCGCCTCGACCGCGAGACGGCGGCCGAGGTCACCGATGCGTTCGGAAAGGGATTTGCCGGTCATCGTCATCTACACTAGGGTCAGGACCCATCAATTGCACCTTCGAGGTTTGAAGCGATTTTGCTCAGGGCGAGGAGGAAAGGCGCAGGAATATGTCGATATCTCAAGACTTTCCGCCGACGCCATGGGCAAAATCGGTCAAATCCCGCAGGGACGCCGAAATGGCTTCGATCTCGGGCTCGCGCGGTCTTGCGGGTAGCGATGCTACCCGCTGCACCCGCCCAAGCCCGATATCTTAGCCATTTCGACGCCTCGAACGTGCAATTGATGGATCCTGACCCTAGCCTGCCCGCATGGCGATCCAACTGAAAAGCGCGCGCGTCGAACGCTGGCCGATCGCGGCAGGCTTTGTCGCGGTGCATGGCGCCCATGTCGACGTCATCGTGGCCGAAGTGGCGGGCGAAGGCGCGATCGGGCGCGGCGAGGGGACGCCGGTCGCGGCGCTGGGCGAGGATGCCGCGATGTGCCGCGACCAGATCCTCCGCGCCGCGGCGCATGTCGGCGGGCTCGATGCCGCGGCAGCGCGGGCGGCGGTGCAGGAGCTCTTGCCGCCGGGGGCTGCGCGCAACGCGCTCGATTGCGCGCTGTGGGAGCTTGAAGCCAAGGAAAACGGGCTGCGGCTGTGGCAGCTGGCGGGGTGCGACGCGGCGCCGACCGCGCGGGTGACCGCGTTCACGCTGTTGGCGGGCAGCCCCGGCGCGATGGCCGAACAGGCGGCGACGGCAGAGGCCGACGGCTATAATCTGCTGCGGATAGAATTGACCGGCGATAACGACCGGCTGCGCGTCACGGGCGCGCGCAAGGGTGCGCCCAATGCCCGCCTGATCGTCGATGCCGCCGCGCGCTGGGGCGAGGCGGACATATTGAGCGAAGCCGAAGCGCTCGCCGACCTTGGCGTCGAAATGATCGAACAACCGGTGCCGGTCGGCGCCGACGCGCTGCTCGATCCCGTCTATGCGCCTATACCGTTTGTCGCCGACGAAAGCTGTCAGACCACCGCCGATGTGGCGCGCATCGGCGCCTTTTACGACGGGGTCAATATCAAGCTCGACCAGACCGGCGGACTGACCGAGGCGCTGCGCATCGCCGACGCGGCGGATGCGGCGGGACTGGCGATCATGGTCGGCGGCGCGGTATCGACCAGCCTCGCGATCCTGCCCGCCTTTGTCCTCGCACAGCGGGCGAAATGGGTCGATCTCGGCGGCCCGACCCGCCTCGCGGAAGACCGCGAGGGCGGGTTCGAATATCACGGCGGGCGGATTGGCCCGCCGGTGGGCTAGGCGGAAATTACAGCGCCACTTCGGCATGTTTGCCGAGGTCGCTTTCCTTCATCTTCATGCCGGTCATCAGCTTGAACATGCCCTTGATCCCGACGTCGGCGGTCCAGATTTCGGCATCGCCCAAGTCAAAGCGCAGCAGGACCAGGTTCGGATCGTCCTTGCCCCCGTCGTACCAGGCGGCGACGCCGTTGCTCCACAGCTTGTCGAGCACCGCACGGTCGCTTTCGCGGACCAGCGTACCCGAGATGCAGGCGAACAGGTCGTGGCCCTTCGACGCAAACTGCGCCATCGCCGGACCGCCGTTCGCCAGCCGGTTGTCGGTCGCGGTAAAGAACCAGAAGGCGCTGTCGGCGTCCTTGTCGAGCTGGGCGTTCATCGGGATGTGATGTTCGCCGCCGCCGGTCTTGCCGACCATGACATAGGGGCTGTCGGCGAGGGCTTTCCAGAACTGCTTTTTGATATCGTCGCTCATCGATGTTGCTCCTTTTCCCTCGATGAGCCTTCAACGCGGCAGGCGCGCCATTGTTGCCCGCCTCAACCGCGCGCGGGGTCGGAATAGCTGACGACTTCATATTCGATGCCGTCGGGGTCGAAGAAATAGAAGCGGCGGCCGGGTTCATAGTCGGCGTGGTTGAAGGGAGCGAGGCCCGCGGCCACGACCCGCGCTTCGACGGCGCCCAGATCATCGACTTGCACCCCGACATGATTGAGCGGTTCGCCCTTGGGGTAGCGCGCGTCGGCATGCTGTCCGTCGGGGCCGGTGTAGAGCGCGACATAAGCGTGGTCGCTGCCGAGGTGGATTGTGCGACCGCCGTCGCGCGCCGGGCCGCGCCAGCGCTCATTCCAGCCGAAGATGGCGGACAATAGGATGGCGGTGCGATCGGGATCGCTGACGGTCAGATTGACATGTTCGATAAAGGCGTGCGTCACTTTGCGGCTCCTGATTCGGGTTGACGCAAGGATTTATAAAAGCTGAAGTGAGGTTTAGATCAATATGTGATCGTCATTGCGAGCGGAGCGGGGCCGAAGGCGGCCACAGGCCAACCAATCCGGGGCGGTTTACGCACGCTCTGGATTGCAGCGTCGCCTGCGGCTCCTCGCAATGACGGCTAGGAGGTAGCATTCACCGCACCGACCTTATTGCCATCGGCGAACTTGCCGCGCGTACCGGCGTCGCGGTGTCGGCGATCCGGTTCTACGAAGCCAGGGGATTGCTCGACGCGCTGCGCACGCGCGGCGGCCAGCGCCGCTTCCTGCGCGCCGACATCCGCCGCGTGTCGTTCATCCTGATCGCGCAGCAGATGGGGTTGAGCCTCGACGAAATTGCGGCTGAGCTGGCGCGGCTGCCCGCCGGACGGACGCCCAATGCCGCCGACTGGACGCGGATCAGCACGGGGCTGCGCGCGCGCATCGACGCACAGATCGCGGCGTTGACGCGCACCCGCGGGCTGCTCGACCAGTGCATCGGCTGCGGGTGCCTGTCCTTGAAGAAGTGCGGGCTGTATAATGCGCAGGACAAGGCGGCGCAGCGCGGCGCCGGGCCGCGCTATGTGCTGGGCGACCGGGCGGGGGAGATTGCGGAGTTACCTTGATTGTCCCTTCTCCCCTTGCGGGAGAAGGATATGAAGCCGTGTCACGAAGGGACCAGGCGTAGTTGGATGAGGGGGTTGCGAGCCTGTGGCTCGCGCGATCGCCGTGCGACCGCAACCCCTCACCCAGCTTTGACTAGCGAACAAGTTCGCAAGTTTGCGCAACCCTCTCCCGCAAGGGGAGAGGGAAGACCCGGTCAAACCCCGCTCAGCTTCTCGATTTCCGGCGCACCGGACAGGCACGGACCCAGTTTCGCGCCCAGCGTGCGGAAATGGTCCGACGCGCGGTGGGCGTCGACCGCCGCCTCGTCGTCATAGCATTCGAGCACCTTGTACACGCCCGCCTCGTCGGCGCGGAACAGCTTGTAATAGCTGTTGCCCGGCTCGTTCGCGGCGACCGCGGGCGCCAGTTCGGCGAACACGCCTTCGAATTCCGCTTCCTTGCCGGGCTGGACGCGCAGCGTGGCGATAATGCCGATGGCCATTTCCTTTTTCTCCCTATTATTTGCGAAGCTCGGGATCGACGTCCCAGCCGTCCTCGACCTGAATGCCGAAGCTGTTCAGGATCATCGAAACCTGCGTGTACTGGCCGACCGTCATCACCAGATCCATGCGGCCCTTGTCGCCGAGCGGCGCGAGGGCGGCCCAGGTCGTATCGGTCACGAAATGGTCGCTCGTCAGCTCGTCGGTTGCGCGCAGCATCGCACGGTCCATCTCGCTCCAGCCGTCAGCGTCTGGACCGATCTTGATCCACTCGATCTCGTCCGCGGTCAGCCCGCAGTCGAGTCCGATCCGCTTGTGCTGCGTCCACTCGTAACCCGAGCGGCAATTATAGCCGGTGCGCAGGATGACGAGCTCGCGGTCGCGTTCGGACAGCGCATTGCGGCGGGACAGGATATAATTGCCCCATGCCAGAAACGCGGTCAGCGCTTTCGGCACATGCGCCAGAGTGCGGAAGATGTTGAGCACCCGTCCGCCGCCGACCTTGCCGCCGCCATTGTCGAGGAACGGCGACAGCGCGGCGCGCTGGTCGGCATCGAGCCGGCCTAAATCGACCGGCTCGATGCGCGGAGCGTTCAGGCGCAAATCAGAAGACCTCGAACAGGCCCGCTGCGCCCTGGCCGCCGCCGATGCACATGGTGACGACGGCATATTTGACGCCGCGGCGCTTGCCTTCGATCAGTGCGTGGCCGACGCAGCGCGCGCCGGTCATGCCGAACGGGTGGCCGATCGAGATCGAGCCGCCGTTGACGTTGAGCAGCTCGTTCGGGATGCCGAGCTTGTCGCGGCAATAGAGCACCTGCACCGCGAACGCTTCGTTGAGTTCCCACAGGCCGATGTCGTCCATCTTGAGCTCGAAGCGTTCGAGCAGCTTGGGGATCGCGAAGACGGGGCCGATGCCCATTTCGTCGGGTTCGGTGCCCGCAACCGCCATGCCGACATAGCGGCCGAGCGGCTGGAGCCCGCGCTTTTCGGCGACCTTGGCTTCCATGACGACGCATGCCGACGACCCGTCGGCGAGCTGGCTCGCGTTGCCCGCGGTGATCGTGTGGCCTTCGCCCATCACCGGCTTCAGGCTGGCGAGTCCTTCCAGCGTCGTGTCGGCGCGGTTGCACTCGTCCTTGTCGGCGACGACCTCCTTGAAGCTGACTTCCTTGGTTTCCTTGTCCATCACCGCCATCGTCGCCTTGCAGGCGACGATCTCGTCGTCATATTTGCCCGCGGCCTGCGCCGCGGCGGTGCGCTGCTGCGACTGGAGCGAATATTCGTCCTGATATTCGCGGCTGATGTTGTAGCGCTTGGCGACGACCTCGGCGGTGCCGATCATCGGCATATAGGTGTCTTTGTGCATCGCGATCAGTTCGGCGTCGGTTTCGATGAACGCCTTGCCGCTGCCGCTGACCTTCGAGATGCTTTCGATGCCGCCGGCGACGCAGATGTCCTGGCGGTCGACGATGATCTGCTTCGCGGCGGTCGCGATGGTCATCAGGCCCGATGAGCACTGGCGGTCGATCGACATGCCGGGCACGGTGACGGGCAGGCCCGAACGCAGCGCGATCAGGCGCGCGACGTTCATCGTCTGCGACCCCTGCTGCATCGCGGCGCCGAACACGACATCGTCGATCTCGCCGCCCTCCAGGCCCGCGCGCTCGACCGCGGCCTTGACCGAATAGGAGCCGAGCGTCGGGGCGAGCGTGTTGTTGAACGAACCGCGGCCCGCCTTGGTCAGCGGGGTGCGGGCGGTGGAAACGATGACGGCGTCACGCATGATGTAATTCCTTCTGCTTGGATCCGGTTATCTTTTCGGGGGAGGTCAGCCGGATAAATTCGGTCAGACGAAAAACTGGCTGATCCATTCGGCGATCAGCGCGGGCTTTTCCTCGCCTTCGATCTCGACGGTCACTTCATTGGTCTGCTGCCACTGGCCGGGGCGCTTTTCTTCCAGCTCGAGCAGCTTGATATGGCTGCGCACGCGCTTGCCCGAACGGACCGGCGACAGGAAGCGGACCTTGTTGCAGCCGTAATTGACGCCCATCTTGACGCCGCCGACCTTGGGGCCGTCGGTGCTCGCGCCCAGCATCGGCATCAACGATAGCGTCAGAAAGCCGTGCGCGATCGTGCCGCCGAAGGGCGTCAGCTTCGCCTTTTCCTCGTCGATATGGATGAACTGGTGGTCGCCGGTGGCGTCGGCGAACTTGTTGATCATCTCCTGATCGACCAGCACCCAATCCGACGTGCCCAGATGCTCACCGACCTTGGTCTGCAATTCCTGCGGCGTGATTGTGGCCATCGCTTATCCCCTCGATCATTGGTTCGGGGCGCGTTCTAGGCCGGTCGGGACGCGTTGCACAAGGGCCATGCGGTCATCCCAAGGCGCCGTAGCGTCAGCTTGGCTTGGCCGCCTTTGCCGCCGCCGCCTTGGGTTTCGGGGACTCGGCATAGGGCATGATCATCGTCCCGTCGGGCGCCGCGGTAAAGGTCGTCTGGGTCGGATAGGCGAATTCATATCCCGCCTTGGCCATTGCGTCGAACACGCGGATGCCGACCTCGGTTCGCGCCGCGGTCACGACGTCGAAATCCTCGCTGTACACGTCGAACAGCAGTTCGAAATCCAGGCTCGACGGGCCGAAGGTGACGAAGCTCGACCGGATGAACTCGTGCCCCGCCGCGCGCACCTGTTCCTCCAGCAACGCGGGCAGCTCGCGCAGCATCGCGGGGCTGGTCTGGTAGATGACCCCAATCGCAAAGATCACGCGGCGGCGGTGCAGATGGGCAAAGTTGGTAATCTCTTTCGCCAGCAAATTGGTGTTCGACACGACGAGCAGCTCACCGTTGATCGAGCGCAGCCGCGTGCTTTTCAGCCCGATGCGCTCGACCGTCGCGGTGCTGGTGTCATATTTGATCGTCTCGCCGACGCGGAAAGGGCGGTCAAAAATGATCGACAGCGACGCGAAGAGGTCGGAGAAGATACCCTGCGCGGCCAAGCCGATCGCGATGCCGCCGATGCCAAGCCCGGCGACCAGCCCGGTGACATTGACCCCCATATTGTCGAGGATGACGATGGCGGCGATCGCAAACAGCGCGACGCTGATCAACAGGCGGATGATCCCCATCGCGTTCGACAGCGTTTCATTATGTCCGTCCGACGCGCGCCGCTGGATCAGGCCCAGGATGATTTCGCGCGCCCAGATCGCGACCTGCAACACCACCGCGACGGTGAACACCAGCTGGATGATCTGCATGATCACTGCGGGCGGCTGCGCATAACCGGCGACCAGCCGCACCGCGATGATCGCCAGCACGAACGACTTGGTCTTGTGGATCACCCGCCCGACGATGTGGGTCAGCGTGAATTCGCCCGGTGTCGCCTGCGCGCGCTTCAGCGCAAAGCCGCGCAGCATCGACAGCAGGAAATAGATGGCGAGTCCCGCGGCGATCGCGATACCGATCTGCAACCAGTGGCTGTCGACCCACGCGACGCTGCTATCCCACCAGGCGCGGATGTCCTCAATCGGGTTGGTTGCGGCGGCGGGGCGGGTCGATGCGGGCTTGGCGGCGGCGGTCGCTGCGGCAAGGATGGAAAAGGTCAAGTCGGTCCTCGTGGATCTGGTCAGGCGGAACGAAGCAGCGCCGCGGCATCGGGCGCCCGCTCCAGATAGGTCAAAAACCCGCGCTCGTAACGCGAAAGATATTTCGCCGCGCGCGGCAACGGCCCCGCGGCGGCGGCAAAATCGCCGCGCGCCTGCGCCGCCGCGATCATCGCGGGGTGGACATAGGATTTGCGCGCGATCGCCGGGGTGTTGCCCAGCCGGTCGGCGACATGCTCGACCATCGCTTTCAGCGTCGGCGGTTCGGCCGCGTCGAACAGATAGGCAAAGGCCTCGACGCTCGCGGTCCAGGTGCGGAAATGCTTGGCGCTGAAATCGCCGCCCATTGCCTCGCGGATATAGGCGTTGACGTCGTCCGATCCGACCGCGCAGACGCCGCTGTCGTCCTGATATTGGAACAGATGCTGCCCCGGCAGGTCCTGCAATCGCCGCACCAGCGTCGTGATATTGCGGTCGCTGATCGCCACCTCGCGCTGCGCGCCGCCCTTGGCGCGGTAGCTCAGGCGTAGCGTTTGTCCGGTCAGCTTGGCGTGGCGGCGGCGCAGCGTCGTCGCGCCGAAGCTCTTGTTCGCCGCGACATATTGTTCGTTGCCGACGCGCAGCGCCGCCAGGTCGAGCAGGCGCACCACTGCACCGACAACGCGCTCCTGACACAGCGTCCGCCGCGCCAAGTCGCTTTCCAGCCGGGCGCGGAGCAGTGGCAGCGCGTGCCCGAACGCGGCGCAGCGGTCATATTTGTCCGCCTCGCGCGCCAGCCGGAAATCGGGGTGGTAACGATATTGCTTGCGGCCGCGGGCGTCATATCCGGTCGCCAGGATATGGCCGTTGGCGGCGGGACAATACCAGGCGTCTTCATACGCGGGAGGTAGCGCGATGGCGTTCAGTCGGGCAATTTCGTCGCGATCGCGGATGATCTGGCCCTTGGCATCGCGATATCGCCAGCCGTCACCGACGCGCTCGCGCGAGATGCCGGGCAGGCCATCGTCGACGTGGATCAGGCGGGGAGAAGGCATGCGGCATTAGCGCCCTGCCTTCCCGATGGTTCCCTCAGCTCGCGCCGGGCATGCTATGCCGCGCCGGTACTTGCGCCGGCCGCGCGGTCAGCGGGCGCCATCCCGACTCCTGCTCGCGGCGGCGGCAATAGGTCGACAGGCCCATTTCCAGTGCCAGCATCATGTAAATGAACGGCTGGAACGCGATGCCGACGAACAGCGATCCCACCATATAGATGATATGACCGTGCTGAAGCGCGGTCGCCAGCGGCGCGATCCATTGCTCTTCGGCGCGCCGCGTCTTCAGGTAGCGGCGCCTGAGCCGTTCCATCTGGACGATCCCGATGATGTGCAGCAGCAGCCACATCACGAGGCCCGGATAGCCCTGTTCGCCCAGCATCTCGAAATAGCTCGAGTGATAGGCGCGCGACTGTTCGTCATGGACCGTTGCATCGGCATTTTGCGGATTATCAGGGTCATAGCCCGACCCTGTCGTTTCGACGCGCAGCCGGTTCTGGATATAGGCTTCGAACCCGCCGCCGAACGGGTGCTCCTTGGCGTAATCCCATGTCCACGCCCACACTGCGACGCGCGTCGATGCCGACTGGTCGGACTTGTACCCCTGGATCGTTTCCATCCGCTCGGTAAAGCTTTGCGGCAGAAAGGGGATGGCCGCGATCGCGATCAGCCCCGCCGCCGCGATGTAGAGAAAGCGGTTCTTGACCGCGCGCAGCGACAGCACCGCCAGCACCGCCAGGCAGACCAGCCCGGTGCGCGCCTGCGTCCCGATCGGCAGCAGCATGCACGCGAAGCACAGCGCAAAACAGAACAGGCTCACCCGCCAGTCGGGTGGAAAGATTGTCCCGTGGCGGCGATACCACAGGATCAGCGGGATGATCGCGATGCCCACGGTCGACATGATCGACCCTTCGTACAGCCCGTAATTTTCGTTGAGCAACAGCTGCAATGTCCCATAGCCGCCACCGCCCGCCGCGGTCTTGATCCCGCCCGCGATCGCGATCGACGCCGCCGACAACAGCATGATCAGCGCCAGCGATTCGATCCGCAGCTTGGTGCGCAAGGTCAGCGGCAGGAAGATCGCCCAGATCAGCGCCTTCCACACCCAGCTCCATTTGTCGGCCGCCTCGACCGGAAAATCGGCCTGCGTCGTGGTGATGCCGCAATAAACGAGCAGCGCGACGAGCAGGAACTGGCGGCCCGACCAGCGCGTGTCGCGCTTGTCGTCGAACGCCAGCCAGCCGACGATCGCCAGGATGAACACGATCAGCGATACCGGGATCGAATTGATCAGGAAATAGCTCAGCCGCTGCGGCGCGACGATGTCGATGTAGCAAAAGCACAGCACGAACAGGAACGGCTTGCGAAAGCCGACCCCGATAAACGCGAACAGAAATGCGATGAACGCCAGGTCACGCATCGGGATGCGGCTCCGCGGCGGCGGCCCGTTCGGCGTCGCGCCGTTGCTGCCATTGCAGGCGCGGGCTGACCTCGCGGTCGAGATCATCGCGATACAGCAGGCGCCACAGCGCAATCGCCATCAGCAAGTGCGTGAGGCCAATGGAAAAATTGTCGACCATGCCCGCCCCCGCTACGCTATCGGGGTTGACGCCGCGTTAAGCCTTCTCTGCCAAAGACCCCCGACGATGACCCGCATCCTTCACGTCCTCGATCATAGCCTGCCGACGCACAGCGGCTACACCTTTCGCACCCGCGCGCTGATGAAGGCGCAGGTCGCCAAGGGGTGGGAGGTTGCAGGGGTCACCGGGGTGCGACATCCCGAACCCGGGCCGGATGTCGAGACGGTCGACGGGCTGACCTTCTATCGCACCCCACCGATCGCTCCCGCTCGCGCCCCGATCCGCGAATGGCGCGAAATCGGCGCGCTGGCGCGGCGGGTCGAAGCGCTGGCGCAGGCATGGAAACCCGATGTGCTGCACGCGCATTCGCCGGTGCTGGGCGGGCTCGCGGCGCTGCGCGTCGGCAAAAAGCTCAATATCCCCGTTATCTATGAAATCCGCGCCTTTTGGGAGGATGCGGCGGTCGGCAACGGCACCGGGCGCGAGGGCAGCCTGCGCTACCGCCTCACCAAAATGCTCGAAACCCACGCGGTGAAATCGGCCCATGCGGTTGCCGTCATCTGCGAAGGGCTGCGCGGCGACCTGATCGTGCGCGGCATCGCCGCCGACAAGATCACCGTGTCGCCCAATGGCGTCGATCTCGACCTGTTCGGCGACCCGCCGCCGCGCGACGATGCGCTGGCCGCCACATTGGGCCTCGACGCGAACGATGCCGTGATCGGCTATATCGGCAGTTTCTACGATTATGAGGGCATCGACGACCTGATTGCGGCGATGCCTGCGCTGGTCGCGGCTCAGCCCGCGGCACGCCTGCTGCTTGTCGGCGGCGGACCGATGGAAGCGGCGCTGAAGGCGCAGGCGGCCGCCTCGTCCGCTGCCCCACATATCCACTTCGTCGGCCGCGTCCCGCACGATCAGGTCGAGCGTTATTATTCGCTCATCGACATCCTCGCCTATCCGCGCAAGAAAATGCGCCTGACCGATCTGGTGACGCCGCTGAAGCCGCTCGAGGCAATGGCGCAGGGCAAGCTGGTTGCGGCGTCGGACGTCGGCGGGCACCGCGAACTGATCGAGGATCGGGTGACCGGCACGCTGTTTGCGCCGGACAATCCCGGCGCGATCGCGGCCGCGCTCGCCGGGCTGCTTGCTGATCGTGCCATGTGGCCGGAACGAAGGCGCGTGGCGCGGATTTTCGTCGAAACCCATCGTAACTGGTCATCAAACATTTTACGTTACGAGCCGGTTTACCAGCGGTTGCTGCACGGGCGCGCCTGAACAGCCCATTCGGCAACGGCATCTGGCTTGCAAGGGCCGCACGGATTTGGACAATATGGACGACAGCAGCGACACCCCCGACCGGACCGTATCGAACGCCTGGCTGCGCGTGGTGCGGCCCGCGATGCCGGCGGTGATCGGCGCCGCGGCGCTGATCTTCCTGTTTGCGGCGCTGATGCCGATGACCTGGGTCGCGGCGATTTCGTGGAACCTCTATCTCGACCGGCTGTCGGATTATTTCGTGCCGCCGGTCGGCAATGCCGCGCGGCTGTTGCTCGCGCTGGGCATGGCTGCGATCGCCGCCATTCTCGCGGGCTTCGTCGCGCTGCTCATCGACTCGCCCGAGGCTGCGGGACTGACGTCGCTGCGCGGCCGGTTCCGCCGCGCTTCCGGTGCGGCGGACGATGACACGGGCGACGCGTCGTGGACGCGCCGCCGCCGCGTCGACCTGCATCCCGACGATCCGGTACGGCCGCCGATCCGCGCCGGCCGCGACCTGCCTGCCGGCGGTTTGGGTGCGCTCGGCGCCGCCGATGATGACCGACCGGATCGCACGCCCGACCCCGTTTCGATGCCGGACGACGACGAGCTGATCCTTGCCGATCTTGCCCATGACGATCCGGAGGCGGGCGAGGAACCTTGGCTGCAACCCGCCGCCATGACGACCATCCCGGCGCCCGCGCCCGCCGACAATTCGCTCGGCGCGATGGTCGCGCGGCTGGAGGCCGGCCTTGCGCGACGGCGGCAAAGCGGTGGCTCGGTCGCTGCGACCGATGCGACGGCGGCGCCCGACGCCGAAGTCGACGTCGCGCTCGAAGCGGCGCTCAGCACCCTGCAACGCATGACGCGCCAGTCGGTGGGTTGACCGCCGCACCGCGTCAATCCTCGACCGTCAGGATTTCGATCCGGATCATAATGCCGTCGCTCTCCGTCTCGACCAGCGCGTCGGCGACGATGTGGCCCGCCAGCGGCCATTCGGCTGCGTTCAACGCCGATTGCAACGCCGCTGCGGTCGCGCCGCCGTCGCCCGCCGCCAGCGTGGCGGCAAAGATGTGGCGCGCGCCGACGAAATTCGCGCTCGCCCACGGCCGGAAATTCGACTCGCCCAGCGCCAGCCCGACCGGCAGAGCCTGTTCCAGCAATTTGCGCAGGCGGCGATGCGGGCAGCCCGGACGCGGCGGCGCGACGGGTGACCAGCGCGTCATGCCGCACCTGCCTGTCCGGCGCCTGCCTCGCGCTGCGGACGGCCGCGCCGCCGCGTATAGCGCTCGACGCGTCCGGCGTGATAGTCCGCGCGCCATTTGTTCATGAAATGTTCCACACGGCATGTCACTTTGAGCCCCGTTTCGCGGCCGTCGCGCAGGTCGGCGACCAGCCGCGGGTCGCCGATCGCGGCGCGCCCGAACACCGTCGGCGGCATGGCCGATTCGCGTAAAAATGCTTCGACCCGCTGCACCAGCCTGCGCTCCATTCGATCCTCCATGACCGCACCTGCCACCGGGCGACTCACCCGATAGGATAATTCCTATTTGCCGGTTGATTTCCTACTTGTCTAGGAAAAATCCGTTTGCTAGGAAGAAATAGGAAATATGGGACCACCGCCGCCATGACCGACGCTTTTGCCGACCCGCGCACCACGCTCGACCGCCTGCTCGCCGAAAAGGGCATCGACTATGCGCGCCTGTCGCAGGTGATCGGGCGCAACCCCGCCTATATCCAGCAATTTATCAAGCGCGGCTCGCCGCGCCGCCTCGCCGAACAGGATCGCGGCCGGATCGCCGCCTATCTCGGCGTCTCCGAAGCGCTGCTCGGCGGGCCGGTGCAGCGCGTCGCGACGCCGGCGCGGATGCGCGGGCCGGGGATGATCCTAGTCCCCCGGCTTGCGATCGGCGCGTCGGCGGGGGCGGGCGCCAGCGTCGACGGCGAACCGGTCGAGGGCAATGTGGCGTTCGATCCCAAATGGCTGCGCGACCTCGGCGCCGATCCGCGCGCGCTCAGCATCATTCGCGTCGAAGGCGATTCGATGGCGCCGACGCTGAACGACGGCGACGACATTTTGGTCGACGGCGGCGACGCGGCCTCGCGGCTGCGCGACGGCATCTATGTGCTGCGCATGGACGATGTGCTGATGGTCAAACGCCTCGCGCGCGCGCCGGGGCCGGGGCGGATCGCGGTGATCAGCGACAATCCGCATTATCGCAGCTGGGACGATCTGCCGATGAACGCGATCCAGCTCGTCGGGCGCGTCGTGTGGACGGGGCGGCGGGTGCGGTAAGCCCTATCGCGGCGCCGCCATCATCGCCTCGATCTCGTGATCCAGCACTTCGGCGCGCTCGCACTGTCCGGCGTCGCCGTCGCGGCATTTCTTCACCGCCTTGTCGCGCTGGCGCGCCAGCTTGCCCAGTTCTTCCTCGCGCTTGCGCATTTCGCGCCCGCGGTTGCGGTCGGCCTCGTCCTGGCTCGTCGTCGTCCAGTCGGCGACCTGGCCGACCGCCTTGAACGGCGCGGTCGCGACCGATTTCACGGTGCTGACACAGCCGGCGAGCAGCGGCAGGGCGGCAAGCGCAATCAATGGGGCACGCATCGTCAATCGTCTCCTCGCAGGCAGCGCCTCATCGCATAGGCCGCGCGACCTGAACAGCGGATTGCGACGAATCGGCACCGCTTTGCGGCCTTGTGTCACAGCATTGAAACAAATGGTTAAATTGGTGTTTACCCATCTCGCCTAGGCGGAGCAGCGACCCCGCACGGCACATCAGGAAAGACCGAGGCCCGCCATGGAACCAGCCCTGACACCATCCGCGGGTCACGCCGTCGCCGTCGCTGCCGACGCGCCGATGTCCGAAGTGATCGATCTGTTCCGCGCGCATCCTGATCTGCGCGCATTGGCGGTGCTCGATGCCGGTGACCGCCCGATCGGCGTCATCGCTGAACGGCGGGTGCGCGAACTGCTCTTTTGCCCCTTCTGGTTCTCGCTGATGCAGAATCCGACGATTGGCGGTTCGATCGCGTCGCTCGTCGAACCCTGCCCGGTCGCCGACATAGCCAGTCCTACGACCGTGCTGCTGCGCATCGCTGCGCGCGCCGCGGGGCCGCAGAACCTCATTCTGGTCCGCGACGGCCGCTTTGTCGAAACGCTCGACAGCGACCAGCTGGCGAAACTGGCGATGCTGCGCGAGGTCGAAATGGCGCAGGAGCGTGCTGCCCGCGCCTCGCACCTCGACGATGCCGGACGCCGGTTCCGGCAGGAAATCACCGCGCTGACCGCCGCGCTGTCCGACATGGCGGCGAAGGTCGAGGCGGTCGCCGGCACGCTGTCGCAGCGCGCGCGCCAGACCGGCCGCGATGCGGTGTCGGTCGCCGGTGCCACTGCCCAGACGCTCGACGGGCCGAGCGAGCTCGGCGAACGCGGCCATGCGCTCGCCGCCACCATGGCCAGGATCGTCGAGGACAGCGCGCGCGCCAGCCGGATTCGCGGCGAGGCGCATGGCAAGGTCAGGGAGGCGGGCGCCCGCACCGCGGCGCTGCGCGCGGCGAGCCAGTCGATCGACCAGATGCTGGCACTGATTATCGACATGGCCAGCCGCACCAACATGCTCGCGCTCAACGCGGGGATCGAAGCCGCGCGGGCGGGCGATGCCGGGCGCGGCTTTGCGGTCGTGGCGGCCGAGGTCAAGGCGCTCGCCAGCCAGACGCGGTCCGCGGCGGGCGATATCACCCGATATGTCGACCATATCCGCGCCATCGTCGAACAGGTCGCGGCGGGCTTCGACGAGGTCGAGCGCGCGATCGACGCCAACAACGGCTTTTCCGACACGATCGACCGCGCCGTCGACGGGCAGGGAGCGACGACGCTGATGATCGCGACCTATGTCGAACAGGCGGTATCGGCGGGGCGCGAGATCGACGGGCGCGTGCGCGAGATCGGGCGCGGCGCGACCGCGGTCGGCGACGACGCGCAGGCGCTCGGGCAATTGTCGGCGCAGCTGACCGCTGCCGCCCACTCGCTACACCAGCGCGCGGGCAGCTTCGTCCAGGCAGTCGCCGTCGCCTGAAAACGGGCGCCCCGGCAAAGGCTTGCCCCTTTGCCCCGCGCTGATAGGATGACCGGGCGCCGGAGGCGTCGATGGCCGCCGGCGGGGAGGAGGGTCACATGACGAATATGCAAAAGGGTCTGGCCGAATTTATCGGCACATTCTGGCTTGTCTTCGGCGGCTGCGGCAGCGCGGTGCTGGCCGCGGCATTCCCCGACGTCGGTATCGGCCTGCTCGGCGTCTCGCTCGCGTTCGGTTTGACGGTCGTCACCATGGCCTATGCGATCGGCCATATTTCGGGCTGTCATCTCAACCCCGCGGTCACCGTCGGCCTGTGGGCGGGCGGGCGCTTCGACGCGCGCGACATCCCGCTTTACGTTATCGCGCAGGTGCTCGGCGCCATCGTCGCGGCGTTCCTGCTGTTCTACATCGCCAGCGGCAACCCCGCCTATGACCTCGCGACCAATGGGCTCGCGGCCAACGGCTTCGACGCCGGATCGCCGGGGGGTTACGACATCTGGTCGGCGTTCCTGATCGAAATCGTGCTGACCGCCTTCTTCCTGTGGATCATCATGGGATCGACCGACGGCCGCGCGCCTGCCGGGTTCGCGCCGCTCGCGATCGGCCTCGCGCTGGTGCTCATCCACCTGATTTCGATCCCGGTCACCAACACCTCGGTCAACCCGGCGCGCAGCACCGGTCCGGCGCTGGTCGTCGGCGGGCTCGCGATCCAGCAACTCTGGCTGTTCTGGCTTGCTCCGCTGATCGGCGGCGCGGTGGGCGGCCTGCTCTACAAGACGCTGGGCGCCGACACCTTCCCGAAACCGAATATCGAGGGCGAATAAGCACCGATCCGGCGGGGGCCGGGCGCCTCCGCCGGTCTTACTTCAACAGGTCGATCGCAAAGGCGCGCACCTCGTCGGCTATATCGGGGCGTTCCAGCGCGACCGCCAGATTGGCCTGGATATAGCCGGCCTTCGATCCGCAGTCGTAGCGTGCGCCGTCGAACGTCACCGCGTGGAACGGCTGGTTTCCGATCATCGTCGCCATCGCGTCGGTCAGCTGGATCTCGCCGCCCGCCCCCT
>FWWL01002275.1_pt1 | contig 40829 bp, 40 predicted proteins | sample 2228331 | NCBI WGS metagenome assembly FWWL01 (sample SAMEA103939775, study PRJEB20133) | metagenome
ATTTTTTCCTGTCCATTTTCAACTCTGATGGCCTCATTTCAGCTCCGATCGCCTCCTTAATTCCGAGAACCTATTAATAATATTTTTCGATCATACCGGCCTTGTTTGTGTATTCGGTAACAAATAAGGTTGATCCATCGAGAAATGAGAGGGTCGCTCTTTGTACATAGATAGTTGAACCTTGTCCGGAACGGTCGGTTAAACGTATTTCGCCTAATATCCCATGACTCAGGTCTCGCTTAATACGATCAAGATTACTTCGCGGTCTATCGTTCACCTGTTATCTCCTTTATAACATAACGCCATTCGTCGGCATCACGATTCCATTTCCAATCAGCAGAAGAACTTGGATCACCCAAGCGCATCACAACTTCCTCATATTTGCCGCCGTATTTGGATTCAAAGGTTAATACAATCTGAACTAAGCTTTTCATACGTTCGACTTCATCATAAACGGGCTCGAGTGCTTTCTGATTTTCATATTCTTGGATAACTTCGCGTAGAAGCGTTTCTTTTCCATTTGTCGTTCTATAAATGGCAGTATCGGGAATTCGGGCTTGTTTAAAAGATGGTTTTTCTTCCATTGCCGGATACGAAATACGTTTGTCGCGTAACCAGTTATTGATGGTCGTTGTTGAGACTCCGAAATAAGTGGCGATTTGTCCAGTTGTATACAAGAACGGCTTATCAGCTTCCGTTGCATATTCAAAGGCCAAATTAAGCAACTGATTAAAGGCATCAGATAATTCCTCTTGAGTGTGGTTATCCACCACTTTGTTTTGACTGATGTATTGGCTAAAGCGGTTTTCCAACAATTCAGACCGACTTATCCGATTTAGCAGATTATAAAAGAGTTTAAAAGCCGCTAGGCCATATTTAGGGTTAACTTGCATATCCCGAAAAAGTTCTTCTTCAACAAGTTTACGGTCTTCATATGTTATCACAAACATCACCTCACCCCCATCATAACAAATGATACCTATAACTACAACTAAACTTTAACAAAACTACAACATAACAAAAACTTAATAATAATCAATTTAATCTAATGTGAAGCCGTTTATACCTAATTGTCTGATTATTTCTAAGGATCTCAAATGGAATGCATCCAAAACCGGAACAGTGAACTTATACCCTAAAGGGAAGCAGGACAGACGAATTCAACCGTCTGCCCCGCTTTTTATCATAATAATCGGATGATGTTGTTGTTCGAAATTTATTGTCGTATGGAAAATACTGTTTTATACTGTTCAGAGCCAATAGACCAAGGAGAGATTAACGATGAACACACGATGGAGCAAAGCCTTTTTAATAGGTTTATTTGCTTTTGCGTTTGCTTTAATGGGACAAGTCAACATGATGTACGCAGGGCCTGTGGCAATAAAAGCTCCGTTAGTCATTTTCATTGATGGCGATAAGGTCAAGTTTTCAACCCAACCCTTTGTCGATAAAGGCACGGCGCTTGTACAATTTCGTCCGATTTTCGAGAAGCTGCATATGGATATCGTCTGGAATAAAACGGAGAATAGTGTTATCGGAAGCAAGGAAGGCATACAAGTCAAGCTGGTGGTCAACCAACAGACTGCAATCGTAAATGGCAAATCGGTCAAACTGGACGCAGCACCTAGAATGAAGGACGGAAGCCTCTTTATTCCGCTTCGTTTTCTCGGTGAATCAACGGGTAAAAAAGTGGTGTGGGATCAAGCTAACTACGCCGCATATTTAACCGAGCGATCCGAGGACGTCTTGTTTTACCCGTCTGGCAAACTGATGTATATCGGTCAGGTAATAGATTCTAAGATGAAAGGAAAAGGAAAACTATATCACGAATCAGGCGAACTCTGGTATGACGCGGAATTTGTGAACAACAATGTGGAAGGGCCAGGGACCATTTACTATACCGGCTTACGCGATGGAAGAGACGTAACCGGCGACAAAGTAGTGGGCATGTTAAAGAATGGCGCACCGAACGGCGAAGGGAAATATTACAATGCCGACGGCGCACTCGCCTTTGAGGGAAATTTCCTTAACGGCAGACCTGAAGGTTACGGCAAGTATTACCAGAACGGACAGTTGGTTTACGATGGACAGTGGTCGGACAACAAATATCACGGCCAGGGCAAATTGTTCGATCATGGCAGGCTGCTCTATGAAGGCGGATTTAAAGAAAATCAGTATGACGGGTACGGAAAGCTGGATATGGGCGATTTAAGATATGAGGGTGAATATAAAGATGGGAAATGGGAGGGAGAGGGTACCTTTTACTACAGCGATGGTTCTAAGAAAGTAGCTACGTGGAAAAACGGTGAAACCCTGTATGGTAAAAAGTACCGAGCAGACGGAAGCTTGCAATACGAAGCTGAATTCGAGGACGGTTATCCGGCCAAAGGTACTTTTTATTATACGAACGGTTATGTGTATAAAGGGGAGTGGGCTAGCCAGCCATTCGGAATAGGAACCTTATATAAAAATGATACGGTAATCTACTCGGGAGAATGGTATAAGGGGCAGCCGAAGAACGGCGATCCCATTCCCGATTTACCGGATCAGCTATAAACAACGAAGTCATGGAATGGGCACGCATATAGTCAGAGGTGACATTATGAAATTAATTAAGGAAGAGTTAGTTGGGATTTGGTCCGTAGATTTGATGTACGCTCCTGGAGCACAGAGTGATGAATAAGTCATTTTTACAAATCAAGGTCTTGGGTGGATTGAAATATTAAATTGGAGCTCTATTCATGTAGAGACATTTCAATGGTGGATCTCAGATGAGGGTAAATTAAATATTGAAGGATTGCTTTGTTATAGCATGTTTGAACCCCGGCAAGAGAAATCAAAGCTAGAACTGAAGAATCTTACGTATAAAATTATTGATCGTGTGTCACCCACGAAACAGAAGATAAAGGTAGTCACATTCTCAGAAGCTATCAGTTTAGACAACAAGAAGTTCGGATCTACCGGCGAGGATATTCCTCAAGGATATCTCGAAGAGAGACTCCGCAGAATTGAAGAGGCAGCAAAGGAATATGAGGAAGAAATAAATGCGGCTGATATCGAAAATGAAATCCGAGAAGCTTGTTCAACATTGCTGCTTCAGATTAGAGGGAATATTACGGCGGATGGAGACTGTTTAATTGATAAACAACTTATCGATTTATTACATTCGCATTTAGATTCTTATGCTGAATTTATTGCTTACCAAGAAGATGTCAACAAAGAAATGGTTAAAGTACTTTTTCACACATGTTCATGGTTTTATACACAAAGTAAATTTGCTAAGAACTCGCAAGAATGGATAGATGAATTTGAAAAGCTTCAAGATAAGTTAAAAAGTATTTTTAATACATGGGAAAATAGAGATCCCTGACCGAATCGACCGAAGCTCGCTTGCATCATATTGATGTAGTCGAAACAAAATCTGTCATATCATTTGCAAAATGATCAAATTGTTCTTGAGCCGCCATTAGTTTGAGATCATCTTTATCCTTGTCGGATAGCTCTACAAAAGCGATCCGTGTTCGTTTATCTATAACTAGGATTACATAGCCTTCAGGCGTTTCAAGTGGATCGCTAATTTCGCCAATAGGTAAGCTATTTAGCGCATGGATCATGGCATACGTAAAGTAATAGACCTTATCCTTAAGAAAAACATCTTCATGCAATCCGCCATTGCTTGACTCTTCGCTCGAGTCCGAATATTGTTTGACAGATTCCGACCAATCGGCTCCATTATCAAGCAGTTGCTTGACCTTATTCGCTCGTTCCAGTGCTTCCTTGCGCTTGTAAAAATACGCCTTACCTGCTTGGAGCTCATTGAGCGCAATGATTATTTCCCTGTATGAGACCTGAGTATAGAGATTTTGCTTCTGGTCGAATGTCTCCTGTATCTCGGACTCTGTCACTTGATTGAATAAGTGATTCCATACAGACGCACGTAAATGACCCAGATCCTTGAATTCTTCGATTGACAGCCCTTTTTGTTCAATGGTCTCTTCTAGACTAGGACTAGATTTCAAGGCGGATTCCAATTGACTGTTCACGTCGACCTTAGCCTTTTCCAATTCGCTTTCCGGAATCTGCAGGAAAAATTTCCGATACGCGACATATTCCTTTAAATAGTCTTGTTTAACGCTTTCAATTTGCACCAAATTCTCAAGGAGCGGTTGCAGTATAATAAGAAAACTAAGGTACCGATTAAATTCCGCTCTGGTCACAATCCCATCATCATATACGGCAATTACTCCATCCGGTACGTCATCTCCGGCAGTATACTTTATTTCATCGCCATCGCATTCAAACTTAATGGTGCCGTCCAGATCCGTTCGCAGAACGCTCAGTACATTTGCTTTGGCTAAAGTGTTAAGAGTCGATTCTTTCGGATACCCGTTACTTTGGCTCTCAGCTACGCTTATCACCGCGAATTTCGGGGATACTGCCTTTATGAACTCTGCTGACGTTGAAGTTCCTGAACCGTGGTTGCCAATCTTAACGACATCCGCCTTAAGCTGTTGCTTCGACTTGATCATATCTTTCTCTGCTTTCTTTTCGGCGTCACTCATAAACAGGAACGAATTATTACCGTATGTAATGCGCAATACAGCGCTCCAATTTTTATAGTCATTCTTGGCATAAGCTTTGACCGGTCCAACAAATGCAGCTTTAATATCCTTGAAAGGGAGCTTAATCCCAGCCTTCGCTTCTTTGATCGTCAATTTTTCTTTATTAACGGCAGCAATGAAATCTTTATAGGTTTGCGTTGTTTGCGATACTTTGGGAGAGTAAACGGATTCTACTTTAAACGCCTCTAGAACGTTGTCGAGGCCGCCGACATGATCCGTATCCGGATTAGTGGCAATCATGAGTTCGATATCATCTACACCGAAAGCCTTTAAATTGGCAACGACAATATCTCCATATTTATCGCTGCCTCCGTCAATCAGGATATCGTCACCATTTGGTGTTTTAATATAGACGGCATCTCCCTGACCGACATCGAGAAAATAAACTTTCAATATCTTTTTCTCAGCTGCAGTTGTTGATGATGCGAACAATGAAACGAGCACAGATGTAACAACTATCGAATATAAGAATCGTTTCATATAACGCTCTCCCTTCGTTCACATATTCTACCACATAGAATAATAAAATCGCCCAATAATAGTGCTCATTTTTATTCCCAAATACACTGATCATCCCTGAAAATTCGACTATTTCCCCAAAAATTCAAGAATATGCTCTACGAAACAGCGCTTTTCTATCACTCGGGGATCGATAGCTTCTTGTGTTTTAAGAATATGAGCAAATTGTACAAAAAGATGTTCGTATCTTACAAGATCGCAAAACGCAATGCATCTAAACTATAAGTATGCTGCTGGCTCCGATGTCACCGGAAAGGAAAATATAGTTTACTATGCCGTCTTGGGATTCGTTCATTTCCGATGTCACAAATCAGATCCTTACGTTGTTATATGTGTGAAAAATGTAAAGGAGATGAAGAGAGATGAACGACTTGACATGCATTATCATTGGAGGCGGCCATGCAGGGCTTGGGGCGCTCAAAGCAATAAAGGAAGAGACCCGGGGCATTGCGAACGGACAGCGTATTCGGTTTGTTCTGATCGACAAGCAGCCCGGTCATGTGCGCAAAGTGATGTTGTTCCGGCCGGCCGCAGGCGAAGAAGAGATTATGATTCCTTGGACGCGTTATGGGTTTTCAGAAGGAGTCGAATTCGTGCAAGGTACGGTTACATCCGTGGATAGCGGGGAAAAACGGATTCGATATACGGATGCACAAGGAAATGATGCCCGAATTCATTATGACCTTTTAGTAGTGGCGGTCGGCAGCATCGTTCGGCGACCGGATCCCGATAAGGGCGGCATCGCCTTGACCGACCCGCAAGCCGCAGCGGACATCCGGGAGCGCTGGCGCGCCAACCTGCTGCAAGCTGCCGTCGAGACGAACCCTGAGGAACGAAAGCGACTAATGACAATCGTGGTTGCGGGGGCGGGCATCAGCGGCATCGAGACGTCCGCCGAGCTGGTGCTCGCCATGCGGAAGGAGGCGGCGGCACTAGGACTGAATCCGTCCGATATCTCCGTCTATTTGTTAAATGCGAACGAGCGGCTGTTCCCGGAAGGGCCGGAAAAAGTTGGACGAAAGTTGGAGATGACGCTCAGAGAATGTGGAGTGACGATGCTTCACAATCGTAAGGCAATGCGGGAGCAAGCAGGAGTGTTGACGTTGAGCAATAGTGATCGTCTGCCGATTGGCCTATGTATATGGACGATTGGTCTGATAGCGAATCCGGCCCTGCGCAGCATGGGCTTGCCTCTTACCACTGAAGGTCAAGTGCTGGTGGATGAATGTTATCGCGTCCAAGGGATGTCGGGCGTATACAGCATTGGCGATTGTGCGAGAATCGTCGATCCGAGTACCGGCAAGGCAGATCAGATGACGTGCAAAGAAGGTGGGCCGCAGGCGTTAAGACTGGGGAAAATCGTGATGGCTGATCTGGAGGGCCGTTCCGCGCCGGTTCACAAATCGTTTTTGGATACCTTCGGCTTCGGCCTTGGGCAAAATCGCGGATTGATATGGGTACGCAAATGGGGACTTGATATCATCATAACGGGGAAGCTTGCGTGGAAAGTCAAAAAGGTGGGATGGGATTTTGCTAGCTGGCTCCGATAGAAACAAAGGGACCAAGTTGATATATGTCTAATAGCCCGGAGAAGGTGAGACGGCAGATGGAGGAACTGTACAATCAATATAGAGCGCTTCTGTTCACGTTGGCTTATCAGTTGACTGGCTCCGCGGCAGACGCGGAAGATGCGGTGCAGGATGTGTTCGTTAAGGCATGCGACGTACATCCCGAACGGTTGGAGGAGCCGAAAGCGTATTTGTGCAAAATGGTAACCAATCGCTGCCTCAATCAGCAGAAGTCGGCGAGGAAGAGGCGGGAAATGTACGTCGGTCCATGGCTCCCCGAACCGATTCGGACGCCTGAGGCGGATACGTTCGAGACGACGGTCGTCCGCCGCGATCTGCTGTCTTACGCCGTGCTCGTACTGCTCGAGCGGCTGACGCCGACAGAGCGGACAGTTTTTGTCCTGCGTGAGGCGCTGGGCTTCGATTATCCCGAAATAGCCGAACTGCTTGGCAAGCAAGAGGCGAATTGCCGCAAGCTGATGAGCCGGGCAAAAAGCAAGATGGGAATATCCGATGAGGAGCGGGTCGAGACAGATGCGGTCGAACTGGAATGGGTTAGCCGGTTCCTAGCATCCCTCGAGGAAGGTAACGTCGATCATGTGATGTCTCTGTTGATCGAAGACGTTTTGCTCGTCGCCGATGGAGGCGGAAAAGCAACCGCGTACAAACGTCCGGTGCAATCGCGCGATCACGTGGCCCGAGCTCTACTCGACGGGTTCAAGAGCATAGGGTCCTATCAGGGAAAACTTCACTTCGAGGCTATCCCTCTGAACGGTGAGACCGGTATAGTACTCCGTTCGGAGGACGAAACTCTGGCCGCAATATTAATACAACTCCGACGCGGAAAGATTGCCGGAATTTATGCCGTACGAAACCCGGATAAGCTTACCCGTGTTTAGGTAGTCGTATCGGGAAGACCTCGTCAAAAGGTGTACCAACAGGTAATCAGGCAATTTTTAGACGATTTTAAAAACAAGCACAACGGGTGTTATTCGGGCTCACGGTTATTCGTTCGTTTCCGATGTCACAAATCAGAGCCCTACATTGTATATGTGCAAAACGTAAAGGAGATGAGGAAAATGAACCTCGCATTATGGATCGCTACTGGACTGCTCGCCGTAGTAGCTCTGGTCAGCGGCTTTGGCAAGTCGTTCATGCCAAAGGAGAAAATAGCCCAGTACCGTGGCGCGGGATGGGTCGAAGACTTTAGCGGCGGCTTCCTCAAGACTATAGGGGTCCTCGAGATCCTGGCTGCGGTAGGCCTGATCCTGCCCGCCGTAGTCGACATCGCGCCGATCCTGGTGCCGGTGACTGCTGTCTGTTGGGTGTTGGTGATGATCGGCGCGATCATCATCCACCTTCGCCACGGTGATGCCAAACCAGTGGTGGGGAACCTGATCTATCTCGCGCTGGCAGCATTCATAGCGTGGGGCCGCTTCGGACCCGAGTCCTTCACCGGCTGACCGATCGCAAGCACGATGTGGGAAGGCTTCTCCTCAACGGAGCCGCATTGTTTATGCCCCCGAACGACTTTCAGCTGAGATGTCCATCGCATGGAGACCGATGCCCTCATTATAGCAAATTAGCAAGAATCTGCGATGCAAAGCGTTTGAATTGGAGGAGGAGAAAGAATGGCCCCTATAAGGGTACGTTACATTGTCGACGATGTGGATGCGACAATCGCATTCTACACAAAGCATCTAGAATTCATTGTCAAAGATCATCCTGCACCCGGTTTTGCCATTTTGCAGCGAGGTGACTTGAATCTTCTTGTGAATGCCAAAAATGGTCAAAGCGGAGCCGCTCAAGCCATGCCGGATGGGCGAAAACCGGAACCCGGCGGCTGGAATCGGATTCAAATCGAGGTCGATGATCTGGGCGGCATTGTCGAGACCCTACGTAAAGATGGCTTACGATTCCGCAATGATATTGTCACAGGTTTTGGTGGTAAGCAGATCTTACTAGATGACCCGGCAGGTAATCCTATCGAACTCTTCGAGCCTCTATATTCAGTTTACAAAAACAACAAACAGGAGTAACTAACAAATGAAAATGAAGCTAGTTTCATTCGTAGCGCTTTGTACACTTCTACTTGAGCCAACTATTGCCTCTGCTGAAGTGACCAACGGTATCGGATACGGTTTAACCCCCGGGCGACTGAGGACCCTCTTGGCTGCGGTGGTAGGGCTTATCAGCGTGGTCATCGGGGGGCTGTCTCTCGCCCGATCCGCCGGTCGTTTCGGACCCGGCAACGGGCGAGGCAGTGCCGTTGTGGCTGCGGTGGTGGGGCTGATCGGCATAGACATCGCTGTGCTGCATCTGGCCAACTCCACCGGTGGTTTCGGCACCGGCAACGGGCGAGCCGGGGCTATCGTGGCAATAGTAGTGGGGCTGATCGGCATGGTCCTCGCTGGTCTAACTCTGGCCCGCTCCCGCCGCGCCGGCTGATCCGACCTTGGTGCCCTGAGTTGTGGTTCCTATCCTTCCCTGAAGTGTTCCGGCGTGCAAAGAACTTGTGATTTAGCGGAGTTCTGCACAGTTATTACTTGCGGACGTGTGTTCTGATAGTTCGAACGTTTACGCCGGAAAAAATGGTCAAGGCGGAACCGCTCAAGCTATGCCGGGTGGGTGAAAACCGGAACCGGCGGCTAGAATCGGATCCCCCCTATCGAACTCTTGAAGCCTCCATACTCAGTTTGTCAAAAAAACAAAGAGGAGTAATTAATAAATGAAAATGAAGCTAGTTTCATTCGTAGCGCTTTGTACACTTCTACTTGTGCCAACTATTGCCTCTGCTGAAGTGACCAACGGTAATATCGGATACGGATTAACCCCCTGGCGACTCAGGGCACTCGCGGCCGTGGTGTTGGGGCTTATCAGCGTGGTCATCGGGGGGCTGTCTCTGGCCCGCTCTGCCGGTCGTTTCGGTACCGGCAACGGGCGATCTGGGGCCCTCGTGGCCGTGGTGTTGGGGCTGATCGGCATAGTCCTCGCTGTGCTGCATCTGGCCAACTCCACCGGTGGTTTCGGCACCGGCAACGGGCGAGCTGGGGCCGTCTTTGCCATAGTTATGGGGCTGATCGGCATGGTCCTCGCTAGGCTAACTCTGGCCCGCACCCGCCGCGCCGGCTGACCCGGCCATGGTGCCTTGTGTTGTGGTTCCTATCCTTCCCTGAAGTGTTCCGTCGTGCAAAGAACTTGTGAAGAACGTTATCTCATTAAAGGCCGTGTAAATCACGGCTTTTTTTTCATTTAAGAAATTATCTGGGTAACCTGGGTAACCGTCCACATGAAGCGCATCCTGTTTCAACAATTGAGCCTGTGTTCCAGATCGAATCGGATATTCCAGTTACGAAGTATCCATATATATGATGATTCGATATAATACAAATATCCAGGATTGCAACAGAGGTTAACAAAAAGGGGGCAGTACGGGATGGCGTTGAAAAGTGAAGGAGCGGTGTGGACGTGGCTGGATATCATGCAGGTGCGATATATGTTAGACAGCAAGCCCGTTTTAAATAGTGAACATCTCGGATGGAAGCACATCCAATTTTCTAAATGGAATAAAGTTGCCCCCCAGGAAGGATATATAGATTCAATGTCTCATTATTTGATCACCGTGAATACAGCGCTCGAGCCGGTAAAGACCCTATCACGCTTCGAAGGGCGTGATTACGAGAGAGTGATGAGAACCGGTGAAATCTCTTGTTATGTACCGGGCAATTTTGATTACTTTCGATGGGAGAAAGTAGAGGCTTCTTATAGCTGCATAATGTTGTCTCCTTCTTTGGTTCATCAAGTCGCATGCCAAGCGGATATGACACTTAAAGGTCAAGAGGAATTAACGAATAAGCTGTCTATTTATGACCCCAAACTCGTTCAATTGAGTCAATGGTTGGCGGATGAAATCAATGGCAACGGAACCAGAGGGAAGTTATACATAGAATCATTATCCAACCTGCTGGCCCTTCACCTGTTGGAGATATTCGCTAGACCCAGTAAACAGCTTTATGTTTCCCGGAAATTATCTGATCAGCAACTATCAAGAACTATTGAGTACATGCATGCCCATTATAATCAGGATATTTCGCTGGAAGAATTAGCTGCGGTGGTCAATCTAAGCCAGACCCATTTGGTTCGAACGTTTAAACAGACGACAGGACTGAGTCCATATCAATACTTCATTCATCTCAGGATTGAGAAAGCCAAGATGTTAATCATGAGCAACGAATTTACGATCGGAGAAATTGCCGCGATCCTCGGGTTTACCGACCAAAGTCATATGAATCGCCATTTTAAGCGAATCACGGGATTATCCCCTAAGGAATACAAGATGTCAACTTGATGCACCAACCGCTTACCACAATCTGTTGTGTGTATTGGAATCGAGCGGTCCGGGTTGCTGTGGTAACTGCTCGAAGAGGTACTTCAAGTAGTTGTAGGGATGTAGCCCGTTCTCTTTTGCTGTCTCGATCACACTGTATATCACAGCGCTTGTTTTCGCACCGCGCGGCGTGTTCGCGAACAGCCAGTTTTTGCGCCCGATCACAAACGGCTTGATCGACCGCTCGCTGCGGTTGTTGTCGATCTCGAGCCGCCCGTCCGCCAGGAATTCCGTCAACTTCTCCCATTGGTTCAAGCTGTAGGTGATCGCCTGCCCGAGTAGGCTCTTGGGCAATGTCCGGGAGCGCTGCTGCTTAAGCCATGCGAAATACGCCTCCAGCACCGGTAGACTATGCTTTTACCTCTCGGCATGGCGCTTCTCAGGCGACACTTCCGCCAACTCACGCTCAATCGCGTACAACCGATTGCAGTACGCAAGCCCTTCACCGGCAACGCTTCCAAGCTGCCCTCTGGTCTCCGGCGGCGCGGTCTTCAGCGCTTCATCATATTTGCGGCGTGCATGCGCCCAGCAGCCGATTAGCTTCACGCCTGCGACTTTGTGATAACCCGGATACCCGACCGCAAAGGTTGAACAGGTGTGCTAGATTTGACGCTTACCACTGACGCAAGAAGAGATAGCAAACGGTCCAAAAGGCGCATGAGCTAGAAGCAGAAAAGCAAAGGAGAAAGCGCTGAGGATTGCCAGATCGGAGAAGAAGAAAAATAAGAAAACAGGCTCCGTTAATATAGATGTTCCCTGGCAGGATGAAACCTACTTTTACATTGCTGGGTACACGGACTGGGGATTTCCATACGGAATCACCTAGGAAGAGAATGAACAGATGAATAACGATTATAGTCTGTTTCGAACTTTGCCTCCTGAAGATTCGAAGGAGGAAGAGGTTTATTCTTGGGAATGATCATAGAGAATATTTCTGAATTGAATGAGAGATGACGGTAACGAGCAAACGCAAATGACGGTCGATAAGAGCAACAGCTGGTTCCCGCATGAATCGCCAGATGGATTAACGATCGCGAATCTCACTTATTGCAAAAGGGATGTTGCGCCTGACACCCATCCGCCGAACAAGAATGTTGAGATTCACGTCATGTCCAGCAAGGACGGCTAGCCTACGCCACGATTAATCCGACCGCATTTGGTCGGATTTTTGTGTGGAAAGATCGGGGAGGCCACTTATTTCAGATCACAAAAACAATCTTTATTAAACCATTTACTTTATAAAGAAAATGGTTTAATATAAATTTAAGGTTAATTTTACCAAACTGCAAGAAGGAAGGAGGGAAAGAAACGAGCTGTATGCCTAACGATATATTTTCCGCAGTCGCCGATCCAACACGCCGCCACATTCTGGAGATGCTTGCTGACAATGAAGAGTTTTCCGCATCTCAGATTCACGATCAATTCCAAGTCAGTCCACAGGCGATCTCTCAACATCTGAAAATCCTGCTTGAGGCGAATTTGATCCATGTGGAAAAGAGGGCGCAGCAACGCATCTATCGGATTAACACCGATGCAATGTCCGAATTCGAGGATTGGTCTAAGAGCATGAGACATCGATGGAGCCGTCGCCTCGATACGATGGAGGCAGTCTTGAAAGCGGAGATGGCCAAAACCATGAAAACCCAAACTGATCAGGAGGAATCCTAGTGAACCCAAATTCGAACAAGCAAGACCTCGTCATCACCCGCGTCCTCGATATCCCGGTCGAGTGGGTATGGAAAGGCTGGACCGATCCCAAGCTGGTTCCGCTGTGGTGGGGGCCGGCAAACTATACCTCCCCGCGATGCGAAATCGATTTACGCGAAGGCGGGAAATATTTATTTTGCATGCGGGCGCCGAAAGAACAAGGGGGTCAAGACTACTACTCCACTGGCATCTATACGAAAATCGTGCCCAACGAGCGCCTTGAATTTACGCAGAACCTGTCCGATGCAGACGGAAACCCGATAGATCCCGCTGAAGTGGGCATGCCGCCGGACTTCCCGAAGGAAGTCAGATTCGTCATCGAATTCAATGCCCAAGGCAACGATCGGACGGAACTGACGATCACCGAACACGACTGGACGCTGGGTCAAATGTCCGAATACGCCGTTATCGGCATGAACCAGTCGCTCGACAAGTTTGCCGCAAGTATCGGCCCGCTGCATCGTTAAAGGAATGGAAGAATCGAAGAAACCGAAACGGTCATTTTGATCACCTCACACGTTCATTAAGCTAACTTCGCATTTGAGACGGTCACTTTGACCGTATTGACTCCCAAACTAGGCATAGATGCATTGATTTGCAAGTTGAAACAGTCATTTTGACCACCTCATACTTACACTTAGCCAATCTCGCATTTGAAACGGTCATTTTGACCGTCTGAACTATGAAGCGTTCATGTTGCGTTGAAGCCGCGCCTATGATTGTATTATAAAACTATGGAAAACTAAGGAGATGAAGGTTCATGTCAAATAAAATCACCCCGTTCTTGTGGTTCGATAACAACGCGGAAGAAGCCATTAATTTCTACAGCTCTATCTTTAAAAACTCGAAAACGACGAACGTTTCCCGCTATGGAGACGGAGCGCCCATGCCGAAAGGTACGTTAATGTCCGCGACATTCGAGTTGGAGGGCCAAAGATTCATGGCGCTTAACGCCGGTCCGCATTTCAAGTTTAACGAGGCCGTCTCGTTCTTCGTGAATTGCGAGACGCAAGAAGAAGTAGACGATCTGTGGGATAAACTCACCGCCGATGGAGGGGAACCTGGCCGATGCGGCTGGCTGAAGGACAAATTCGGTCTGTCGTGGCAGATCGTTCCCGCGATCTTAGGCGAGCTGATGGCAGACAAGGATGCCGGGAAAGCCAATAATGTCATGCAAGCCATGCTTCAAATGGATAAAATCGATATCAAAGGTTTAAAAGAGGCTTACGAGAAATAAATAGAACAAGGACCGCCTAGCATTCAGACGATCTTCTCTTTTGTTTTCTATTAAGCTATAATGCTCAGTGAGATACTAGCTTGGCCAATTGAATATTTTACAGCCTGTAGGTGCCTTAGACGCGCAAGCGATTAAGGTTAAAAGGGAAGTCGGTGCAAATCCGACGCGGTCCCGCCACTGTATATCGGGGATAACCTCGCAAGTCTACTGTTCCGCATAGGAATGGGAAGGAGAGGGAGTCATCTAACCCGTAAGCCAGGAAACCTGCCTACTCGGCTTCGCCAACGAACATCCTTCGCGGAAAAGGACTGGCCGAATCGGGATATCTACACAATATTGCTAGGTTTATTCTGCATGTTCCCTGAATCTGCTGACCCCTTGTTTCCATATGGAGACAAGGGGTTTTCTCGTTGAATGGCTCTGCCGGTAAAACATTTGATCGTTCAAGCCCTTCTCCATCACTTACTTTGAAGGGAAGATTTGAAATGAAACAACGTTTATGGTTAATGGGATTAATACTTGCTTTGGTGGTGGTATTAGCGGGGTGCGGCTCGAACAAGGATACGAATTCAGCGAATTCGGCAGAGAGCACTTCCACCTCCCAGGCAACCGAATCAGAGGCAACTGAATCACAGGCAAGCGAGGAAGCTCCGGCAAGCGACGAGTCGAAACAAACTACCTATCCGCTTACGGTAAAGGATTCGAGCGGGCAGGAAATCACCTTCGCGAAAGCACCTGAGAGAATCGTGTCGACTTCCCCGTCGGAGACGGAGATTTTATTCGCGCTCGGTCTCGGAGATCGGGTCGTTGGAGTCTCGGATTTCGATAACTTTCCGAAGGAAGTGGAAAGCAAGCAGAAGGTAGGCGGCGTCACGGAACCGAATATGGAAGCCATTATCGGAGCCAATGCGGACTTGGTTATCTCGGGCATATCCATCAAAGATGCGGCGTTGGAAAAATTGCGTTCCCTGGGCTTGAACGTACTTAGAACGGATCCTAAGAAGGTAGAAGACGTTCTCAATAACATTCTCCTAATCGGACAAATCAGCGACAAGCAAGCTGAAGCGGAAGCACTCGTAGCGAAGATGAGAGAAGACGTTCGCAAGGTAACGGAGGCTGCGGCCACGGTAAAGCCTGAAGACAAGAAAAAGGTTTACATCGAGTTCTCTCCGGGCTGGACGGTAGGTAAAGGCGAGTTCATGGACGAGTTAATCGCCATGGCCGGGGGCATTAACATCGCTTCCGACATCGAAGGCTGGAGCGCAATTAACGAAGAGAAGATCATTAAGGATAATCCCGATGTCATCATCTATACCCTGAATATAACCGATGAGAGCGGCAAAAAGCTGGAAGACCTTATTCAAGGACGCAGCGGTTGGGACAAAATCAAGGCAATCGCGGACAAGAACTTGGTAGGGCTGGACGGCGACACCCTTTCCCGGCCTGGGCCAAGAATTACGGAAGCTCTGCGTCAGATTTCGAACGGGATTTACCCGGGATTGGTTAAATAGTGAGAAGAAAAATATTCATCTGGGGAGGAGCCGGCTTGTCGCTGCTCCTTCTTTCTATAGTCTTGAGCCTCTCTATGGGCGCCGCGCATTTGCCTCTGGCCGAAGTGTGGGGAATATTGATAGACCGGTTGCCTGTTATCGGGAATTGGATCCAAGCCGACTGGCCGGTTTCATCCGAACAAATCATTCTCAAGGTCCGATTGCCCCGCGTTCTCTTAGCTATTCTCATAGGCGCATGCCTATCCCTTGCCGGCGCTGGTTTTCAAGGCGTGCTTCGCAATCCGCTTGCGGATCCTTACACGTTAGGCGTAGCTTCCGGATCTGCGGTGGGGGCTGCCTTCGTTATCTTGTTCGGGTTTCAGACGTTATTGCTCGGCATTTGGACGATACCGATCGTTGCCTTCGGAACGGGCATAGCAAGCTTGCTCGTTGTGCTCCGATTAGCCAGAATTCACGGCAAATTCCAGTTGGAGACTTTAATCCTATCGGGCGTTGTCGTACAAGCCTTCCTAGGATCGATGGTTTCCTTCATGGTATCCCTGTCCGATGAGGTCGTGAACGAAATCGTGTTCTGGTTGATGGGGAGTCTGTCCATTCGCGGCTGGCCTTTTACCCTCATGCTGGTGCCTTATCTGGTTGTCGGTCTTGCGGTGCTCTTATACTATGGTCGAACATTGAATCTCATCGCTCTCGGCGAGCGGCAGGCCGAGCATCTGGGCGTCCACGTGGCAAGAACGCGACTTATTGTTCTGATCGTCTCTACTTTAATCACGGCCGCAGCCGTGTCCGTAGCCGGAACGATAGGGTTCGTCGGACTTGTCGTTCCGCATCTGGTCCGGTTAATGGTTGGACCCGATTATCGGTTATTGCTTCCGATCACGGCTATATTCGGCGGGATATATCTGTTATGGGCGGATACGCTTGCCCGCATGCTGTTAAGCCCGACGGAAATTCCGCTTGGCGTCGTCACGGCTTTTCTCGGTGCGCCTTTCTTCGCGTTTTTGCTTAGAAAAAACAAGAGAATGAAGGGGGCGTAGAGACATGCTCCAAGTAAATGATCTCTGTAAGTCCTATCACGATACCAAGGCGTTAGATGAAATTCGGTTCTCCGTCGACGAAGGCGACTTTTTCGGCATATTAGGTCCCAATGGCAGTGGGAAATCAACGCTGCTCAAGCTGATATCCGGAGTGGAAAAAGCCGACTCGGGTCAACTGTTGCTCGATGGCATGCCTGTGGAGAAATATTCTCGCAAGCAGTTGTCCCGTATCATGGCTGTCCTGCAGCAGGAGTCGCTTCCTCCAGTGAACTTCACCGTGCAAGAGGTAGTTGAGATGGGGAGATATCCCTATCAGAACTGGTTGGGAGAAGAGAAAGGGAATCAGGGACATATCGTGGACTCGATTCTCCATAAGCTTAATCTTGATTCCTTACGGGACCGATCCTTACAGGAATTGAGCGGCGGAGAGAGACAACGGGTTGCTCTTGGGAAAGTGATGGCTCAACAGCCGCAATGGCTTCTGTTGGACGAGCCGACGACTTATCTGGACATCGGTTATCAGATTCAGATGATGGATCTCATCAAGGCGTGGCAGAAGGAAGAGAAATTGACGGTCGTCGCAGTGCTTCACGACCTCAATCTGGCTTCGATTTACTGTAACAGAATGCTGCTCATGCATGGCGGCAACGGTATCCGCGTCGGGACTCCTAAGGACATTATGCAGAGCGAGCTTATCCAACTGGTATATGGCACGGAGCCGATTATCGTCGAACACCCTGTCCACCACTTGCCGCAAATCATGCTTCAACAAGGAGGGTCATTCATTGAATAAGGTGGATCAGACCATTGAACGGATTCAAATGCCTAACGAGTCTGCAAGGGAAGAAGCATCGCGATACTTAGACACCTTAACCAAACCGCAAGGAAGCTTGGGCAGATTGGAGGAACTGGCCGTTCAACTGGCAGGCATTACGGGAACTCTTCCTCTGGACGTTATGAAAAAAGCGATAGTGGTCATGGCAGCCGATCACGGCGTCTGCGAGGAAGGGGTCAGCGCGTACCCTTCGGAAGTCACCTCGCAGATGGTAATGAATTTCCTACATGGCGGAGCGGCGATTAATGTACTGGCTCGTCAAGCAGGTGCCGATGTCGTTTGCGTCGATATGGGAGTAAACGCGGATCTGCTGCATGAGTCGTTATATGTTCGCAAGGTTAGGAGAGGGACCGGAAATATCGCCCTCGGAGAGGCGATGAGCCGCGATGAAGCGATTGCCGCGATCAGTCACGGAATCAATCTCGCCGAGGAACTGGCCGAGAAGGGATATCGGTTATTCGCGACCGGCGAGATGGGAATCGGGAACACGACGCCAAGCGCGGCGATGCTTACTGTACTCACGGGCATCGATGTCGAAAAAGCCATCGGCCGCGGAACCGGGATCGACGATACTGCGATGATGCGTAAGCGGGATGCGATAGAACGGGCGATCGCCGTTAACGGCCCAGATGCAAGCGACCCGCTGGATGTTCTGAGCAAACTCGGGGGCTTAGAAATCGCAGGGCTTGTCGGTGTTATTTTAGGCGCAGCCGCATGCGGTTGTCCGGTTGTGATTGATGGATTTATAGCTTCTATTGCAGCGCTTACGGCGGCTCGTCTGGCTCCGCGGTCGCTGAGCTATATGATTCCCTCCCACGTCTCCCAGGAAAGAGGACATCGTCTCGTTCTGGAGCAGCTTGGCTTAGAGCCGATGATGGATTTGAAGATGCGGCTAGGGGAAGGCACCGGCGCGGCTTTATGCTTCCATCTGGTCGACGCTGCCGTGTTGATCATGAGGGAAATGGCGACTTTCGAAGGTGCCGGAGTTTCTCGTGCATAAACTACATCAGCGATCAAAACTGCCATTAGGAGAGAGGAGCCGGACACGATGGTTGTACTCGTAACAGGGGGAGCAAGAAGCGGGAAGAGCACCTTCGCGGAACGATATGCGTCTCGCTTGGGGTCGGGCGGCATGTACATTGCCACTGCCCAAGTATATGAAGAAGAAATGCGGACGAGGGTGCGAAGGCATCTGGAACGAAGAGAACGTTCCGACTTCGACTGGGAGACGGTAGAGGAGCCTTATCATCTCTGCGATGCGCTGAATGCGTCCGATCATCCGATCATCCTCGTAGACTGCTTAACCCTGTGGTTATCGAATTGGCTGCTATTTTACGAGAAGGAAGCAGATCCGGAGAGCCGCGTGCTGCTTAAAGTGGAGGAGTTGATCCGAACGTTATCCGAGCGACCGGGCACGATCCTATTGGTTACCAATGAGGTCGGCGACGGGATCGTTCCCGAATATAAGCTCGGTCGGCAGTTCAGGGATCTGGCGGGAGTCATGAACCAGCGAATCGCTCGGATCAGCCAGCAAGTGATCTTGGTTACGGCGGGCATTCCGATCGAGTTGAAAAGTAGGGAGTTCAAGTTGGACGATGGGAATGGGTGAATGCTTTGATTTTCTACTCTTTGCCTGAAGTGCTATTCCTGCTGGCGGGTGCTGTCGTACTGGATTGGTGGATCGGAGATCCAAAATGGTTGCCTCATCCGGTGATCTTCATCGGCAAGTGGATCGGATATTGGGAGAGGCGGCTGCTGCCTCGTCAAGCTAAGCGCCGCAACGGCATTCTGTTGATGTTCATCGTAACCTCATCCAGCTTGGCACTGGTCTGGTGCTTGACGGCAGTCGCATCGTGGGTACATCCGTGGCTCGGTTATGCCGTCCATATGTGGTTGATTTCCACGACGATTGCGATTAAAGGGCTGAAGGATGCAGCTATGCTGGTATACGATCGGTTGAGCCGAGGGGAACTAACGGAAGCTCGTAAATACACGGGATATATCGTCGGCCGCGATACGGACGAATTGGATGAAGCGGAGCTGTCCAGGGCGACGGTAGAAACCGTTGCGGAGAATACGGTGGATGCGGTGATCTCGCCTTTGTTCTTTGCTTTTCTGGGCGCAGCCCCGCTGGCTATGCTGTACCGTGCCGTCAACACGCTGGATTCCATGGTGGGATACCGCAATGCCAAATACATTCATTTTGGATGGGCATCCGCCCGCTTGGACGATGTCTTGAACTGGCTCCCGGCAAGGCTCACGGGCTTAATGCTTATTATTGTCTCCTCGTTCTACCGCCCAGCTTCCTCAATCCAAGCTTGGAGGGCTGTAGTCGCTTTTGCACATTTGCATCCTAGCCCCAATAGCGGCATTCCGGAAGCAGCCGTAGCAGGAAGCCTTGGCATTCAGCTCGGGGGCTTGAATCGGTATGGCGGCATGATTAGCGAAAGGGCACGGCTCGGATGGGCTACGCGAACCATACAAAAGGAAGATATTATTCATACGATACGGCTGTTATATGGAGTAAGTTATTTCGTGATGGGGGGATTGTTATGCGCAGCTTGTGGATGGCTATTATAGGCTGGCTGCAGGCATCCGCTGCAGCCGTTCAATTTCTGACCCGGATCCCGTTGCCCGTTACCATCAAATACACGGATACCCATTTTCGCAGGAGCGTTATTTTCTACCCCTATGTTGGATTGCTGATCGGTGTAATCGTTACTGTAGCCGGGTTCCTGCTGGATCCGGTTTTACCTGCTTCGGTTAGCGGAATCTTGCTTGTCGCCTTGTGGACCCTGTTATCCGGAGCGCTGCACTTGGATGGATTGATGGATACGGCAGACGGGCTGCTCAGCCACCGTTCCAGGGAACGGATGCTGGAGATTATGAAGGACAGCCGGGTCGGAGCGATGGGCGTTATCGTGTGCGTCTTCTATATCGGGCTCAAAGCGGCGCTGATCATCTCTTTGCTTGAGGATCGGCGAGAGGAAGGGCTGATACTTCTAATGCTTATTCCGGTCTGGAGCCGGAATTTCATGGTCACCGCGATCGCCGGCTGGCCTTACGCCAGGAAGGAGCAGGGCTTGGGGTCGCTGTACCGCTCTGCCCGTATGAAGCATGCCGTGATCTCCGGAGCAGGCGCCATTCTCCTATCCGCTGCTATTCTATTCCTCTTTGGCGGCTGGACCGGGACGGAAACGGGGTTGGTGATTCTCTCTTTCGCGTTGGTCTCCTACGGGATCGGCTTCGCGATGGCTGCCGCTATCTCTCGTAAGTTAGGCGGACTTACCGGCGATGTGTATGGCGCGCTGAACGAATGTATCGAACTTGGCTTGTTACTCGCGCTTGTTAGTTATATGTACAACGTGGGATAGGGGGAGAAAAGGATGAGACTCGAGCGTTATGGGCATGGCGGAGATTTGTGGACGGCTGCGGAATCTTATGGCCGCCCCGTGGAAGAATGGCTCGATTATAGCTCGAACATGAATCCATGGGGACCACCGGATATAGTTGGACACCTCATCAAGGAGCATTGGCGGGATATCTCGCGTTATCCGGACCCCGCGGTTCGAAGATTGCGTGGCAAGCTATCCGAAGCTTATCAGATTCCGGTTGAAAGTATTCTCGTAGGGAACGGGGCCGCTGAACTCATCGATCTCGTGCTACGCGTACTGCAACCGGAAGAAACCGTCTTGGCGCGCCCTTCTTTCTCGGAATATGAAGAAGCGGCACATAAAGCCGGGCGGCTGGTACGTTCCGTCACCTTATCCAGAGATCAACAATTTGAACTGAGGGACGCGAGGGAATTCGCCGGTCACGGTCGAACGGTTTTCCTCGGACATCCGAATAATCCCACAGGCCGATTGATTCCAACCTCGGTGTTGGATGCGCTGCGGGAGTCCGGAACGAGAATGATTCTGGATGAAGCGTTCATGGATTTCCTTCCGGACGAGAGCGAGCTTTCCTATATCCGATGGGCATCCGAGTCGATGCATATACAAGTGATCCGTTCGATGACCAAATTCTATGCCATTCCGGGCATTCGGCTGGGCTTCCTGATCGCGCATCCCGATCTGATCCGCCGGTTAAAGAAGGTACAGACGCAATGGAGCGTTAATTTCCTTGCCCAGTTGATCGGGGAAGCCGTGTTGGACGAGCATGACTATGCCGACCGAACAAGAGCATGGCTGCTGGAGGAACGTCCGTGGCTGGTAAGCGAGCTGGGCAGGCTCGGGCTTACCGTGTATCCAAGCGACGTGAATTTTCTGTTGGTCGAATTGCCCGAGCATAGCGATTGGGACGTACGGCGACTTCAGCAGGCGATGGCTGAACGAGGCATTATGATTCGGGACGCTTCGCTATTCCAAGGGCTGGATACCTCCTACTTCCGTATCGCCATTCGCCTTCGGCAGGACAACGAGCGCTTGTTGAAAGCGCTGAAGGAGTGTTTGCAATGAAGGAATCAACCCCATCGCAGGCGGTTACCCTTATGATCCAGGGGACGGCTTCCGACGTAGGCAAGAGCCTGCTCACAGCCGCGCTATGCCGCATTCTGAAGCAAGACGGAAGACGGGTTGCTCCCTTCAAATCGCAGAACATGTCGCTGAATTCCTATGTCACGCCCGATGGCAAAGAAATCGGCCGAGCCCAAGGAATGCAGGCGGATGCTTGCGGGATTGAGGCGACAACGGATATGAACCCGATTCTGCTTAAGCCGAAGAAGGACATGGAAGCTCAGGTTGTCGTCCATGGCAAGCCGATCGGAGATCTGGGAGCGAGGGAATACCGGGAGCAGTATCTTCCTCAAGCAGAGCAGATCGTAAAGGATGCCCTGTTCAGGCTCCGGGAGAAGTATGACGCCGTGATAATTGAAGGAGCGGGAAGTCCAGCGGAGGTCAATCTGAAGGATCGCGATATCGTGAACATGCGTCTTGCCGGTTGGGCCGATGCGCCTGTCATTCTGGTAGCCGATATCGATCGTGGCGGCGTGTTCGCTTCCATCGTCGGGACGATGGAAATTCTGGAGCCGGAGGAAAGGGATCGCGTTCAAGGTATCCTTATCAATAAATTCCGTGGAGACGTCTCGCTGCTAACGCCTGGTTTGGATTGGCTGGAACAACGGATCCAGAAGCCAGTGCTCGGAGTCGTGCCCTTCTTGAATGATCTGGCGCTGGAGGATGAGGATTCCGCATCGCTCGACGGAAAGGTAAGCCGATGGGAGACATCACCTGATCCGCAGATCGATATTGTCGTTATTCGCTTGCCTCACCTCTCCAATTTTACGGATTTCGATCCGCTATTGAAGGAGCCCGGTGTTCGAGTCCGCTTCATTCGTTCGATACAAGAGTGGGGCCAGCCCGAAGTCGTTATTTTGCCAGGCAGCAAGAATACGGTAGAAGATCTGCTATTTCTAAGAGAATCCGGTTTGGTGCAGAAGCTCAACAGCCATATCGAGAGCGGCGGAAGAGTGACCGGCATATGCGCGGGCTATCAGATGATGGGACGAAGGCTGCTTGATCCAGATCGCGTCGAATCGAACGTGCCGGAGCTTGCGGGACTGGGGATTTTTCCGATGGAGACGGTGTTCACGAAGGACAAAAGAACGGAACGAATTATCGGTCACGCGGTAGCGGGCTTCAAGGAAAACGGCATGGCCGTAGAAGGATATGAGATTCATATGGGAAGTACGACTTTCCTGCAGCCTGTTACTCATCCTTTTCACATTCGTCTAAACCGTCTTCCCGATGAGCCTGATTCCTACCATAGAGATGGAGCCATCACACCTAACGGATTGGTATGGGGTACGTATATTCATGGTATTTTACATAATGATGATTTCCGGCACCGGTGGTTGAATGAGGTTCGAAGCGGGAAGGGCGTGCCTCAGTCCGAGCATGAGCTATCCTTTAATGGGCTTAGGGAGCAGTCCTTCGATCGTCTGGCGGACCATGTCCGGCAGTATGTGAATATGGAGCGGGTCTATCAGATCATGGATCGATGGAATTCAATAGAATCAGCGAATGGCGGGATGAAGGATGAGTAAACCGAGTAAAGAACGAGGATTGACGCTAGTCTACACGGGAGATGGCAAAGGGAAGACAACCGCAGCGCTCGGCTTGGCGGTTCGGGCTACGGGCAGAGGGTTGAAGGTTTTGGTCATTCAGTTCATTAAATCCCCTCAGCGTACTTATGGGGAGAAAATAATCTTCGATAAGCTGGGCATCGAGATCCATCAGATGGGCATCGGGTTTAAGTGGTTGAAGACACCTGAGGAGCATCGCGAGGCATTGAGCGCAGCATGGACTTATGCCAAGGCACGCATTATGGAAGGGAAACATCAAATGATTATTCTGGATGAGATCAATAATGCCCTGGCGATCGACACGTTTCCGATTGATGACGTTCTGCCTCTGGATGAGGTGCTGGGTGTCATTCGAGACCGCCCGCAAGGTTTGCATCTCGTTCTGACCGGCCGGAGTGCACAACCGGAGATCATCGGGATCGCGGATCTGGTTACGGAGATGAACCCGATCAAGCACTATTACGAGGAAGGCATTCCTGCCGTCATGGGCATCGAATTGTGAAGGAGCCGAAGAATAGGTGAGAATCGCTTCCTTATGTCCTAGTAATACAGAGCTGCTAGATTTCATCGGGCTATCAGACTCCATAGTCGGCGTAGACAATTACTCCGATTGGCCGATTACGATTGAAGGGCTTCCACGACTCGGAACGGATATGGATATTGATATGGATGCGGTCGAGGCGCTTCGTCCAGATCTGGTCGTCGCATCACTCACCGTGCCGGGGATGGAGAAGAATATAACGGGCTTGAAGGAGAGGAACCTTCCTTATATCGTACTGAGTCCCAATAGCCTAGCCGATATCGGCCAGAATATGCTCCTCGTCGGCGAGGCGACAGATTCGCTTGCTCAAGCTACGGCTGCGCTGCGTAAGTATGAAGGGATACTGGATCAATATACGGAGTTAAGCAGCCTCATTCAGGATCGGCCAAGCCTCTACTGGGAGTGGTGGCCTAAGCCGGTATACACGCCTGGAGGCGGGAATTGGCTGACGGAGATCAGCGAGTTAGCCGGTGCGAGAAACGTATATGCCGATGACACCAGAGCTAGTGTGATGACGGATTCGGAGGACGTGCTAAGCCGAACTCCGGACTATATCCTGCTTGCATGGGTAGGCGTTCAGCAGCATTTCGTCAAGCCGGACTCCGTCAAGCAACGACCGAACTGGTCCGAGTTGCAGGCTGTACGGAAGGGGAGAGTCCATATCATGGAAGAACCTTTGTATTGCAGACCGTCTCCTCGGCTCCTTGTCGGATTGCGGAAGCTGGCTTATTTTCTGCATCCAGAGATTTTTCCTGTCTTCTCTCCCTGAGGGTTAGGACATCTAGTAAGCTCGGATTGCAAACGTTCCGCCATCTGCCCGCTTCCAATTCCTTCTTCCGATCCGGTATTGACAAAAAGAAGAAGCCTGAAGAGTTGGAAAAACAGAGAGATCAATCTACGGACGCCACCTAAATTTATCCAACCCATGTTAATATGAATTTATGAATAGTGGGAATTTTGGTGTGTCGAGGGAGGACAAAGAAAAATAATGAAAACTGAAATTGGAGAATATATAGTCGGAGCATATTTGAAACTAATAAAGAAATGCGATTTTATCGAGTATAATGCAAGACCTCCTGGTGGCGGGCTAGTTGGATTAAATGAACTTGATGTAATTGGATTCGATTTTAAAAGTAAAACCGTTTATTTATGTGAGGTCACAACTCATATCTCAGGGCTTTTATATGGGGATGGAAATAAATCAACCGTGGCAAAGATACTTGCAAAACATGAAAGACAAAAAGACTATGGTCAACAATATTTATCGGATTTCAATACTAAGATTTATATGTTTTGGTCACCGAATGTTCCGAAAGGATATATTATAAATGAGTTGAAAACAGTATCCGAATTACAGCTAATCATCAACAATGAATATACAAAGTGTGTTGATGAACTTAGGGAGCTTGCAAGAAAACAAACACATGATTCTGGGAACCCATTCTTTAGGACATTGCAAATTTTGGAGCATTTGAAAAGATAGTATATCTTGATATAATTCGGTGCGGGTATATCTTGAATGATTAAAAAAATCGTGGATTTCTTCAAGAATAATAAGAGCAGTCAAAAGCCCCAACCACATAAAAAGATACGGTTAGAGCTTAATCATAAGATGTCGCCTGAGGCCATCGTGGAGAAATTCGCAACGGGATGTGGCGTTGGGGGTTGGCTTTAGAGAGGGAAGTCGATCCAGTTCGAAAAAAGGTTAGACTAGGTGGGTTCGTTCCGGTAGTAAAGAAAAGTATGCGCAAATAGAAGTTAGGTACCAATTCTTTATAGCGATGGTTAAAGAAGTAAATGGGGTTGTCAATGCACCAATAAAATGGGGTTGAGAATACGAGTGATTTTGGACAAATTACAAAAAATATGTATGGTAAAATAACAAAAGACTTTGTGGCTAGAGTCTCTTTGCCCTAAGATTCAGAGTTATTCAATTTATTATAAAACATCTTAACAAATGACCTAGCTAATTGAACCGGGACGGCATTGCCAATTTGAGTGGCTATATTTTCCGTCGAGCCTTCATTCGTTTCCCCATCAAGTCTTCCGGTAAATTTGTAATTTCTCGGGAATGTTTGGATTAAAGCAGCTTCTCTTATACTTATTGCTCGATCTTCTTCAGGATGCCCGAACCGACCTTTTGTGTACGCCAAACATCCGCAAGTAATAGTCGGCGCATAAGAAAAAAAGTTCATTCTACCGTAGACGTCTCCAAAGCTTACATTACTTTTTGTATGGCATTCTAGTCCGAGATTTAACTTTTTATCCCACTCGGATCTGCTTCCGCCGTTTTTCGGCGTGTTTTGAATTCGTCTTAAATTGGTTTCCGACAATTTTCTGCATTTATGTAGTTGATCGACAGAGTTGGTTTCGCCAGCTTTAAGGGATGTTAAATTAAAGGTTTTTAAGTATTCTCCCAATTTAGGAGCTGTTTTTTTCTCGGGCCATAAGTGTAGAGGTTTCTTGATAAAGGGAATCCCCTTTGAATTGTACATTATTACGGCATCGGTGTTTGGGAAAGTTTCTATTTTTTTACCGATTAAAATAAGCCGTTTTCTATGTTGAGGGACACCATAATCAACTGCATCAACTATTTCAAACCGTAGATGATAAGATGGTCTGTTTAAATACTTTTTTTGACCTGGTTCTGTTAGATTGGTTATGACCTCTAAAAATAGATGAAAAATTTTAAAATTGATGATATTATCTACGTTCTCAAATAAAATAAACTTGGGTTCAAATAGATTCGATACCCTAATGATTTCCATAATTAATTTATTTCGTTCGTCAGAACTATTAGTACTTTTGGTTCGACTATGTCTCGAAAATCCTTGACAAGGTGGCGTGGCGACTAGTAGATCCAGGTTTCCGTCTTGTAGTTTTTCTTTTTTTATGTTGATCAATTTCTTCTTATTAATTTTTCGAATGTCCTTAACGAGTAGATGATCTTTGCCGTGATTAAGTGAATAAGTGCTCGCAATAATTTTATCATACTCTACGGAACAAATGATTTTAAAATGCTCTTTTAGTGCTTCGGACACCCCGCCCGCTCCGGAAAACAAGTCTATAGCCGTATGTTTCAACGAAATAACCCTCCAAAAAGAAACAAATCCTTATGACACTTTATTTTAGCTTAAATTATATGTACATGAAAAGAGGGGAATTAATAATCTTACCACATGTAATTGCACTCAAGATGTCATTAGGGGATGATACTATGGATAAGTTCGATCGAAATAAGAGATCTGAAATAATGAGAGGAGTAAAGAGTAAAAACACGAAACCTGAAATTATTGTACGTAAAATCCTACATAAACTAGGATTCCGCTTTAGAATTCATCGAAAGGATTTGCCCGGAAAACCGGATATTGTATTACCGAAATATAAGAAGGTAATCTTTATTCACGGATGTTTCTGGCATTGTCATGAAGGATGTAAGAAATCGCAATTGCCAACGACAAATAAAGAGTTTTGGGAGAATAAAATAGAGAAAAACAAGATTAGAGATGTAGAGAATTTAAATCGAATTCATGCATTGAGTTGGGAAGCATTGGTTATTTGGGGGTGTGAGGTTTCCGCAAGCAAAAGAAATTCATTAGAAAGAAAATTACTAGATTATTTAAAAAATTGAGACCTGTCAAGTCATATAAAGCAGATAGCTATTTCACTATCGAATATTAAGTGCTAAACTACTAAAGTAAAGAATAGGTGAATTGTCCAAGAAGTAGGTTTCGTATCTTTTGATGGGAGGCTTCTTCGCATCATGGGTTTGAACAAGTTTAGAACGAAGGCAAGGGCCGTCGAGTTACTAGGACGTAAGCAAATAAGGGACGATATAACGGCTCTTATTGAATTAATGAAAAATTCATTCGATGCCGATGCAGACTCGTTGCTGGTAGAATTTAAATTAAATGAGACTTCGTCTCCATATTTAATAATTTATGACGATGGACATGGAATGACTCAGCAGGAATTGCTTGAAAAATGGTTAGTTATTGGTACGGATTCAAAGAAAACGAATACCAAAATCAAGAAGTCGAGAAACAAGAAGAGAACATTAATGGGGGAAAAAGGCATCGGGCGTTTGGCTTCCGCTGCATTAGGTGAACAGTTCTGTATGTTCACCAAGTCACTAGAAAACAAGTGGAGTGCTATATATTTAAATTGGAATATTTTCGAAAACACTGATTTCTTTTTGGACGACATTTCAATACCGACAATGCTGAATAGATTACGAAGCGACATTCTTTCTAAAGAATCGATAGAAGGGTTAGTTGGCATTCAAAAGGAAAATTTAACATTAAATGGATGGTTTGAGGAAACAGGCAAAGTTAAAGAGAAGCATGCGAATCTTTATAAAAGAATTGACGAACAAATCAATCAATTTAGTCTGCCGCTAGAACATTTAGAATCAGTCGTCAATTTTTTAGATGATATCGGCCAAGGAACAATACTTGTCATTCAGGATCTCAGACAACGATGGAATGATGTATTTGATTTGAACACTGAAAGCTCGGATATTATTTCAAAATCTAGATATGATAGATTGGGAACATTTGTAGATTCGTTTAGATCCGTTGACCCTGAGTTTGAGGTTCTGATTTATGCAGATAATAGACCTATAGAGTTTTCATATGACTTTGATGAAGAATTATATGATATCTATGATTTGAAAATCAAGGGTGAAATTCATAGAGGTAATTTCAAAGGAAGCCTATTAGCCCCTTCTGCAGATGTTGATTTACTCTCGGAAATTAATGAAGAGCTTAGTAAGGGAATTGATGTGACAAATGGGATAACCAACCCATTAGAAAAAGATTGCGGAAAATTCAAATTGGAATTATGCCACTTTGAGATGGATAAAAAAAACAGCTCGGTAAATGACGAAGACCGGGCTAAGCTTATGATTCGACTGGAGAAAGCAGGCGGAGTAAAAGTTTTTAGAGATGGAGTAAGAGTACTGCCCTATGGTGATGCCGAGAATGATTTTTTGAATTTGGAGATGAGGCGTTCAAAAAATGCCGGAGTTTATCTGTTTAGTCATCGCAACATGTTCGGAAAGATACTTATTACCTCTGAGGAAAATCCTGAACTCGAGGATAAGTCGAGTCGTGAGGGTCTTTTAGAAAATGAGCAATATTATTATTTCATAAATACACTTCAAAATCTTCTTATAAAAATAGCATTTGACTTTCTTACAGACAGAAGAGCAAATTCCAAAAAGCTAAGATCTACTTACCTTAGTAAAAATAACCTCGAATACGATAAAAAAGAAAAAGAACAGGAAACGATCAAAAAAGAAGCGACTGCGGCAAAGAAAGAATTGTCCAGACTCAAAAAGGAATTTGAAGTGAAGTCAAAGGGTTTTTCTATAGAGGAGAACAAGAAGTTTTCTCCGCAATTCGCTGAAGTTCCCGCTGAACTGAAGTATCGGTTACTATCAGAAAAATATGAGTTATTGAAAAGACAACTTTCTACCTTAAGTAAAGAGCTTGAAGAAAAACGCGGTTCCTACATCATTGTCGTCAATCCGAGATATACTAGTTATATAGAAGAAGAATTTCTTGAAGAGATATATCTCCATAACACAAAAGTTGAAGAATTCTTTTCGGCTATGTCGAAAAGATCTCTTGAGAAATATGAAGCACTGGAAAGTCAATTAAAGTTTAAACTCAATAAATGGAAAAAAGTAGTCTCGAATTATTTGGACAAAGACTTTGACCGCTATGTATCTTTTACCCATTCAAGAATCCAATTCATCAAAGAATCATTAAATAAGCAGTTATATGAGTTCGAAGTGAAAATTAACAACCGGCTTTATGAGAAAAAAAAGTCTTTTGATTCGATAATTCCTTTAGAAAATGTCTTATCAGGATGTAAAGAGCAGCTACTTTCTACATTTAAATCCCGACAGTCGGATATCATAAAACAATTGAGCGAAACCAGCGAAATATTGAGCGATATTCACACGGTAGTACCAAATAGACTTAAACTAGAAGCGGATAAGCTCGAACAATTACTCAGTAACATTGAAGAATCGGCGGATGTTGGTTTGCAACGATTTTTAGTCGATGCGCTTGCGGAAATAGATCGAGTTCTAAACGATGAGCTTTCGCAAATTGTTGTCAAATTAAGTGAGAGACTGGGCTATTTATCTGAAGATTCAGAGGTAATAGGGATTCTATCTCAAAAAATTTCAGCTCTAGAACGAGAAAATGAAATTTATTCGGATCTGGCAAACATGGGGATGGCTGCTGAAATCGTAAATCATGAGTTTAATCAATTGTTTACTAATGTAAACGATGCGATCAAAAATCTCCGAATAGGCTCCAATTCAACGCAACGATATTGGGTTGAACAAATCGAATCCGGATTCAAAGCAATATCGGCAAGACATACTCAGCTTTCACCAATGTATAGAAGTTATAACTTGAAAAAAAGGCCTGTTAGCCTTTATGAAATCGTCGGAGATATGCTTACGTTCTTCGAATCGAGGATCCGGAAAAGCCAAATCGAAATCGTTAATGAAATCGATTCGGAATTTATGATCAATTTGTCTCCATCCAAGGTTTACCCTGTTTTTTCCAATATAATCGATAACGCTATCTATTGGGTCTTAAACCAGGAGATTAAAACGATACATTTTAGAAGCAATATGTCGAATAATGCAATTTATATTGAAGACAGCGGTCCCGGCATTTCATCACGTTCGGTATTTAATATATTTGAGCCTTTCTATACTGCTAGGCCACAAGGGAGGGGCCTTGGGCTAACGATTGTGAAAAAGGTATTGGAATCCCAAGGACATCAAATTAATGTAATATTGAATCAAGAACTTAAACGGTTAAAGGGCGCTTGTTTTGAGATTATTTTTAACGATGCCGACAAAGTGGGGACGACATTATGACTGGAACGATAAATGAAGATGTAAAAAATATTGCTATAAAATACTTTGCTGATATTGTGTATATTGATGATGCGTTAATTAACCCACATGATTTTTTTCTGAAAAATAGAGCTCAATTAGAACAAGCCGCAGGAGCCGAAAGTAATGCAGTTCAAGAAGCACAGCTACTTTTTAGAAAACCTACGAGAAAAAAAGCTCAAGAACCTGAGCAGTTAAAAGTTGAAAGGCTTCGACAGGATAGTTCCGTTGTAGATATGAATGATCATGCTAGAGCGTTTAAACTGCTATATGAATTTCAACAGCTGGGCTGTAAGGCAAGTCCATATTACTTTGAATCGGAACAGTCAATTGATCAAGCGGTTAAACTCATTGATATGTCTCATCTTGCCGTTTTGGATTGGGAACTGGATGCGACAGGAGGTGAAACGACTGTTACTTTATTGCAAAGAGTTGTTAGTAACAAAAAAAGAATGAAAATGATTGTTATTTATACGAGATCTCCAGACAAAGCAAGAGACAGTTTGCAAAGTAGTTTTAAGGAATTTCCTTTAAGTCGAATTACGGGGTTAAAGGGAACTAAATATGACTTGATTAAAATGGATAATGCATTGATTCTAATCTGTGATAAGCAGAGTTTTAATGCTATGGAGATTCTGGAAACTTTTGTTTCACAAGTTGTCCAAAATTACGGTTACTTTCCGTTTGGATTCTTCGATGCGATTAATAAAATGAACGATCAAACGGCGTTGATATTGCAGCGATTTTCGTATCCTTTTGATAATTCTTTGATTTTGCAATTGAGTTCGTCCGGATTCAGTCAGAATGATTACGCTCAAATCGTTTCAAAATTGATATCTAATCATTTATATAAATCGCTTGAGATAAGTCCTGTTATTCTTCAGTGCATTGTAGAAAATTGGAAAATTGTAATCAAAAGTCATCTTCAGCTCTCTAAAGATGACTTTATAAAGTTTATACATGAGTACATAGATGATATCTGTAGTTTGCATAATCTAGATAGTACTAACGGCAAAAAAAATGTAAGTTATCTTAAACTGTTAAAAAATATAGAGCACAATAAATGGGTAGGATATCTAAATCTGTTAAATGAAATTGACTTGACTAACACGGATCCGTATAAGAATCTTCGTAATTCAGTGATGATGGATTTACTGAATATAAAGGCAGACTCTGAGTTGTCAAGACATGAATACCATAAGGCTCTTGATGAAGTTCACTCTCAAATTAAATCGGGTTATCTAGAGATGTACAAAGAAAAATTTAAGAAGGAACTTTTTGAAGTCTTAAAGCCGTTGATTCCAGTTGTTTTTGTGTTTCTATTATCTTCTAAAACGACGGCTAAGTATATCAGACAATCGGTTAGAGAGTTAGTCAATATAATGAAAGTTGTACCTTACGAGACTGATACCATTTCCGAAGTCGACTCTCTAAATAATGAGCAGTTAGTAAACTATTTTTCAAGCGGTGACCTATTATTTGGACCGGAAAACAAGGTTCTGACATGTATTAGTCCCAGTTGTGATGCCTTTAATCCGGCGAGCAAAGTTGATCATAATCTAAAGTTCATATGTGGCATGATTATCGATAGAGACTCTTCATTCATGAATTTGAAAGAAGGACAGCATATTTCCATATTACCGAAGCCTACATCCCCAAATGAGTTGATTTGCGTAAAATGGGAATTCTATAAAACAGAAGTTATCGATATTAAAGGAAATTTTGCTAATTATAAGACATATACCAGGCCGTATAGATTTGAACAATCGTATTGTCAACAAATCATAAACTCGTATCTTTCATACCACTCGCGTTCGGGCGTCGATGAGTTGTTTTTTAAGAAAGATTCAAGTATGAGGAACTTCTTTGTATTCACAAATGAATGATCTAGTTTTTTGTGCGCTTGGTAGTTCAATGGGCCGGCTAAAAGCCGGTATTCATATTAGTATTGCTTAATCTTTAAGAACTGTGATACATTTGAAATAATAAAATACTGAAAAACGGAAGCACCGTTATCAATAACGCAACTAAGCGTTATCTGTAACGGTGCTTTTTCGTTGGAGGAGGATGTTAAAGGAATCAATGTCTTATCGGCTCTTGATGCATTAGGAAGATAACCTTGAACTCAAATAAAATGAAAATAACGAACATATTTTCTCATATTTGATTCTGTGTTAGTATTAAAACAATGATTTTTCTCAGTTGATTCATCTAGGAGGGTTACTATAGTGTATAAAGATCTTATCTGTGTAGAGTCTTTTTGTGGTGCAGGAGGGCTTGGTCTAGGATTACATAATGCTGGGTTTACTCTTGGGGCAGCATTTGATTTTAATGAACAAGCGGTTCAAACTTATAATAGAAATTTATCTGAAAAGTGTTTTGTGGCAGATGCTACTTTGTTGTCTGGTGATTATCTGTTAGATTATGCTGAAATAAAAAAAGGGCAACTTGACTTATTTGCAGGTGGTCCACCGTGTCAAGGTTTTTCAAAACAAAAAAGAGGTGCACACTTAGGAGACCCTAGAAATAGACTTGTTCTTGAATATATACGTCTTGTAAAGGAAACGGAACCTAAGTTTTTTATGTTAGAGAATGTTGCAATGCTTGGACAAAAAAGAGGAAGAGATTTTATAGAAGCACTGCATGATGAATTACAAGATTACATCCTTTATCCACATTTCTATAATTCAGCTGATTTTGGATTAGCCCAAACCAGAGAAAGATTTATTATTATAGGGAAACACAAGAATATTGCAGCACCTTTTCATATTCCTAAACCTACAGTAACCACCTGGAGGACTGTAGGAGAGGTGCTTAAAGAATTACCTGAACCTCCCGAAGATTACAGAGAAGAACATCCCGATTTCCCTAACCACCATCGTGCTAATGTAACTTTGAGGAATATTGAAAGATATTCTTATGTTCCTCAAGGAGGGGGATGGAAAGATATCCCGTATGATTTAAGGATGGAATGTCATAAAAAAGCCGACACATCAAAAGGTGGGTGGCCAGACGTCTTTGGTAGATTACGTATGGATGGGTTAGCGCCTACAATCACAGGAGGATTTGATAGCTTTACAAGAGGAAGATACGGGCATCCACTAGAAGATCGGGCCTTAACTCCCAGAGAGGCGGCAAGATTGCAGGGATTCCCAGATTCATATGTTTTTTACGGTAATAGACATGAGGTAAGACACCAAATTGGTAATGCAGTTCCACCGTTATTAGCTCAGGCAATTGGGCGTGAGATCAGACGGTCGTTATTAATAGAGGAAGGATATATGTCAGGAGAAGAGACATTGGAGGCAGATATGGTTTTTTCATAAGTTCCGTTCATTCCAAGATTAGTAATATATGTGAAACGGAGAAGCTCTATAGAGCTTCTCCGTTTCACATATATTAAGAGTTTTAATGACAGATGTGTTTGAACCATATTTGGAATAAACTAAGCAATAATGTTTTTTATTTCGTAAAAGAAGTCCCCAAATGGTTTTACGACAATTGGTGGGAAAATAGCATCAAGATTCAAGTATTTGCCGGGAACGTCGAGATAGTACATCCTATGCATTTGAGCTACAAACAATTGGTAAACTCGCCATTGATCTGGTAGGCATATATCGGTTATTACACGTTTAGTCGTGTCAGTTTTTGTTTCTGATAGTGCCACAAGCATCCCTAAAAACCTACCGGTACCGTAAACGCCGTCAAGGACTCTTTGATGTGCCCACACTTGTATTGCTCTCTCACGAGTGGAAGTCTTAACAGGAAGGTGTATTTTGGGTCGGCCTGGTCCTAAGTCAAAAGTAAAATCGGTTGGAAGGCTTGTTCGCATATCCAAATTAAGAACTTCAACCGACTTTTTAGGATGAATATTTAATGCCCTTGCAAACCAATGGCTAGCAAAGTATTCAAAAAAAGTTCCTGGTGTTTTTTGATCGCCTTTTTTATGAAGGTCTACAACACAGCAAAAGCTTATCGCCATAGTATATAGTGCTTTTGTTATTTGATCAGAAGAAGTTCTGTCTAGATTATTCATTGTTATGCATTGAATAACGTGAGTAATCTCTTCAGGTCCTACATATAAATCAATATTTACCGATCGTGAGGCTTTGTTATTAAAAAAGAATGCAAAATACTCTTTTTCTGGGATTTTTGAAACAATTTCAACTTGTTCTATACTATCTAAAAATTTACTACATAGGAGGTACAGTTCGAAAAATAAATTTGTTATTCCTACGTTTGTTGCATCCGTAATAGCAAGTTTATTAATTTTTTTATAGAGAGTTTCTATTTCTTTATACATTAATCTGTCACACCTACTTCTTAATTGTGTTGGAGTGTATTTTTTTGTGATACATTATTCATCATTACTCTCGCCTAAAATCTCCCGTACGACATTTCGAACCATCCGTACCTGATCAGGCTTCTGATTCCTCAATGTCAATAAGATCTCCTGTAGATCTGATTCAGAGTCCGTAAGCTTCTCTTCTTCATCTATGTATGTAAACAATTGAGCTATACTTACGTCTAACGCGATAGCAATCTTAGCGAGATTAAGGAGGGAGATATTCTTTTCTCCTCTTTCTATCTGTCCAATATAGGAGTAATGAAAGCCGCCTTTTTCTCCGAGCAGTTCCTGTGACAAATCTCGTTCTTTCCGTAAACTTCGAATACGTTTCCCGACAAGCTTAAGAATATCGATTTCCATCGTCCACACCTCTTAGACTAAAGTGTAGAGAAACAGCGAGAAGGAATAAATCAGCCGTTGAGTACTATAAAATAATTAAATAGTATTTATTTGTACCATTTGAAGTTATAATTGAGATGTTAAAGTATTATGATAATCAGATGCACTGTTTATGAATATGATTTCCAACTTAATTGATTGTATTCAATAACACTTTCGAATGAGGGAAGAGCGATGTTATTACCTTTGCTGGATTCAAGAGGAAAACACTGCTTGCTTGATGTACAAGAGATTGTCTATTTACAAACCAATGGAGCAGGGGAATTAACGATCTATTCATACGACGAAAAATATAAGACCATATCCATGGTAAAGGACTGGTCCCAATTTCTGCAAAATGCAGGATTTATACGTTTGGATCGGGGGACGGTTGTAAATACAAGGAACATTAATTCTTTCGATCCCCTTCTAAATGTGGTAAGGATACAACTTAGCAACGGTGAAGTATTAATTCCTGCTTCTCAGAAAATGCAACGTGAAATTAGGGCTCAAATGGAAACTTCAAAACGTTGAGACCAAACAAAGACATTATGTAAGATGTGACAGGCATGATTGGGTTTACAACGGTAATTGAAGAATAGAATTCGCGTTCTCTTTATCCGCAAAGCAACTCGACGACCTTTTCAGATCATCGGTTTTTTTTCTTTTCCCCGTAAATTTCCCATACTGCAACGACTTGAAAAAGGGAACATATCTGAGAGCCTGCATGCATTGACACTATTAAGGTGGGAATGGATGTAGGTTCTATTCTTTGTCGAAAGAAGGAGTAATCCATCAGGAAATGGAATATCTAAATTGTTAGGTTTTTACTATAGTAGTGATTAGAGGAGAGTTCAGATGGCTAGAAAAAAGGGTAAAGCTAAACAACGCGACGAAATTAATTGAGAAGTTAAATATGAGCGCTCGAGATTATACTGATTGGGAAATGACTTTCAGCAGTACAGAGTATCATCGGTCTGGTGGTTTCGATAGATATGAAGAAGGATTTATTTCGAGTGATGTTGATGATGTTCCCCTTTCATATAATCATTGTCCGCAGTGTGGAGAAGAGATATATCTGCTGAATAATGCTGGTAATGATTTCTGCAAAGATTGCACTTTAAGTGAATATGGCACTAAATAAAATAATGATCAAACAATGGAGCATCGAATGAAAACAAAAAAACAGAAAAGAAAAAAGCATACTCGCGAAGAGCTTATTCATAAGAAGTTAATGTCACCCTATCATCTTGCAGCAGTAATTGATGATGAGAATAATCAAATCCGATTTTATTCAAAAGACATGTTATTAAAACGGATTAAAAAAGATTCGCCAAAGGTTTCCAGATCATTTGATAGAATTTGCCACAATGAAATACATGAGATCAGTGATCTATTTAGTCGCATTTCATTTTTGGCAAGTAATGGATATTATATAGCAGAAAAAGTTAAGGATGATATGAGGATAACAAGCAGCCAACTCATTATTAATGCATTAAGCACGATACAGGCTGCGCTTGAGACATTAAGATTGGGATATATATTACAACCGGGTATTTTACTGCGATCAGTGATTGAGACCATTAGTACAGTTGCTTATTTCATAATTGTACCAGAAGGATTCAGTATCTATTCGGACGGAAAACTTGACGCTAATAAAACTATTAAATATGGGAAACAAGTAGTTCCTGATCTAGGCTCTTTCCATGGAATTTTAAGCAACCATTACGTACATATTAATGAAATTCATACGCAACTTAGTGGACTTACAGAATTTAACGAAATGACTGACGACTTAAAAATAAACTTGGGATTGATCAAAGCAACTATATGGTCTTTATTTGTTGCCACTGAATTTGCTTTTTGTAGTTATTTTTCTGGTATTAACTATTGGCGAATAATATCAGAAAACGAGATTATGTATCAAGAATCTGAGGATGCGAAAAAATGGAAATCAGATTTCTTTAAAATAATAGAAGGTTTAGTTTAAGGAGAAAAGGAGTACATTCTTAAGATGGGAACCAATAAGATGAAAGATAGATTAGTTTATATAACTGAAAACATTACGTTTCAAGACATCAAAGAAAATAAAATAACTAAATCAGAGGTTTATAAAAGGCAGATAAATAATTGGTATCTCAAACCCGCACGGTTATTGGCGGAACATAGTAAAATAGCAAACCATTATGAGATGGAAATAGCTCTACTTACATTGCTTATTACTTTTTTTGAGTCGCATGGTCAGTATCTTCTGGGTATAAGTAGTAATCGCGATTCAAAGCGCGTTTTTAAATTCGGCTTTGCTGCATTTTTAGATTATTTAGTTGTATTTAAGGGACACAACGAGTACTATTACAGCAGTCTTGATATAGAGAAGTTTTACAAGCAAGTTCGATGCGGATTGGTGCATAATGGATATATTATAGTGGACGGTACCAGTTATTTTATTGATAAATTTAAAATGAATAATCTGCATGTGATATATCCAAATGATTGGGTAGCGAATAGTACTTTAATAAATACGTTCAATATGCTTGAAGAAATACATGACTATATTGACCATTACTTAAAACAAGTTCAGCTCAATGAGAAGACAAAACATAATTTCGAAAAGATGTTCGATTTGTTTTTTCAGATCGATTAGTTTGGGTAGTTGAAGGGGGATAAGTTATGGGTTTAAAAATGTCTAAAGCTTATCATAAGGGACTGAAAAGAAATATCTTGCTTCAAGAAGCAACCGAAGATATGAAGGAATATCTTTTATGTAAGACAGCAACTTGTCGAACCCCTGTTTCTTTTACTCTAGAACATAATAAAAAATATAAGGATGAGACGATTACAGTAAGTCGCTATTTTCGCCTGAGAACCAACAATTCTCCACATGTAGAAAGCTGCCAATATAACACTGCAGGGCAAATTGCCATAATCGCTCGTGAGTCAGAAGATGATGTGTTTAAGGCCTTTGAAGAGGGGAAACACAACTTTAGATTAAATGTGATTGCAGAAGCGTTGCGGTACATTCAAGAGAACGAGGCTCCCGGATCAGATGTAAATAAAGATAAGAAGCCGGCAAACCCAAATAAAAAGTATATAAATAGCGGTAAATTAGATAATTATCTTTCAACAATGAAGAAAATCATGATGTTACGGGCCATGGTTGAAAATAGTAATGATATCAAGAGTTCGATCACGCTTGAGTATCGAAACAAAAAAATCAAATGGAGCAATTTTTATTACGAACCCGAGCATTTTCACAAAGCATTCTCCTACCTTAATACTGGCCAGGTTGAGCATCCTCTATGTCTCGAAGGAGAAATCAAGGAAATTGTCCCTGGCAATGAGAAGTTTCCGTTTTATACCGTGAAGTATAAGTTCCCAAAGCCCTTATTGGTAAACGGAATAAAACAAATTGTTGCAGTTGAATTAATCATCCGAAATTTTAAAATTTTAGAATATCTACAGCAAAATAATGGTGCTATGGTTCACATTGCCGCCTATTCAAAGTTTTCCGTTCGAGCCAGTCTCTATTCACAAGATAATACTTCACAGGAAGTGGGCAAAAGAAATACAGTTCAGTTTCTTAATATTAAAGGAAACTTGTTCCATATAAGTCAACTTGCTTTGTACTAAAGTCGCTGTGGTAATAATAGAAGATTGCGCATGCAATTCGAATTTGTGTGTGTTCGAAAAGGCAATCACCTACTGCCTGATAAGTGGGACAAACTAGAGGTGTTTCTGAAAGATAGCCGATTGGAGCTAGACAATAACCACAGTAAGCGTTCCATCAAACTGTTCGTCATCTGCCGAAGAAATGCTCGTATAATTGCGAGTGTAATTTATGAAATTGATTCTAACTTATCGTCCGTATGATCTCATTTTCAGCACTATAAGATAATTTCAAAGTGATTTATGTAGAATAATGTGTTAAAATGTAAATTATTAGAGAATAATCAAATGGTGAATTTGAGAGGTATTTTTTATGACCTTCAATATTGAAGAACTTGTAACACATTGCGAAGGTAGATGGGGGAGTGGTGAATATCTATCTACTTTAGGGAGTGATATAAACGAATGGTTGAGTAAAGCAACAATGGAAGAACAAGAAATTCTAATAAGATTATTGGAAAATTTTGACTTTTATCCAAATCGCAAAGCTAGTCAAAGTCTTCAAATAATACATAAGCAAATTTCAGAAAGACTTCAAGAGATTGTAGGTCAGGATGAATGTATATATGATAACGTTCTTTTCTTTCCTGTAACTAAGAAAAATGGTACAAAAACTAGTTCGCATCATATGTATGACCTATACGTTCTTGTGAATAGAATAACAAAATACTGCTGCAAGATGGATATCAATAGTGTCGTCAACGACAGCAAGAAACCTTTTAATAATATTGATCACTTGGTGTTTATTGATGACATGATCGGCTCAGGTGATACAATGAAGAAATTTTTAAAACAAACTTTTGAAGATTATCCTTTCTTAAAAGAAAAAAAATTATATCTTATCGTACTAGAGGCATGTCCGGGAGGTATCAATGCTATAAAAAAGTTTGCAAAACCAACTGAAATAGATTTCTTTTATTTTAAGCTTCATGAAAAAGCTTTTTTGGAGGGCTTTATATTTAGAGCTGATGAATTAAAGAGGGCTATGAATGTAATTGAAAACTTGGAGATCAGAATAAGTGATGATGGAGGTAAACACGTATTCGGTTATAAGAAATCAGAAGCTTTAATGGCGTTTTATCATAACACACCTAATAATACCCTTAGTTCTTTTTGGAAAAGTAACTCATTAGTTGGGTGGAAGCCTTTATTTGCACCCAGAGATCATTATATACCTAAATATATGAGAAATTCTGATACTGAATCAGTAAAATCTTTAGAAATTGATAAACAATCTCGTGGTTATACAAACTACAATCTGAAGTATAGGAAGGCAAACAATAATGGGATTTAGGGAAGAGCTAATCCTGCTTTATTTTAAGTCTGTTAAAGATAATTTTTTGTTTTCAGATTTAGTGGAACTTCTTGGAATCAGTTATGAATTACTTGATGAATCACTCCAAAAATTAATTAATGAAGAGTACTTGGGTTATGATGAAGATAATTTGTTTGTATTACTAGATAAA
>FWWL01002277.1_pt1 | contig 40788 bp, 34 predicted proteins | sample 2228331 | NCBI WGS metagenome assembly FWWL01 (sample SAMEA103939775, study PRJEB20133) | metagenome
TGGGGAAAGGACAGAGAAACGACACGGACGGCTGGAAACACGCCAGGTTTGGATGGTGGCCTGTGACCTGGAGATGCAGGAGTATATATCGAAGGAGTTTGCCTGGCCCGGTGTCCAATATGGTGGCTGGATGGAGCGACGACGGAAGCACATCAAGACTGGCAAAGAAGAGTGCCAGGTCTCCCTCTGGCTGGCAGGGGCAGCTTTCTCCTGGAACCTTTCGCCCAGCCAGGCGGCTGACTTACTGCGAGGCCATTGGAGCATCGAAAATGGCGTGTTCTACGTGCGGGATGTGACTATGGGAGAAGACCGGTGACCCGCTCAAAAGATCGGTTACCCTTTGAGCCAGATTCGGAACGCGGCCTTGAACCTGTTGCGCACCCTAAACTTCCCCTTACATCCCTGATGCCCGTCGCCACCTGGCGGCCCGCAAAGACCTGGGCCTGCCACTCATTTGTTAGAATATTGAAAAGCCCTAGCAAAAACCAATCTCCTCTTGAACCCCATCCCAGAATTGAGTACACTTAGCCACGCCGGTCATTTTCTTTTGCTCTCTACCCAAGTCTCCCTATGTCTCTCCCCTGGTATCACACCACCACCATTTACCAGATTTATCCTCGCTCGTTTTACGACAGCAACGGCGATGGGATCGGCGATCTTCCCGGCGTGATTCAAAAACTGGACTACCTGCGCGATCTGGGGGTAGAAACCGTATGGCTCTCACCTTTCTTCGCTTCCCCTCAACAGGATTTCGGATACGACATCTCTGACTACCTCTCGGTCGCCCCCGAATATGGAACCCTGGACGATGCCCTGCGCCTGATCGAAGAAGCCCATCGCCGGGGCATGCGTGTCCTCTTCGACCTGGTGATGAATCATACTTCGGACCAGCACCCCTGGTTTAAGGAATCGGGATCTTCGCGCCACAACCCCAAAGCCGACTGGTATATCTGGCGTGATCGGCCCAACAACTGGCGTAGTCTGACCGGAGGCAGCGGCTGGCACTATGCCCCGGAACGAGACCAATACTACTGGGCCAGTTTCCTCCCCTTCCAGCCCGATCTGAACTATCGCAACCCCGAGGTGCGCCAGGCCATGTTCGACATAGCACGCTTCTGGCTCCGCCACGGCGTAGATGGCTTTCGCCTGGACATCTTCAACGTGATCTACAAAGACGCCCAATTTCGCAACAATCCCTTCACCTTCCAGATCATCCCCAGCGTGGATAACCCCTCCGGCTTCTTCCAGGAAGCCCGCTACAACCTGAATCAACCGGAAAGTTTCCTCCTGGCCCGAGAACTTCGGCAGGTATGTGACGAATTCGGGCCTAAACTCACCCTGGGTGAAGTCAGCGGTCGGCGCGAAGTCATCCGTCGCTATCTGGGCGATACCGAAAACGATGGCCTGACCCTGGTCTTCGATTTTGCCATGCTTAACTTCCGCTTCCGGGCTGAGTATTTCCGCCGCCTGATCGCCGAAATCGAAGCCGCTTACCCGCCTCCGTTCATGCCGGTCTATGTGTTTAGCAACCACGACCGTCGCCGCAGCATGACCCGTCTGAGAGGCGACTTCCGCAAGGCGCGCCTGCTGGCCACCCTGCAACTGACCGTACGCGGCGTGCCCTGCCTATATAACGGCGAAGAGATCGGCATGACCGACCTGCCTCTGCCCCTCGATACGGCCCTGGACCCGCTGGGGCGAAAATATCGCTTCCTGCCGCGCTTCCTCTTCGACTGGATGGGGATGACCATTAACCGCGACGACGTGCGAACCCCCATGCAGTGGGACTCTTCCCCGAATGCCGGCTTCTCTTCCGGACCCTGCACCTGGTTGCCGGTTCACCCAAATTATCATACCATCAACGTAGCGGCTCAACAGGCCGACCCGGCTTCCCTGCTCAACACCATACGCACGGTGCTCAGACTACGACGAGACCACCTGCCCCTGCGCGAAGGCAGTCTGCGCCTGCTCGGTGACCTGCCAGCTCAGGTGCTCGGCTACACCCGCCAGACAACGGATGAGCCGATCGCCATCCTGCTCAATTTTAGCGAACAACCCTGCTCCTTCCCCTTTCCCAACGGCGAGATTCTATTTCATCTGAGACCCGGTGATGACCTGAAGGCCGGCACAGCCCGACTGGAGGGCCTGGGCGGACTGATCGCACGCCTGTCGTCCTGAACCAGGCTTTTCTCCAAATGCGCCTCCGTATTCCCGCAAGCAGACGGCAGGTCCACCGGGGAGGATGGCAATGGTTGCACTTCCACATCTCTCCAGGCTTTGCCCCGCCTGGCCGAACCCGGCGATAACACAGATTGCCAGGCTTAGCCTGGCATAGTCCAGCGATTCGCATCTCGTTTTCAGCGGACTTTTTCTTCGACGACCTGGGTGAGTTTCTGCAGATACTCCTGGGCCTGACCGTTGGGGAGGCTTCCCTGGGCCAGAGTAGGCCGGCCCCCTCCCTTGCCGCCTAAGCCGAGGATCAGGTCTACGGCTTTCAGGCCGCGTTGCACCAGGTCTTCGGTGACTGCGGCGATCACCAGCGAGCCAGAGATCAAAACCACGGCGCCATTGTGGGTATATTGCTGGCGAAAGCGATCGGTGAGCGAGCGCAGCGTATCCGCATCGGCATCTGGGATCTCGGCTGCCAGAAGGTGGACATCGCGCACACGCTGCAAAGCCCTCAACTGCTGCTGGAACAGGTCCAGGGCCTGTTTGCGTCGGAGCGTGGCCAGTTCGGCTTTGAGCGCGTCGCGTTCGTGCTTCAGAGCATTCACCCGGGCTGGCACATCTTCCAGGGTGGTTTTCAATTCGGCTGCAACCTGCTCGAGGGTCTGAAGACGGCGTTTCACCAGTTGATAGGCCCTGCGCCCGGTCACCGCTTCAATGCGGCGAGTGTTGGTCCCCAAGGCGCTTTCGCTGACGATCAGGAACATGCCGATGTCGGAAGTCCGATCGACGTGCGTGCCTCCACATAATTCGTAGGAATAGCGTTGCTGAGGATCGCCAATGGTCAGCGTTCGGACGATTTCACCATACTTTTCACCAAACAGAGCGATCGCACCCTCCTGGCGGGCCTGGCGAAGGGGCTTAATTTCTTTGTACACGGGCAAATCCGCCGCAATGGCTTCGTTGACGATGCGTTCCACCCGTTCAAGTTGTTCGGGGGTCAGGGCAACGGGGTGATTGAAGTCAAAGCGCAGGCGATCGGGCGCCACCAGCGAACCGGCTTGCATGGCCTCTGGGCCTAACACTTCATGCAGGGCCTTGTGCAAGAGATGGGTGGCGGTGTGGTTGCGCATAATATCCCGCCGGCGAGGAATGTCAATTTCCGCTGCACACAGGTCGCCCACCCGCGGTTGACCGGAGATCACCACCCCTACGTGGACGATCACCCCGGCGGCTGGGCGGCGCATGCCGGTAACTTCAATTTCCCACACCGCATTTCGATCAGCAGAGGACATTCCGCGAATATAGCCAGTATCACTGACCTGGCCGCCGGCCTCCACGTAGAAGCCGGTGCGGGGCAACAGCACCTCCACCTGATCGTCCATGCGGGCCGATTCCACCGCCTGACCGTTCACCACCAGGGCCAGCACTTCCAGGTTGCGGAATTTCTCGACCTGCAGGCCGCTGTAGGGGTCATATTCCACCCCGTCCTTATCCAGTTTGCCCTGGTTTTGAAGGGCTCTGAGCAGGCTGGTATAGAATTGGGCATCCTCACCGCCCAGTTTGCCCATGGCTTTGCCACCGCCAGAAGCCAGGACATGCTCTTCCCTGGCCTGTAGAAAGCCGGTCTCATTTACATCCATCCCCTGCTCGCGAGCAATATCACGGGTGATTTCCAGAGGCAGTCCATAGGTGGCATATAAATCGTAGGCCTGGCGACCGTCCAGTATAGTCTGGCCGGCGGCACGCAGTTCGTTGAGGAGATTCTCCAGGTGGGCCGAACCCGCTTCGAGGGTCCGGGCGAAGCGTACTTCTTCGCGGGTGAGGTAATCCAGAATGGCAGAGCGACTCTTGCGGAGTTCGGTGTAGTAGTCCCCATATTGTTCGATCACGGCTTCGGCGACTCTGGCCAGGAAGGGTTCGTGAAGACCCAGTTTGGTGCCAAAGCGCGCCGCCCGGCGGATAAGCATGCGGGTTACATAGTTACGGCCGCTATTGCCCGGCACCACGCCATCGGCAATAAGAAAAGAGGCGGCACGAGCGTGATCGGCGATCACGCGATAGGGGGTGAAGTTGGCGTACATCTCTTCTTCAGAGTGACCGGTAAGGGAGCGTAACACGGCCAGCGAGCCGGCGAACAGGTCGGTTTTGTAGTTCGAGTCCACCCCCTGCAAGACGGCCACGATGCGTTCAAACCCCATGCCGGTATCCACATGTTTCTCAGGAAGAGGTTCCAGGCGTCCGTCTTCCCAGCGATTATATTGAATGAAGACGTTGTTCCACAGTTCCAGGAAGCGATTGCACTCGCCGTTCACGCCACAGCGATGGGGCTGTCCGCGCAGATTGTCATGTTCCTCACCCAGGTCAATGTGAATCTCCGAGCACGGGCCACAGGGGCCGGTATCGGCCATCTGCCAGAAGTTCTCTTTGCGTCCGAAGAAGTACACGTGATCGGACAAAAAGCCCGGTTGAGCGCGCCAGGCCTCGGCGGCCTCGTCGTCGCGCGGGATGTCTCCCTGATCGTCCTCGAAGCAGGTAGCGTAGAGTCGCTCTTTAGGCAGCCCCCAGACTTCGGTCAGCAGTTCCCAGGACCAGGCAATGGCTTCTTTCTTGTAATAATCGCCAAACGACCAGTTGCCAAGCATCTCGAAAAAGGTATGGTGGGTATCGTCAAAGCCCACATCCTCCAGGTCGTTGTGCTTTCCCTCAACGCGCATGCATTTCTGGGCATCCACGACACGCTTATAGGGGTATTTCTCCGTTCCCAGAAATACGTTTTTGAACTGCACCATGCCTGAGTTGGTGAAAAGAAGGGTCGAGTCCTCGCCCGGTACCAGGGACATGGAGGGCACTGCCACATGGCCGCGCTCGACGAAGAAATCAATAAACATCTGACGAATCTGGTTAGCACTGAGTTTGCGAGTCATTCCACACCGAACTCCATGAGCGGAAGTTGTTCGGAAATTATACCAGACCAGCACTATCATCTCGCAGAGATGTCTCAATCTTCAATAATCCCCTGCGCATCGGTTCTTGATGAGATACGTTAACGTGAGTTCAGGATAAGGGATCTCATTGGCCAGGTCTGGCTTTTGCAGGAAGTGATCTCAGGAAGCTCTTCAAGCGATCGGGGCGACGCTTGCCTGGAAACGTGTACAGGCTTTTCGTTTCGTCAAAAAAGAATCTGCCCCTCGGGTGGGATAGGCTAAAGTAAAGCCTGCCCTACAGGGAACACTAAGCCGAATTCACAAAGTTAGCAAAGCCCGTCGCCTGGCTTTGCCGGCCAGAGGCTGGCGGTACATTCGCTTGTTGCGAATCCGTCGAAGGATTACCCCGGCAGAGTATGGAAAAATTCTTGCCTGATAGACAAAAGGTCAGTAAAATAACGCAAATTCTCGCCAGGAAGCCAGCCGGTTGCCTGTTACACAGTTTGAGGAGACGTTGCGGGAACTGCACAACCGCGTCCAGGCTGTGGATGCGGCTGTGGGTGACACAATCCATTCAACCTGCCCTTTATCGTTGCCAACACTTGCTCAGGAGGTGACAAGGCCGATTAGACCAAACTATAACCGTCCCTATCCCTGCTATCCACTAAAACACTTGTCTGAAAGGAGAGAGAGAGAAATGAAAAAGGCACTGAGCATCTTTGTCCTGTTCCTGGCAGTCAGTCTGATTTTGATAGGGTGTTCCTCGCCCGCGCCGGCCGGTGAAAGCAAGCCCATCATTCAAACCGTGGTGGTGACCGTTGAAGTTCCGGTCAGTGGCACGCCGGCTGCACCACCCCCTCCCCCGCCTCCTGCTGGCTACGGAGAGACGTTGAAGACGGTACAAAATCGCGGTAAGTTGATCTGTGGGGTGAACTCACAGGTGCCCGGGTTTGGATACGTCGACTCGGCTGGAAATTTCTCCGGCTTCGATATTGATTTCTGCCGGGCTCTGGCGGCCGCCATCTTTGGAGACGCCACCAAAGTCGAGTTCCGTCCCCTGACTGCAGCAGAACGTTTCACCGCTCTTCAGTCCGGCGAAATTGACGTGCTGATCCGCAACACCACCTGGACCACGGTCCGGGATACGGAACTGGGAGGCAACTTCGTCCACACCACTTTCTATGACGGCCAGGGCCTGATGGTGCCCGCCGATAGCGGCATTAAGACCCTGCAAGACCTGGAAGGCGGCACCATCTGCGTGCAGACCGGCACCACCACCGAACTGAACCTGGCCGATAAGATGGCCGAAGCGGGCATCTCTTACACCCCGGCCGTCTTTGACAATGCGGATAACACCTTCGCCGCCTATCAAGAAGGGCGCTGCGATGCAGTGACCACTGACAAATCCGGCCTGGTTGCCCGTCGCGCCATATTGCCCGATCCCCAGAACCATGTCATCCTGGATATCACCCTCTCCAAAGAACCACTGGGGCCGATGGTTCGCCACGGGGACGATCAGTGGTTTGACATCGTCCAGTGGATGGTCTTTGTCACCTTCAGCGCCGAAGAGTTTGGCATCACCTCGGCCAATGTGGATCAGGTCCGGGCCTCGGCCACCAATCCTGAAGTCAAGCGTCTGCTAGGCCTGGAAGGGGATCTGGGGCTGAAATTGGGCCTGACCAACGATTGGGCCTACAATATCATCAAGCAGGTAGGGAACTACGCCGAAATTTATGACCGCAACCTGGGTCCGAATACTCCCACCTACATCCCGCGTGGCCTGAATCAACTCTATATTAACGGCGGCCTGCTCTACGCGCCTCCGTTCCGCTAAACCAGACCCAAGAAAAGGGCAGGGAAGAACACTCAATGCGTCTCCCTGCCCTTTTCATTCTCCTGGCGAGGTGAAAACATGCAGCCCCGCTCATCGGTACCGTTTTGGCGTAACGAAGTCTTTCTGAAATGGCTTGGACAGGGGGTGTTCCTGGTTGCGCTGGGTGCCTTTTTCTGGATAGTGTTGAACAACATGCTTGCCGGCCTGCAACGTCAGGGCCTGGCTTTGGGGTTTTCTTTTTTGAATAGCATTGCCAGTTTCGATATTGCAGAGTCGCTCATCCCCTACGATCGCACTTCTTCATACTTGCGGGCGTTTCAGGTGGGATTACTCAACACCGTGGTAGTGAGTCTGACGGGTATCGTCTTTGCTACCCTTCTGGGGGTAATCCTGGGCGTGGCTCGTCTTTCTCGCAACTGGCTGGTCAACCGCCTGGCCGCGCTCTACCTGGAAGCGTTTCGCAATATTCCTTTGCTGGTCTTTTTGATCTTCTGGTATCTGGGCGTGTTTCTGAAGTTACCCCGCCCTAAGGACGCCATGGTATTGCCAGGGGGAATTCTGCTCTCCAATCGAGGTATCGGCCTGCCATGGTTGGTAACCGACGCAGGCTGGTTGACCTATCGTTGGATTTTGCTCCTGGCGGTGATCCTGGCCCTGGCTCTGGTCTTCTGGCTGCGCCGGCGCTTTCCCCTGATGTCTACTCTGGCGGCCATGGGTTGGGGCGGATTGCTCCTGCTCGGTATGGGTATAGCGGGCTGGTTGATGCTGCCAGCCCCACCGTTGCGCTGGGATTATCCTGCGATCAGCGGTTTGCGCCTGAGTGGTGGGAAGATTTTCAGCCCGGAATTCATGGCCCTGACCAGCGGATTGATCCTGTATACCGCGGCCTTTATCGGCGAAGTGGTTCGGGCAGGTATTCTTTCTGTATCCAAAGGACAGGTAGAAGCCGCCTATGCCCTGGGCCTGACCCCCTGGCTGACTCTGCGGCTGATTATCTTCCCTCAGGCACTACGGGTCATCATCCCTCCTCTGACCAGTCAATATCTCAATTTGACCAAAAACTCATCCCTGGCAATTGCCATCGGATATCCCGACGTGTTTTACGTCTCTGGAACGATCATCAACCAGAGCGGGCGAGCCGTGGAGGTGATCGCCATGGTCATGGGCCTGTATCTCAGTTTGAGCCTGCTTACAGCGGCCTTCATGAACTGGTATAACAAGAAAGTCCAACTGGTGGAACGCTGATGACAGCGCTGTCGAATTCGTCCCTTCCTCCTGTGATCAAACGCACGCCCTGGCAATGGCTTCGGGAGAATCTGTTCAGTTCCTGGTGGAACACCCTGCTCACGATTTTGAGCAGTATCTTGACCATCTGGTTTGCCCGCGGTGTGCTCACCTGGGCTATCTATGAAGCAGAATGGCAGGTTGTGCCAGCCAACCTTCGCCTAATGTTGATCGGGCAATACCCGCCTGCCCAGGTCTGGCGGATGTGGATTTGTCTGATCTTGCTGGCCTTTCTGTTGGGAAATGTGTTTGCCATTTGGGCCCGGCGCCTGCTCCGTATGGCAATCGTTCTGGCTGGCCTGCCCGTTCTGGGAGCCATGTTTCCCATCGCCACTGGAATCCGCCTAGGGTTGATAGCAATCAGCGGCTTCGGAATCCTGGGGTATCGGCTGGGGAAAAACGCCTCTCCCCGCCTTCGGCAGATCGTCCTGGTGGGATTGGTGTTGTGGATGCCGCTGGTGATCCTGCTCCTGGCGGGGTTCACTGAAGAGAGTGGACCTGTTCCGCGGGTTGGCACCAACCTGTGGGGCGGTCTGCTTCTGACCATGCTCCTGACCCTCATCGGAATTGTCGGATCGTTTCCGATTGGGGTCTTGCTGGCGTTAGGCCGCCGATCCAGCCTGCCGGTAGTCCGCTGGTTTTGCATCGCCTATATTGAACTGATCCGAGGCGTTCCGTTGATCACCATTCTATTCATGGCCCAGTTGATGCTGCCGCTCTTCCTGCCACCCCAGGTTGTGCTGGACCGGGTGCTCCGAGCTCAAATTGGGATCATCCTGTTCAGCGCCGCCTATCTGGCAGAAAACGTGCGCGGTGGATTACAGGCCATTCCACGCGGCCAATATGAAGCCGCCTATGCCCTGGGACTGAACACCTTCCAGACCACGTTCTTGATCATCCTGCCTCAGGCCCTGCGCCTGGTGATCCCGGTGCTGGTAGGCCAATTTATTGCTCTGTTCAAAGACACCTCCCTGGTCGCCGTGGTGGGATTGTTTGACCTGTTGGGCATTGCCAAAACCATCCTGGCACAACCGGCCTTTTTGGGCCTCCAGCGAGAGGTATACGCTTTCATTTCGATCTTCTACTGGGTGATCAGTTACGGCATGTCCTATATCAGCCAGAAGATCGAGGAAGCCGCTGGATTAGGTACACGCTAAGGAGGACGACCTCATGCGCGACGAGACTCGAAAACCTATCATTACTGTTCGCAATCTGAACAAATGGTATGGTGATTTCCACGTCCTTAAAGACATCAGTATGGACGTCTACAAAGGCGAAGTGATCGTCATCTTTGGCCCCTCTGGCTCAGGCAAATCGTCCTTTATTCGATGCATCAATCGCCTGGAAGAGTTTCACAGCGGCCAGATCATCGTGGATGGCATCGAACTCAATCGAGATGTACGCAACATCGAGTGGATCCGCCAGGAAACCGGCATGGTCTTTCAGCAATTTAATCTCTTTCCCCACCTTACTGTGCTGGAAAACATCATCCTGGCCCCGATACATGTCCGTCGTTGGGAGCGCAAAAAGGCGATTGACCTGGCCATGCAACTCCTGGAACGGGTGGGCATTCCAGAGCAGGCCCACAAATACCCCGGTCAACTCTCAGGAGGGCAACAACAACGTGTGGCCATTGCGCGGGCCCTGGCCATGCAGCCCAAGATCATGTTGTTTGACGAACCCACCTCCGCCCTGGACCCGGAAATGATCAAGGAAGTGCTGGATGTGATGATCGAACTGGCTCGCTCGGGGATGACAATGCTGGTGGTCACCCATGAAATGGGATTTGCAAAAGCAGTGGCCGATCGGATGTTCTTCTTCGATAAAGGGCAGATCGTGGAAAGCGGAACACCGGAACAGATCTTCTCTAACCCCAAAGAAGAACGAACCAAACTGTTCCTCTCCCAAATTCTTTCTCACTGAACCTCTTCATTCCTTCCATCCTCTGGTAAAATAACCCCTTGCAGTGTTTCGCTTGTGACGCGTGCCTTTCCACGCTCCCTCTTGCACCGGCGAGGCTGCAAGATCTTTCCATCCTGCATTCTGGAACAAGGAGTTGATACTTCGATGGTTCGAATTCGTCTTCGCCGCACCGGCGCAAAAGGACAACCTTCCTATCGCATCGTTGCTGCTGATAAAGAAAGCCCCCGGGATGGACGCTTCCTGGAAATCCTGGGAGACTACAATCCACGCACCGATCCTTCGACCATTCGCATCAAAGAAGATCGGGTATATCACTGGATGAAGAACGGTGCCCAACTCACCGAAGCGGTAGAAAAAATTTTCCAGAGTATTGGCCTGTTGGAACGCTTTGAACGCTTCAAGAGAGGCGAAAGCGTGGAGGTGTTGCTCAAAGAAAGCGCCGCAGCCATTGCCTCTCGCACCCCCAGAAAGAACCGATAGCATTGGCTCGTTTCAAGATTCGCCAGGCCTCTGGCAGAACAGGCAGGCCGGAGATGAAAGAACTGATTGAATTGATCGCCCGCTCGCTTGTGGATCACCCGGATCAGGTAGAGGTCCACGAAACCGAACACAGGGGACGCATTCGGCTGGAACTGAAGGTCAACCCCGAGGATATGGGTCGGGTGATCGGCCGTAACGGTCGAGTGGTCAACGCCATGCGCACCCTGGTACGCGTGGCCGCTGAACGGAAGGGCAAACAGGCCACGCTCGATGTGCTCGAACCCTGATGACTCGTCGTCCCTCCCCCTCCAGCGGGTCGGGCTCGCCCCAGGGCGAGCCTGTCTATTTGACCGTAGGCTATCTGCGACGCGCGCACGGGTTGCACGGGGAGATGTTGATGGACGTTTATACCGAATTCCCAGAGCGTCTTCGCCCAGGTGTGACTGTTTACCTGGGTGAAGAGCACCAACCGATGAAAATCGCTTCTGTCCGTCCCCATAAACAGGCCCTGCTGATCGCTTTTCAGGGCATTCACACCCCCGAAGCAGCCGGACGATGGCGCAACACCTGGGTATACGTCACGGCTGCTGATCGACCGCCCCTGCCCCCGGGTCAATACTACGTCCATCAAGTGCTGGGCCTGCGTGTCGTCACCGAGGAAGGACGCCTGCTGGGTCATCTCACCGAAGTCCTGGAGACCGGCGCCAACAAAGTGTACGTGGTGGAAACGGAGGATGGTCGTGAAATCCTGCTGCCGGCCATTGACGAGGTGATCCGGGCGATTGACCTGGAAAGGGACGAAATCCGCATTCACCTGCTGGAAGGCTTAATCCCCGACGACGAGGCAGAGACCTGACCCCATCGAATCAAAACGAAATGGACAGGCGATTTTGGGTCGGATTCAACCTGGTGAAAGGCATCGGCGCCGTGCGATTACGCGCCCTGCTCTCCTACTTCGGATCGCTGGAGGAGGCCTGGAACGCCACGCCGGCCCAGTGGCAGGAAGCCGGCCTGAGCCCCAGACTGGCCGAAGCCATCGCCCGCGTGCGCGCCACCGTCAACCTGGACCGCCTGTGGGAACAGATCGAGCAACAGGGTATCACGGTTCTGACCTGGGAAGATGAAGCCTATCCGACACACCTGAAACAAATCGAGCAACCTCCACCGCTGCTCTACCTGCGCGGCCATCTTACCCTGGATGATCAGTTTGCCGTCGCCATCGTCGGCACGCGACGCATCACGCCTTACGGCCGCCAGGTCACCGAGGAACTGGCTTCATCGCTGGCTATGCATGGGGTCACCGTGGTCTCCGGCCTGGCCCGTGGGGTGGACGCAGTGGCACACGCCGCGGCCTTGAAGGCCGGTGGACGTACCCTGGCTGTGCTCGGTAGTGGTGTGGATAAAATCTACCCTCCTGAGCATCTTTCCCTGGCTGAAAAGATCATGGCCCAGGGAGCCTTGATCAGCGACTACCCACCCAGCACCCCACCCGAAGCGGTCAACTTCCCTCCCCGCAACCGCATCATCTCCGGCCTCTCCATGGCTGTGGTGGTGGTGGAGGCCGGTGAGACCAGCGGCGCCCTGATCACTGCCGCCTTTGCCGCCGAACAGGGTCGGGAAGTGTTTGCCGTGCCCGGAAGCATCTACGCCCCCCAGAGCAAGGGCACCAACAAACTGATCCAGAACGGCGCCCATCCCTTGCTCAGCCCCCAGGACCTGATCCAGACCCTGGAATTGACCCGCACCCGCGACTATACAGCCGCCCGCAAAGCCCTGCCCAGCGACACCCTGGAAGCCCAATTGCTGGAGGCTCTCGGCCCCGAACCCAGACACGTGGATGAACTCGGTCGTCACTTGGGCTTGCCGATTGAGAAAGTCTCCGCTACACTTATCATTATGGAAATCAAAGGCCTGGTCCGCCAGGTGGGCAGCCTGCACTATGTGGCCGTGCGCGAAGAGCAGGCCAACTATTTCACGGGCTAACCTGCCACACAACACCCCGCCGATAAGCCCGGCCTCCCACTGAATCGGGCCTGACTCTCGCCATACGGCTTTCCTTGTTCTTGGTTTTTTCTGGCTTTTCTCCGCGACCTCTGCGCTCTCTGCGGTAAAAACCGGCCCCCTGTGCATTCACCAACCCTTTGCAGGGAGACTGCTGAGGAAGCAAAGTCACTGCTAACCTGCTAAGCTGAAGGGGATCTCATGACCGACATTCTCGATCACACCTACGCCGTGATCATGGCTGGCGGTGGCGGCACCCGCCTGTGGCCTCTCTCGCGGCGCAACAAACCCAAACAAATGCTTCCCCTGCTGGATGAGCACCGCACCCTGTTCCAGACCACCGTCCAACGGCTGGAGGGATTGCTACCCTACGAACGCATCCTGGTCGTGACCGTGGCCGAACAGGTGGAAGCCCTGCTTGCCCAGGCTCCGCACATCCCGCCAGAAAACTTTATCGTCGAGCCCATGCCGCGCGGCACGGCCTCGGTCGTCGGTCTGGCCGCCGTGATCCTCCAGGAACGCGATCCCGAAGCAGTGATGGCCGTCCTGCCGGCCGATCACTACATTCGCAATCGCGACCTGTTCCACATCCTGCTGCGAGTGGCGGTAGACGTGGCTGAACGCGATTACCTGGTGACCTTGGGTGTGACGCCCACCCATGCCGCTACTGGATATGGCTACATCCAGCGCGGTGAACCCATCCCGGAGCGCGTCATCTACCCTACCTACCGGGTGCGTAAATTCACCGAAAAACCTAATGAAGAACAAGCCCGTCAGATGATCGCCTCGGGCGATCATTCCTGGAATTCCGGCATGTTTATCTGGCGGGCCCGGGTGATCCTGCAGGAAATCGCTCGCCACCTGCCCGATCTGGATCGGGTTCTCCAGCAGATCGCCTCCAGCCCAGCCGGGCAGCGCGCCCGGGTCATAGCCGACCTCTGGCCACACCTGAAGACGATCACAGTAGACTATGGCGTCATGGAACATGCCGAGCGCGTGGCCGTTCTGCCTGCCGGCGGCCTGGAATGGAGCGATGTGGGCACCTGGGACTCCCTGTTCGACGTCCGCCTGCCCGATCAAGATGGCAACCTCATCTTCAGCGCCAACCACATCGGCGAGGACACGCACCACACCCTGATCTACGATACCACCAACAGCGACCGCCTGATCGTCACCATTGGCGTAGACGACCTGATCGTGGTGGATACCCCAGATGTGCTGCTGGTATGCCACAAAGATCACACCCAAAAAGTGCGCCAGGTGGTGGATACCCTGCGGATGACCAGGCGAGAAAAGTATCTCTAACCCAACCCAGGCTCGATGGACCCCTGCATTGAACCTGGCAGAGACGGAGAGAGGAATGGAAGCCTATTGCGTAAAATGCAAAACCAAACGTGAAATCAACCAGCCTCAGGCCAACTTTAATGCCAGAGGGCAGGCCATCACCACAGGCACCTGCCCGGTCTGCGGCACCAAACTCTACCGCATTGGCGCCACCGAAGCCCACGCCGGCCTGACCCCCCCCTCGCCGCGCAACGGCAAACTGGTGATTGTCGAATCCCCGGCCAAAGCCCGCACCGTCGGACGCTTCCTGGGCAAAGGCTACACCGTCAAGGCCTCCATTGGTCATATTCGCGACCTGCTACGCTCCCAACTCTCGATAGACATCGAGAACAATTTTGCACCCAAATATCGCGTCCCCAACGAGAAAAAAGCCATCGTCAACGAAATCAAACAACTGGCCCAGGAACACGAAGAGATCTACCTGGCTACCGACCCTGATCGCGAAGGCGAGGCCATCTCCTGGCATCTGATCCAGGCCGCTAACATCGATCCCAACCGGGCCCGCCGCGTGGTCTTCCACGAGATCACTGAGCCAGCCATCAAAGAAGCCTTCGCCCACCCGCGCCAGATCAACATGGACCTGGTCAACGCCCAACAGGCCCGGCGCGTGCTCGACCGCCTGGTCGGCTACAGCATCAGCCCGATCCTGTGGGAAAAAGTCCGCTCCCGCCTCTCCGCCGGCCGGGTTCAATCGGTCGCCCTGCGCATGATCGTCGAACGCGAACGGGAAATCCAGGCCTTCGTCCCCGAGGAATACTGGACAATCCACGCTGAATTTCAGCCCCACGGCGATACCCAAACCTTCCTGGCCAAACTGGTGCGAATCGATCAGGACGAACCTCAGCTGCCCAACCAGGAAACCGTCCAACCCATCCTGGCCGATCTGGAAAAAGCCACCTATGTCATCAGCAAAGTCAAACGAGGAGAACGGCGACGCCGCCCCCTGCCGCCCTTCATCACCTCCACGTTGCAGCAAGAAGCCAACGTGCGGCTCGGCTTCACTGCCAAACGCACCATGGCTCTGGCACAAGGCCTCTATGAAGGGCAGGAGGTAGGCGAAGGCGGCGCCACTGGCCTGATCACCTACATGCGCACCGACTCCACCAACCTCTCCGAACTGGCCATTGACGAAGTGCGCCGCTTCATCGGTCAACGCTATGGCGGCGACTTCCTGCCCGAAAAACCGATTCACTACACCAAAAAAGTGGCCGGGGCCCAGGAAGCCCACGAAGCCATTCGACCCACTTCCGTCTTCCGCACCCCGGAAATGGTCAAACCCTACCTGGAACCGGCCATGTTCAAACTCTACCAACTGATCTGGCAGCGCTTCGTGGCCTGCCAGATGGAAGCCGCCATCCTCGACACCCTCTCCGTAGAAGTCAGCGGCCGGGCCGATCACCTGTATCTGTTCCGTGCCTCTGGCTCTTCCATCCGCTTCCCCGGCTTCCTGATCGTCTATCAAGAAGCCCAGGACGAAGACAAAAAGAGCGAAGAAGACGAAGAAGCCAACATCCGCATCCCGGCCTCCGTGGCTGAAGGTCAACCCCAACGCCTGGTGCGACTGCAACCCGAACAACACTTCACCCAACCACCGCCTCGCTACACCGAAGCCAGCCTGGTGCGCGCCCTGGAAGAGAACGGCATCGGTCGCCCCTCCACCTACGCCCCCACCATCTCCACCCTACAACAACGCGGCTATGTCGAACGAGTCGGACGCCACCTCATCCCCACTGAGACCGGCACACTGGTTAACGACCTCCTGATGCAACACTTCCCCGACATCATGGACTATCAGTTCACGGCTCGCATGGAAGAAGACCTGGATCAGATCGCCGCCGGCAAAGCGGAATGGGTGGACATTGTTCGCAACTTCTGGCAACCCTTCTCCCAGGAAGTGACCAAAGCCCAGGCCGAGATGCCGGTCAGCAAATCGGGCCCTGAGGCAATCGGCCGCGCCTGCCCTCAATGTGGACGCGACCTGGTGGTACGTTACGGCCGCTTTGGCAAATTCATCTCCTGTTCCGGCTTCCCCGAATGCCGCTACACCGAACCCTGGCTGGAAAAAATCGGCGTCTCCTGCCCCAAAGATGGCGGCGACCTGGTGGAGCGCAAAACCCGCCGGGGCCGCATCTTCTATGGCTGTGCCAACTACCCGGCCTGCGACTTCACCTCCTGGAAAAAACCCCTCCCAGCCCCCTGTCCCCAGTGTGGCAGTCTGCTGGTGATCGCCAGCAAACGCCAGGCTCAGTGCACCGCCTGTTCCGAATTCTTCCCCCTGGAAGAATTCCTCCCCGAAGCCACCGAATGAAGGAGCGTCCCTATGCACTTTTCCCCTCCTGCCTATCTTGACCCTGGATCGGGCTCCTACCTGCTCCAGATCCTGATTGCTGCGATCCTGGCGCTGGGAGTGGCTCTGCGTGCCTCCTGGAGTCGGATCAAATCCCTCTTCCGCCCCCGGGCCGATCAGCCTCCCAAAGCGGATGACGACACCCCCTAGCGCTTCTCCCCTCGGCGCTTCCTTTCGGGACCCGGCCGGGTTTCTGTTTACCCGCAAGGGAGTCCTGTACCGACAGGTGAACCGGGCCGGCGCCGAGGATTATACTCGCCTGATCACCTCCGGTCTCTACGACCGCCTGGTGCAAGACGGCCTGCTCATCCCCCACGTCGAAGTAGACGAAGCCCCGGCCGATCCTGCCCTGGCGTTTAAGGTCATCCGCCCGGAGCCAGTCCCGTTCCTCTCCTACCCTTACGAATGGTCCTTCTCCCAGTGGAAGGATGCCGCCCTGGTCACCCTGACCATCCAGAAAGAAGCCCTGAAGGCCGGCATGTCGCTCAAAGATGCCAGCGCCTACAACATCCAGTTCGTCCAGGGCCGGCCCATGCTGATTGATACCCTCTCCTTTGAACCCTATCGGCCCGGCCAACCCTGGGATGCGTATCGTCAATTCTGTCAACACTTCCTCGCCCCGCTGGCATTGATGGCCCGGCTAGACCCCCGCCTGGGGCAACTGATGCGCGTCCACCTGGACGGTATCCCTCTCGATCTGGCGGCCAGGCTGCTGCCGTTCTCCAGCCGCTTCCACTTCGGCTTGCTCACCCACATCCACCTGCATGCCGCCGCCCAGCGCCGCTACGCCGGCGCCGACGTTCGCACCCTTGCCCGGCAACGACCGATGAACCAGGCCGGTTTCCTGGCTTTGCTCGATCACCTGGAAAACACCATCGCCAGCCTCACCTGGACTCCTGCAGGCACGGCCTGGGGCGACTACTACCAGAGGACCAACTACACCCCTGCCGGTCTGGAACAGAAAAAAGCCACTCTCCAGGAATGGATCAAAACCCTATCCCCCTCCCTGGTGTGGGACCTGGGCGCCAACATCGGTGAATTCAGCCGTCTGGCCAGTCAACAAGGCTTCTTCACCGTTGCCTGGGATATTGACCCTGCAGCAGTGGAACAGAACTACCTGCGAATGAAAACCGAGGCGGATCGTTTCCTGCTCCCCCTGCTGATTGACCTGACCAATCCCTCCCCGGCGCTGGGCTGGCGTCTCGCCGAACGAGAATCCTTCCTGCAACGGGGACCGGCCGACCTGGTGCTGGCCCTGGCCCTGATCCACCATCTGACCATCTCGAACAACGTCCCTCTCCCCCTGCTGGCCGACTTCTTTGCCGACCTGGGACAATGGTTGATCATCGAATGGGTACCCAAGAGCGACTCACAGGTAGAAAAACTCCTGCGCGCCCGTCGTGATATTTTTGAAGACTATACGCAAGAAAACTTTGAAGCGGCGTTTGCCCGGCGATTCACCCTGCTGAAATCGGCCGAAATTCCCGACTCGCAACGCAGGCTATATCTGATGCAACGCCGCTAAGCACCTGGTCAGGCTTTGATCCGTTGCCGAAGCATCATGAGCGCCCAACCCAGGCCAACCGCATAGCATACGCAAACATCCCCCCAATTCAGGATAAAATTATAGTGTACAGTGTCGCCAGCCTGTGGTTGACCCTGCCAGCAAAGCCTGGCGATACGTACCGCCGACCTCTGGTCGGCAAAGCCAGGCCGAGTCTGACGATACAGATTCCGAAAGGTTAGTCTCAAGAAGACCCCTATGCCATATTCTGAAATACCCCACACCGCTGACTGGGCACTGCAGGTTTGGGCATCTGACCTGCCGGCCCTGTTTCGTGAAGCCGCCCTGGGCATGAATGCGCTGGCCGGCATGCAACTCTCTGCTGGCTCCCGCATATCCCGTTCCTTTCAGGCGGCAGGCCCCGATGCAGAGAGTCTCCTGGTGGCGTTCCTGACCGAGTTAATTTACTATGCAGAACAGGAACATCTGGGATTCGACCAGTTTGACATTCACCTAGAAGACCGCTCTGAGGAGATGCATTTGCAGGTGACCATGCAAGGTGCCCCCCTGGAACATATCCAAAAAGTCATCAAAGCGGTGACGTATCACAACCTGGCCATTCGACCTTCTGAGAACGGTTGGGAAGTGACCCTGGTGTTTGACGTGTGAGGAGGAAGAAAACCATGGATCTCCATGAATTGACTCAGATCAGCGACTATGAGTGGGAAATTCCCCGCTCCTTTCGGTGGGATATGCGCGTGCCGGTGCGCATTTTTGCCAGCCGTGAACTGCTGGAGCAGGTCAAAGACGATAAATCTCTGGAACAGGCAGTCAACGCCGCCACCTTACCTGGCCTGGTAGGGTATGTCATTGTCATGCCCGATGTGCACCAGGGATATGGTTTCCCCATCGGCGGTGTGGCCGCCACGGAATATCCTCATGGCGTGGTTTCCCCTGGAGCTATCGGCTACGACATCAACTGCGGCGTGCGCCTGCTGGCCTCAGGCATTCCCTACGAAGCGGCCCGACCTGAAATAGATACCCTGGCCACTTTGCTCTACACATACTGCCCCAGCGGCGTGGGCAGTGAAGGCGTGGTACGGGTGAGCAAAGAGGAACTGGATCAGGTATTGCGCGAAGGGTCCCGGTGGGCCTTGAAAAAAGGCTATGCTACCGAGAACGATATTCGCCGCACCGAGGAGAACGGACGCCTGGCCGGTGCGGCCCCTGAGCACGTGAGTGAGCGAGCCAAACAGCGCGGCCGGGAGCAAATCGGTTCGCTCGGAGCCGGCAACCACTTCATTGAGGTGGATGTGATCGAGGAGATTTTCGATGAAGAGGCGGCTCGGGTGATGGGTCTGGTTCAGGGTAACCTGGCAGTACAAATCCACTGTGGTTCTCGTGGATTAGGCCATCAGGTTTGCTCCGACTACGTGCAGTCCTTCCAGAGCGTAGTAAAACGCTATGGCATTGTTCTCCCCGATCGGGAACTGGTGTGTGCGCCGATGGATAGCCCTGAAGGCCAGGCATACCTGGGGGCCATGCGCGCAGCCGCTAACTTCGCCTTTGCCAACCGGCAACTGCTGGCGTATGCCGCCCGCCAGGCCTTTAAAGAAGCCTTCGCACGACCCTTCAAACAGGGCTGGGAACTGATCCAGGTATATGACATCACCCACAACATGGGCAAAATCGAAACACACACTATTGAAGGCCGCTCAGTGACCGTCTGCGTCCATCGCAAAGGAGCCACGCGTGCCTTTGGGCCAGGCATGCCTGAACTCCCCGAAGAATATCGGACCATTGGCCAGCCGGTGATCATCCCAGGCAGTATGGGCACGGCCTCCTGGGTACTGGCAGGCACAGCAGAGAGCATGGCCCGCTCGTTCGGGTCCACCTGTCACGGTGCTGGGCGGGTGATGAGCCGCGCCCGGGCCAAGAAAGAAGTGCGGGGCGAGTCGTTGCGCACCGAACTGGAAAGCCGCGGGATTGCCGTGCGCGCCGGCAGCATGCCTGGCCTGGCCGAAGAAGCTCCGCAGGCATATAAAGACGTAGATGAGGTGGTGGAGACAGTCAGCGCTGTCGGAATCGCCCGCAAAGTGGCTCGCCTGCGCCCTGTGGCGATCATCAAAGGGTAACGCTCCACGCCCCGAAGAGGCCCGATCGTTGGCAGACAAAGTCCGCATTGTCCGTCGCCTGTAGATCTCTGACCTGTCCTGAACAGACAAAAGTCTACCCTACCTGCCTGGGATGGCGGACGTCTCGTCCGCACCGGTGGACATCAAGTCCGCCGCTACTGGGATCGCGGACGTCTTGCCTTGAGTCCTGCAAGAACATCGAAAAATCCTGCTTTCTACCTCATCCCATCCAATTCAGCAAAAATACTGTTATAATGAAGCCATCATGAGAACCTCAAGGAGCGCCACATGCGTTTTGCCAATTTTCTCTCTCTCCTCCAGACACCGCAACGGGCTACCATTGCAGGAGTCGTCCTGGGGTTGGTGATCGGATTGCTGATTGGATGGGTGATCTGGCCCGTAGAGTGGATCAACGCCACTCCTGACCGGCTAAGCCAGCGATTTCAGGAAGAGTATCTACGCATGGCGATCGACTCCTACCGGAACAACAAAGACGCCGAACAGGCTGTCCGCCGCTGGAAGGACCTGGGTCCAAATGCTCCAAACCTGCTCATGGCCATTGCCCAGCAACCGGGCAGTTTGAAGCCAAACTGGATCCTGGATTACAAAACGACTATTGAAGAAGCGCTTGGCCCCGAAGCCCTGCAGCCTGGCAACCGCACTCCAGCCGCTGCCACTGGCTCGAACCGAACCTGGCTGATCGTCCTTGGCCTGGTTCTGGCTCTGGGCGTGATTGGCGGCACGGGATACCTGTATCTGCTACGGCCGCGTCTGAATAGAGCATCGGCCGCCCCGGTAGCCCCCTCGGCGGCTCAAAAAGCCCAGGCTATCACCAAAAGCACAGCCCGAACCGATTTCGCTGAGATGGGTCTGGCCCCTCCCATCACTCAGACGATGACCACCTATGTCCTGGGGGATGATCTATATGACGAATCGTTCAGCATTGATGCACCTGACGGCAACTTCCTGGGGGAGTATGGGGTGGGCATTTCCAAGACCATCTTGCCTGGCGCGCCGAAAAAGGTCACCGCTATGGAAGTATGGCTGTTTGATAAGAATGACATCAAAACGGCCACTAAAGTATTGATGACGCCCTATGCGTATCAGCATCCAGACTTCCGGCGTGAATTAGAGGCCAAAGGAGAACTGGTGCTCCTGCGGAAACAAGAACAAATCCTGCTCGAGACGGCCACGCTGCAACTGATGGTCACCGTCGTAGACGTGGAATACGGCAAAGAGAACGCCCCGGAGAACAGTTACCTGGAACGCCTGACGCTCGAAATGGCCGTCTGGCAACGGGAGCAGAACCAGTAGGCGGTCTCTGTTTGTATTCCTTGACTTCACTGCAAAAAGGTCATTTCACCGCAGAGTGCGCAGAGAACGCGGAGATGAAAGTCATTTCACCGCAGAGCGCCCAGAGAACGCGGAGATTAAGGTCATTTCACCGCAGAGTGCGCAGAGAAGGCGGAGATTTTTGCTTGTTGAGCAAAACGCGGCATGTTCGGCGCGGATTTTGAAATTTTTGGCTCTGCGCTCTCCCGCGTTCTCAGCGGTGAAGGGTTTTTGCCGGAGAGTCACTCCTTGACTCGTTCAATCTGCGCGCCCAGGGCGCGCAGTTTTTCATCCACGCGCTCGTAGCCGCGATCAATCTGACCGATGTTGCGGATGACCGATTTGCCTTCGGCAGCCAGCGCCGCCAGCAGCAGGGCCATGCCGGCCCGAATGTCGGGGCTTTCCAGGTTCTCGCCAAAGAGTGGACTGGGGCCCTGCACCAGACAGCGGTAAGGATCGCACAGGATGATGCGCGCGCCCATGCTGACCAGTTTATCGGTGAAATACATCCGCCCGGAGTACATCCAGTCATGGAACAACACCGATCCCCGTGCCTGGGTGGCTACCGTGATGGCGATGCTCACCAGGTCGGTGGGGAAGGCCGGCCAGACGTTGGTTTTGATCTCCGGAATGGCGCCGCCCAGGTCGTAGATCACTTCCAGGGGTTGATCGCCCGGCACCCATATCTCATCTCCCTCAACCTGCCAGATCACACCCAGGCGACGAAAAACCTGGGCGATCATCTCCAGATATTTGACCCCGGCCTGGCGAATCCGAATCTGGCCGCGCGTGACCACAGCCGCCCCGATATAACTGACCACTTCCAGATAATCCGGACCGACCGTGAACTCGCCACCGTGCAACCGATCCACCCCCTGAATGTGAAGGGTGTTGGAACCGATGTTCTCGATACGCGCCCCCAGCCGATTGAGGAAGTGACACAGTTCCTGCACATGGGGTTCGGAGGCCGCGTTGCGGATGATGGTCTCCCCTCGGGCGCAGACGGCAGCCATGATGGCATTCTCCGTGGCAGTGACACTGGCTTCGTCGAGCAGGATATCGGCCCCTCGCAGGCCATGGGGAGCCAGGAATTCCAGGCGACGCTCATAGTTGACTTCGGCGCCCAGCGCGCGTAGGGCCAGCAGATGGGTATCCAGGCGCCGACGGCCGATCACGTCTCCGCCGGGGGGAGGTAAACGCACCTCGCCGGCGCGGGCCGCCATGGGTCCGGCCAGCAGAATCGAGGCGCGAATGCGTCGGCACAGATTCGGGTCCAGGTCGGCAGGACGCACGCTCCGGGCGGTGATCCGCCAGGACTTCCCTCCCAAGTCTTCCAATTCCACGCCCAGGCTCTGGAGCAGATGACGCATGTCGCTCACATCGCGGATGCGAGGCACGTTGTGTAAGATCACCGGTTCATCGGTGAGCAAACAGGCCGCCAGCAGGGGCAAGGCGGCGTTCTTATTCCCTCCAGGAGTCATCTCACCTCGTAGAGGATGACCACCTTCGATGATGAATTGTTCCATGAAGCCTCCTGTGGTATGTTCAATATGTTCAGTCCATGCAGACCTTTCAGCGGGTAACTTACAGATTTGAAGGCAAGATTGCCAATCTCTTGCATACCTTTCTAATTCACTCCTCTGTGGAATATAATATGATATGGGTCAATACCTTCGCCAATTTTGAAAATGCGTTTTACAATCGCCATACATGGTGGTTTTTGAGAACTCTTCACCCACATATAGGGTATTTTTGGATGCTCATAAATTTTGGCGAAGGTATTAATGGGTGACTCGGTGTTGGTTGCGCTTCGTGGCTACCCCGCCATCTTTCTCTCAAGGAGCAGACAGGTATGAACGGCATCGTATTGGCTGCGCTTCTGGGCTGGATTGGTGGCTGGATTGTAAACTATCTGGCCGATGTTTTGCCCATTGTGCGCCGGCTGAGTCGGCCAATGTGCCCCGATTGCCAGGTATCTCGCCACTGGCAGGAGATAGTGCTTCCGCGGGCCTGTCCTTCCTGTGGCCAGGGCCGATGGATGCGTGCCTGGCTGGTGAATCTCTTGCTGGCCGGGTGGAGCGCCTATCTGTGGACTTCGCCACCAGCCAGACTGGGCTTCTGGTTGGGTTGGGTGGTGCTGCTGTACTTCACAACCGTGTTCGTCATTGATATGGAGCACCGCCTGATCTTACACCCAACCAGCGTGTTTGGGTTTGGGCTGGCTTTGTTGGTCGGCTCCTTGCATCAGGGTCCACTGGATAGCGCCCTCGGCGGATTGACGGCCCTAGGGATTGTGCTGATCATCTACCTGGTCGGGGCTGTGTTCGCCCGGATCCGAGCACGCCGACGACAGGCGGCGAATCAGACCCCCGACGATGAAGAGGCCTTCGGCGCCGGCGACGTGATCCTGGCGACGATCATGGGAATGATGGTTGGCTCCTCGCTGGCCTGGTTTAGCGTCTTGCTGGCCATCCTGCTTGGTGGAGCGGTGAGTATAGTGCTGATGGTGACTCTGTGGCTGAGGGGTCGTTTCCGACCGTGGGAGACGTTTATTCCCTTTGGCCCGTTCTTTCTGATCAGCGCGTTTCTGATCCTGTATTTCCCTGAAGTCATCCGGTGGGCATTACCAAAGTAGGATTGATAGTGCAAAAGTTAAGTCATATGATATAATAGAGAAAGATAAGTGCTCTTATGTCCTTCGGCTCTCTCTTCCGTGTTCGAAACAACGATGTTGCTAATGGCTCAGAAAAGCGACGCTCTGAGAAATGGTTACCCCGTGCCGCTCAGAGCCTGGTTGAGTTTGCCATCCTTTTGCCGATCCTGATCCTGTTACTGACCGGTCTAACCGAATTTGGTTTTATGATGAACGCCTATCTCAACCTGCTGGATGGGACTCGCGAGGCCGCACGCCTGTTTGCCAACTTTACTCCCTTTGAAAATCCACCTTACGATTCATTTGTTGAATGTTCCTCCTGCCAGTATGATGCCAGCAATCAGTGTACAGCCTCCACTTACACCGACGCCAATGGTGATCTGGAATGCTTTTATATTAGCGCCACGACCACCGTCATGACTAAAATTGCGCCTGTGGAGTTGAATTCGAACACAGATGATGTGATCGTATCCGTCTTCAGCATTGATTCCAGCGGAAATGTACAACGCTTTCCCTCAGGCAGTGGAGAGTGGCGGCAATTTAATAATCGTGCGTCACGGTTTTGTGTAGCCCCTGCTGGAAATTCGTGTCCCGACCCGGAAAGCAACAATATCCGAGACATGCTGCCAGCAGGTGCACCACCTACAGGAGCGATCCTGGTTGAAGTTTTTTATCAATATGAGCACGTGCTCAAGATACCCTGGTTTACCATCTTTGTTCCCGATCCAACAACTTTATACGCCTATTCATTTATGCCGCTCTCGGCAGCCGAGCCCACTCCAACGCCCAGGCCCTGAGAGAGAGGAGGCATATGCACCCCAAGCGCAGGATAGTGCAGCAAACCCAACCTGACCAGGTAACAACAGGCCCAGGGCACGAGGGCCGTTCACTCTCTCTGCTGCGCACCAGGCAGGAAAAGCTTAAGCCCCAGGAAAAGGGACAGATTATTCTCCTGGTGGTCTTTGCCATTGTTGGTCTGATTGTTGTCACTGGTCTGGTGGTGGATGGGGGGTTGTTTTTTATCCAGGCCGCCCGATTGCGTCGAGCGGTAGACGCGGCGGCCATTGCTACCGCGCTGCAAATTCGGGAAGGATACCAGCCTCAAGATCTGATCAGAGCCGCTGAACAGTTTAATCGTCTGAACCAGGATGATATTTTTGATATTGAGGTGAGACTATGTGACTATAGCGAATACAATCCTACCCGTTATGGTTCGCTACCGCCGCTGGATGATGCCTATCAAGACCAGTCCCTGTGTTCCGATCCGCCTCGCAAACTGGTACAGGTGAGCGCCAGTCGGCGGATCTATTTCGGATTTCTACCAGTTATCGGGATTCAATCCACCACCATTCGTGCTGCCGGCGTGGGAGAGGCAGCAGCGGTGGATGTGGTATTGGTCATTGACTCATCCGCCTCCATGGCGTACGAAACTGCAGGGAACCCTAACCAGGCCGATGATCCTGCGGATGATCCTGCTGCCTGCAATCCCACCAATTCCTGTCAGCCTTTTCGAGCCATCAAGGACGTGGCCAAAGACTTTGTGAATACCCTTTATTTTCCTTTTGACCGTGTTGCAGTAGTTTATTTTAATCGAGATGCGACTATTCTCCCGAATAATACCCCTCCTCCTGGTTGTGGAAATCCCTGTCCTGGTTGTGAAAATTCCTGTCCCTGGTTCGACACTGAACTCAGCGCAAAGACAGCCATTGATGGATTGAAAGTATACGAAGGTGTAGACCGATGTGATGCTATGGGAGATCCTCCCAGACCGGGCACCTGTCGCAACTATGATAACAGCAACACGTTCATCGGTTGGGAATGTCCCTATTACCGTAATACTGGCGATCCCTCTTCATGCACTTCCTCGAATATTGGAGGAGGCCTGAGACAGGCCGCCGCTGTATTCTCCATCCCTCCCATTCGTCGTGAATCGCTCTGGGTAGCCATCCTCCTGGCTGGAGGACCCGCGAATGCTACTCTTCCCCTTTCAAACAATCCCATCACACAACCTCCCTATCTATATCCTGACGTAGCCTGTCCACCCAGCACCTGGACTTCTCCCTTCTGTCGGGATGCCTCTGCCTCAAGCAGACATCCATCTAACAGTTCTGCCTATGATGCAGATGATTACGCTCGCGATCAGGCCGATTTCCTGGCCGATCCAGTCAACGGTCAGGGAGTGATTGTATTTACCATCGGTTTGGGAAATCTAGTCCGAAATGCACCCAGTGGCGATCCAGATGCAGGTGAGAAGCTGCTAAAATACGTGGCTGAACAGGCGGGAGACCCCCATGCCAGAGATCATGGAGAATATTTCTATTCTCCTTCCACATCCCAACTACGGGAGATCTTCCGCCAGATCGCCAATCGAATCGCTACAAAATTGAGCCGCTAGCAGGAGTGCTTTTATGAGAAGTTTTTTTCATTCTCCTTCTCGGAATAAAACTGCTCAGGGCCTGGTAGAGTTTGCGCTGGTACTGCCATTGCTGTTAATGGTCGTATTCGGAATCATTGAATTCGGTGGCCTGTTTTATTCCTGGCTGGCTATAGAAAATGCCGCTCGCTGGGGTGTGCGTTACGCTTCTGTAGGCCAGTACAACCCGGCATATTGTACGGACAGCCCTGACGACGCTGATTCGGAGCCCTGCGCAGGAGATGGAAGCGGACAGGAAATTGATACAGCCCGCCTTCTTTCCATCTACGACGAAGCCCGGCGGGGTGCTCCGGCTTTGTGGTCTCCTTTTGGCATCAATGGGGGCGACCCATCTCAACCAGGCTACTTGAAAATTACGGTATGCTCCAGTCGCGATAAGAATAACGATGGAAATACGGATTTCGTCTTTATTCCAGGAGAAATGGGGAGTACCATCTATAGCAATTGCCAGGTCGATCCAGGTCCACCTCCTCAGTACCTGGAAGACCCCGGTGGCCCCGGCGACAGGGTGATCGTAGCCGTAGATTATAACTATCGCTTTATCACGCCTTTCCTGCGCAGCATCTGGCCCATGTTCCATCTGGTCTCCTATCGTGAAGGGATCATCGAAAGTTTTCGTGTCTCTCGGGTGATCAACGTACCACCCACAATTGCTGTACCCACTGTTCCGACAAATACCCCACCGCCGACCAATACCCCCTTACCCACCAATACCCCCTTACCCACCAATACTCCCACGCCAACCTATACAGCAACGTTGACGCCGACGACGACATTTACGCCCACGATCACCTCTACCCCTACCCCCACCTATACGCCCACAGCCACACCAACCCCAAGTTGTAGTCTGATCTCGCTGAGAAACATGCGGATTGATTTCAACACTGACAACGTCCGGGTAGATGTGGTTAACAATAATGTTGCCTCTGTCCGCTTAACCTTCACCTCTTTCTCCTGGACCAATCCGTATGGACAGGGGATTGACTGGTTTGCCCTGGGAAGCCAACGCTACTACAACGGAGACTCCTACTCCTCGCCCACGACAGCCAGTTCAAATATTCCTGTCTCTGGAAACACGACTTCTATGTGGGATGCAGAATTTACCAGGGATAACTTGCCTCTATATGGCACCTTCTCTGTTCAACTCACTTTCGACTCTGTGTGCACCCTGACGGCCTCTCTCTCCTGTCCGACTCCTGTAGTGCAGGTTGTCAACCCCTCAGAGGGTCAGACCATCACTACCCGCGAACAGACGGCCTTTGAGGCGATTGCTTACGATCCTGGGATTGGATCCAACAATGGAGATGGTATCTTCAGTGTTACATTCGAGCTCTTTAACCCGAATGGAACCAGGATTCACAGTTCTACAGAATCGCAAGTGAAATATTGTGAATTTGGAGGCAACGCCAGTTGCAATCTTATGACAACCTCATTGTGGAACAGCCTACCAGATGGCCAGTATACCCTTCAGGTCAAGGCGCGCAGCCACTCCCAGTGCAATGTGACTACAACAGTTAGACGGACTTTCTGGATCCAGAAAGCCCCACCTACGCCCACTGCCACCCGCACACCTACCATCACCCGTACGCCCACGCGTACGCCCACCATTACCTTGACGCCTACCATCACCCGTACGCCTACCATCACCCGTACGCCCACCATCACCTTCACGCCTACCATTACCCGTACGCCCACGCGTACGCCCACCATTACCTTGACGCCTACCATCACCCGTACGCCCACCATCACCTTCACGCCTACCATTACCCGTACGCCCACCATCACCTTCACGCCTACCATTACCCGTACGCCCACCATCACCTTCACGCCTACCATTACCCGTACGCCCACGCGTACGCCCACCATTACCTTGACGCCTACCATCACCCGTACGCCTACACCCACACCTACGCGTACACGCACACCTACGCGTACACCCACACCTACGCGTACACGCACACCTACGCCTACACGCACGCCCACGAGAACACCTACCCGGACACCCACTCCACCCGTTACCCCAACGTACACGCCTACACGCACGCCTACGCCAACGCCTACAGCCTGCTACGACTGCTAATGCCTGCTTCACCTCTCTGGAAATATCCCTCCCATCGTGGGAGGGATATTTCTTTCGCCTCTTTCCCGCAGAATGGGGTATAATTTTCCGTACAGCACAGTCCGAAAGATGCAATTGGGAAAGGAACAAGCGCATGGCCTTTTCACGTGGGGGACATGGAAAAGGTGACGAGGATGAGGGTTCTCCGTCGCAAGATGGAGCTAACCACGGCTTTGAAACGGCTGTGGGAAAATCGAGAGATCAGCGGATGCCCTCCGGGTCCCACGCCAGACCCGCTCCTTTCCCTCCAGTCTTTATCAAATCTCAGCGCCCAAAGCCGCTCAGGCAACTGGACGGACAAAGCGCTGAGAATGGCGCTATTCTCTACCGGGTGGCTACGTCGAGAGAGGCAGGCATCTCCCTGCCCTGGCTCACGACGCCATCTATTTCATCTGAACTGGAGGAGTCTCAACCATGTGTGGTATTGTCGGTTACATCGGTCATCGCAATGCAACGCCCATCATCTTCAATGGATTGAAGCGATTGGAATATCGCGGCTACGACTCGGCCGGGATTGCCGTCCTGCAAGACGGCCACATCGAAATTCGCCGTCAGGCTGGAAAACTTTCGGCCTTGGCCGAATTGATCGAACAAAACCCCATGAGTGGCATAGTTGGTATCGGTCACACACGCTGGGCGACCCACGGCGCGCCCAGTGCCCGCAACGCCCATCCACACGTGGGGCAAACTGGCCGAGTGGTCGTCGTCCATAACGGGATCGTGGAAAACTTTCTGGAACTTCGGGAAGAACTTGCCGCAGAAGGGGTGATGTTCAACTCAGACACCGACACCGAGACGATCGTTCATTTAGTTGAACACTACCTGGCCTCTGGTCTGGGGTTGGTAGAAGCGGCTCGACAAACTTTTCGTCACTTGCACGGCGCCAATGTGGTTGTGCTGATGTCTGCAGATGAGCCGGAGACCATCATCACTGCCCGGCTGGGAAATGCCGGGGGAGTCGTGATCGGTTACGGAGAGGGAGAAATGTTCGTCGCTTCGGATATCCCTGCCATCCTGGAGCATACCCGCCGCGTCTCGTTCCTGGAATCACGTCAGATGGCCGTTGTCACCCGCCAGGGGGTCCAGGTGGAGACGCTCGACGGGCAGCCGGTGCAGCCGGTCATCCAGACGATCCCCTGGGATCCGGTCGCGGCGGAGAAGGGGGAGTATCGTCATTTCATGCAAAAAGAGATACACGAGCAGGTGCGCTCGCTCACCGATACCCTGGCCGGCCGCGTGGACTTTGAGCGAGGCAAAGTCCGCCTGCCGGAATTGAACCTGACCCCCGACCTGGCCAGGCGCATCCACAAGATTTACATCACCGCCTGTGGGACAGCTGCCTATGCCGGCATGGTAGGCAAGTATTTGATCGAAAAGATCGCTCGCATCCCGGTAGAGGTGGAGATCGGATCAGAATTTCGCTACCGCGATCCGATTATTGACTCCAATACTGTCGTCCTGGCGATCAGTCAATCGGGAGAAACGGCCGATACGCTGGCGGCAATGGAGGAAGGACGCCGCAAGGGAGCCATCTTGTGGAGCATTGTCAACGCTATCGGCTCTCAGGCCATGCGAATTGCCGATGGATACATCTCCATGCAGACCGGACCTGAGATCGGCGTCGCCTCCACCAAGGCTTTCACCGCTCCGATCGTGGACCAGTATATGCTGGCCATCCTCCTGGCCGATCTGCGCGGCACGATAGAGGAAACCACGCGGCATGCGCTGGTCTCCGATCTGCGATTCCTCCCTGACCTGGCCGGACGCACCCTGGAGCGAGAACCCGAAGTGGTGAAACTGGCCCACCTGCTGAAGGACATCCGCAATTGTCTCTATCTGGGACGAGGGATCAACATGCCCATCGCTTATGAGGGCGCGCTCAAAATGAAAGAGATCACCTATATCCACGCCGAGGGATACCCAGCCGGCGAGATGAAACACGGTCCGATCGCGCTGATTGATGAGGAAATGCCGGTGATCTGCCTGGCTCCCAAAGACCCCTGGCATGAAAAGATGATCTCTCAAATTCAGCAGGCAAAAGCGCGCGGCGGTAAAGTGATTGCCGTGGCCACCGACGGCGATGAACTGGTGGCTTCGATGGCCGATCACGTCCTGTGGATTCCTGAAACACCCTGGTTGCTTTCACCGGTGATCACCGTATTGCCTCTGCAGTTACTGGCTTATCATATTGCCGCGCTACGTGGTCTGGACGTGGATCAGCCGCGCAACCTGGCCAAGTCGGTCACGGTAGAGTAAAAATAGCCCATCCGGTTACACCACCTTTCAAAACGGAAGGTGTTTGTTTTCATACAAGTTGGCTATAATAGCCCTGAGCGTCTTTTTTGTGAAAACGGCACAGGAGTGCTCGTTCTCACAGTTCTTTATTGTCAGGAGAGGTAATCATGACTTCACTGCCAGAAGGTCATTTCACCGCAGAGCGCGCAGAGAACGCAGAGATTTTGGCTTTTTTTAGAAGCGGCATGTTCGGTGCGTATCTTGAAATTTTTGGCTCTGCGCTCTCCCCGTTCTCGGCGGTGAAGGGTTTTTGCAGTAGAGTCAATCATGAAATCATTCAAAAGCTGAAAAGGGTCAGGCGTTGATTCTGATCGTCCTGGCCACGATTGTCATGCTGGCCCTGGCCGCCACAGCAGTGGACGCTGGCCTGGCCTACACCGAACGACGACAGGCCCAGAATGCCGCCGACTCAGCGGTGCTGGACGCAGCCCTGGCCAAAGTCCGTGGTCAGGACTGGCAACAGAAGGCCCGGCAACGAGCTGCCGGAAATGGTTTTGACAACGATGGTGTCACCAACACAGTGCAGGTTAACAGCCCACCGGAGGCTGGCTGTGGTGGTCAGACCAGCCCATATGCAGGCAATCCTGAATACGGGCAGGTGATCATCCGAGCGGTGACTCGCACTTCCTTCGGCCGCGTGATCGGTGTGCAAGAGGTGAACAACTGTGTGGAAGCCATTGCACGGGCACGACCACCTTCTGTGCAACCATTGGTGTTTGGAAACGCTATCGTAGCCCTGGCACCAAGGGGCCAGAAGACGTTCTGGATGCCTGGCTATCCTGCAGTGAGAACCGTAGGTGGAGGTGTATTGTCAACTCAATCACCAACTGTGGGTTCACCAGCAATGGAACGCCGAATCTGACCACTCCCTCCATTGCGATCGTGGCTGGAGGCTCCTGCCCCCAACTCGCCGGACCACACGTGTCCTAAAATGTCTCCCAACTGCCTTACCCGCCGACGGGTTTACCCAACCCGACCTGCACTGGAAACGCGGTCAAGACCGGCAACACCCTGAGTCCCGGCCGTGTTAACGGCAGTTTCCCGCCTTCTGGTGTCACCCAACTCAATCTCGGTCTATATTGCGTTAATGGCAATTTCAATTTGAACGGCAACGACACACTAACCGGGCATGGCGTGACCATTGTCATGGAGTCCGGGAGTATTCGATGGAACAGGAACGGGGCTCTACATCTCTCAGCACCTACCGAAGGTCCATTGAAAGGCCTGTTAATTTACTTCCCCCTGAGCAACTCCAGCGAAATTCGGATCAACGGCACCAACGATTGGTTGCTTAAGGGGACGATCCTGGCGCCGGCTTTTAATATTGTTTTGCTGGGCACAGCCGGTACCGACGCCTATCGAACTCAATCATCGGTTATACAGTAGAGTTCGGGGGTACCTTTGACGGGATCGTGCGTTATAATAAATGAAGACAACTACGACGCAACCATTCCGCCCATGATTGAACTGGTGCGCTAAACAGGCCCTTGCTGGCTGTTTCAAGGGGTTGACCACCCTCCTGGTCAACCTGTTGTGATTTGGTTACCCTTGAAGGGATCTCGTCTCAGCCAACCTGGTGTATTTCGAATACAACGTTCCCGATCGTTTTTGTTGGCTGGCCTGCCCAAACCCTAACGCGACCTTGTGATAAACTTATTCAGATCACACGGTTTTCCTGCAAGCGGGCAAGGCATCGCCTCTATCCTGTATCCACGAAGGAGGCTTCCATGGCAAACGCTTCCGGTCCCGACATCAGTTTTTACCAGGACAATCCCACTACGCCTCAACGAATTGACTTTGTCAAAATGAAACAGCAAGCCGATTTTGTGATCATCCGCGCCGGACAGAATCTCTGGGTAGACCGGGACTTCCAGCATAACTGGGCCGAAGCCAGACGAGTTGGCCTGCCGCGCGGTTCTTACTGGTTCTACGATAGTCGTGTCAATCCAAGCAAACAGGCAGAAAAATATGTGGAAACGCTGGGGAACGATTTGGGTGAGCTGCCTCTCTTTCTTGACCTGGAAGAGAACTACGGTGGCCCTTATGCTGGCTGGCAACACTGGTATACCTGCCTGGAACGCCTCAAAACCCTGGTCGGTGGTAAGGAGATCGGCATCTACACCGCCTATTTTTACTGGACAACCCACGCACCCGGTACGCCGGCCAATCTGCAGTATTTTCGCCAATATCCCCTGTGGATTGCCCACTATCAAGTTCTGCAGCCGCGCATTCCGGCGCCCTGGACGGAATGGCTATTCTGGCAATACACCGATAAGGCTGATGGTGCCGCCTATGGCGTCGAGTCGCGTGAGATAGATATGAATTACTTTAACGGCGATGGAGAAGCATTTCGCCGACGCTTCAATTTGCAGCCAATCCAGAATCAATATCGGATTGACTTGAGCATCCGCGATGGCGCAGGACCGACTTTTAGCGTTCTCGGTCAACTGCAGGCGGATGATACGATTGAACGCCTGGAAACCGCTGGAGAATGGATGCGCGTTCGGCGCACAAGCGACGGCCTGATCGGGTGGACCCTTCAAAACTTCCAGGTTCTGGTCGAGTCTCCTCCAACCCCTCCCCCTCCTGCGCCACCTTCAGAGCCCTCTCCAGCACCTCATAGGTGGTATCGCGTAAACGTAGGGGTTCTGAACTTGCGCCAGGGGCCAGGGATGAACCATGAAATTATCGGCAAACTCTACATGAATGAAATCGTGGAGGGGGTATTGGTCTCTGCAGATGGTCAATGGTTGCAACTGCGCCGTTCAAATGGCATGGAAGGTTGGGCCAGCCTGGAGTACCTGGCTCCAACCAGTGCACCCACGCCTCCCCCTATCCTATCCACCTGGTATCGAGTTAACACCACCAGCCTGAGAGTACGGAAAGAACCTTCGGAAACCGCTCAGGTGGTCGGAGGGCTCGTCCAGGGACAGATCGTGGAAAGCCGGCAGACCACGTCCGATGGAGCCTGGGCCCATATCCGCCGCTTTGACGGACTGGTTGGCTGGTGTTCCACCGCCTATCTGACCAACCTGGGAGGAACCCCTCCAGAAAAACTCTCGTTTTCGCTCTTCCCGGGCGTAACCTACTACCGCAGAACAACCACCACGCCACGTCACATCGTAGCCCATCTTCTGGTGATTGATATGCGCGCCGGCAAACGCCAGTTTCTGGTGACGCCTCCCAGCCATTCCAGCGGCATCCTGTGCTCACGCAAGACCACCCAGTTTCTCAGGGAATATGGAATGGATATTGCCATCAATGGCGACGCGTTTCGTTATCTTGACCCTGCCGCTTATCCCCCTCAAACCTTCTGCCCAAATGGCGGAGAACCGGTAGAAGTCTATAGTTATGCGGCTTCCCGTGGCACAGTCTATTCCCGGCGCATTCCTGATCGCCCTATCCTGTATATCAGTCCCTCGAACGAAATGCGCTTTGACACCCCCACTTCTACCATCTACAATGCCATCTCTGGCGATCGCTATCTGGTCTTCCGAGGCAGTGTGCCAGCAAACCTGGAAGATCAGTCCATTGAGCCACGCACCGCCCTTGGCCTTAGCCAGAATGGTCGCTATCTGATCCTGGCAGTGGTGGACGGCCGACAGCCTGGCTACAGCGAAGGCATGACTTTCCCTGAATTGGGTAAACTCTTGCTGGAACACGGTGCTTATATGGCCATCAACCTGGATGGCGGTGGCTCCAGTGTCATGGTCATTCGAGGTATCTCTGGTGAGCCTTTCATCTTAAACTCCCCTATCGAGGAAGGTATTCCCGGCAATGAACGCTCTGTGGCCAACCATCTGGGCCTGCGGGTGCGCTAGCCATAGCCAGGCCTGCGATCTCCGCTTCAATGTGGTCGGCATCCTTAAGTTTAGCTCTGCCTCCATAGCCCTGACAGGATGAACCGGCCACCAGCACAGTTCCAGCAGGCACAGGCACTGCGAGCAAATTAACCAGGCATTAGAGGTTTCTCTGGCTACTTGACTTTGCCTCCAAAATTCTGTATAGTACTTTTGTGATCACTCCTGCAAACGAAACACGGCACAGCCAGTCTTCTGGCGTGCCGTTTGTTTCGCAAAACCTGCGGGACAAGGAGTTCTCTGTTCATGATTCGGGTGAATAATTTGATTAAGGACTACGGCCAGAGACGGGCGTTGCATGGCCTGACCTTCCACGCCCAACAGGGCGAGGTGGTCGGTTTTCTTGGACCCAACGGTGCCGGCAAAACCACCACCATGCGGATTCTGACCGGATACATGCCTCCTACAGAAGGTGAGGCCATTGTGGCCGGTTATGACGTGGTAAGCGAGTCGCTGGAGGTGCGCCGACGGGTCGGCTATCTGCCGGAGACTGTGCCGCTATACAACGACATGACCGTCTTCGATTATCTGAAATTCATGGCCGATCTGCGTCACCTCCCCGATGCAGAGGAGCGCGTGGAAGAAACCCTGGAACTAGTGGATATGATCGATCGCGCCAACGGGTTCATTGGCAACCTGTCCAAAGGGATGCGGCAACGCGTCGGTCTGGCACAGGCCCTGTTGCACCGCCCGGAAGTGCTCATCCTGGATGAGCCAACCATCGGCCTGGACCCCAACCAGGTGGTGGAAATTCGCAACCTGATTCGTGAACTGGGCAAGGAGCGAACGGTGTTGCTTTCCACCCACATTCTCTCTGAAGCCCAGCAGATCTGTGACCGGGTCATTATCATCAATAAAGGCCAGATCGTTGCTGAAGATACGACCGAAAATCTGCAGGCCCGCTTGCTGGGTGCCAAACGGGTCAAAGTGCAAATTCGTGGAGAGGCAGACGAGGTGCTGCCCCGAATTCAAAATATTCCGGGGATACGACAGGTCATGGCCAATCCAGACGGAAGCATTGAGTTTGAGTTCCTCCCCACTCAGGATGTGCGCCCTGTGGTGGCACGAACCATCGTCGAAGCCGGATATGACCTGCTCGAAATGCACACCATTAGCCTGAGCCTGGAAGAGATCTTCCTGGAATTGACCAAAGACAACCCCGGCGTACCGTTGTGAGGTGTGGTATGAGAAATATCTGGACCATTGCCCGGCGCGAGTACAATCACTTTTTCATCAGCCCGATCGCTTATGTAGTGGCATTCACGATTTTACTGGTGCTGGGCATTATCTTTGCGCTGGTGATTTATTCCTCTTCTCAAAATGTATTCAATGGAGGAGCACCAGATATTCGCCCGATCACGGGCTCGTTTGCGTTCATGCTGGTGCTTTCCACCCCAGCGTTGACCATGCGCCTGCTGGCCGATGAAAATCGCATGGGAACAATGGAATTGCTCCTGACAGCACCTGTGCGTGACATCGAACTGATCGTGGGCAAGTGGTTGGGCAGTTTCCTGTTCCTGCTGACGATCATCGCCATTACCCTGATTTATCCGCTCATCCTGAACAACCTGGTTCGCCCTGGCATTGACCAGGGGCTGATGCTGTCTGCTTATCTGGGGTTGATCCTGGTAGCGGCTTCGTTTCTGGCCATCGGGGTGGGCATCTCCTCTCTGTTTAGCAACCAGGTCGCGGCGTTCTTCGTCACCCTGGCGGTTCTGGTGACTCTGTGGTGGCTGGTAGGGTTTCCGGCAAATTACTTTCCGGTTGGCGCTGATGTATTCCGCTATCTGGATATGCAGACACATTTTTACGACTCGCTCAGCGCCGGCAAGATCAACATTACCGATCTGGTGTATTTTCTCAGCCTGACCGCGCTGGGCCTGTTCCTCGGCACTCTGTCGCTTGACATTCGGAGATGGCGCTAATGAAACTGAACCTGAAATTCTACCGTCTCCTTCCTCTATATCTCTCCCTGTTGGCCTTGATCGCTACTTCGGGCCTGGGAATCGGGCGTGGCCTGATGGCGTTGCAGTTATATACCCCTGCCAACCCCGATCAGATTGACCTAGCGCTCTCGATCAGTGCGGCGGTGACCGTGCTGGGCGTGCTGGTCTACGCCTTGCTGGCCCCTGATGAAGTACGGCGGTTCCTGAACAGGCGACAGACCCGCTATGGCAGCAATGCCCTGGTGATGAGTGTGGCCTTTTTGGGCATTCTCTTCGTCGCCAATTATCTGGCCTATCAGAATCCTCGTGATCTGGCTGACCTGACTGAAGATAAGCAGAACACTCTGGCCCCCGAAACGTTGAAGGCGTTTCAGGCTCTGCCAGCCCAGGTCACGGCCACGGCCTACTATTCCCCTCAAATGCCGCGCGACCGGGCGCAGCAACTCTTACAAAACCTGAAGAACCACAGCAATGGCAGGTTTGACTATCGCTTTGTCGATCCGATCACCAATCCGGTTGCGGCCAGAGAGGCCGGCGTGACCGGCGACGGTAAGATCGTGCTTGAAATGAACAACCGGCGCGAGATCGCTGATTATGCCGATGAGAGCGAGATTCTACGGGCTCTGAATCGCTTGATCAACCCGCAAGCGCACACGGTCTATTTCGTCTCTGGCCATGGCGAGATGGATATCCATGGCTTTGGCCAGACTGCTCTGAGCCGGGCCCGGGAGACTTTGGAAAACAAAAATTATACGGTCAAAACCCTGAACCTGCTGGCAGATAACCGCGTGCCCGAGGATGCCAGCGTGGTGATCGTGGCTGGCCCAATGAAGCCACTCACCCAAACCGAAGTAGACTTGCTCAATCAATTCACCGACCGGGGAGGTGGGGTGATTGCAATGCTGGCCCCCGTGCCCCTGACGGATTTCGGCGATCAAGCCGATCCGCTCACCGAGTCGCTGGAACAGAAATGGGGTATTCGCCTGCGCAACGACTTTATCGTGGACACCAGCAGTACCATGCCTCAAAATGCCATCGGCGTAGTAAGCAGCGCTCACCCCATTACCGATGGGATGACTTTCCTAACCATTTTCCCTCTGGCACGCAGCATCGAACTGAAACAGGAAACGCTGAGTGAGGCGATCGCTCTGACCCCGCTGGTGCAAACCAGCCCGACGTCAACCGCCTGGGGAGAGACGGATTTCAGCGTGCTGAAAACGCAGCAAGCCCAGGTTTCGCTGGATCCAGAGGATACCCCTGGCCCGTTGATTCTGGCGGCAGCGGCTGAAAACCTGTCCACGCAGGGACGGCTGGTGGTCTTCGGAAATGCAATCTTCGCCAGTGACGAAGGGTTTGACGTGTATGGTAACGGCGACCTGTTCGTCAATGCGGTGGACTGGGCGGCCAATGTAGACAAAGACACGACCATAGACATCACCCCTCGCCCCAGCCTGGAACGCACCTTTGTTCCGCCCAGTCAGTGGCAATGGCTGGCGATCTTGCTCGGCTCAGTGTGCGGATTGCCAGGGTTGGTCGTGGCGGGTGGTATAGCCACCTGGATCGCTCGACGACGTCGAGGGTAGGCAATGATTAAGCGAAATACCTGGGTGATGCTGGTGCTGTTTGTGGCGCTGGTGGGTTTTGCGCTGTATCAACGTTACACGCCCGGCTTTCTCGCTGCGCAGGCCACGCCTTCGCCCACGGTAGAGCCGGCTGAGTTCCTGTTCCCGGCCGATCAGGGAGTGGTAATGGCCCTGACCCTGGAAAGCCGAGAGGGGGAACGAGTGCGGGCCGTTCGCCAGGAGAACGGTTGGAGATTGACTGCGCCGATCGAGGCCGCGGCCCAGGCAGGGTCGGTGGAGGCGGCGGTGAGCCAGGTGACTGCCCTGAGCGTGGTCACCCGCGTCGAGGGGTTGAATCCGGCCGAGGCGGGGTTGGAATCCCCCACATACACCCTTACGGTGGAGTTCAGCAACGGTCAAACCCTCACCGCCTGGATCGGCGATGTGACTCCGATCGGGAACGGTTACTACGCTCGTAAGAACGACGGAAGCATTGTTGTCATAAGAAAGTACAGCGTTGATGCACTACTTTCGCTGCTCGAATCGCCTCCCTATGCCGAAACTCCTACGCCCTCACCCCTACCGCCGACGGAAACTCCTGTTCAGACTCCAGCGGTCAGCACTGAAACACCTCTACCCACCTCAACGCCGTGAGATTGTATTTCGGCTCAAAACGTCGTATGCTATAGACGGACTCGCGTGTTGGCCTTTAGCAGATTCTCTTTGAGGTGCGGAACGAATGCCTATGGATGTAGAAAAGATTTACATGGCAGATGACGAGGAAGAAGGATATTCCGCTCTGGCCCGTCTGATTGAATTGGGTCGTCAGAAGTCTTATGTGACTCTGGACGACATTTTGCACTTCTTCCCAGAAGCGGAGCAGGATGTGGAACAACTGGAGGAGGCGTTCTCGGCCCTGTTGAGCGCTGGCATTCCGTTCGTCGAGGATGTCAACGCGACCGAACCGACGGAAGATGAACTGGCGACGGTCGAGGAAGCCGAGGCCGAGATGACGCTCGACTCTTCACTGGACGATTATCTGGCCAATATTGACACCGATGACACGATCGGCCTGTATCTGAAAGAGGTGAGTCGCGTTCCCTTGCTCACTGCTGAGGAAGAAGTGGAACTGGCTCAGCGCATCGAGCGCGGCCGCCAGGCACGGGAGGAACTGGCGAAAGGGAATGTCAGTCCCAAACGCCGCCAGGAACTGCGCAAGTTGATCGAAGATGGTTGGGCGGCTCGTGAGCATCTGATCACAGCCAACTCCCGCCTGGTGATCTCGGTGGCCAAGAAGTATATGGGACGGGGTGTGCCGTTCCTCGATCTCATCCAGGAAGGCAATATCGGCCTGATCCGCGCGACCAAGAAATTTGACTATCGCCGCGGTCACAAGTTCTCTACCTACGCTACGTGGTGGATCCGCCAAGCGGTGACCCGCGCGATTGCCGATCAGGGACGCACGATCCGCGTGCCGGTGCACATGGGCGATCAAATTAACAAACTGTTGCGCGTGCAGCATCAGTTGACTCAGCGACTGGGTCGGGAACCCACCGTGGAAGAACTGGCCGACGCCCTGGAAGTGCCGCCCAAGAAGGTAGAGAATATGATCCAGGTGGCGCGGCGACCGATCTCTCTGGAAACGCCAACCGATGATGAAGAGGACTCCGTCCTGGGCGATTTCATCGAAGATGATGAGTCGCCACCGCCGGATGATACAGCCACCTATAATCTGTTGCGGGAGCATCTCAACGAGGTCCTGAACACCCTGCCGCCGCGCGAAGTGCGCATTCTGCAACTGCGCTATGGGCTGCTGGATGGTCAGGCTTACACGCTCGAAGAGGTGGGGCGCAAGATGGGCGTCACCCGCGAGCGTGTGCGCCAGATCGAAGCGCAGGCCCTCAGCCGCTTGCGGCAGCCATCGATCCGTAAGAAATTGCGGGATTACCTGGGCGAGTAACTCTTTTGCCAATTGGCGATATATCCCAGAAGACACGGAGCCATGAGGTTGTGGAGATCCTCTTCATAGCTCCGGGTCTTCTGATACCAGGCAATGCCTGACTCTACTGCAAAAAAGGTTGTTTGACGCCGAGATCGCAGAATACGCAGGGGCTTAACTTAATGAAAAACTCTGCGCTCTCGGCCCTTTCTGCGGTTCGTTTTTGTAGTGGACTCATGCCTCAATCATACGATCCGGGAGATGGATACTATCGAGCAGTTTCTGGTTCACGGCCCAAGCGGAGGGATAGGCCTATTCGCCCATCTGTCCCCTGCCTGGCGATGCTCGCTGCTGATTTGGCTGGGGGTGCGCGCCCTTTACGCGCTATGGGCGTGGCTGATTTTAAGTCTCCTTCCCCTATCGGTGCAGAATCTGACTTACTAGGGGGAGGCGATCCTCATCTTCGATTTGCATAATGATTGTATATTCGTCAACAAAAATGTAAACACGGAGTAAAATTGAAGCATGAGAGCAAAACGAGTCCACTTTCCTGATACGACACCGCAACAGCGGAAACTGCTATTTGAAACCTGGCAAGCGGGCAGCAGTGTGGTGGAAGCCTGCCGAAAAGCCCATGTGGGGCGGGGAACGTTCTATCGTTGGCTGCCCCGATTTCAGGCCGAAGGCTATGCTGGGCTGGAAA